>Ga0073899_10006185_pt1 | contig 10363 bp, 10 predicted proteins | sample KloWWTmetaKNB5Ph_FD_88975 | JGI IMG/M metagenome (GOLD analysis project Ga0073899, IMG submission 88975) | Active sludge microbial communities from Klosterneuburg, Austria, studying microevolution and ecology of nitrifiers - Klosterneuburg... | ecosystem: Engineered > WWTP > Aerobic digester >...
AAGCGGTGGCCCGGGAGCGCGAGGCGATAGAAGCGCGCGCTGCCCGCATTCACCAGGCGCCAGCGTTGGCGCTGGCCCGCGCGGATGGGAGCTCGACGCCCGCGCGGCCGTTGACCAGCGGCACCGTGCCCTCGCGTCCGTTGTGCTGTTCGACGAGGTCCCCGGTCGGCGCGATCTGGCCGTCGGCGCCGAGCAGCAGGTCGTCGAGCACGAGCACCCCCTCGGCGTCGGCGCGCGGCTCGCGCTCGCCCCGCACCACGATCGCCCCGTACAGGCCGCGCTTCATCTGCACGCTCTCGGCGACGTGCGGGTGGTACCAGAACGTCCCCGCGTCGGGCACCGTGAACCGGTACTCGAAGGAGGCGCCCGGGGCGACGGGGGGCTGCGAATGGGGACTGCCGTCCATGGCCGCGGGCACCCGCACGCCGTGCCAGTGGATGGTCGTGGGCTGGTCGAGGCGGTTGGTGAAATGCACGACCACCGTGTCGCCCGCGCGGGCCTCGATCGTCGGCCCCGGCACCGACCCGTTGTAGGTCATCGCCCGGACGCGCCGACCCGGCGCGTACTCCCACTCCCCGAAGCGCGCCTCGAGGTCGATCTCAACGACGCGCGGGTCGGGGTTGCGATCGACGGCTGTCGCCACGCGCAGCGCTGCGGCCCAAGGGTCGGGTCCGCTCCGCGTCACGGCGGGCGTCGCGGGTGCGTCGCCGCAACCGACGGCGATGAGCACGGCTGGCAGGGTCCAGGAGAGTCGTCGGTTGGGCGGCATGGTCATCCAGGGCACGAAACAAGGGTTGCAGCGCGCAGAGGTTGCCCGTGTATCTAGCTGCCCGGGCGGACGGTGTGACCCACGAACGTCACCGGGCGTTGCCGTTCCGGGCGTCGCCGCCCGTCAGGGGCCAGGCCGACGGGGCGGCGCCGGCCGACTCGGTCGCCACCACGAGCAGCCGGTCGTCGTCGGTGTGCAGGGCGAGGTCGCCGTTGGGCGAGAGCACGGGCGCCGAGGCGTTGGCGCCCTCCGGGATCGCGAGCGTCCAGCGCTGGCGGCCGTCCTCCCCGACGGCGTAGAGCGCCCGCCCCACCGCGAGGTAGATCAACCCCGCGCGCCCGACGGCGTGGGTGGCGTAGCGCTGGTAGTCGGTGCGGGTGGCGGTGGCCGCGAAGCCCCAGGCGCGCGAGCCGTCACGGCGGACGGCCACCAGCTCGCCGCGCGCGCCAGCTCCGCGGTGGACGTTCACGTAGACGTAGACCGTTCCGTCGGCGCCGATCACGGGCGCGCCCATGAGGAGATCGACCTGGCCGCGCGAGGAGCGGGCGAGGTCCAGCCGCCAGATCACACGGCCCGTCCGCAGCCCCCGGGCGAGGAGCACGTAGGAGCTCAGGCCGAAGAACGCGACGTAGATCCGGTCGCCGTCGATCGCGGGCGGGAGCGCGTGGCGCAGCGTCCCGTCGAGGATCTCGTAGGGCTCCGACCAGAGTCGGCGGCCCGCGGCGAGGTCGAGCGCCGTGTCGAGGCACCCCACGACCGTCCCCGAGACGGCGCACTCGTTCACGTTGGACCAGTCGGGCGCGTCGAGCGTCTGGCGACCCGCGAGGTCGAAGCCTGCGAGGCGCCCCACGGTCGTCCTTGGCGCCTGGGTCACCAGCACCGGGCCGCGCCCTGGCGGCAGGCCGACGAAGCGCACCACGGCATCGACCGCGGGGTAGGGTGGTCGGGCCTCGCCGTCCCGCCCGAAGCGCCAGACCCCCCGCGCGGCGGTGTCGCCGTACAGGTTCGTGAGCAGGACGTCGCCGCCCGTGGAGAGGCGGACCTCGCCTCCGAGCACACGCCCGCGCCCGGTAGGCCGCACCGCGGGCGCGCGCCAACGCTCCCGCCCGCAGGGGTCGAGGGCGAGCACGCCGCGCCCGCGGTCGGCGGTCTCGTAGGGCGCGTAGATCGTCCCGTCGGCGTCGATGGCGACGTGCCCGGTCACGCCCGCGACGGCGAAGCGGACGCTCCCGACGGGGGTGTCCCTGCCACAGGGCGGGGGCGCGAGCGGGACGTCCTCGGGTCCGGCGTCCTGCCGATCGGAAGCGTCGGCGGGTCCGGCGTCCGCCACGTCCCGCGGCTCGTCGAGGCCGGTGCGCGCGCCGCACGCCGACGCCATGCAGGCGAGGAACAGGTGGCGTTGGAAGGAGGGGCCGCGCACCCGCTGAGGGTAGGGGCGATCCCGTCGCCCGAGCGTCGATCTTCGCTTGCGACGATTGTATCGGCGCGCTGAACAATGGCGGAGGGGACCGTCCGTCCTCCGTGCTTCCACGCCCTCCTCCGCGTCAACGCGCCCCCGAGCATGGGATGGACGATTGTGCGGGTCGCGGGGGCGGTTTGTAGGAGCCTCGGGGTCACGGACGGGATGGACACGGCTAGTACCTGCCCAATAGGACCTCACGCGACGGCCGACGGGCCGCGGAGCGTCCCAAGGAGCGAGTGACCCGATGAACCACGAAACCCGCGCGAAACTTCTGGCGATGGTGTCTGCCGCTCTGGGCGGCGCAGCCCTGGAGGGCTGCGCGAGCAATCCGCCTGCGATGGCGCAGCCCCCGACGAGCGCGAGCGCTCAACCGGCCACAGGGCAGGCCGGCAGCTGCAGTGCTGCGATGGCCCAGAGCGGCAACTGCGGCGCCAACATGGGCCGCGCCCCGGGGGCGAACCCGGCGGCTCCGGCGGCCCCTCAAGGTGCGGCGACGGGGCAGGCGATGAGCTGCGGGCAGGACGGCAACTGCGGCGCGCACATGGCCGCGTCGGCCGCGCCGGCCGCGCCGGGGACGACCGCGGCGCAGCCGACCGCACCGCCCGCCCCGGCCCCCACGACCCCCGCCGCGGCGCCCCCTCGCGCGGCCCCCGCTCGCCCTCACGCCCACTGAGCGATGGCGCGCGTGGAGGGGGTCGGCCTGGGGCTGCGGGCGCCGCTGGTCGGTGACCTGATGACCCGGGCCCCGCCCTCGCTGCGCTGGGTCGAGGTCTCCCCCGAGAACCACATGGGCCGCGGGGGCTTCTTCGAGCGCATGCTCGCCGACGCGCGCGGGCGCTTCCCGGTGGTCACCCACGGCCTCAGCCTGGGCCTCGGCGATCGGGCCCCGCCGGACCCCGCCTTCCTGCGGGCGTTGCGCGCCTTCCTGGAGTCCGTGGGAACGCCCTGGCACAGCGACCACCTGTGCTTCGGCGCCGTGGACGGCGCGCACCTCCACGACCTCCTGCCGCTGCCCTTCACCCGCGAGAGCGTCCGCGCGGTGGCGGACCGCGTGCGCCTGCTGGAGGACGCCCTCGGCCTCCCGATCGCCGTCGAGAACATCTCCTGGTACGCCCACCCCGGCGACGCGCAGATGAGCGAGGCCGACTTCCTCGGCGAGGTGCTCTCCCGGAGCGACGCGCGGCTCCTGCTCGACGTGAACAACGCCTTCGTCAACGCCCGCAACCACGGCACCGACGCGCGGGACTTCCTGCGTCGGATCCCCGCCGACCGCGTGGTGCAGATCCACGTCGCGGGTCACTTCACCGGCGCCGACGGCTTCCGCATCGACACGCACGGGGAGCCCGTCTGCGCGGAGGTCTACGAGCTGCTCGAGCTCGCCCTCTCGCGCACCGGCCGGGTGCCGGTGCTCCTCGAACGCGACGGCGGCTTCCCGCCCTTCGACGAGCTCGCGGCGGAGGTCGAGCGGCTCGACGCGATCCTGCGGCGGGCCGCGCCGTGAGCGACCTCGACGGGCGGCAGCGCGCGATCGCCCGCGTGTGCCTGGGCGAGGCGCCCCCCGCCGACGCGCTGGCCCTCCTGGGCGGCGACCCGCGGCGCTGGCAGGTCTACCGCGACCTGGTCCGCACGCGCCTCTGGCGCGCCCTGCTGGAGGCGCTCCCGCGGACCTACGCGGCGGCGGGCGGCGAGCGGTTCGGCGGCTGGTTCACGCGGTTCCTCGACGAGGCGCCGCCGCGCACGCGCTTCGTGCGGGAGGTCGCCCCGGCCTTCGGGGCGTGGGTGCGCGCCGCCGAGGGGGAGGCGCTGTCGCGCCCCGCGCCCTGGCTGCCCGAGGCCCTCGCGCTCGACCTCGCCGAGCACCACGTCGCGCTCTCCGACGCGCGCCTCGACCCGTCCGAGCTGGCGGCCTTCTCGATGGACCTTCCGGCGGCCCTGGACCCCGCCCACCGCCGCGTGCGGGTGCGGTGGGCCGTCGAGGGAGAGGCCGTCGTCGAGCGCCCGCGCACGCTCCTCCTGCACCGTCACCCGACGCTGGGGTCGGTCGAGACGCTGGAGCTGAGCGCCCTGGGCGCGGACCTGTTGGACGCGATGGACGACGGGGCGACCCCCGTCACGGCGGCGATCGGCGGGGTGCTGTCGCGCCGCGGTCTCTCCGCCGACGGGGCCTTCGCGGAAGCCTTCGCCGGGCTTCTCACCGACCTGATGGAGCGCGAGGTCCTCCTGGGCTCTTTCGCGCCGATCTGAGGAGCGCGCAGCCACTCCGCATCGCCACGTCGGTGCAGCCGCAGGGGCCCCGGCCCGACACGGACGCAGCCCTTGCGAGGGAGGTGTACGATGCCGCCCGTGGGTCGTTGGGTCGTGCTCGCGTGCTTGATCCTCGGGTGCGGAGCGCGCACCGAGCTGCGCCCGCCGTCGCATCCCGCGCCGGGCGCGGACGGAGGCGTCGTCACGGACTCGCTCGTCCCTGCCGACGCCGAGGAAGACGCGCCGTTCGCCAGGGACGTCCCCCCGGCGGAGGTCCCCTTCGCGGACGTCGTGGAGCGGACGGACGTCACGGCGCGGGAGCACGGGCGCGTGGTGTTCCTCCGCGGGGCCGTGACGGGCCAGGGGGGCGTCTTCGTCGTCGGCATCGACGGCACCGGCGAGCGACAGCTCGTGCCCCCGCCCCCGATGGGCACTTACCTCTCCGTGGCGAGGACGGTGGACTCCCGTGGGAGGGTGATCGTCCGGGCGGCGAACGCCTGCGCGTTCCCCTGCGGCCCCACCGCGCCGCCGCGGCTCTTCGCGGTGGACCCGGACACCGCGGCGACCACGACGCTCATCGAGGACCCGGGCCAGCCGGCACTCGCGGCCGTGCTCCGCGGCGACCGCGTCGTCTACAGCATGGGGCACGGGCCCGACGAGCTGGGCGTGGTCACGCCCGACGGCGCGACCCGCGTCCGCCTGGCGAGGCACGGCCGGCTGCTCGGCGAGGCGCCCGACGGTCGGGTCCTCTGGCTCGATCGGGACTCGTCCGAGCTGGTGCTGGGCGCGCCCGACGGAGGCTCGAGGACCGTGGTCGCCACGGGGGTGCCCGCCAGCTCCGTCGGCGGCAACAACACCGCCCAGCTGGCCGACGGGCGGATCGCCTTCCGCGGCCGCCCCGCGGGAGGCGGCGCACCGGGGCTCTACCTGGCTCGCGACGACGGAAGCTCTCCCACCCTGCTCCTCACCGGCGCGGGTCGCGTCGCGGCCGTGCTCCCGGGCGGCCGGGTGGTGCTGCAGGTCCTCGACAGGCCCGGCGTCCAGGTGATCGACCCGGCCCGGCCCGGCGTCCCCCTCGCGCGCTTCGACACGCTCGTCTTCGCGGCCCTCACCGCGAGCGGCAGGCTCGTGATGAACCGCTACCCCACGGACGCCACCACCCCTCACGTCGAGCTCTGGACCGCGCGCCCGGACGGCGGCGAACTCCTCCGCGTGTCGAGCGGCGGCTTCTTCCTGCTGTCCTCGCTCGACGCGTGGCTGGTCTACCGGCCGTGGCCCGTCTCGACCACCACCGACGACCTCTCCGTGGTCCCCGAGCGGGGGGGACGCACGGCCGTCCTGACCACCACGGGGGACGCCCACCAGCACGGGCTGGTGGGATCGGCGCTGCTCTACTTCCAGAACTCCCCCGCCGGAACGAGCGTCCACGTCGCGGCGCTCGACGGTTCGCGCGACCGCATCCTCGTCTCCGGGAGCGGCTTCCGCGAGTTCAACGCCCTGCTCCCCGACGGGCGAATCCTCTTCGGCGAGGCCCGTCCCGACGACCGACCGGGCGTGGCCTCCGAGCTGCGCGTCATGAACCCGGACGGCTCGAGGCTCGTGGTCCTCGGGGGGGCCTCGCCGCTGCGCCAGACCTTCGGTGTCTACCTGCCTTGACGCGGTTGTCGCCCGGCAGGCGTCGGGGCAGTCGCGGTCGCGCCGCACGCCCCGGGCGTCATCGCGCCGGGCCGGCAGGCGCCGCGCGCAGCAGACCCGCCAGGGGGCGAGGTAGAGGTCCTCGGTCCCGGTGGTGCCGACGGGCACGCCGTCGTGGCGGCGCGCGTCGTGGAGCATCACGTCCCCCAGCCGCGCGAAGGTCCCGCCGTGCCCCCGCGCCTACCTCACGGGTGGCTGTTCGACGACGCGCACGACCAGCCCCCAGAGCTGCCCCGAGCACCGATAGGCGTCGGCCACGACGTACCCCTCCGCGTCGATCGAGGGCGCGCCGGTGATCGTGCAGACGCCGATGTCGTCGTCGAACATCACGTCCGCGTCGATCGCGCGGAACTCCAGGAAGGCCTCCGGCGGCACCACGCCGACGGCCACGGGGGCGCTCACCCAGGTCGGCGCGACGGTGTCCTGCGCGACGCCGGTGCCCCCCAGCGGCCGGCCGTTGAGGCTCACCGTCACGCGCACGTCCGGCGCCGCGTAGGCGCCGTTCATGAGCGACGCCACCTCGGGGGCCACGGCCGTGAGTGCCGACAGCCCGCCGGCGCTGGACATCAACCCGAGCATGGCGTGGCGCAGCGGGGGAGCGAGGCCCCGGACGGCGGCTCGCGCGACCGCGGGCGGCAGCGTACCCGTGCCGTCCCAGGGGCGGCCGTCGCTCTTGCCGGGGGCGATCAGGGCGGCCGTCACGAACACCTGCAGCGGGCCCGTGGGCCGTCGCGCGGAGGCGCCCGCGCACCCCAGCACCGCGCAGCAGAGCGCGAGCGCCGCTCCCATCGCCGGTCGGCACCGCAGCGAGCTGCGCGACCGCGGGCGCCAGCGGCAGCGGGTGAGCGCCTCGCGAACGGGCGCGGTCGCGCTCACGACGACGCCCGGCCTCCGAGGCGCTCGGCCAGCGGCTGGAGCGCGTCGTCCAAGAGCCGCTGACCCGTCACGCGAAGGTTCTCCGTCGTGACGCCCTTGCCGGCGAGCAGTCCGACGTCTACGGCGTGACGCGCCTGATCGAGCGCGAGCTCGTCATCGAGCAGCTCTCGAAGTCCGCTTCCGGCGGAGAGGCTCAGCGCGGATGACTCCTCCGGGAACGTCTCTCGGAGCGCCTCTTCCCAGCTCGGGACCCACGCCTCCGTACCGCGGCGACCGGTGAGCCATGCCAGGGCCAGCACGCGCCCGAGATCCTTCGCGGACCGCAGCAGCTTCCGGTTGCCGATTTCGCCGCTCATCTCCTTCGTGCCGACCCTCGGGTGAGCGAGCAGGTTCGCGAGGGCCAGCATCTCGGGCGCCGCGTAATGCAGGCCGCTCTCCGCCTGCTTCCAGTCGTGCCCGGCCAGGCCGAGGTAGCGGAAGCTCGGGAGGCAGTACCACCCGTCGGCCAACTCGAAGGGGATCCACTTCACGGCCTCCTTCTGCCCGACGTCCGGGAAGGCCAGGAGCTCGACGAAGTACGCGTCCGTGCTGGGCGGGTTCAGGCGGACCGCCCGCAACTCCGTGACCGGCTCGGGCTGCGCTCTTGGACTGCAATCCTCCAAGCGTCTCCAGCCGTCCGAGAGCAGGCGGGTCGCGATGGCCTGGCACTCCTTCAAGGCGCCGGCCGGGTGGATCACGCAGTCGGCGTCCTTGGTGGCGATGCCGTCGCGGTGGATCACCTCGCGGAAGTGGTAGGCGGCCGCGAGGCTGCCGACCACGAGGACGTGGGGCTGGAGCTCGACGGGCAGATCGTGGGCGATCATCTCGAAGAGCAGCCTCGGGTCGAGTCGGTCAGACATGGTCGTCTCTCTTGCGTCGCAGCACCTGCACGAAGTCGTCGGCCTGCTCGGTGAGCCGAAGGTCGTAGAGGTCCAACAGGACTTCCGCCGGGCTGGCCACCGGGTGGGGCTCCCGCGGCGACGGCGGTTCGTCCGGCGCGCCGCGCCGGCGGTGGTGAACGACGAGGACCGGCGACCGCTCCTGGGGGGTCGCCGGGCGCAGCGCCGGATCGAGGCGGGCGACCCACGACGACGCGTCTTGTTCCAGCGTGGTCACGTCCACGCGCGGGAGGCCGTTCAGATCGAAGGCCGGCACGTAGTGCCGCGCGGCGACGACCCCGCCGACCGCGACGGACGCCGGCGCCTTCGCGCGGACCCGCCGGAGGAGGTCCTCCGGGTCCGGGCGATGCCCCGAGCCATCGACGTAGCGCACCGTGCCGCGGAGGTGGTCCGCCAGCACGAGGATCTCGCCCAGGGAGCCGCGCGGCAGCGCGCGGAGGCCCGCCCGGCGCGCGCTGGTCCGGCTCACCTCGTTGCGCTCTTCCAGGTGCCGTACCGTCGCCGCGACGGTCGGGGTGCTGCACCGCGAACGGCGGGCGATCTCGCTCATCAGGAGCGGGGCCTCGCGCCCGAGCCACGCGTCGAGGAGGACCATCCACACGTCGAACGCCTTCTCCGTCCACGTCATCGTCTGGAGCGCGCGGCGCCGGGTCCGGGCGTCCGGGTCGAGGGAGGCCCGCGCGCAATGCGCCAACCACCCCAGCTCCTCGTCGTTCTGGGGGACCGTCGCCACGCCCTCGACCGCGACGGCGACGAACGCCAAGCGTGGTGGCAGGTCGGGGTGCAACGCACCCAGCACGCGCTCCCACTCCTCCTGGATCCTGCCCAGGCTGATGCGCCCGACGTAGGCCACCAGGATCGCCCTCCTGAGCCCGGGTCCCAGTGGCGTCTCCCAGAGTCCGGGTCGGGGTAGGAGTTGCAGGGCGAGCTGAATCGCGGCGGCGTGGAGGTCGCGAACGCCGTGAAGGGCAAACTTGAGCACCAGGGCTTGCTGCCCGTCGCGGCTGAGGAAGTCGTAGCCCTCGTCCCGCCCCCCCCGGAAGGGCCTGTAGGGGCCGGAGACTGCCGCGGTGAAGGCGTCGAGCCGAACGCTGAGGGCATGGCGTTGATCGAGGGGATGGCTAGGGCCCACAGCGCGATGGAAAGTAGCAACTACGGTCGCAAGTCGCAACTACCTTTCAAGTTGCGACCTCCTGTTGTTTCGGGGCACGCCCCTTCCAGTCTCGCGACAGGCGAAACTGAAACGCTCCTTTCGGTTTCGCTCCACCCCCTTCCCGGCGTACTGTCCGGGGCGTGGACACCTCCCCCAAGCGTGGCGGCCGCCCCCGGGGTAGCCGCTCCAAGGCCCGGCCGGTCGGCGCCCCCGCCCCCCACGGCCGGGCGCGCACCCGGGTGGTGGGGTACGTCCGCGTGAGCACTGAGCGCCAGGCCGACGAGGGGGTCTCCCTCGACGCCCAGCGCGCGAAGCTCCGCGCCCACTGCGCCGCGCTCGACCTCGACCTCGTGGCCGTCGAGGCCGACGAGGGTGCGAGTGCGAAGTCGCTCGACCGCCCCGCCCTGCAGCGCGCGCTGGCGATGCTCCGCGACCGCCGGGCCGACGCGCTCCTGGTGCCCAAGCTCGACCGCCTTACGCGGCGCGTGGTGGACCTGGGGCACCTCATCGAGACCTACTTCGTCGAGGGGCGCTGGGCGCTGGTGTCCGTGGCTGACCAGATCGACACCCGCACCGCCGCCGGCCGCATGACCCTCTTCATCCTGATGAGCGTGGCCCAGTGGGAGCGGGAGGCGATCGGCGAGCGCACCGCCGACGCCCTGGCCCACCTGAAGGCCGAGGGCGTGCCCCTCGGTCGGCCGGCGCTGGGGTGGCGGCACACCCCGGCGACCGACCCCGCCACGGGTCGTCGCGTGCTCGCCGCCGTGGAGGGAGAACAGGGGACCGTCGCGCGCATCGGAGCGCTGCGGGCGGCGGGGCATTCCTACGCGGCCATCGCTCGCCAGCTCGCCGCCGAGGGGCACCCCTCCCAGCGCGGGGGGCGGTGGCTGGCCAACACGGTGCGACGGGTGTGGCTGCGCGGCGGAGCGGAGCTGCTAGGGGCGGCAGTTGGGTCGGTTGAGGCCAGGGCAGGGACACCCACCGGGTATGGAAAGAGGGAAGGACGTCAAGAAGGCGTTCCTTCCTGACGGAATGCGCTGGGTCCAACGAGCGCCGCCCGGAGCGCCAGGCCCGCCCTGCCTGTGAGCTCAACGCCATCGATCGAGCCTCAAATGCGTGCCGCGGCCCGACCGGAGCGCGAGATGGGCACCCATCAGTTCCAAGAGCCTGGGGGTGTCCAGATCGGCGGACGACATCAGTGGGAAAATGGACTCTAGCGGACGCCA
>Ga0073899_10006186_pt1 | contig 10362 bp, 12 predicted proteins | sample KloWWTmetaKNB5Ph_FD_88975 | JGI IMG/M metagenome (GOLD analysis project Ga0073899, IMG submission 88975) | Active sludge microbial communities from Klosterneuburg, Austria, studying microevolution and ecology of nitrifiers - Klosterneuburg... | ecosystem: Engineered > WWTP > Aerobic digester >...
AGAGTTGAGACTGTTACCGATAGAACCAAGCATCTGCCATTCGCGAAATATCGAACTCCCAGCTAAATTGATGAGCACCGCTCGATAAAGATTCTGGTATAGTGAATCGCGTTCGGATTGTGCGCGCTCGAGCAGGGTACTGGTAAGATCACACCACTCTATCAGGGCCCGCTCATATGAGGTGCCGTCGCTGGGTAAATCCGCATAGGCGACAGGTTTTTTATGGCCATTAATAGCCGCGAGCTGTAGGGCATGATATGCCGTTGCAAAACCTTCGGGGAGGTCACTTCGTCCTTCGCCGACTTGCCTCACGACGTATCGGTGGTGGGCGTTGTGCCCCATACCTTCGAGGAACACGACATCGTGTTCGCCAACCATATCGTGGAGTTCAGCTAGGTCAAACTGGGAGTCATTCGCGTGATTTGCACCGGCTAGTGTTATCGCGTGTTTCTTTTCATTGCTAATTCTGATGAGGTGATTGATGCCAGCGAGTAAATGCGGTTGAGCGACGATAGAGCGAGGTATTCGGGAGGGATCGAGCACTTCTCCCTCAAAGGGATCATGAAAAACAATGTCCTGTCCACCGGGGACATCTTCGTAGGAGAAAGAAGCGCCATGTAGCTCCACTGCGGAAGTCATTATTATATTATAACAAATAATAGTGATTATGTCAATTTAGTAGGTGGATGATATAAAGTGATTGAAATTAAAATTACCAACCACGAGCGTTGGTAATTTTAATTTGGTGGGGGTGGATGGAATTGAACCATCGACCAACAGGTTATGAGCCCGCTGCTCTAACCCCTGAGCTACACCCCCGAGGTTACCTCTGATATTATAGCCTAAATTTCATATCTCGACTATACTAGTACTACAGGTATGGACAAGACAAAAATTCGCAAACTCATCTACCATATCAAGCATCGCTACGCGACGATGAATAATGTCGTGGTAGCTATAGCTGTCGTGATCGCCGCCAGTTGGGCCTGGGGGTCTATCTCTATGATGCAGCGAAACTTTGCCCTCCAAAAAGACATCGATGCCAAGCAGCGCGAGCTACAGCTGACCGAGCTCGAAGTCCAGACGTTGCAGTTTGAGCAAAACTATTACCAGAGCAACGAATACAAAGATCTGGCAGCTCGCGAACGTCTCGGACTGGCCGGTCCAGGGGAAAAGGTGTTGATACTTCCGCCAAATAGCGCCACGGCAAAAGCAAATGGCGAGCCCGCGCCTAAGCCAAGTCGACAGGTCCTCGGTGTTAGCAATTTCCAGCAGTGGGTGAACTTCCTCTCTGGTAAGTCCGCCGCCCAGTTGCAAAAGTAGCCACTCTCGAGTATAATTACTCTCTGTACCGCGGGGTAGAGCAGCCCGGTAGCTCGTCTGGCTCATAACCAGAAGGTCGCAGGTTCAAGTCCTGCCCCCGCAACCAAGAAAAACGGATCATCTACGGATGGTCCATTTTTCTTGGCCACGAAGTGCAAGATTTGGTTCTGCGACAGCACGCGGAGCGTGCGTCGTCGCAGGGTCGTGTAGCGCAGCGAAATTCTGGAAGAGCTCGCTCTTGCCAGAACGAGCCAGCGGAAGAGGCTTCAGCCGATAGTACTGCCGATTCCTCGCATTAGTGCTATATTACGTTATATAACATCTTGGGAGTATTATCTTGCTTGCAAGTAAATTTAGGAGAGGCGATTAACCCGATGACTGGACTGAAAGAACGCCTGCTATCTGTGATAGCGAACATCGAAGAGAGAACTGACAGTGAACTTATAAGTATCATCAAGGATACACTAACTGCTGTCGGCACTGGCACAAAGATAGAGGGCGTCAACGAGCAATATCAATTTATATATAAAGTCTTAGACGAAAGACTTAGCAAATCTGGAGTCGGACACGACAATCAGTTTGATGATTTATGGGGGTTTTATACATACTGGAAAGAGAACGGTTTGGATACATATGCGTCACGTAGAGCATATGTCAGGAATCTGTATAAAGTTAGAAATGAGCAGGATGATGATGAGCCGTTTTGGGCGTATGTTAACGCTACAATTAAAGCTATTGCAAAGCCACGTTTTGATAGTGGTCAGTATGCGGACGCGGTTGAAGCCTCGTACAAGGAGCTGAACAGTAGGGTGAAGGAAGTTTATCGCCAAAAAACTGGTGAATATGAAGATGGCGCTAAACTGATGAGTAAAGCATTTTCAGTCAATAACCCCGTCATTGTTATAGATGATTTAGATACTGAAGATGGTAGGAATATACAAAATGGCTATATGCAGATATTAGCTGGTTCAATGACCGGAATACGCAACCCTAAAGCACATTCAAATCACGATACTAGCAAGGATGATGCGATTCCGTTAATACTACTGGCGAGCCATCTGTTCTGTGTGCTTGAAGATGCGCTTAAACATATCTCTGAGACGGTTTCTGAGGAAACGGTTGAGGCGCAGGAGGCGGATCCAACCTTGTTTTTGCGGCTAGAAAATACTGACGATCATGAAAAACTCCTAGGCATCAAGGATCTAACCTCAAAATATCCAGGAGACGTCAAAGTGGTCCTGGTCTTGGGTCGGGGGCATAGAAGCGCAATAAGACTTCCCATGAGCGTAGACGCAAATAATAAGCAATTTGTAGAAGCGCTGACCCGATTACTAGGTAACGGTAATGTAGTGATCAGAAGCAAGAAGTAGAAAGCACTTTTATATCGAATTGGAAAAATGCTAGCTTAATTTACTAGCAGCAACTCGCACAGCTTCACTCCAGCTGAGGAAAGCATGAGGGAGCATCGCGACATCGTGCGCGGTCAGGCGATGTTTCACCGCAAGCGCGAGTTCGTGGATCATCTCGCCAGCAGTTGGGGCGACGATGGTTGCGCCGATGATGACACCTTTTTTATCGGTAATCAGTTTTACGAATCCATCACGGAAATCACTGGTGTTGCTACGCGCCACGATGTTTAGCGGGGCAACAGCTTTGTTGATGCGGAGATCGCGCTTGATACAGTCGTCTTCGGTGAAGCCGACAGTAGCAATCTGCGGGAAGGTAAACGTGATCCGCGGGCTGACAGTGTAGTCAGGGGAGGCTTTTTGCTTGTTTGCGATGTTGTGTGCGGCGATACGGCTCTCGAGCAGAGCAATATGCGTCTGGCGATTGTGTCCGAGCACGTCACCGGCAGCATAGATATGCTTGGCAGTAGTCTGCAGGAATTCATTTGCCTCGATGCCTTTTGGCGAATAGTCTACATGGGCGTTCTCTAGACCGAGATCGACAGTCGGGACGCGGCCACTTGCGACCAGTATCTCATCGACACGGACGGACTTTTCGACACCACCACGCAGGAACGTGACGCGTTTGCCGAGGCCGTCTTTGACGACAGATAGTGTGCGGGTCTGGGTGAGGCTGGTGACGCCTTTTTGTTCGTGGAGGATGCGGGACATAAGTTCGCCGACTTCTTCCTCCTCTTTTGGCAGGAGGCGGCTACTGGTTTCGGCTATGTAGACTTTTGTACCAAAGATCGCGAGGAGTTGCGCTAGCTCGACGCCAATCGTGCCACCACCGATGATATAGATGCTCTTTGGTGGGCGGATAGCTTCGAGGAGTGTGCGAGGTGTCATGTAGCCAGCATCAGCTAGGCCTTGGACGTCAGGGGCGACCCAGTGTGAGCCGGTGGCGATCAGGAAGTTTTCAGCAGACAAGTGACGGCGATTGACGGCAATTTCATTTGGCGATAGGAAGTGCGCGGTACCTTCGTAGGTAGCGATGCCTTGGGACTCGTAGAACTTACGGTTGCCACCAGCGCCAGTTCGTTTGACGGCGAGGTCTTTCCAGGCACGGAGGCTCGGGTAGTTGTAGCCGAGTGTACTCGAGCGCAGACCAAATCGAGCGCCATGACGAGCTTCGTCGTAGAGCTGAGCTGCATGGAGCAGGGAATTTACTGGTACGTCGCTCCAGTTTGGTGAATCACCACCAAAAGTATCTGCTTCGATGATAGCAACGCGCTTGCCGGCACGGGTTGCGATGGTCGCAGCCGCACTACCGCCGGCGCCGCTGCCGATAACGATAAGGTCATAGTCAAAATTATGTCGCTTGGCCATAGGTTCTCCTTACATGATCACACGGTGGTGGTTATAAAAATACGCCGCTTCTGGATGATGCGTCTCGAGGGCCTTTGAAGCCTGACGGCGGATATCGGCACTGGTAATTTCAGGTTTGGTTTCGCACCAGATGATAACAGTCTCGCAGACGCGCTCGGCAGTATCGTGGGCATGGCCTTCGGGGCTACGGACACTGAGGCAGGCTGCGACGATGCTAGCGTGGAGCTTTGACTTATCGAAGCTCTCTGTAGGGCGTTTGCCGCCACTCTTTACGACGTCGATCGCTTTTCCCATCTAGAGGGCTCCAGCTACTGCAACAGCAGCGACAACAACTTCGTTGACGTAGACGTAAAAGCCGAGGACGGCCAGTGCGCTACCGGCAGCAAATTGCAAAAATCGCTTGTTGTCCTCGCGCCAGCGCTGGATGCGGCTGAGTTTGTGGCCGCTACCGACCATCACATAGACGCCGAGGAGTGAAAGTGAGGCGATGAAGACGTAGAGGGCGATACCGAGTAGCTGAAGGTCGTTTGGCAGGCTGACGAGCGCAAATGATGCGATCGTAGCAGGTGCGATAATAAACAGGAGCTCTGCGATGACGCTCGTGACACCGAGGCTAAATGCTTCGGCTGACAGCTTCGTAGCTTTTGTGCGCTCAGACAAAAACCTCGCCATAGGGCGCGGGACCCAAAGTGCTGTGCCACGCTCTTTGCGATAATAAAATATCCAAACTCCGAGTGCGAGACCGAGCGAGATGCCACACGCAACCGCCCAGGCAAGGGGACTGACTACACTACCAAATATCACGGATGCGACGTAGCTGAGGAATGAAACGATTAGTGTCGTCATGATCATCGCTCCAGCGACAAAGCCACCCGTCAGGCGCGAAAGCCGCGCCTGTGAAGTTTTTGAACCGATGGCATGTCCACTGAGGAGGGTAAGCATGCTCACACTCAGCTGGAAGCTCGCATGAATCATACCGGCGAGGGCGATGATTGCGAATGTTTCAAGATAATTCATATGTTTATATTTCGATTAGGTTTATAGACTAATTTATACCATAAGCACCACGAGAAAGTCAAAGAATGTTTGATAATAGTATTGACAAAAGATAAAGCTTGTGCTAAGATAAGACTATCACCAAATAAAACATAAAAAAGTACAACAAAAAAATGGAAGCAATCAACAACACCCAATCAGTCAACATAGATCTCGCTAGCTGGGAACGACCACGAAGCCGCATAGAACTCCTCGGATTTCTCGCTGCCAAGGAAGAAGTTCTTGATGTTGAAGACTTTGACTTTTAGTCGACACCCCTAAAATTGTGAAATAGTTCCTACTTTGCCTCAAAGATCTCCACTATAGTAGCTTATACTTAATAACCTACAAGGAGATCTTTTTAGATGGACCAAGAACAAAAAACAACAGAAGTACGCCGCGACGATGTCGTCGACGGTGGCACAAGTGTCCAACGCGAGCAAGTAACAACTGAAAAAACTGCCGATGGACGAGTCGTCGCACAGCGCATCATCTGGTATATCGCTGGGTTTATCATTTCGCTCCTCGCACTCCGCGTCGTGATGTTGATGCTCGGTGCAAACCGTGAAGCGCCATTTGTTGACTTCATCTACAGCATCAGTGGTGTATTTGCTGCACCGTTTTATGGCATCTTCCCGACGCCTGGATTTAACGGTCAGTTCTATCTCGACAGCGCGAGCCTCGTCGCTATCGTAGTCTATGCACTCCTCGCATGGGGAATCGCACGACTGTTTACCCTCACAAGCAGCCGCAGTACTGTCTAAGCGGTAGACATGCGACCTAAAGTGGCTACCCGATAACGGTAGTCACTTTTATTTATAACGGGGAGGGCGTATAGTGTAAGCAAATAGGGAAGCGTAAGCAGTAAATAAGGAGCAGTGTAGATGCCAGATGACAGCAACTCATCGCAAGATGATCTGAGTAAAGAATTCGATGAAATCATCGTTCGCACCAAGAGTAATACGCCACCAGAACCGGCGCCGGTGATAGCCGATCCATTGCCGGACGTCAGAGAAGAAACGCGACCCGAGGTGGTTGCTCCGACAGTGGCACCAGTAGTGGTCGCTCCAGCTCCTGTGGCTGCGGTCTCCGAGCCAGCTACTCCAGCAGAGGTTACTGCTGCGCCAGCGCCTGTCGTCAGCCACGTTAACACGCCAGGTGTTCTCGTCATGCAATGGCTTGCTTATGCATTTTGGGGCTGGTTCGCCGTCGCAATGCTCTGGATGAGTATCATTACATTTGGTTACCTCGTCGATCTCGCGGGAATTGGCAGTGATATCGGTGAAGTGGTCGCATATCCTATCGCAGCACTTGTCGTGTTGGCGGTAATCGCAATCGTTGTGGACTTGATCTACGCTCGTCATGAGCCAGCCAAAAAGACAGGTGCCGCGACAGTTATCATGGTGATCCACGCGGTACTATTTGCACTGCTCGGCATCGCCTCTTTGATCAGTATCGTCTTTGCGGTCGTCAATATGTCGCTAAACTCCAGTATCACTAGTGGAAGTGACGGCGCCCAAGTCACGCTCTATACAGGCGCTGTGATGCTCGTGATCTATGCGCTCCTAACCGTACGAGTCGTGTACGGCAAGCGTATCGCGCATGTCCGCAAAATTACCTGGGCTGTTTTGCTAGTGCTCGGCGCTGGTATCGCCATAGCTGGCCTCCTCGGTCCTGTCGCCCGTGCTGCGCAGTCCAAACAAGATCTTTTGATCGAGCGTGCGTTGCCAAGTGTCCCAAGTGCAGTCGAGGAATATGTGCAAACGAACAACAAACTACCAGCAAATCTAGATGATACGCTCCAGTACGCTAGTAGTTATCAGTCAAAAGAGATGACCGAGCTTATCAGCCAAGACCTCGTGCGTTACAAGCCGAATAGCAAGCCTGCTGACATGACTGGCTCTGGTGCAGTGCAGCTCAATCCAGACTACCGAAGTCCGGGAGTGAAGAGCACAACTAGCTCTAGTTTTCAGCCAGGCACGTATACCGAGTACTACTACCAACTCTGCGTGACGTATAAGTTCGAGAACAACGGCTATAGTTACGATCGATACTCGGACGACTATGAGTCAAACTACATTTCGACAAGCTCTCACCCTGCTGGCGAGAAATGCTACAACCTAAAGACCAGCTCGTACTAATATAAAAATTACCAAAGAAAATACCTCACGTGATGTGAGGTATTTTCTTTGGTAGGCTTGACTCTGACGAGATGGAACACTATTAAGTGTGAACTGATTACATTCTGGGAAATCTATAGATCAATGAAATCAACACAACAGATACCGCTGTAACACTCCACTATAGTACATCGTATAATTAGCTAATGACGAGTGAACTAGAGAACATAAGGAAGCGAGCTGAAATATATAAGCTCATTATTGCTAAGGACAGCATTGATGAAGCAGCCACGACTGCCGGGCTTGTTATAGGTAATAGTATAGATATTCATCACCCACTATATCGCCCTCTTCATGCCGCCATGGTTGTTGCATATGGTAGAGCGTTTTCTGAGATGAAACCATTACGGAAAATAGCACCTGAATGGAGCCAGTTCGACCATTCAGAAGATCAACGTGTTCATGATGCCTTAATGAATCAAAGAAACAAAATGGTTGGCCATGCCGACCGTATCCCCAACAGGATTCTTATACATCCAAAGGGGGCTGTGATGGATGATGGTGAAGTTTTGGAGAGGGTCCAAAATGATATCGGAACAAACTATATACCGCCCGAAGATTTTACGTACATTCAGCGGACAGCTGGTGGCCTAGTTGGACGTATGTCGATCGCTGTATCAGAGCAAATGACAGAATTATACGGCGAGGAGGGCGCTGATTTGCAAGAAACAATCGAGCTGATTACCGATGATGATATTGAAGTTTTAGAAAAAGCTAAAAAGGCAGCGAAGGTAGTGAAAAAACGACCACTTTCGTGATCACCAAGGCTATCTGCTAAAGCCTCCTCCGTTCGCTCGCACGAGAAAATGCTACGCGCTTTCTCTTGCTTCGCTCACTGCGCGAACTTGTGACTATCGCCGCTTGCGCGGCGAGTCCCAAGTTCAAACCTCAACCGCACGACCACGAAAAAGCCCCACGCTAGGTGGGGTTCTTTCGTGGTAGCACCGACAAGGCTTGAACTTGTGACCTCAGGCTTATGAGTCCTGCGCTCTAACCAGCTGAGCTACGGTGCCATTAATCTGGTTGTACTCGAGTGATTATACCAAATATTGCGGTGCGATTCCAGAGGTTGTATAATGATAAGCAATTCCAGGCGATACTCACTACTCTCCCAAAGAGCAAGCGTCCCTCGTCATCGGATCATCAATTCATCGTCTTCGGGCTTCATGGCTATAGAACGGGCCGAGAAGTACGGGCGAACAATCAAATTCGTTCTCTAAATTACATTAAATTTGGAGATTTTCTGATGAATGATGAACTCTTTGCCCAACAATTTACGACTACTTACCACAACGAGACAAACGCCCTACGTTATATCGAGACACCGCGAACCGACCACCGACTCGAGCGTATCGATACGATACTCGAGAAGCGTATGCGAGAGTTTTTGCTCGCGAGGCGTCAACGACAATGGCAAGAAACGGGCGAGTAGGGCTGTTCTGTGGACCCTACGATTTATATTAACGAACGCATCGACGTGGTCCTGATGTTTCATGCCAATTCTTCGGAGCGGCTCACTTGCGTACCATGGAAGATGCGCTACAAGACTCGAGAGATTGAATTTACGGTATTTGGCATGCGCCATGCGACCCAAAAGGGTAAGCGCATGGTGCATGTTTTTGACATGAGCGATGGCGTCAATGATTATCGTCTTGAGCTTGATGCAGAACACCTCACCTGGACGCTGGTCAGCATGGTGGAGGGCGTACGATGACCTATTACGGGCTCAACACTGAAAAGCCGCTGATCATGCATATCGACCTCAATAGTGCCTTTGCGACCGCCGAGCAACAAGCGCATCCGTCTCTACGAGGCAAGCCGATGGGTGTGACCAATCGCCTGTCAAAAGAGTGCTGTATCATCGCAGCCTCGTATGAAGCAAAATACCTGGGCATAAAAGTCGGCATGAGACGGACTGAAGCGATGGCAATCTGTCCGGAATTTATCATCCTCGAGACCGATCCCGCAAAATACAACGTCGTCTATCAAAAGCTCGTCGCTATCATGAAGTCCTATACGCCAAAGATAAAGATGAAAAGCATCGACGAGGGGGTGCTGGATTTTCACGGCATGGAGCCAGTGCTCGGTGACCGCACGCTGAGCGATATCGGCTATGAGATCAAGCAGCGGGTAAAAGACGAGATAGGGGATTGGATGAAGATAAATGTCGGTATCGGGCCAAATCGTTTCCTGGCCAAGCAAGCCGCCGGATGGCACAAGCCAGACGGCCTCGATGTCATCGACCATCGCAATCTCGTCGACTATTACAAAACCCAACAATTGACCGATCTCAATGGTATTGCCAGCCGTTACGAAGCACGGCTCAATTCATTTGGTATCATGAGCCCGCTAGAATTTCTCGAGGCACCAGAGTATGAGCTCAAAAAGAAAGTGTTTAAAGGTATCGTCGGCACGTATTGGTACAGACGACTGCGTGGCTATGAGATCGATGACGTCGATACGCACCTCGGCATGGTCGGGCGCCAGTGGGTCGTGCCAAACCCGACAGATAACGCCAAACACCTGCTGTCATGCCTCAGCTTTCTCTGCGAAACAACGGGCATGAAACTACGGTTTCGCGAGGTGGAGGCCCGTGGGATTTGCGTCTGGGCGACTTACCAAAACGGAGAGTTTTGGCAACAAAAGCGTATGCACAAGACGACGTACTACACCAACAATGAGGTCTATCGTCGGGCACTCGAGCTATTTAACCAGCGGCCACCCGGTACAGTCCGCACCATCGGTGTTTATTGTTATATGCTGACCCCTTCGCAGCGTAGCCAGCTCAGTATCTTTGAGGATGTCGCCAAGCAGGACTGGCTGACAAAGGCGATCGATGAAATTAATGATTTTTATGGGACATCTACAGTATATTCGGCGGCGAGCTTGGTGGGCACGAGACTCGTCAAACAAAAGATTCCGTTTGGTGGCACGGAGTATTTTGATCTGTTGCTCAAGCGGTCTTAGACAAAGTAGCGGGACTTCAGCTGTTTTTAATCTTGCACGCGTAGTGTGAGGGTAGGACCGCAGATAAAGCAGTCCAGAACAGG
>Ga0073899_10006188_pt1 | contig 10360 bp, 8 predicted proteins | sample KloWWTmetaKNB5Ph_FD_88975 | JGI IMG/M metagenome (GOLD analysis project Ga0073899, IMG submission 88975) | Active sludge microbial communities from Klosterneuburg, Austria, studying microevolution and ecology of nitrifiers - Klosterneuburg... | ecosystem: Engineered > WWTP > Aerobic digester >...
AGGTTGATGACGATGCGCTGGCCGACGTGGGGCCGGGCGTTGGTCACCGTCGAGCGCCCGGGGACGAAGCCGTGGGCGGCGTCGGTGATCGGCAGCTTCGCGAGGATCTGATCGAAGATCCAGCGCTGGGCCGCGGCGAGCTGGCGGTGCGGCGCGGCCAGCTTGCGGGTGCCGCCCGAGCGCTTGGGGATCGTGAAGTACGTGTAGTGGGTCTTCGCGGGCGCGTCGGCGTGGAAGCACAGCCATCGCAGGCGCGGCACGGTCAGGCCGAGCGCGGCGGCGAGATCGGCGGGCGCGGCCAGGACCGGCAGGCCGGCGGCGGCGAGCTGCTCGACGTGGCTGCGGCGGTCGGCGAGGCCGGCGGACACGCCGCGGCCGACGAAGATGATGTCGGTGGCGCGGCGCGCGGCGACGGCGGCGGCGCGGGCGGCGGCGCGGGCGGCGGCCGCGGCCTGCTTGGCGCGCTTGGCCTCGGCGCGGCGGGCGCGCTCGGCGGCGACCGCGGCCTCGCCCGACGCGGCGCCGGCGGCGGCGGCCAGGCGCATCGCGTCGTGGTGGGCGAGCCACAGGTCGCCGACGCGGTGGATCTCTTCGATCTGCGCGGCGGTGAGCAGGCCGCGCAGGATCAGGCCGCGGTCGATGATCGCGGTGCGCTCGTCGCTCTGCGGCGGGATGGTGTCGACCCGGCCGATCCACGGCGTCTGGTACGGGTTGATGCGCAGCGCGCGCTTGCGCAGCTCGGCGGCGGACAGGCCGAGGATGGCCGGGTTGCGGAAGCGCGCGCTGTCGTCGGTCGAGGTCGGCGCGGGTGCGGTGCGCGCGGCTGGCGGCGCAGGGGCGGTGTGCGCGGGGGCCGGCGCCGGGGTCGACGGCGTGGGCGTCGACGGCGGTGCCGCAGTGGGCGCCGACGGGTCCGGCTGCAGCGCGCCGCCGCCGCCGAAGAACCGTTTGACCTTGTCCCAGAACCCCATGTCAGTGTCGTGCCTCCCGCCCTCCAAGGAGATCCGCTCGCTCGACTTCGTGCGCAGGACCGCGACCGATCACCGAGGGCCCGGCGGTGCTAGCGGCTCCCAAGACTCTCGTGGTCGTCTCAGTGAGGAGCGCTAGCACCGCATAGGGCCCAAAAGAAAATCGGGCGTGGGTGAGCAATGGTGGAGCAAGTCCCGCCACGGCGGAACGCCGCAGCATAGTGGGCTCGTGCGCGCGGATCTCCTTGCAGGACGGGAGGTGCGAGGGACGATACATCAGGTCGACCGCCGGGGGTTGGACGCGACGACGCGCGCCGCCGGCAGCGCGCGATCGTCGGGCGCCGTGGCGTGGAGGCGCAGCGCCAGCAGGTGGCGGCACGGCCCCGCGCGCAGGCGGAAGCGATGGAAGTACGAGCAGGTGCAGCGGGCGCGGCCGAGCCGATCGTCGGCGTCGAGCACCGCCTCGCACGAGGTGCCGCCGACCTTGGCCACCAGCGCGCGGCGGCCGTCGCCGAGTGGCTCGCGGCGCTCGATCGTGACGCTGGCGGCGAGCCGGCGCCCGGCCACCGTCTCCTCGGGCTCGGGGCCGAGCGCGGCGTCGGTGATCGCGGCGTCGAGGATCGGCCGCCAGCGGTAGGCGTCGATCGCGTAGTCGAACGCGACCTGGCCGCGGCGCGCCAGCTCGAACAGCGCGGCCAGCACGGTCTCGCGCGGCTCGGGCACGGCGGCGGTCAGCGCGGCCATCGGCGCGACGTGGCGCGCGGCCAGGATCCGGGCCACGGCGTCGACGGCGCTGGCGTGGGCGGTGTAGCGGGCGAAGTGGCCGTCGAGGTTCGAGCCCCGCGCCCAGTCGTTGGCGGTCCAGCCCGACAGCGCCAGGGTCAGGCGCAGCGCGCCCATGCGCGCGATCCACACGCTCGGCAGGCCGGTGCCGAGCAGGCGCACGTCGTAGCGCTCGGCCAGCGGCAGCGTGCGCGCGAACGCCAGCAAGCGGCGCCGGCCCCACACTTTGATCTCCTCGGCGCGGTCGCCGGCGTACGGCGCGCCGCGCGAGGTGAGCGTGACGCCCCACGGCTCGATCACGACCTGCGGCGGCTGACCCGGCGCGAGCACGAACCGCAGCGCGCGCGGGCCGGTGCGCTCGCGGTGGCGGCGCAGGTACGCCAGCAGCGAGTAGACGACGTCGGGCGACAGCTCGACGTGGCGCGCCGGCAGCGCCATCGCCGCCTGGAGCTGGCCGAACCCGCGCAGCCACGACGGCGGCAGGTCGATCTTCTCCTCGCGCAGCGCGGACGCCGCGCCGACCGCGGCCGTGACGCCGCCCGGGTCGACCTGCAGCCGGGTCGGGCGGTAGGTGCGGATGGTCTGGAAGTGCTCGTAGAGCGCCAGCGAGTAGTCGACGTTGGTGGTGCCGAGCGCGACCTCGGCGGCCGGGCGGAAGCCGTCGCGATCGACCGACAGGCAGCCGTAGGCCGACTCGTCCTTGCTGAAGCACTCGAAGGTGACGACGTCGGGGGCGACGGTCACGACCGGATCGCACGGCACCAGCGCGCGGAACATCGCCGGGTCGTTGCGGTTGAGCTCGACGGCCCAGGCGCGGCGCGCGGTCCAGTACAGGTCGTGCTGGCGGCGGAAGTCGGCCTCGAGGCCGGGCGGCGGCGGGCCGCCGGGGCCCCGGGCCAGCGCGTCGGCCTGGCCGCGCGCGGTGGCGGCGGCGCGCAGCGTGGCCTCGTCGGCGGCCTGGCGCGCCAGCCACGCCTGGTACGCGCGCTTGTCGCGCGGCTGGAACCGCAGATCGCCGACGACGATCTCGTGCAGCGCGCTCACCGCCTCGCGGAAGCGCAGCGGCTCGACCAGCTCGCCGTCGAACGCGACCGGCAGCCGCGCGACGTTGGTCGCGAACCGCAGGCCGGCGCCGCCGGCCAGCTCGCGCAGCCCCGAGCCGCCGTGGTAGCGGAGGTCGACCTTCACCGGATCACCTCGACGCCGACGGTGAGCGTCGGCAGGTGGACGCGGGCCCGGGCCGCCAGCGCCGGATCGCCGTGGAGCGCGCGCGCCAGCGCCGCCAGCGCCGCCGCGCGCTCGGAGGCGCGGACGCTGTGCAGCGCGAGCGCGAGCATCGGTAGCAGCTGCTCGGCCTCGTCGGGGTGCGCGACGACGCGGTCGGCGATCGCGCGCGGCACGCCGGCCTTGGTCTTGCTGCCGCGGTGGACCGCGAGGATCGCCGCCGACCACACCCACTGCAGCGTGGCCGGCGTGGCGGTCGCGTGCCAGCGGGTGGCGTGGGCCAGCACCGCGGCGCGGACGTCGTCGTACGGCGACTCGGTGAGCGCGAACCACAGCGCCGGCACCGCGGCGAACCGCGGGTCGGCGGCGGCAACCGCGAGCGCCGGCGCGCGGACCTCGGCGAACGGCGCGTCGCACAGGTCGCGGACGAAGGTGTAGTCGACCGCGGGGTGGGCGCCGGCGAGTTCGAGGGCCCACGCGGCGCCAGCGGCGCGGACGGCGGCGACCCGGGCCCGGGCCAGGCGCGCGATCAGGTGCAGATCGTCGACGGTGGTGATCGGCTTGGTCTTGGCCCAAGCGAGGCCGAGCTCCGCGACCGCGGCGATCGGCGCGCCGGCCAGGTCGAGGCACTGTGCGAGCGTGGTCCGGGCTGGCGTCACGACCCGCTCGACCGTCGCGACCACCGCGGCGACCACGTCGAGATCGCCGAGCGCGAGCAGCTCGAGCCAGATCGTCAGCGGCACGGTCTCGAGGCCGCGGGTGTGCGGCAGCCGCTCGACGCCGAGCGCGGCGACGTCGGCGTGGGGCGAGCGCAGGAGCGTCGCGACCTCGGCGAACGGCAGCGCGGCCAGCTCGGCGGCGTGGTGGGCGCGCAGCCAGGCCAGCGCCCACGCCCGGACCGCGCGGCTGCGCGCGTCGACGAACAGGCGCCAGACATCGGCGAACGCGTCCTGCCACGCCGCCGGGATCTGCGGCGCCGGGGTCAGCTCGTCGAGCCGGCGATCGGGCGCGAGGCGCAGGCCGCGCGGGTGGTGGACCAGCACCGGCGAGCCGCCGTAGAGCGCGTGGGTCAGGCCCCAGGCGTCGAGCAGCCGGGTGGTGGTGCCGAGCGCGGCGTCGGTGTAGCGGGCCAGCGCCACCAGCATCGCCGCGCGGTAGCGGGCCGGATCGCGGTAGCCGAGGTAGCGGAAGTAGCGCGCGGCCCGGCGCGCCAGGTAGCGCCGCGTCGACCGCGAGAACACAGGGCTGTCGATCGCGGGGCGGCCGGCGCGGACCAGGCTCTCGATGACGCTGGGATCGTCGCGCAGCACGTGGGTCGTGGTGGTGACGCGGGTCTGCCAGTCGTAGCGCGTGACCGCGACCAACGACCTCCGGGTCAGGCGATCGAACGCGACCAGGAACCCGGCCATCGCGCGATCGTCGTCGGCGGCCTCGGCCAGCTTGAACAGCTTCTTGATCAGCTGCTTGTGGTGCGGGCGATCGCAGCCGTCGTCGAGGTAGGCGAGGAGCTGGTCCCGGGCCCAGGGTCGTGGATCGCGGTACCAGCGCTCGGCCAGCGCGCCGAGCTTGGCGGCGGCGGTCGCGCGCCGCAGCTCGGGTCCGAACCGGTCGTCGCCGCGCTCGAAGAACTCGTCGAGCAGAATGGTCGAGCCGGCGCCAGTCCATGGCTCGGCACCGGCGAGGACCTGGGCCGGGCCGGCGTCGACGAAGCCGCGGCGGCGCTGCTGGCGGATCGCAGAGGTCGCGGCGTAGTAGGCCGCGTCGGCGTCGGCGTGCTCGACGGTGGCGGGCTTGGGCGGGTCACCGCCGATGGCCCCGACGCACGTCGTGACGACGCGATCGTCGACCTCGACCTCCCAGAACCGGCCGGTGGCGCGCTGCTCGAACCGCGGCACGCCTCGTGGATATCACGATCCGGCGCGGCGCCGGATCACTCCGGCCGCGGATGCACCAGGTCCCACAGCCGCGCGATCACCGCGTCGACGCCCTCGCCGGTGGCGGCCGACATGGTGTGCAGCGTGATGCCGCGGGCCGCGAACTGCGCCGTCAGCTCGTCGACCGAGCCGTGGGTGGTGCCGGCGTCGAGCTTGTTGAGGACGACCAGCTGCGGCTTGTCGGCCAGGTGCGGCGCGTAGCGGGCCAGCTCGGCGTTGATGACGTCGAAGTCCTTGAGCGGATCGCGCTCGGGCCCGGTGGTGTACGTGTCGTCGAGGATGTGCAGCAGCGCGCGGCAGCGCTCGACGTGGCGCAGGAACTGGTGGCCGAGCCCCGCGCCCTCGGCGGCGCCCTCGATCAGCCCGGGGATGTCGGCGATGATCAGGCTGCGCTCGTCGGACAGCCGCACCACCCCCAGGTTGGGCGCCAGCGTCGTGAACGGGTAGTCGGCGATCTTGGGCCGGGCCCGCGACACCCGCGAGATGAACGTCGACTTGCCGACGTTGGGGTAGCCGAGCAAGCCGACGTCGGCGAGCAGCTTGAGCTCGAGGCGCAGCGTGCGCTCCTGGCCCGGCGTGCCCGGCTCGCAGGTGCGCGGCGCCTGGTTCCACGGGGTCTTGAAGTGGATGTTGCCGCGGCCGCCCTTGCCGCCCTGGGCCACGACCGCGCGCGCGCCGTCGGTGGCGAGGTCGGCCAGCAGATCGCCGGTGTCGGCGTCGTAGATCACCGTGCCGACCGGCACCCGCAGCACCAGATCCTCGGCGGCCGCGCCGTACTGATCCTTGGCCCGGCCGTGCTCGCCGCGCTCGCCCTTGTAGTGGCGCTTGTAGCGGAAGTCGAGCAGCGAGCCGAGCTGGACGTCGGCGCGGAACACCACGCTGGCGCCGTTGCCACCGTCGCCGCCCGACGGACCGCCCAGCGGCACGTTGTCCTCGCGGCGCATCGCCGACGAGCCGTCGCCGCCGTCGCCGGCCTTCACGTGGATCGTCGCCTCGTCGATGAAGTGCACTGCGGTGGAGACATAGGGCCAGCGCGTGGGCGGGTCAAGCTGTATGGTGGCGCCGATGCAGCTCGCCGCGCCGTCCGCTTGGGCCTGGACCCGCGCCGGACGGGTGTGGCTGGCGACGCTGGGGCGCGCCGGGCTGGGCCGCGCGATGCCGGCGTGGCTGGGCGCGGCGATCGTCGGTGGCGCGGTGTTCGGCGGCAACGGCCTGGCCCCGCGCGACGTGGCGGCCCTGGCCGCCGGCGCGCCGCGGGTGATCGCGGTGGTCGCGTGCGGCTGGCTGGTGCTGCTGACGCCGGCGGCGCGGGCGATCGTCGGTGCGCCCGGGCTCGAGCTGCTGCGCTCGCTGCCGGGGGCGCCGGGGCTCGAGGTGGCGGCGCGGCTGGCGACGGCGCTGGCGATCCACGCGCCGTGGGCGGCGGTGGCGATCGCGGCGCGCGGCGCGACCGGCGCGCTGACCTGGCTCGGGCTGGCGCTGGCGTCGCTGGCGATCGCGCTGGCGATGGCGCGCTGGGTGCGGGCGCCGCGGCGGCCGCGGTGGCGCGGCGCGGTGGCGGCGCTGGTCGGCGTGCACGCGCGGGCGATCGTGCGCCGGCGGGGCGGGTCGGTGCTGTTCGCGGCGGGGCTGGCGGTGCTGGGCGGCGCGCTGGGCGCGGCGCTGATCGAGAGCGCGGCGGTCGCGGCGCTGCCGTCGGCGACGCTGGTGGCGGCGGTGGCGGCGGTGGCGGTGGCGTGCGGGCTGGTCGCGGTGGGCACCGCGGTGGTCGAGGACGACCTGCGGCTGCGGGCGTGGGTGGCGGCGGCCGCGACCTCGCGCGGCGCGGTGGCCGGGGCGCGGGCGCTGGTGCTGGTGATCGCCGGCGCGCTCTTGGGCGCGGTGGTGGCGGCGGCGACGATCGCGATCGCGGCGCCGCCGGCGGCGCACGTCGCGGCGATCGCGGCGGTGTCGATCGCGGCCGGCGTCGGCGTCGGCCTGGCGATGACCGCGGTCGCGCGGCGGGCGATCGCGGCGCCGCACCCGGGCCAGACGCTGGCCGGCGGCGCGGGCGGCGTGGCGCTGGCGTCGGTGATCGCGATCGGGATGCTGTCGCTGCTCGGCGTGGCGGCGGTGGTGCTGGTCGGCGGCGCGGTCGCCGTCGGGGGGCGCGGGCGATGACCGCGGCGATCGAGGTGCGCGGGCTGGGCAAGCGCCGCGGTGACCGCTGGGTGGTCGACGACGTGGCGTTCGCGGTGGCGCCCGGCGAGCTCGTCGCGCTGGTCGGCGGCAACGGCGCCGGCAAGTCGACGACGCTGGCGATGATCGCGGGCGCGCTGACGATCGATCGCGGCTGGGTGGCGATCGCCGGCGCGACCTCGGGGACCCGGCGCCGCGTCGGCTACGTGCCCGAGGGCGCCGATCCGCCGGGCCACCTGACCGCGGCCGAGCTGTGGGCGCTGGTCGGCGGGCTGCGCGGCGGCGCGGCGCTGCCGACCGCGGTAGCCGACGCGCTCGAGCTCGCGCCAATCGCCGATCGCCGCTTCGAGCGGATGTCGCTGGGGCAGCGCCGGCGCGCGTGCCTGGCGGCGGCGCTGATCGGCGCGCCGCCGGCGCTGGTGCTCGACGAGCCCGACAACGGGCTCGACGCCGGCGCGCTGGCCGCGATGGCGACGCTGCTGGCGGCCGCGGCCGCCGCCGGCGCTGGCGTGCTGATCGCCACCCACGATCCCGCGGTGCGGGCGCAGGTGGCGACCCGCGAGCTGGTGCTCGACGCGGGCCGGCTGGTCACTTCGCCAGCGGCCGCTCGGCCGTGACAGCGGGCAAGAACCACCGCCGGCGCGCTACCGTCGGGTCATGCGGAGCCTCCCCATCACCGCGCGCTGGCTCGGGCAGATCCACCTCGGCGACGACGACGCGCCGACCACGCGCGCGATCCGCGACGAGGCCGCCTACGACGCGCTGATCGCGACGCTGCCGACCCACCGGATCCAGCAACGCCAGCCGGCCCCGCGCTCGACCGATCCGCTGCGCGCCCGTCCGCCGATCGACTTCGGCCGCGACATGCTGATCGTGATCACCCGCGGCGACTCGATGGACCCGCCGACGCTGGCGGCGGTGATCGACGCCGGCGATCACGTGCTGGTCCGCTACGCCGCGACGCCGCCACCGCCGGCGGCCCGCTGCTACGGCATCGGCGGCTACGCGGCGGCGCTGGTGCCGCGGGTGGCTGGCCCGCTGGTCGCGCGCGCCGCGCGCACGATCGTCGACGCCGCCGACGTCCCCGCCGCGGTCGGCGAGCTGGTCACGCTGCGCGGCCCGCTCCACGCCACCCGCCGCCCGACCTTGCTCGGGGTCGACGTCGACGACCGCGGCGCCGAGGGCGGCCTCGTCGAGGCCACCGGCTGGCTCGAGCGCGAGGACGTGCGCCAGGACGAGCTCGACGCGCAGCTGGCCGCGCACGGCCAGTTCGCCCACCGCGGCGCCGGCACCTTCTACCGGCTGGTCGCGGTCGAGGGCGGCCAGCTGGCCAGCCCGCGGGCGGCGTATTGATCGCGTACGGGTGACGCCACGCGGCGATCGGCGGCGCGCGGGCGCGGGGCGGAGCGAGCGCGTATGATCGGGGCATGAGTCGTCAGGTCGCGTTGTGCGTCGCGCTCGCGTTGGTGGGTTGCCAGAAGACCGGCGGCGGCGGCGGCGGGCCGCCGGCCGATTGCGACAAGGTGGGGGCGGCGGCCGCGGCGTTCGAGCTGGGCAACTACGCGCCGCCGGAGACCCGGGCGCCGACGGTGGCGCGCTTCGTCAAGGCGTGCCGCGACACCGGCGTCGACGCCAAGCAGGGCGAGTGCCTGATGGCGGCCAAGGACGTGTGGTCGGCCGCGCTGTGCGCGCCGCGCATGTTCCCGGACGTCAAGGTCGATGGGCAGTGCGACGTGGTGGCGGCCAAGCTGCGCGGCGCGATGGAGAAGCAGCTCGGCGGCGGCGGGGGCGGGCCGCCCGAGATGGCCAAGCTCGCCGAGCGAGCGGCGGCGGCGATCAAGGACTCGTGCAACCAGGACGGCTGGCCGCCGGCGATGAAGGCGTGCCTGGCCAACGCCAAGGATCCGCTGGAGGACTGGAAGGGCTGCGAGCACCTCGCCAGCCCCGAGCTCACCAGCAAGCTGAAGGCGCGGATGGCGTCGGCGATGGGCGGCCGCTGATGGCCGGCGCGATCGCGATGGCCGCCGCGCTGGCCCGCACCACCGCGATCACCTGCCCGCACTGCGGCCAGCGCAAGCTGGTGTCGCGGCTGCGGCCGGCCGCCTTCCGCCGCTGCCCGCGCTGCCACAAGACGTTCCCCGACCCCAAGCCCAAGCCGCGCCGCTGACGGCGCCCGAAAACGGCGACGGCCCCGTCGAGGGGCCGCCGCAAGCCAGGCGAGGCAGGCGCTCAGTTCTTCTTGCCGACCAGCTCGAAGGTCGAGGTGGTCGCGTAGCCACGGACCTGGACGAACACCTTGGCCGGCTGGGCCAGGGTCAGCTCGCACGACTCGTTCGAGCCGTTCTTGTACGGGCGGCAGTCGTAGGTCGAGGCGGTCGGCTCGCTGCCGACGCGGACGTAGAGGTCGGCGTCCGCGGTGCCGGTCATCGAGAAGGTGTACGTGCCGGCGGCCAGGGTCGGGGTCGGGAACTTCTTGATCTCCGACTTCTTGACGGTGCCGCTGGCGTTGAGGCCGGCCCAGGTCTCGGGCTGGCCACCGCCGCCCGGGGTGAAGGTGTTGTCGGCCTCGCCGGTCACCAGCACCACCTGCGAGCGGTCGACGTTGGCGAAGATCTGCTCGTAGGTCTTGGGCGCCGCGTACGACATCAGGCCCTTGAACATCGCCATCGTCGCGCCCGGCATCGACGAGAAGAACGCCGGCATGCCGTTGTTGACGACGTCCACGTACTTGGTGCCGATCGGGTCGTCCGCGTTGACCGCCTTGTGGGCCTCGATGATCGAGCCGTCGACGTAGGCGTAGGTGTCGCAGCCGTTCTCGAACATGATGACGTACTGGCCGGCGACCCAGCGGCCGGCGCGGGCCAGCGCGCGGACGTTGGCGCCCAGGCCGGCGTGGCCGTTGTAGACGATGAAGTCGGCGCGGGTCGACAGCGACTCGTACTTGGTGCGGAACGCGGTCTGGCCGAGCGCGGTGCGGACGTTGTCGGTCAGCATCGCGTTGACCTGGACGGTCTTGCCGTCGGCCAGCGTGGCGCGGAACTCGACGTCGGTGACCGTGGTGCCGGGGTTGGTCGGCAGGGTCGCCGGCACGGTCACCACCGAGGCGTCGAGCTCGCGCTTCATCGACGCGATGAACTGGTTCCAGGCGTCGATGCCGGCGTCACCCGACGTCGCGCCGTCCTCGTACTTGCCGAAGATGGCGACCATCTTCAGCGTGCCGTCCTCCCACACCTTGTTGTACTCGGGGAACTTGCCGGTCGTGTTGATCGGCGA
>Ga0073899_10006189_pt1 | contig 10360 bp, 6 predicted proteins | sample KloWWTmetaKNB5Ph_FD_88975 | JGI IMG/M metagenome (GOLD analysis project Ga0073899, IMG submission 88975) | Active sludge microbial communities from Klosterneuburg, Austria, studying microevolution and ecology of nitrifiers - Klosterneuburg... | ecosystem: Engineered > WWTP > Aerobic digester >...
ACAAGCGCTCGGTGGAGCTTGCCGCGCGTTACCGGAAGCCTCATCAGCAGATCCTCCACACCATCCAGACCAACGGCACACTGATCGACGATGCGTGGGCGCGCTTCTTCAAGCGGCACAACTATCTGGTCGGAATCAGCATCGACGGGCCGCGCGCCATGCACGACGCCTATCGTGTCACCAAGAAGGGCGAGGGCAGCTTCGACGAGGTGGTTCGCGGCTGGAATCTGCTGCGCAAGCATGGGGTGGATGTGAACATCCTGTGCACCGTCCATGCGGCCAACCAGGATCATCCGCTCGAGGTCTACCGCTTCTTCCGTGACGAGCTGCAGGCGGAGTACATCCAGCTCATTCCCATCGTCGAGCGCGCGACACCCGACACCCTCGCCGTCGCCAACCAGGGCTGGGGCGGGCTCAAGGGCACGGATCGTCCGCTCTACCGGCAGGAAGGCAGCCTGGTCACCGAGCGCACCGTGAATGCGGAGAAGTTCGGCCAGTTCCTCAACGGCATCTTCGACGAATGGGTCAAGCGCGATGTCGGCAAGGTCTATGTGACGACCTTCGACATCGCCCTCGGCAGCTGGCTCGGGCACCACAACGCCTGCATCGTCTCGCCCACCTGCGGCGAAGCGCTGGCGCTGGAGCACAACGGCGACGTCTATTCCTGCGACCACTTCGTCGAGCCCGATCACCTGCTCGGCAACCTCAAGGACACGCCGCTGGGCGGGCTGGTCCGGTCGGAGAAGCAGCGCCGCTTCGGCCAGGCCAAGTACGACACCCTGCCCAGGTACTGCAGGGAATGCCCGGTGCTGTTCGCCTGCTACGGCGAATGCCCGCGCAACCGCTTCATCAGGACGCCCGACGGCGAGCAGGGGCTGAACTACCTGTGCGCGGGCTACAAGGGCTTCTTCACCCACATCGACCCGGCGATGAAGACCATGGCGAGCCTGCTCAGGCAGGGGCGCTACGCCGACGAGATCATGGACCTTGCGGGCGCCACGCCCTGAGACCCTCGCCCAGCGACGGCCGGCCCGACTGGGACCAAGGTCCAATGGCGGCTGCATGGCCGGCGCCTACACTGCCTGAGCACAACGCCTTCACTGTTGGGCAACAAGGCGGCGCCACCTTACGTTCATGCAAGGAGTTCGATGATGAGCAAGCAGGACAACAAACCCCGTACCCACCTGCCGATGCGCAATACCGCGCCGGCGCGCTTCGTTAACTACGATGCCAAGGATCCGGACACGGTCACGACCCCGATCGAGCAGTTGCGTCCGCCCGAAGGCGCACCGAACGTGCTGATCGTGCTCATCGACGACTGCGGCTTCGGCGCGCCCAGCACCTTCGGCGGCCCCTGCGCCACGCCCTTTGCCGACAAGCTGGCCGCGGGCGGCCTGCGCTACAACCGCTTCCACACCACCGCGATCTGCTCGGCCACGCGCCAGTCCCTGCTCACCGGCCGCAACCACCACAACGCCGGCATGGCCGGCATCACCGAGATCGCCACCGGCCAGCCGGGCTACTCCTCGGTGCTGCCCAACTCCATGGCGCCGCTGGCCAAGACGCTCAAGCTCAACGGCTACAACACCGCACAGTTCGGCAAATGCCACGAGGTGCCGGTGTGGCAGTCGAGCCCGGTCGGCCCCTTCGACCAGTGGCCCACGGGCGGGGGCGGCTTCGAGTACTTCTACGGCTTCATCGGTGGCGAGGCGCACCAGTGGTATCCCGCGCTCGTCGAGGGCACCACCCCGGTCGCGCCGCCGAAGACGCCCGAGGAGGGTTACCACCTGATGGAGGACATGACCGACAAGGCCATCGGCTGGATCCAGCAGCAGAAGGCCCTCTCGCCCGACAAGCCCTTCTTCGCCTATTTCGCGCCCGGCGCGACCCACGCGCCGCACCATGTGCCCAAGGAATGGGCCGACAAGTACAAGGGCAAGTTCGACGCCGGCTGGGATGTGCTGCGCGAGGAGACCTTCGCCCGCCAGAAGAAGCTCGGCGTCATTCCTGCCGACTGCGAACTCACTGCCCGGCCCAAGGACGTTCCCGGCTGGGACGACATGCCCGAGGCGTTCAAGCCGGTGCTGCGTCGGCAGATGGAGGTCTATGCGGGCTTCCTCGAGTTCACCGACCATCACGTGGGCCGCCTGTTCGAGGCGATCGAGAATCTCGGCATCGCCGACGACACGCTGGTGTATTACATCATCGGCGACAACGGCGCCTCGGCCGAGGGCTCGTTCAACGGCTGCTTCAACGAGATGAGCTACTTCAACGGCCTGCAGTCCCTCGAGACCGCCGAGTACCTGACGGAGCGCATCGACAAGCTCGGCGGGCCGGAGTCGTACAACCACTTCGCGGTGGGCTGGGCGCATGCGCTGAACACGCCCTACCAGTGGACCAAGCAGGTCGCCTCGCACTTCGGCGGCACGCGCAACGGCACCATCGTGCACTGGCCGAAGGGCATCCAGGCCAAGGGCGAGTTGCGCACGCATTTTGCCCACGTGATCGACGTGGCGCCGACCATCCTCGAGGCGGCGGGCATTCCCGAGCCGGTCTCGGTCGATGGCATCCAGCAGGACCCGATCGATGGGGTCAGCATGCTGAAGACGTTCAACGACGCCAAGGCACCGGAAGCCCACGAGACGCAGTACTTCGAGGTCATGGGCAACCGGGCCATCTATCACAAGGGCTGGACCGCGGTGACCAAGCACTACACGCCGTGGATTCCGAACGTGAAGCCCGCGCTCGACGACGACGTCTGGGAGCTCTACGACACCACCACGGACTGGGCGCAGTCCAAGGACCTGTCGAAGGAGATGCCGGACAAGCTGCGCGAACTGCAGCGCCTGTGGATCATCGAGGCGACGCGCAACAAGGTGCTGCCGATCGATGACCGGATGTTCGAGAAGATAAATCCGGACACCGCCGGCCGGCCGACGCTGGTGAAGGGCAAGACCCAGCTCCTGGCCGGTGGCATGAGCCACCTGGGCGAGAACTGCGTCCTCAACCTCAAGAACAAGTCGCACTCCGTCACCGCAGCGATCGTGGTCCCGCAAGGCGGGGCAGAGGGCGTCATCATCGCGCAGGGCGCCGATATCGGCGGCTGGAGCCTGTATGCCAAGGGCGGCAAGCTCAAGTACTGCTACAACTGGGGCGGCTTCAAGCACTTCATGATCGAAGGCGCTTCGGTCATGGCTCCGGGCGAGCATCAGGTGCGCATGGAGTTCGCCTACGCCGGTGGCGGCCTCGGCAAGGGCGGCAAGGTGACGCTGTACGTCGATGGCCAGAAGGACGGCGAAGGTGAAGTCGGCGCAACGCTGGCGATGATCTTCTCGGCCGACGACGGTCTGGATGTCGGCAAGGACGGCGGCTCGGCGGTATCGCCGGACTACAAGCCTGGCAACAATTCCTTCAACGGCAAGGTGAAGGGCGTGCAGCTCGCGATCGACGAGGCCGCGGAAGACCTGGATCACCTGCTCGATCCGGCGGACGTCATCCGCATGGCGATGGCCCGCCAGTAAGGGCCTGCCGGCCGGCAGCCTGCACGGGCTGCCAGTCAGCCAAGCGGCGTCGCTGTGATCGCGACGCCGCTTGCACGTTCAGTAGCCAGTTTGCGTCAGGCCTGCGCCACCATGCCGCTGTGGCGCAGCAGCGCGTCGACCCTGGGCTCGCGGCCGCGGAAGGCCTTGAAGGATTCCAGCGCCGGGCGGCTGCCGCCCACCGCCAGGATCTCGCGCCAGAAGCGCTCGCCGGTCTCGGGGTCGAGCAGGCTGCCCTTGCCGGCGCCGGCTTCCTCGAAGGCGGCGAAGGCGTCGGCCGACAGTACCTCGGCCCACTTGTAGCTGTAATAGCCCGCCGCGTAGCCGCCGGCGAAGATGTGCGAGAAGCTGTGCGGGAAGCGGTGCCAGGCGGGCGGGATCATCACCGCCACCTCGCGGCGCACCTCGTCGAGCAGGGCCATCACGCGCTCGATTGCGACCGGGCCGGCAGAGGCCTCCACCTCGCCGTGCAGGCGCAGGTCGAACATCGAGAACTCGAGCTGGCGCACGGTCTGCATGCCGCTCTGGAAGTTCTTGGCGGCGATCATCTTGTCGTACAGCGCGCGCGGCAGCGGCTCGCCGGTATCGACGTGCGCGGTCATGCCCTGCAGCACGTCCCACTCCCAGCAGAAGTTCTCCATGAACTGGCTGGGCAGCTCGACCGCGTCCCACTCCACGCCGTGAATGCCGGACACCGCGAGTTCGTCCACCTGGGTGAGCAGGTGGTGCAGGCCGTGGCCGCACTCGTGGAAGAGGGTGAGCACGTCGTCGTGGGTGAAGGTGGCCGGTTTGCCACCCACCGGGCCGGGGAAGTTGCACACCAGGTAGGCCACCGGCGTGTCGCTGCCCCAGGTGTTGCGGTGGCGGCTGCGTGCCGAATCCATCCACGCGCCGCCGCGCTTGGTGCTGCGCGCATGCAGGTCGAGGTAGAAGTGGCCGACGAGTTCCGGACCGTTCGCGCCTTCCTTCTCGATGCGGAAGAAGCGCACGTCCGGGTCCCAGCTCGGCGCCTCGTCGGGCAGGATGTCGACGCGGTACAGCGCGCGGATCACGCCGAACAGGCCGTCGAGCACCTTGGGCTCGGGGAAGTACTGCTTCACCTCCTGGTCGGAGTAGGCGTAGCGCTTCTCGCGCAATTTCTCGAAGGCGTAGGCCACGTCCCAGGGTTCGAGGGTGTCTAGGCCCAGCTCGGCCTTGGCGAAGGCCTTGAGCTCTTCCAGGTCCTTCTCGGCGAAGGGCTTGGCCTTGGCGGCGAGGTCGCGCAGGAAGCCGAGCACCTGCTCCGGCGTGTCGGCCATCTTGGGCACCAGCGACACCTCGGCGAAGTTGCGATAGCCGAGCATGCGCGCTTCTTCGTCGCGCAGCGCGAGGATGCGGCCGATCAGCGGGCCGTTGTCGAGTTCCGGGTTGCCGAGCTCGGAGGCGCGGGTGGCGTAGGCGCGGTACATGCGCGCGCGCAGCTCGCGATCGTCGGCGTACTGCATCACCGGCAGGTAGGAGGGCATCTGCAGGGTGAACTTCCAGCCTTCCTTGCCCTCGGCCTCGGCCTCGGCGGCGGCGCGGGCGGCCTGGCGTGCGTCGTCGGGGATGCCGGATAGGCCGGATTCATCGGTGATCCACTCGGCGTGGGCGTTGGTGGCGTCGAGCAGGTTCTCGGAGAACTTGGCGGCGAGCTGGGATTGCTCTTCCTGGATCTCCTGGAAGCGCGGCTTCTGCGCGTCGGGCAGCTCGGCGCCGGAGAGGCGGAAGTCGCGCAGCGCGTGCTCGAGGATGCGCTGGCGCACCGGCGACAGGGTGGCGAACTCGGCGCTGTCGTGCAGCGCCTTGTACTTCTCGAACAGCGCGAGGTCTTGCCCGACCTCGGCATAGAAGCGCGAGATCTCGGGCAGCATCGCGTTGTAGGCCTCGCGCCACTCGGGCACGTCGAACACGCTGTGCAGGTGGCCGACCACGCCCCAGGCGCGGCCGAGGCGCTCGCCGGCCTCTTCCATCGGTGCGACGAAGCCGTCCCAGCTCGGGGTCGCGGGGTCGGCGGTGAGACGTTCGATGAGCGCACGATTCTCGTCGATGAGGCCGCGGATCGCGGGCTCGACGTGCTCGGGCCGGATGTCGGCGAAGCGCGGCATGCCGGCGAAGTCGAGCAGGGGATTGGCGTTCGGAGTGGAAATGGAAATGGACGTGGAAATGGACGTGCTGTCGTGCATCTTCGACCTTGTCTGTTCGTTCCGGCCTCGCCGGGCAAGGCGGCTATTCTGCCGCAAAAAAGACGGCGGGCGCCGCGTACGACGCCCGCCGCCGCCTGAACTGCGTGTTCTCAGCGGACCACGTCGCGATAGGCGTGCCAGGTGGCGTGACCCACCAGCGGCAGCAGGACGGCCATGCCGATCATCATGGTGGCGAAGCCGATGCCGACCAGGACGACGATCAGCAAGGCCCACAGCATCATCGTGTCGAAATTGGTCTGCACCGCGCGCAGGCTGGTCATCGCCGCAGTGATGGTGTCGGTGTCGCGGTCCAGCACCATCGGAATCGCGATCGCGGAGAGCGAGAACACGACGATCGCCAGCACGGCGCCGACGACGACGTAGGCGGCGAGGAAGTACAGGTTGTCGCCCGACCCCAGGATGCCGCTGACGAAGTTCGTCACGTTGCTGACCTCGCCCCGATAGAACAGCGCGAAGAGGATGGCCGAGATGCGCTCCCAGGCGATCAGTGCGATGGCGAGGAAGGCGCCGAACATCGCGAGACCGTCGGCACTGCGGACGAGCCCCCGTACCGATGCGGCGAAGGAGACCTTCTCTCCCTTCTCGTGGTGACGCGAAATCTCGTACAGACCCGCAGCCGCGATCGGGCCGACCAGCATGAAGCCCGAGATCGCCGCCATGAACAGATAGGGCTTGTCCGCCGCGTAGGACAGGATCAGGTAGCCGATCGCAGCCAGGATCACGCCGTAGGAGAGGCTTGCGGCGAGGTTCTCGCGCATGTCGTTCCAGCCCATGCGCAGCCACTGCAGCGGCCGCTCCGCGCCGACGGAGCGGATCTGGGGCAGGTTGAAATGTTGATCCAGCGAGTCGTAGGGCTTGTCCATGATCGTCTCCGCAGGTTCTTCGTTATGTTTGACGTGTCGTCCGAGGATGGGATCGACGCGCATGGAAAAGTGCGCGTGATGCCTCGGGCGGTCGTGTTCTTAGAATAGGACAGGCGCGAAGAGTTCGCGAATGAGAGCTATTCTTTATCCAGATAGGGCGTGGCTATGCTGCGCGCGGCGCGGTCCCCAGCAGCGGGCGGCTCGGGTTCGTGAAACCTGCGGCCGATTCGGATGGACGCAGAAAGGAACAAGGGGCACCCCGTGGGGCGCCCCTTGTCGACGGCCTGTGCGCCCGCGGCGCTCAGTCCAGCTTGCGGCCGGTCAGGCGTTCGTAGGCCTCGCGGTATTTGGCCGCGGTGTGCTCGATGACCTCGGCGGGCAGCTTCGGTGCCGGCGGCGCCTTGTTCCAGTCCAGCGTCTCCAGGTAGTCGCGCACGTACTGCTTGTCGAAGGAGGGCGGGCTGATGCCCTCGCGGTAGCCGTCCGCCGGCCAGAAGCGCGAGGAGTCGGGGGTCAGCGCCTCGTCGATCAGGTGCAGCGTGCCGGCGGCGTCGATGCCGAACTCGAACTTGGTGTCGGCGATCAGGATGCCGCGGGTCGCGGCGAACTCGGCCGCCTCGGAATACAGCGCGATCGCCGCGGCGCGCGCCTCGTCGGCGAGCTGGGCGCCGGTCTTGCCGGTGCCGGCCAGCGCGTCCTTCATCAGCGCCTCGCAGCGCGCCTGCGCCTGCGCGAAGGAGATGTTCTCGTCGTGCTCGCCCATGTCGGCCTTGGACGAGGGCGTGAAGATCGGCGCCGGCAGCTTCGCCGCCTGCTGCAGGCCCGCCGGCAGCGCGATGCCGCAGATCGCGCCGGTGGCCTGGTAGTCCTTCCAGCCCGAGCCGATCACGTAGCCGCGCACCACCGCCTCGATCGGCAGCGGCTTCAGGCGCTTGACCACCAGCGCGCGCCCGCGCACCTGTTCGCGCTCGTTTTCGGCGACGACGGTTTCGGGGTCGATGCCGGTGAGCTGGTTGGGCAGAATGTGGCCGAGCCGGTCGAACCAGAAGTTCGCCAGCGCCACCAGCACGCGGCCCTTGTCGGGAATCGGGTCGGGCAGGACCACGTCGAAGGCCGACAGGCGATCGCTGGTCACGATGAGCAGCTTGTCGGCATCGACGGCATAGATGTCGCGCACCTTGCCGCGGCCGAGCAGCGGCAGGCTCTGGATGGAAGTCTCGAAAATGGGCGTCGCCACGGTGGGGCCTCGGGTTGCTGGCAAAGCCGGGATTATAGGGGAGGGCGCGGCAACGCGCTGAGCTCCTCCCGTGACAGCACCGTGTGGGACACGGACCGGCGTCTTCGACCGCAGCGGCGCCCATCTCGCGAGGATGGCGTAGCGCGGGGAAGCGCACGAACGCGTACCCAATAAACGTATTGCTGTCCGGTTCGCAAGCTGCAATGCTAGGGCCGAACGCGTTCCCGCATCTCGTCGAGCAAGCGCAAGGCCTACCGCGGCGGGGCGGGCGGCTCGTTCCGACGAGTACGGGGGGCGGTGGGCGTCCTGGGGGGGCGACTGGGCATGCCGCAGGGTTCCGTGCAAGCCAGCAGATTTGCGGGCTAAAACACGTTGGGCCTTTCCTTTCGGTTGGAGGCGGTCATTATTTGAACACTCGTTTTGTTCCTCACTGGCCTATTCCCGGTTCTCGTTTTCGGCCAAGTGCCATTCCCCGAGTTGCCGCAGCCGATAGCGGGCTATTCTTTTGAGGACAAGGACTGGAACGTCGAAGCGCCAACGACACCAAGGAGTGGTCGCCCTCATGCTCCCACGCCAACGTCCATTCCTGGCGCGCGGGTGATAAGGACACTTCAACTCAAGGCGCTTCTTGATGCAAGCAACAAGGTTGTGGTGGTTGATGTGCTGGATGCGAAGACCAGAATGGAGCGAGCCCGAGAGTGTCAGCTGGTAGCCGGCCAGGTTCAATTGGAAACGCATTGGTCACGGCTCATGCCGTTCCGCCAGCGCCGACATTTGCTTGGTCCCATCCATCCGCCAAACTGCGGGTGCATTCCCGGCCGCATCAGTCGGCGTCGATGCAGAAGGAGCGCTGGAATCATCAAACGCCAGAAACAGGGAGCTTCGCCATGGCAGGTTTCGACATCAGGAACGATACGATCTGGCCGCTGGAGATCTCGCTCGGAATGCTGAGTCCGCTGTACTGGGGCTTGACCGAGCCCGCCCAGACCTTCTCCAGAAGCACGGGCGCGGTCTGGTTCACCATTCAGGCCACGGTGGCGCTGGACCACAAGGAGCACATCACGACGGCCGGGGCGGTCTTCGATGTCTTCAAGAACATCCTCTTCCCGCAGGTGATGCTCGGCAATTGGCTCATCAATGGCGAAATGCTCGCCGGATCGCATGGCATCACCGAGGACGTGGCCCAGGCCCTGGGCGCAAAGCGGCCGATCACGATCAAGGGCCGGCCGCTCGACGAGATGTCGACCGAAGATGCGATCGCGGGTTTGCAGGGAATCTTCACCCATGACAGGTCGCGCGTCTCGAAGGCGGGATGCTATGCGGGCTGGAGCGGGCACAAGCAGTACGTCGTCAGCGGCGGGCCGACGCTGCAGGTCAGGGCTGGCGGTGTGGAACTTGTGTCGGGTACGCCGCTGTCCATCGTGAAGCTGTAGGCGCGCCGAGACCTTGGCACCGGACCGCGACGTCGTCACGGTGAATGTCGCGTGTGCTCGTAGCACGAGGACGAAAGACCGCGAACGGCCCGGCCTGCGGGTCTCCCGGAGAGCCTCAGGCCGTGCTCGCCTCGAACAGTCCCGCCAGCGCCGGCGCCAGCACGAAGTCGAACTCCGCCGCCAGCGTGGCGATAGGATCGTCCGCCGCGACGAAGTCCGCCAGCAGCAGCGGGCGCAGCGCCTCGGGCACGCGCATGAAGAGGCCGTCGCGCTGGTTGAGCGGTTCGCCGGCGACATAGATCTGGGTGACGAAGGGACGCCCGCCTTCCTGGAACACCGCGGCGTGGATGTGCGGCGTGCGGCCGGGATAGGGCACCGGGCGGATGGTGCGGAAGCGGTAGCGCCCGTCGGCGTCGGTGACGGTGTGGCCGAAGCCCTGGAAGTCCGGGTCCTCCTCCACTTCGGCGCGATCGCGCGGGTGGCGGTAGCGGCCGTTGGCGTCGCATTGCCAGATCTCCACGCGCAGGCCGGCCAGCGGGCGGCCGTCGAGGTCGAGCACGCGGCCCGACAGGTCGGCGATCTGCCCGGCGGCACGACCGCTGCGGCCTTCGACCCGGGTGAGGTCGTTGTCCTTGTGCAGCGGCGGGGTGACCGGGTAGAAGGGGCCGGGCATCTGGCTCGGCGTCAGCACGCGCTGCGCCGCGGCGAGCGGCGCGGAGAGCAGGGTGGCGCTGCCGCCGAGGACGAGGCGGCGGCGGAGTCCGGAATGGTGCGACATGCTTGCGGCTCCGGCTGTGGACATGCCGTGAAGACCGTCGCGGTGGGGCGCGGTTCCGCGCGTGCCCGGACGCGCGCGTCGGGCTTGGCGGGCGGTGGGGGCGCAGGCGGCGCAGGCGGTCTCGCGCCTGCCCGCAGGCGCGTCCAGACTGCCTTGGAGATTGGGTGGTCGGACGGAGGCGGGGCATGGAGCGAAGACGGTTCATCGGCGCCGCGGCGCTGGCCGGGCTGGGGGTGGTGGGCGGGGCCGGCGTCCTTTCCCATCGGCAGAGCGTGGCGGTCTACG
>Ga0073899_10006190_pt1 | contig 10356 bp, 5 predicted proteins | sample KloWWTmetaKNB5Ph_FD_88975 | JGI IMG/M metagenome (GOLD analysis project Ga0073899, IMG submission 88975) | Active sludge microbial communities from Klosterneuburg, Austria, studying microevolution and ecology of nitrifiers - Klosterneuburg... | ecosystem: Engineered > WWTP > Aerobic digester >...
CCGTCAATGACGCGCCCGTCACCAACAACATCACCGCTACTGGCAATGAAGACACACTGGTTACGGTGGCGCTATCTGGAACGGACATCGACGGAACTGTTACTGGCTATATCATCTCGACTCTTCCAGCCTATGGCACCCTCTATAGCGATTCAGCCGGCACTACTCCCATTACGGCCGGGAACACTGTCACTGGACCCGTATATTTCCGGCCGAACGCTGACTGGAACGGCACAACGACTTTTCAGTATGCCGCCCGTGACAACGCCGGGTTGAATGACCTGACTCCCGCAACAGCAACTATCAACGTGACAGCGGTCAATGACGGCCCACCCGTCGCAATCGCCGACACATTCACGACTTTACTGGGTACCCCCGTCATCATCAGTGAAGTTCAATTGCTGTCCAACGACACACTGCAAGACCATGCTGCGATCACCGGAACCAATACGGTCACGGGAGGTAGCCTTGTCAACAATGGAAACGGCACTTACACCTTTACACCGTCAGCAGCTGGTAATGGAAGCTTCTCCTACACGATTACCGATGAAGATGGCCAGACGAGCACTGCAACTGTCAACATCACGACTTACGCAACTCGCGACGACCTCATCACCGTAAACGAGAGTGCTCTTGCCAACGGAACAGGCGGCGGTGTCAATACCGTAACTGGCAACCTGCTTACCAATGATCCTGGCGCAACGTCGATTACCAACGTTGGTGGCATCACTGACGGCGGCGTGGGTGACCTGGATAGCCGCGCTGGTTATATCGGCGTTCAGCATGTGGTGGGCACTGTGAATGCGGGTGTCATGACCGTGGACGTAGCCGGTGCTGGTTTGGGGAATTTCACCTACGTGCTCAACGACAACGTTGATCACAGCGCGGCCGCAAACAACAACAGTCGCACTTCCGCTATTGCCTACACGACAAATACGGGAAGTGCCAACGCACAAATCACCATCGTCGACGATCGCCCGCAAGCCTTCAATCGCACGATTGAAGTCACAGAAGACGCCCTGCCATCCTATAACCTCGTGCTCGTACTGGACGTATCCGGTAGCATGACGCAGCAAAATGCAGGTGGAGAAGTGCGCCAGATCAATCCAGATGGCTCCGTCACCATCAGTACCCGACTGGCGCTGGCCAAGGCGGCGTTGGTGGCTCTGGTTTCCGAGTATTACGACCAAGCCCAGAACGTGTCAGTCAAACTGGTCACCTTCTCCGACACCGCAACAATTCTCAACGGCAACGTAGCCTACACGGACAAAACTACGTTGATCAACGCCATCAATGCCATCACCGGGACCGGCGGCACCGATTACACCGATGCCCTCACAGCCGCGCAAACTGCTTTTGGAACGGTGAATACATCCGTGCAGAATATTGCCTATTTCTTGTCTGATGGGGTTCCAACCCAACAAGACACAGTAAGCCCTGCAACGTCCACCGGATACACAACGTTTGTAAATACCAACGGGATTAGTTCTTATGGTGTTGGTATCGGAAGCGGTATTTCGAACACAGGCCCACTCAATGGCATTCATAACATCGACAGTGATAGCAACGGCACAGTGGACCCGGCCATCATCGTGCCAGACCTGAACGAACTCAGCAACACATTGATCTCAACCGTACCTGTTGCAACTGGTGGAAGCGTGATCAGTGGTGGTGGGGTAGGCAATGCATTAGGCGCTGACGATGGCTATGTACAGTCCATTACCGTGCAACTGGACACCAACGCCAACGGAACGCCAGATACAAACGTAACATTCACGTATAACCCCGCTACCGGACAAATTAGCTGGACCGGGGGATTTCCTGCTGGTTCTCCGCAAACCGCCGACACGCTTACCCTGAATGCCAGCAAAGGCTTCACCCTGGGTACGCTGACATTCAATTTTGAAACCGGCGCCTATACCTACTTCACCGGCGGAGTCGCAAACCAGGGAGACAGCTTCGACGTAAGCTTTATTGCTCGCGACACAGATGGAGATGTGACAACGCCAACAACGTTGACCTTCAGTGTGGTGGACGGGCATCCAGTTGCTCGGCCAGATTCCGACACCCTGCTGGCGAACGAAACGAAGTTCACCGGCAATGTCATCAGTGGCCTCAATACGGACGGCGGGTTGGCAGTCGGCAGCCTCAGCACCGATTTCAGTGCGCAAGGATCGGGCGCCGACAACAACGTGGATGGCGCTACGGTCAGTTCAATCGTATTCCAGGGGCAAACATTCAATTTGACAGCGAATATTGGTGCCACTGCCGCCTTGGGCGGTACTTATACCGTTACCAATGGCCAATTGGTCTGGACGCACGCGACCAACGGCAGCAGCCTTCGGTTCAACAGCGACGGCTTCTACGAATATCAGCCCACGTCCGCCAACACCCCTTCCACGCCGTCCGGGGCCATAACCACCGTGACCCTGACTGGTGCAGCCGCTACGGGAACCAGTCTGACCGTGGGAGCATTGACTTTTACGGGCATCGCCCGAAATTCGACCCTTGAAACAGCGGGTGTCCGTCGCACTAATGCAGATGGCGTTGGCGTCAATCTTGCCAGTGGCGGAGCGGACACCAACACGCGAATTGGCAACCTGGAAACGCTGGTTATTACATTTGATCGGGTAACGAACCCGTATGGCGTGGAGAACGTCAGCATCAACCCGGATAACAGTAACAGCAATCTTGGCGGCTCCATTGCCCTGACCTACTCGATCTATCACATCGATGGGCACCTTCTGGGTCAGTTCTACAGCAACTCTGAAGCCAACGTTGCAATGCCAACGCAATACAGCAACATTGGCCGCATAGAGATCACGGCAAACAGCGACGCCTATGCGAGTATCGAGGCCGTCAGCTACGCCACCATCAGCAACAGCGCTGCCGCAGCCATTGCACCGGTGGAGATTGGCTATACGCTGACCGACACGGATGGCGACACCAGCAGTTCCGCGCTCACGCTGCGTGCCATTACCAACTCGATCGGGGGTGATCCGGGCAACAACACACTGACAGGCAACAGCGCCAATGATCTGATCAATGGTGGCGCCGGGGATGACACGATCGACGGAGCCGCTGGGAACGACATACTGGTGGGTGATCTTGGCAACGATTCGCTGACCGGCGGAGCGGGTGATGATGTGCTGCGCGGCGGGCTGGGGAACGACACCCTTCTGGGAGGCGACGGAAATGACGTACTGGCAGGCGGCGGCGGCAATGACATCCTGTCAGGAGGCAATGGTTCAGATGTATTCGTGTGGTCGCTATCAGACAAAGGGGCAGTTGGGACGCCAGCGATCGACACCATACAAATATTCGACAACGCCGCCTCTGGCGCTGGCGGCGATGTACTCGACCTGCGTGACCTTCTCCAGGGCGAGAGTCATTCCGGTGTTGCCGCAGGCAATTTGCTCAATTACCTTCACTTTGAAACCAGCGGAGGCAACACTACTGTGCACATCAGCAGTGGTGGTGGCTTCATCAGTGGCTATAACGCAGCCTACGTCGACCAGGCCATCGTGCTGCAGGGCGTTGACCTTACCAGCGGTGGCACATTGAACGATCAATCGATCATCCAGAACCTGCTAACCAACGGCAAGCTTCAGGTCGATTGATCTGCCTCGTGGAGCTCGGCTGGCCTTCATGCTGCACCGGCAGGCAGGCCATTTTTTTTAAAAAATTTCTTTTATCGCCGGACCGGTCGCTGCGTCAAACCCGACATCGGCCAGAATTCGGAGATCGGATTCACTATCCACTCCTTCAGCGATCACGGTGAGTCCAATTCCTTTGGCAATCACCGACAACCCTTTTAGAAAGGCCTGATTGCCCGGATTGAAGGCAAGGCCTCTGATGAAGCTGGCGTCTACCTTGATGTAGTCGAGGCCCAGATCATGCATGCGTCCAAATTCACTGAACTGCCTGCCAAAGTGTTCGATGCCCAACCGGCAGTTTATATCGCGAAGTTCTGAACACAGTGCACGAAATGCTTCGAAATGCGCCAACACACCCGTTTCTGCAACCTCCAGCCACAGGCGAGACGCACTTTCGCGTTGCCTGAGAATCTTCTGCAATTCGATACGAAACTCGGGTAATTGAATAGAACTTGCCGAGAGATTGATGGCCAGACCTGTGAGTTGAGGTTTGGCCTCAAGCTCATCAAGCCCCAGCGCCACGGCGGCGAGGTCAAGCCTTGGGGTCAGTTTGAGCCGCTCAGCCACCGGCAGAAATCGGCCAGCCGGCTGCCATTCGCCCGTATCGTCGAACATCAGCCGCAACGGGCACTCCCTATGGAGCAACTGACCATCGAGTGCGGTAACGGGAAATGATACGAGTCTCACCCAACGCTTGTCTAATGCGCGTTGAATCACCTTGGCCCACTCAATAGCACTTCTGGGGATTTCGTCCCCTTCGTGCATATCTATGCTGCGCAAACCATTGCATCCTCCTGCCTCAACTGCGGCAAGTGCAGAGTCCACCTGAGCCAATACTGACTCCATATCGAGTCCGCGGGAGAAATGGCCGCAGGCCAGCCAGGTGCTTGGTTGCTCTTGCAAAAAGGCTGCCGACTCCAGTATCAAGTTTTGTAGTAGCGCATTCGCCTCCTCCTGTGGCAGTGCCAGGCCAGGAAGCAACAGCGCAAAGTCTGCTCCGTTCAAACGGGCTGCCAGGGCTTCCGGATACCGCATAGAAAAGTCAGAGATACCTTGACCAAATGCCTTCAACAACTCGTCGGTAACGGTCCGACCCAATGATTCATTGAGGGTAGACAGGTTGGCAAGGCGTGCAATAAGCAAAGTCCCGCCGACTGAATCCTCCGCAGTCACGCCGTCATGCAGCCGGGCCAGAAAGTAGCCTCTATTAGCCAAGCCGGTAAGCGCATCGCAATTGGCATCGCGTCTCACAGCTTCCAGGCGGCTCGCCTCCTCTTCAAACATGGATTTGAGACGCCCCACCGTCGCATTCATTGCCGCGGCAAGCTGCTGGAGCTCGGGTACTTTGGGCTCGTCCACAGTCACAAATCGGCGCTGGGTGATTGCAACCGCCTGCTCGATGACAGTATTCAAGGGGGCGCGCAAGCGGCGCAGGACCAACGAGCCCAGATAGCCTCCAAACAAGCCCGCTGCCGTTAGAGCCAGCACCATCTCGTACGCACTCTTCCACAGTGCCCCATAGGCAAACCTGGAGTGGCTAACCAGGGTGACCGTACCAAACTGCTTCCATCCATTGTTGATTTGAGCCACCCCAGGCTCAGCATGAATCGGCAACAACTTCACGAACCAGTCTGGCACTCCCAAATCGCCCATGGGAGCCATGCGCTCGGTCATTGGCTTTCCGCCAGGCTCAGTGATACGTATCAACTCGTAATGGCCGCGATCAAAAAGCGAAGCAACGACCAAATCCGCCATGACCGCCTCTGGGTTACTTTGACTCAGGGACAAGGCCAAAGCGGTAGCGTTATCGGTATTTTTGATTGAAAGCTGCGACTCCAGATAGCCACGCGCACTGAGCAGCGAAGCCAGCAGCTCACCGCAAAGCGCCAGCAGCGTACTGACAATGATCGCAAGCCAAAGTTGGCGATACATGGACATTTAGATACTCCTCAATCTGTCATTCTCATTCAAGGCCTTCGGCGCGAGCACGCTTAATAAGGTCTTCCCAGCGGGAAAGCCGTCCGGAGCCTACTGCCGGGGCCAATTGGGTGCTGGATGCCCCGGCAAAAATGCCTTGACTGTTAAAGCTGAAAACCGGTGTCAAATCCGGACGGCGTGAGGCTGGACGAATGTCACTGATCAGGTTATCCAGAACCAGCGGCTCGCCTTCGGGCTGCGCATAGTAGGCCAGCACCATATGCGCCTGGGGTGCCACATTTTCGGCATAGCCCGTGCGGGCGCGGACGTAAATCAGACGGAGCTTGTCGGGTCCGACACCGACGAGGCGGAGCGTAAAGTACTTGGCGATGACAAAATCTTCACAATCTCCACTACCCCGGCCCAATGTTTCAAGGGGTGTCGCCCAGTAGTCGGCTTGGCCCCAAATGGCCGAATCTTCCCCGAATGTGACCTGCCGGTTGAAAAATTCGTTGACTTTCGACAGCCGCTCCATCTCGGACCCTGACCCGCCGGTCAGGACAAGATTTCGCCAATTCTGGAACTTATTGGTAGCAGTGCCGCCCCAACGCTGAACTACCAACTCGAGCATGCGGTCAAAATCAGGGGCCGAATAGGACCATGTTCCCACGAGCCACGCAAACACTATCACCAATAGACGTTGCCCTGCCCAACCCAGTTTAAACCCGGCAAATCGTAAAAAAACTGCAACAAATGGTGAGCTTGTGAGAAAAGTCATTGATTCATAAGGGCATTTTCGGCGTGCCTCCTATAATTCCCGGGACTCCTATCGTGGACGGCAGGCGCACAATGCCGGTCAAAGCATATCGCTCCATAAAAAAAGATAAGCGTTGAAATACGATGAACTTGAAGCCCTGTTTACTGACTGCTACTGCTATCGGACTGTTTTGTAGCCAGGCGTTCGCGCAAGCGTCTGGCAATCTCAAGGATGCGGTTGAGCGTGCCGTTCTGCAAAACCCTGAAGTTAAGTTCCGATATCAAAACCTTGAAGCAGCCAGAAGCGAACAGGATGTCGCCAAAGGAGGCTGGCGGCCCAGGGTTGATCTGGAAGCTGCTCTCGGCCGGGAGAGCATTTCAACTCCAACCATTTCCTCCCGCACATACACCGGGTCCACCACGTCCATCCAGTTGCGCCAGATGCTGTTTGATGGCTATGCAACCTCCAGCGAAGTGCGCCGTCTGGGTCACAGCCGGCAGGTCGCCTACTATGAACTGCTCAGCGCCAGCGATCAAATTGCACTGGAGACCGTGCGCGCCTATCTGGATGTTCAGCGCTACCGCGAAGCCCTGGCATTGGCGCGTGACAACTATGCCACGCACGTCGACGTCCAGAAGCGACTTGCCAGTCGTGTTTCGGCCGGTGTTGGTCGCCGGGTGGATCTGGAACAGGCGTCTGGGCGCATGGCATTGGCTGAGTCCAACTGGTTGACCGAAGCCAGCAATCTGCACGACGTGTCGGCCAGGTATCAGCGCCTGACTGGCGATATGCCAGCACAGAATCTGGCAACCACGCCGACCCTGGACAAATTCCTGCCAGCCCGCGAACGTCTACTGGCTGACTCCATCACGAACAACCCCGAATTCCTTGGCGCAGTGTCAACCATTCGTGCCTATCGTGCGGATGCCGATGTCAGGCGTGCGGCCAACTACCCCACAGTGGAATTGCGTGCCCGTCAAAGCCTGGAGCGTAACCAGAGTGGCATCTCCGGCAAATACCGCGATGCTGCGATCGAGCTTGTATTGAACTACAACCTGTATCGCGGTGGGGCCGACACTGCACGCATCAGCCAATATGTCTCCAGACTCAACGCAGCCTATGAGTTGCGCGACAAAGCCTGCCGCGACATTCGCCAGACCACGCAGATTGCCTACAACGATGTCGGCCGCCTTGAGCAACAAATCATCTTCCTGGCACAACACGAACTGTCAACCGCGAAGGCCCGCGAGGCCTACCGCCAGCAATTTGACATTGGCCAACGCTCCTTGCTGGACCTGCTGGATACTGAAAATGAGTTGTATCAGGCGCGTCGCGCCTTGAGCAACGCTGAGTTTGATCTGCGGCTGGCCAAGGTACGCGTGCTGGCCACAGCAGGCACCTTGCTGAGCGCCTTGCAGTTGCGCCCGATTGAAAACGAGCATCCTCCAGCAGCCGGAGGCAACGGCGAGGACGATGATCTGAAGCGCTGCAGTACCGAACTGCCAGCCTTGATCGTTCTGGACAAAGAAAACCTCCCCAAGGCCGAAGTTACCCAAGCGATTGTTCCGCCTCCCGCGCCGCCGGTCAAACCTGCACCGGTTCCTGCCCCTGCTGGCGGCGATTGCCAGAAGGTAGTACCCGCAGTTGAAGCCTGGGCAAGTGCCTGGAATCGCAAGGATGCGAGTGCATATCTGGGCGCCTACAGCGACACGTTTGTGCCGGCCAAAGGCCTGACACACGCCGCATGGGAAGAGTTACGGAAGAAGCGAATCGCGAAACAGGGTGAGTTGAAAGCCGTTCTCAAGAACATGCGACCGTTGCGCTGTGAAGCTAATGTCGCCGATGTGGCGTTCACCCAGGAATATGGCTCTGTCGACTACAAGGATGTGGTGGAAAAAACACTGACACTTGAGTTCATCAAAGGTGAATGGCGCATCACGCGGGAGTTGGTTACCAAGGGTAAGACCTACTGACACTGACCCCCTCGTATCGACCCCACCAGTCATCCGGTGAAAAAAAGCCCGCAGCGTTTTGCACTGCGGGCTTTTTTTAATTTGAACGGTGCGAGGACCGTTTAAAAAGGAATGTCGTCGTCCATGTCATCAAATCCGCTGGATGGTTTGACGGGTGCGGGCGTCTGCTGGCGCGGCTGTGAAGCTGCCGGCCGCGATGCAGGTGCGGGCCGCGAATAACCCCCACCGCTGTCGTCGCCGCTGGGTCCGCCCATGCCTTCGCGTTTGCCCAGTAGTTGCATTTCGGTGGCAATGATGTCAACCGTGTTTTTCTCCACGCCAGCCTGATCTGTGTATTTGCCGTATTTCAGGCGGCCCTCGACGTAGATGGGTTGCCCCTTTTTGACATATTCGCCAGCGATTTCAGCCAGCCGGTCATAAAACGTCACACGGTGCCATTGCGTATCTTCAATGCTCTCACCCGTGTTCTTATCCTTGCGGCGACTGGACGTTGCGATGCTGATATTGGCTACCGCCTGGCCAGAAGGCAGATAACGGATTTCGGGGTCGCGCCCGCAATTACCGACCAGAATAACTTTGTTGACTGATGCCATGGTTTTCTCCTGAATTAGATGATTATCCCGCCTTTGGCGACGGGGTTTGCATGGGCCAGGCAACCACCAGCCAAAGCAGCATTCCAGCACCACAAGCCATAAAAAGACCCTGCATTCCTACGTGTTTGATAAGCCAACCGCCTAGCGCGCCACCTACAAAAAATCCCAGCGATTGCAAGGTGTTGTAGACGCCCAGCGCCATGCCCCGCGCGTGTGCCGGAGCCACTTTGGAGGCCAGACTGGGCTGGCTGGCCTCCAGCACGTTAAAACCGCAGAAAAACACAAATAAAAGGACAGACAGAGGCACCACATCGGCGCCAGAAGACACACTCCACAACAGACCCAGTTGCACCAGCGCAATCAGACCAATGGCCAACAGAAATACGGCGCGCAGGTAGCCCCGTTTTTCCAGTGGAAACAGGGTTGTGCCCATGACGACAAATGAAGCCAGAACAGCCGGCAAATAAACCCACCAATGATGTTCTTTGGCTAGCCCCGCCTGCACCAGCAACGCGGGAATCGCCACCCACATCGCCAGTTGTACCGCATGCAGCACAAACACCCCAAAGTTCAGTCGCAACAAAGCTGCTTGCCCCAGCACTTCCGACAGACGACCGCGCGGCAGGTTCTTGTGCTGCAAGGGTTCGGCGGGAGCCCCCCAGATCACCACGGCAATCCCACCAAGCGCCAGTGCCCCTGTCAAGGCAAAAAGCCCACCCAGGCCAATTGAAACGACAAGCAAAGGAGCCAATAACAGGGATACAGCGAACATCAAGGCAATACTGCCACCGACCAGCGCCATGGCTTTGGTCCGCACCTCGTCCCGGGTCTGGTCAGCCAGCAAAGCCGTTACGGCGGCGGATACGGCACCTGCCCCCTGGATCGATCGGCCAATCATCAACCAGCCCAAACTGGTAGCAGAAGCCGCCACGAAACTGCCAAGGGCAAACACCAGCAACCCAAAGACGATCACCCGCTTGCGCCCCAGGCGGTCCGACGCCATGCCGTAGGGAATCTGAAGCAAACCCTGCGTCAAGCCGTAAATACCCATGGCCAAACCGATCAGTGCGGGATCATCGCCGCCTACGTACTTGCGCGCCTCCAGCGCAAAAACCGGCAACACCAGAAACAGTCCCAGCATGCGCAATGCAAAAATAGTGGCCAGCGACAGGCTGGCACGCCGTTCAAGCGCCGTCATGGCATTGGATGATTCGGGGGAAGTTTGCACGACAGGTGCATCCCCCGGGGAAAGAACTGAAGACTGTGTCACCCTGAAATTCGCTGAAGACCCACAAAAAGTGGTGGCAGATAAGGAAAACCGCCATTGTCCCCGATCTGCCGGTACGGCTTGAGCGGCCCACAGACCCAAACTCCTTGTAGAGTCCTGTCTCATGAAACGCCTGCCCCCACTCAACGCCCTGCGCGCTTTTGACGCCGCCGTCCGCACCGGAAGCTTCACC
>Ga0073899_10006191_pt1 | contig 10356 bp, 6 predicted proteins | sample KloWWTmetaKNB5Ph_FD_88975 | JGI IMG/M metagenome (GOLD analysis project Ga0073899, IMG submission 88975) | Active sludge microbial communities from Klosterneuburg, Austria, studying microevolution and ecology of nitrifiers - Klosterneuburg... | ecosystem: Engineered > WWTP > Aerobic digester >...
ATCCGCTCGCCGCTCGTCGGTAGATAAAACCACGCACCACTGACCCCCACGAGCGTCGCCGCGGCCATGCCCGCCGCAAGGATCACCGCCGGCAACGCCAGCGCCGCCACGTACCACAGCGGACCCACCCGCCAGACCCCCGGCTGTCCGAGCAGCGCCCGCACGCCCGCCCCACCGGCCCTGCGCCGCGAAACCAGCAGCGCCGCGAGCAGCGGCCCGAACGCGCCGAGCCCCATCAGCGGCATGAAGCGATCGATCGGTCCCGCCAGCACGCCCTGCACAACCAGCAGGGCTGGCAGCTGCAGCGACCACGTGATGCCGAACGCCAGCGCGAAGAAGCGAAGGGTCCCGCGATCCGTGTCGGTGCTCGGCGCCAGCGTCATTCGCAGTCCAGCACACCCGATCCCCACACCCGCGTCAACGGCTCCACGCAAACCGGCTGGTCTCAGCGCGCCCGCGGCCGCGCCCCGTCGAGGCCCGTGATCGTCGCCAGCGAGGGCCCCCGCGTCGCCTGCAGCCGCCGCGCCGTCGCCTCGGCCGCCCGCAGCGCCCGCAGCAGGTTCCTCCCTGCCAGCTTCTCCAGCTCCGCGTCGCTCCATCCCCGGCGCACCAGCTCGGCGAACAAATGTGGGTACTTCGACACGTCCTCGAGCCCGACCGGCGCGCCTGACATCCCGTCGAAGTCGCCGCCGATCCCCACGTGGTCGACCCCCGCGATCCGACGCACATGCTCGATATGGTCCGCCACCTCCGCCAGCGTCGCCGGCGGCCGCGGCCGCGCCGCGAGCTCGGCCGTCCGCCGCCGCCGCTCGTCGGAGTCCTTGATCCCAGCGATCTCCGCCTGCGCCAGCTTGCGCGCCGCCCGGTCCTCCGCCGCCGCCCGCGACACGTACGCCGGCAGGAAGGTCACCATGACCACCCCGCCGTTGCCCGTCACCCGCCGCAGCACGTCGTCCGGCACGTTGCGCGGCACGTCGGTCAGCGCCCGCGCCGACGAGTGCGAGAAGATCACCGGCGCCTCGCTCACCCGCAACGCGTCGTCCATCGTCTCCGGCGACACGTGCGACAGGTCGACCAGCATCCCCAGCCAGTTCATCTCCCGCACCACCGCCTCCCCGAAGGCCGTCAGCCCCCCGCGCTGGGGCGGCAACGCGGCGCAGTCGGCCCACGAAGTGTGCACATTGTGGGTCAGCGTCATATAGCGGACCCCGAGCGCGTGGTAGCTGCGCAGCAGCGCCAGCGAGTCCGCGATCACGTGCCCGCCCTCGGCCCCCAGCAGCGACGCCACCTTCCCGCCCGCGAAGGCCCGCTCGAGCTCGTCCGCGCTGCCCACCAGCAAGAGCGCCTCCGGGTAGCGGGCCACCATGCGCCGCGCCAGATCGATCTGCTCGAGCTGCACCCGCACCGCCTCGTCGGGCCCCCGATCTCCCGGCACATACACCGACCAAAACTGGGCCCCCACCTGCCCCGCGCGCAGCCGCGGCAGGTCGGTGTGCCCCGCCGTGCGCCCGCGCAGGTCGTACGCCGCCACGTCCCCGGGCGCCGCCTTGAACTCACGGATCGTCCACGCCAGATCGTTGTGCCCGTCGATCAGCGGCACCCGCGACAGCAGCGCCCGCGCCCGCACCAGCGCCGGATCGTCGCTCATCGGCGCCAGCCAGGTCGCCACCGAGATCAGGACCGCGACGATCACGGCCCAGGCTACGCCCTCCGCCCCGCCCGCTCAACCGACCCGCCATCGATCCCCCGGGCAGCGCGACCCGCCCACGTGCAGTCGCTGCGCCGCCGCGCAAGCCACGACCCGCCCCACGACCCATCCACGCCGCTCGCAGCCTGTCTCCCTGGCACATCGCTTGCTATCGTCCCACCCAGCATCATGTCGATCCTCCGCCCGCTGTCCCTCCTCGCCGTCCTCCTCCTCCCCGCCTGCGACCCGCCCAAGCCCGGCGCGCCCGCCGTGCACGAGACGAAGACCAACGTCACCGGCGACCGCGCCGGCCTCGCCACCTGCCTCGAGACCTGTCAGAGCCCGAAGGACAGCAAGACCGACCGCGCCACCTGCCGCCTCAACTGCCAGACCAGCTTCAAGGTCACCCCGAGCCCCGCCGACGACCCCGCCCTCCACGCCATCGCGATCTGCATGGGCCAGTGCCGCAGCCAGCCCGGTGACCCCGCCGCCGCGACCGCCTGCTGCGACGACTGCCGCACGCGCGAGGGCGGCGAGACCCCGCCCGCCGCCGACGTGCTCAACATCCTCGACAGCTGCGTCGCCAGCTGCCACGCCGACGCCAGCCTCGACCTCGACAGCCGCGCGACCTGCCGCCTCAACTGCACGCAGTCGGCGAAGCACCCGGGCCCGCAGTGACCGGCGCCTGCACCTCGCGCAGCGATCGCGGCAGCAGCGGCCCCTCCCGCATCCGCTCGATCGCCAGCGCCCCCGCGCAGAGCCCCGCGATCGTCGTGTAACAGGGGATCCTCGCCACCAGCGCCGCCCCGCGCAGCCCCGTCGCCGCCCGCCCCGCCGCCAGCGCCAGCGTCACCCCGCCGAGCCCCGCCGCCGGATCGATCGCCGCGACCTCCGCACCGAGCACCCGCAGCGCCTCGCAGGTCCCCGCCACCGCCGACACCGCGAAGCCGAGCCCCCGCAGCCGCGCCAGCACCGGCAGCAGCAGCGCCGCGTCCTCCGCGTCGCACGCCAGCGCCACCGCCCCATCCAGCGGCAGCCGCACCCCCGCGCCCAGCAGCGCCTTCGCGTACGCCTCCGCGAAGCTCACCCCGCTGCCCATCGTCTCGCCGGTCGACTTCATCTCCGGGCCGAGCAATGAATCGGCGCCCGGGAACTTGTGAAACGGCAGCACCGCCTCCTTCACGCTCGTCATCCCCGGCGTCGGCGCCTCCGTCAGCCCCAGCGACCGCAGGCTCGCCCCGGCGATCACCCGGGCCGCCAGCCCCGCGAGCGGCAGCCCGGTCGCCTTGGCCACGAAGGGCACCGTCCGCGCCGCCCGCGGGTTCACCTCGAGCACGTAGATATCGTCCCCGACCACCGCGAACTGCACATTCATCAATCCCACCACCCCGAGCGCCCGCGCCAGCGCCACCGTCTGCCGCCGCAGCTCCGCCTGCAGCGCCGCCGACAGCGAGTGCGGCGGCAGGGCGCAGGCCGAGTCGCCCGAGTGCACCCCCGCGTGCTCGATGTGCTCCATCACCCCGGCCACGATCACGTCCACCCCGTCCGCCAGCGCGTCGACATCGACCTCGATCGCCCGCCGCAGATATCGATCCAGGAGCACCGGCTGCTCCTCGGCCACCGCGAACGCTTCAACCAGGAACCGCCCGAGCTCCTCCTCGCTCCGGGCGATCTCCATCGCCCGCCCGCCCAGCACGTACGACGGCCGCACCACCAGCGGGAACCCCAACTCCTTGCCCTTGATCACCGCCTCCGCCAGCGTCATCGCCGTCGCGTTCTCCGGCTGACGCAGCCCCAGGCGCTGCAGCAGCCCCTGGAAGCGCGCCCGGTCCTCCGCCAGATCGATCGCGTCCGGCGAGGTCCCGAGGATCCGCACCCCCGCCGCCCCCAGCCCGCGCGCCAGCTTCAGCGGCGTCTGCCCGCCGAGCTGCACGATCACCCCGAGCGGCCGCTCGACCGCCACGATCGCCAGCACCGCCTCGAGCGTGAGCGGCTCGAAGTACAGCCGATCCGCGGTGTCATAATCCGTCGACACCGTCTCCGGGTTACAATTCACCATGATCGTCTCGAACCCGGCCGCCCGCAGGGCCAGCGCCGCGTGCACGCAGCAATAGTCGAACTCGATCCCCTGACCGATACGATTGGGCCCCGCCCCCAAGATCATCACCTTGTCGCGCCCCGTCGGCCGCGCCTCGCAGGCCTCCTCGTAGCTCGAGTACAGATACGGCGTCTCCGACGCGAACTCGGCCGCGCAGGTGTCGACCCGCAGGAACACCGGCCGCACCCCCAGCGCCTCCCGCCGCGCCCGCACATCTTCCTCGCTCGCCCCGACCAGCTGCGCGATCCGTCGATCCGCGAAGCCCATCCGCTTCAGCGCCCGCAGCGTCCGCGCGTCCAGCGACCCGAGCTCCGTCCCCCGCAGCGCCTCCTCGGTCGCCACCAGCTCCGCGATCTGATCGACGAACCACGGGTCGACCCGCGTCAGCGCCTGCACCCGCCCCGCCGTGAAGCCGCGGCGCAGCGCCTCCGCCAGGTACAGCAGTCGGTCCGGCCCCGCGTGCGTCAGCCCCTCGCACAGCGCCTCCTCTGCGAGCGCCGGCCGCGGCCACTCGAGCCCGCAGATCCCGGCCTCGAGCCCGCACAGCGCCTTCTGCAGCGCCTCCTGGAAGCTGCGCCCGATCGCCATCACCTCGCCGACCGACTTCATCTGCGTGCCCAGCCGCGTCTCCGCCCCCTTGAATTTCTCAAACGCGAAGCGCGGCAGCTTCACCACCACGTAGTCGATCGCCGGCTCGAACGACGCCGGCGTCACCCGTGTGATCTCGTTGTCCAGCTCGTCGAGCGTGTAGCCCACCGCCAGGCGCGCGGCCACCTTGGCGATCGGGAAGCCGGTCGCCTTCGACGCCAGCGCCGAGCTCCGTGACACCCGCGGGTTCATCTCGATCACCACCATCCGCCCGCTCGCCGGGTCGACCGCGAATTGCACGTTGGCCCCGCCCGTGTCGACCCCGACCTCGCGGATCACCGCGAACGACGCGTCGCGCATGCGCTGATACTCGCGGTCCGTCAACGTCAGCGCCGGCGCCACCGTGATCGAGTCCCCCGTGTGCACCCCCATCGGATCGAGGTTCTCGATCGCGCACACGATGATGCAGTTGTCCGCCCGGTCGCGGACCACCTCCATCTCGAACTCCTTCCACCCGAGCACCGACTGCTCGACCAGGATCTGCCCGATCGGGCTCGCCGTCAGCCCCCGCGCCGCGATCGCGGCCAACTGCGCGGCGTCCCAGGCGATGCCTCCGCCGCTGCCCCCGAGCGTGAACGACGGCCGCACGATCGCCGGGAATCCCACCACCTCCGCGGCCCGCAGCGCCGCCGCGACGTCCGTACAAAACACCGCGCGCGGCATCTCCAGCCCGATCTTCGCCATCGCCCGCGCGAACAGCCCGCGGTCCTCCGCCTTCTCGATCGCCGCCACGCTGGCCCCGATCAGCGCCACCCCGTACTGCGCCAGCACCCCGCGCCGCCCCAGCTCCAGCGCGCAGTTGAGCGCCGTCTGCCCGCCCATCGTCGGCAGCAATGCATCGGGCCGCTCGCGCGCGATCACCCGACTCACGCTCTCCCACTCGACCGGCTCGATGTACACCACGTCGGCCGTGTCCGGGTCGGTCATGATCGTCGCGGGATTCGAGTTGACCAGGATCACCCGGTAGCCCTCGGCCCGCAGCGCCCGGCACGCCTGCACCCCCGAATAGTCGAACTCGCAGGCCTGCCCGATCACGATCGGCCCGGCCCCGAGCAGCAGGATGGTCTTCAGGTCGTCACGCCGCGGCATATCTACCTACCTTCTGCCGGCGCGCTGCGCCGCCGGGTCATCTTCAGGTCGTCACGTCGCGGCATATCGACCTACTCTCTGTCGCGCTGATAAGCCGCCGCGTCACGGGCGAAGCGGGCGAACAGCGGCGTCACGTCGCGCGGCCCCGGGCTCGCCTCCGGGTGGCCCTGGAACGAGAACACCGGCCGCGACGCGTGCTCCACCCCCTGCAGCGTGCCGTCGAACAGCGACACGTGGGTGACCCGCAGGCTCGCCGGCAGCGTCGCCGCGTCGACCGCGAAGCCGTGGTTCTGGCTGGTGATCAGCACCCGCCCGCTCGCCAGCTCGCGCACCGGGTGGTTGGCCCCATGGTGCCCGAACTTCAGCTTCACCGTCTGCGCCCCGAGGGCCAGGCACAGCAATTGGTGCCCGAGGCAGATCCCGAACACCGGCAGCCCCGCGGCCACCAGCGCGGCGATCGCCGCCTGCGCGTACAGCACCGGCGCCGGGTCACCTGGCCCATTGGACAGGAACACCCCGTCCGGCCCCAGCGCCAGCACCTGCGCCGCCGTCGTCGTCGCCGGCACCAGCGTCACCCGGCAGCCGTGCGCCACCAGCAGGCGCAGGATGTCGCGCTTGACCCCGAAGTCGTACGCCACCACGTGCGGCGCCCCGGCGTGCGGTGCCCCGGCGTGCGCCGCCCCGGCGAATCCATCGACCTGTCCCAGCGACCAGGTACGCACATTCGCCGCGCTCACCTCGCGGGCCAGATCCGCCCCGCCGAGCCCCGGGAAGGCCCGCGCCGCCGCCACGCACGCCGCCTCGTCCAGCGCCGCGCTCCCGCCCGCCACGCAGCCCGCCTGGGCCCCGCGCTCGCGCAGCAGGTGGGTCAGCCGGCGGGTGTCGACCTCCGCGACCGCCACCACCCCGGCCCGCTCGAGGTACGCCCCGAGCGGCTCGCGCGAGCGCCACGACGACGCCACCCGCGACAGGCCGCGCAGCACCAGCCCGGCCAGCTGCGGCCCGCTCGCCTGCTCGTCCTCCGGGTTGGTCCCCACGACCCCGACGTGGGCCGCCGTCAGCGTCACGATCTGGCGGTGGTAGCTCGGGTCGCTGACGATCTCCTGGTAGCCCGTCATCGCCGTGTTGAACACGACCTCGCCGCAGGCCCGCCCGCTCGCGCCGACCGCAGCCCCGCGAAAGATCGACCCGTCGGCCAGAGCCAGCAGACCCGGAGTGCCGTGGAGGTGGCGCACGCGGCCGCCTCGTAGCGCGTCTCGCCGCCGAAAGATAGCGGCACCCGCCGCCTCACCGCCGTGTGGGTCACAACCCGCCGCGGCGCCCGCTGCCACCTCATCGTGGTCGCCTGTCCGGCCTCGGCCCCGCTCGGCCCCCGCCTCGCGGCCCCCGCGTGAGCTCGATCGCTCCGCCCCCGCGCCTGCGCCTGCGCTTTCGCGGCGAGCCGCTGCCCCGCCTGTAGTAAGGGGGACGCGTGCGTCACTTCCTCTCCACCCTCGACTACTCGCGCGCCGAGCTCGAGGCCCTGCTCGCCGCCGCGAGGGCCCTCAAGGCCGGGCCGCACGCCCAGAGCCTCGCCGGCAAGTCGATCGCCCTGCTGTTCTTCAACCCCTCGCTGCGCACCCGCACCAGCTTCGAGCTCGGCATGCATCAGCTCGGCGGCAAGGCGATCGTGTTGGAGCCCGGCAAGGGCGCCTGGCCGATCGAGTTCGACGACAACGTCGTCATGGACGGCGAGCCCGAGGAGCACGTGCGGGAGGTCGCGCGGGTCCTCTCGCGCTACGTCGACGCGATCGCCGTGCGCGCCTTCCCCAAGTTTCAGCGCTGGGACATCGACCGCGAGGATCGGGTCATCAACGCCTTCGCTCGCCACGCCACCGTCCCCGTCATCAACATGGAGACGATCACCCACCCGTGTCAGGAGCTCGCGCTCGCCCTGACCATGCAGGAGAAGCTCGGCCGGCTCGACGGCAAGAAGTTCCTCCTCACCTGGACCTACCACCCGCGCCCGCTCAACACCGCCGTCGCCAACTCGGCCCTGATCCTCGCCGCCAAGATGGGCATGGACGTCACCCTCCTGTGCCCGACCCCCGAGTACCGCCTCGACGACCGCTACATGGACGCCGCCGCGAAGTTCAGCGCCGACCAGGGCCGCACCCTCACCGTCAGCCACGACATCGCCAGCGCCTACCGCGGCGCCGACATGGTCTACGCCAAGAGCTGGGGCGCCCTGCCCTACTTCGGCCGCTGGGACGAGGAGCGGCCGATCCGCGAGCAGCACCGCCACTTCATGGTCGACCGCGAGAAGTTAGAGCTCACCCCGGACGCCCTGTTTAGCCACTGCCTCCCGGTCCGCCGCAACGTCAAGGTCAGCGACTGGGTCCTCGACTCCCCGCGGGCGATCCACATCGACGAGGCCGAGAACCGCCTCCACGTCCAGAAGGCCCTCCTGCACGCCCTCCTGACCGGCCTCCCGACTGGCCTCCCGACTGGCGCCCTGTAGATCGGAGCACCCGATGAGCACCCGCAAGCCCCCCGTCGTCCTCGCCTTCTCCGGCGGCCTCGACACCTCGTTCTGCGTGCCCTACCTGCGCGAGCGCGGCCACGACGTCATCACCCTCTTCGTCGACACCGGCGGCGTCGACCCGGCCGAGCGCGCCTACATCGAGGCCCGCGCGCGCGAGCTCGGGGCCGTCGAGCACGTCACCCACGATGGCGCCCAGGCGATCTGGGACAGCGTCGTCGTCCCGCTGGTGATCGGCGGCCAGCTCTACCAGGACGTCTACCCGCTGCTCGTCTCGGACCGCTACATCATCGTCGAGCAGTCGCTCGCCCTCGCCGACGCCCGCGGCACCCGCATGTTCGCCCACGGCTGCACCGGCATGGGCAACGACCAGGTCCGCTTCGACCAGACCGTCCGCTCGCTCGGCGACTACGACATCCTCGCCCCGATCCGCGACATCCAGGCCGAGCACGCCCCCGTGCGCGCGTACGAGGCCGCCTTCCTGCAGGCCCGCGGCTTCCCCGTGCGCGCCAAGACGGCCCGCTACAGCATCAACGTCAACCTCCTCGGCGTCACCGCCTCCGGCTCGGAGATCGACGAATTCGAGGCCCCCGGCGACGAGACCTGGCAGCTGTGCGCCCACCCCTCCACCTGGCCGCGCGAGCCGCTGCGCCTCACCCTCGACTTCGAGCACGGCGAGGCCGTCCGCCTCGACGGTGAGGCCCTCCCCGGCCCAGAGATCCTCCGCCGCCTCAACACCATGCTCGGCGCCCACGGCGTCGGCCGCGGCATCTACACCGGCGACACCACGATCGGCCTCAAGGGCCGCATCGTCTTCGAGGCCCCCGGCATCATCGGCCTCATGACCGCCCACCGCGCGCTCGAGGAGGCGATCCTCACCAGCCACCAGAACAGCTTCAAGCCCCAGGTCGCCCGCAAGTGGGTCGACCTCGTCTACCGCGGCTTCTTCTTCGAGCCGCTCAAGCACGACCTCGAGGCCTTCCTGCGCGCCAGCCAGCGCGTCGTCCACGGCAGCGTCACCCTCGAGACCCACGGCGGCGTCGTGCTCCCCGTCGCCGTCCGCTCGCCCCACATCCTGCGCAACAAGCACGCCGTCTACGCCCAGTCCGCCGACTGGAGCGCCACCGAGGCCGAGGGCTTCATCCGCCTCCACGGCATGAGCTCCACCCTCTCGGCCCGGGTCAACCCGCTCCCGCGACCTGTCCCGAAGGACAGCTGACGGCGAGCCCCATGACCGAGCTCGCCCGCACCCTCGCGCACCTCGACCGCCTGGTCGGCTGCGACACCCGCAACCCCCCGCGCGCCATCGACGACGCCGGCATCTTCGCCTACCTCCACGCCACGCTCGCGGCCTGCGGCCTGCACTGCAAGCTCCACGACCTCGGCGACGGCTGCCTCTACCTGCTCGCCACCCGCGGCGAGCCGCGCCTCCTGCTCAACGTCCACGTCGACACCGTCCCCGCCGACCCGGCCTGGACCGGCGACCCCCTGCGCCTCGTCGTCACCGACGACCGCGCCGTCGGCCTCGGCGCCTGCGACATCAAGGGCGCCGCCGCCTGCCTGCTCACCGCCCTCGCCGACACCCGCGGCCCCGCGGCCATCCTGCTCTCGTCCGACGAGGAGGCCGGCAGCAGCCGCTGCGTCCGCACCTTCCTCGCCCACCACCGCTTCGCCGAGGTCGTCGTCGCCGAGCCGACCCGCTGCGCCGCCGTGCTCGAGCACCGCGGCATCGCCACCGCCACCATCGACTTCACCGGCACCGGCGGCCACGCATCGGCCGCCCGCGCCCTCGACGACTCTGCCGTGCACGCGGCGGTGCGCTGGTCTGCCCGCGCCCTCGACCACGCGAGCGCCCACGTCGATCGCGGCGACGGTGCGCTCAGAGGCCTGCGCCTGAACCTCGGCACCATCGAGGGCGGCCAGAAGGCCAACATGATCGCCGCCACAGCCCGCGTGCGCCTCGGCCTGCGCCCGCCGCCCGAGCTCCCGCCGCAGGCCGCCCTCGCCGAGCTCGCCGCCCTCGCCGACCCCGCCCGCAGCCGCTTCACCCCCGGCTTCCTCGCCCCGCCCCTGCCCGCTGGCGGCCCGACCAAGCTCGCCGAGTCGCGCGCGAGCTCCCGCGCCCTCGCCGATCGCCTCGGCCTCGCGATCGGCCCCGCCGTCGACTTCTGGACCGAGGCCGCCCTGTTCTCCGCCGCCGGCGCCACCGCCCTCGTCTACGGCCCCGGCGACATCGCCCAGGCCCACAGCGCCAACGAGTGGGTCGCCCTCGCCGACCTCATCCACGCCACCGCCGACTACCGGCGGATCCTC
>Ga0073899_10006195_pt1 | contig 10354 bp, 11 predicted proteins | sample KloWWTmetaKNB5Ph_FD_88975 | JGI IMG/M metagenome (GOLD analysis project Ga0073899, IMG submission 88975) | Active sludge microbial communities from Klosterneuburg, Austria, studying microevolution and ecology of nitrifiers - Klosterneuburg... | ecosystem: Engineered > WWTP > Aerobic digester >...
GCGAGCGCGAAGCCGGTCAGCAGCGCCGGCGTCAGGATCGGGAAGACGACGCGCGCGAAGGTCTGCGCGCGCGTGGCGCCGAGCGTCGCCGCCACTTCCTCGAGTTCGCGCTGCAGGTCTTCGAGCACCGGCTGCAGCGTGCGCACGACGAACGGCAGGCCGATGAAGGTCAGCGCGACGAACACGCCCAGCGGCGTGAAGCTGACCTTGAACGGCAGCCACTGGCCGATCCAGCCGTTGCCTGCGTACAGCGCCGTCAGCGCGATGCCGGCCACGGCCGTCGGCAGCGCGAACGGCAGGTCGACCAGCGCGTCGACGATGCGCTTGGCCGGGAAGTCGTAGCGCACCAGAACCCAGGCGACGACGAGGCCGAACACCGCGTTGAGCAGCGCTGCGGCGAGCGAGGCGCCGAACGTCAGCCGGTACGAGGCCATGACGCGCGGCGCCGCGACCGCATCCCAGAACGCCGGCCACGTCATCGTCGCCGTCTTCAGGAATGCCGCCGAGAGCGGGATCAGGACGATGAAGCCGAGATACAGCAGCGCGAAACCGAGCGCCAGGTCGAAGCCCGGCAGCACGCTGTGGCGCCGCAGCAGGGTGCGCGAGAGGAACACGCTCGCTCTCGCGTCACTTGCGCGCGGCGAGGATCTGGTCGTAGACCGCGCCGTCGTCGAAGTGCTCCTTCTGCGCCTTCGACCAGCCGCCGAACACTTCATCGATCGTGAACGTGGCGACCTTCGGGAAGTCCTTCGCGTGCCTGGCGAGCAGCGCCGCCGAGCGCGGGCGCAGCTGGTGCCTGGCCGCGATCGCCTGCGCCTCGTCGGACCACAGGTACTTGAGGTAGGCCTCGGCCTGCTTGCGCGTGCCCTTCCTGTCGACCACCTTGTCGACGACGCTGACCGGGTTCTCGGCGAGGATCGTCGCCTTCGGGTAGACGACGTCGAAGTGGTCGCCGAACTCGCCCTTGATCAGGTTGATCTCGCTCTCGAACGTGGCGAGCGCGTCGCCGATGTTGCGCTGGGCGAACGTCGTCGTCGCGGCGCGGCCGCCGCCGTCGAACACGGGCACGTTGGCGAAGATCTTCGTCACCAGTTCGCGCGCCTGCGCGGGCGTGCCGCCGGCCTTGATCACCGAACCCCAGGCCGCGACATAGCTGTAGCGGCCGTTGCCCGTGACCTTGGGGTTCGGGATCACGACGCTGACGCCGGGCTTGCCGAGGTCGGCCCAGTCGGCGATCTTCTTCGGGTTGCCCTTGCGCACCAGGATCACGGTGACCGAGGTCGTCGGCGCCGCGTTGTCGGGAAGGCGCCTGGCCCAGTCGGCGGGGATCAGCTTGCCGCGCGTGGCCAGCACGTCGATGTCGCTCGACTGGTTCATCGTCACGACGTCGGCTTCCAGCCCGTCGAGCACGGCGCGCGCCTGCTTGCTCGAGCCGCCGTGCGACTGGTTGACGGCCAGGTCCTCGCCCGTCGTCTGCTTCCAGTGGCGCACGAAGGCGGCGTTGTAGTCCTTGTAGAACTCGCGCGCGACGTCGTAGCTCACGTTGAGCAGCGGCGGCGCCGCGTGGGCGAACGACGATGCGGCGGCGAGCGCCAGCGCGAGCAGCCCGCGGCGCCCGATGGACGGAACTCTCATGACACGACCAGGATGAGATGCGATGAACGAATGGTAGGGACGGCCCGGCATCGACGGAACGAAGAGTTTCGACTTTGCTTATGCGCCGCGTGCGAACGCGGGCAAGCGCGATGCCGCGCCACACCGTGCCGCTCAGCGCGGGTTCGGGTCGGGAACGAATCGATTCGCCTTTGCTCATGCTGCTTTCGAGCAGGCTGCGCCGCGGCACGCGCCTTGCCCGCAAGCGCGGCATGAAGCTGCAGACCGCTCTGCGCGCGGCGACGGCATCGACTGCAATCGCGGTCTGCGCGGCGGGCTCCCCGAGGCGCGGCGCGCCGGCGGCCTGTATTGCCACGTATACGGCGCGCGCCTTCGATTTCACCGACGCGCTGCTACGCAAGTACTTCCGCGTTGCGATCTGAGGCGGGCGCGCGTACGTCGACGAACGACAGCGCGGGGACCGCGTCCGGCGGCAGCGGGCGCGCATAGAGAAAACCCTGCAGCTCCTGGCAGCCCATCGCGCGCAGCAGCGCGGCCTGCGCCTCGGTCTCGACGCCTTCGGCGACCAGGCTCATGTCGAGCGAGGTTGCCAGCGCGACGATGGCGCGCGCGACGGCGTCGGCGCTGGGCTCGACGCCGAGGTCGCGCACGAAGGCGCGGTCGACCTTGATGACGTCGATCGGCAGCTGGCGCAGGTACGACATCGACGAATAACCGGTACCGAAGTCGTCGAGCGCGATGCGCACGCCGGTCGCGGCGAGGCGGCGCAGCAGTCCCGCGGCGGCTTCGGGATCGCCGACCATCAGGCTTTCCGTCACTTCGATCTCGAGATCGGCGGGCGTCAGGCCGTGCAGGCGCAACGCCGACTCGACGTCGGAAGCCAGCGCCACCGAGCGCAGCTGCCCCACCGATACGTTGATGGCAACGTGATCGAGCTGCACGCCCTGGCGCCGCCACAGCGCCATCTGGCGGCAGGCCTCCTGCAGCACCCAGCGTCCGATCTCGACGATCAGCCCGGTCTCCTCGGCCACGTCGATGAAGACGGCCGGCGACAGCAGGCCGCGCGCCGGATGGTTCCAGCGCACCAGCGCCTCGACGGAGCGCGCGCGGCCCGTCGCCGCGTCGACGCGCGGCTGGTAGTGCAGCACCAGCTCGCCGCGCGGCACCGCCTGCCGCAAGTCGCGCAGCACCTGCGCATGGTGCATCGCGGCATCGTCGAGCGCGGCCTTGAAGCGGGCCGCGCGGCCGCGGCCGCGTTGCTTGGCCGCGTACATCGCCATGTCGGCGTGGCGCAGCAGCTCGTCGGCCGACGCGCCATCGTCGGGGAACACCGCGATGCCGACGCTTGCGCCGAGCGCGATGTCGTGGCCGCGCAGAGCGAAGTTTTCACCGAGGCAGCGGCAGACGGCAGCGCCGGCAGCGTCGAGCCGCGACGCGTCGGCGTCGGCCAGCAGCGCGACGAACTCGTCACCGCCGGGACGCGCCAGCACGGCCGTCTCGGGCAGGCTGCCGGCGAGGCGCCGGGCGGCGATGCGCAGCAGTTCGTCGCCGACGCCGTGGCCCATCGTGTCGTTGACCGTCTTGAAGCGGTCGAGATCGACGAACAGCAGCGCGAACGGCTGCGCGTCGGCATGCGCCTGGGCGATGGAACGCTCGAGCGCGTCGTGCAGCCCGGCGCGATTGAGCAGGCCGGTCAGGCTGTCGTGCGACGCCCGGTGCTCGAGCTGGCGCGACAGCAGCGTCATCTCGCGGACCTGCGCGCCGATGCGCTCGGCCATGTGGTTGAACGACGCCGCGAGTTCACCGAACTCGTCGCGCGAGGGCACCGCGACGCGCGCGGCATAGTCGCCTGCAGCGAGGCGTCGCGTGCCTTCGGTGAGCCGCAACAGCGGCACGATGGTGCGCCGCGCCAGCACCAGGCTCAGCATGGCGACGAGCAGCAGCGAGGCGATCAGCACCTGCCAGGCGATGCGCGTGACGGGCAGCGCGCCGGCATCGGCGGCGGATTCGGCCGAGCGCTCGCCGACGAACACCCAGTCGTCCACCCCGAACTCGTGCCGCAGGAACAGGTTCCAGCGCGCCTGCAGCCGTGGCCGACGAGAAGCCGCAGGAGCGCCGGCACAGTGGAGGGTCATGCCGTCGACGGTGTGCACACAGGCGCGGTCGGCGTCGCCGGTCACTTCGAGGTCGCGCCACAGACGCGCGGGTTCCAGTTCGCCGAGCACGGTGACGCCGCGTCGTTCGTCGCGCACCGAGAGCACGACGCGCACGCCGTCGACATCGGTCACGACGTGCAGACGAGCGCCGGTCGGCGCCTGGCGCTGGTGTTGCCACCACGCGAGCAGCCGCTGGTCGCGCAGCGCCGCCGGCGCGCCGCTGTCGACCAGCACGGCGCGCAGCAGCCCGTGGTCGCCGGCCTGCACGACGCCCGCCGGAGAAGCGTCGGAGTCGACGACGGCCTGCAACAGCGCCCGCACCGTCAGCAGCCGGTCGAGCACACGCAGACCCGACGCCTTCGCCGCCCCGGTCAGCCGCTGCTGTGCCTGGGCTTCGCCGTGCGAGACCCAGCCGCGGTGCGCCAGCAGGCCCAGCAGCAGCATCGGCACGGCGGCCGCCAGCACGAACAGCAGCGCGATGCGCTTTCCGAAGCGGCTCTCGACGAAGATGCCTTGCTGCCGCATGGCGCGCGCCTTCAGAAGCCCGAGGCGGGCCCGATGTAGCCGCCGTCGCGGCCGCGCACGATGTCGTCGCGGCTGTGGCGCGCGGTGAGCGGCGGCGAGCTGCGCCCGTCGGGCCCCATGCTGTAGAGGTCGAAGTCGGTGTTGATCGGCACGAGCGAATGGTCCTTGCGCGCATGGCCGCGTCCGCCCGGCGTGTCGAAGTTCAGGTACTGGTACGGGTTGCCCCAGGGGTCGAGCCTGGGGGCGCCTCCCGTCACGTCGGCAAGAGCGAGCGGGTACCGGTCGTTGTTGTCGATCGACCACGCCTTCACGAGCCCCGACAGGATCGCGACGTCCTGCATCGCCGTGCGCGTGCGGATCTTTTCCTGGTAGCGGTTGTAGGCGGGATAGGCAATGCTGACCAGCACGCCGACGATCAGCACCGAGATCATCGGTTCGACGACCGTGAAGCCGCCGCGCCGTCGCCGTTGCAGCGCCATCGGTCGGGCAGCGGCGACGTCCAGCGATCTCATCGAAGTGTTATCGGCAGCGCCGCACCGCTGTTGAAGGCTGGGCCCTACCCTGAAGGCTGCACGTCTGCGCCAAGTAGTGCCGCCGCGCGGCGCCGTCTTCGGCAGGGCTATCCTTGGCGCCCATGTACGCGCCTTTCTTCGGCCTGAAGCAGGAGCCGTTCTCGATCGCTCCCGACCCGCGCTATCTGTTCATGAGCGAACGGCATCGCGAAGCGCTGGCGCACCTGCTCTACGGCGTGGGCGGCGGCGGCGGCTTCGTGCTGCTGACGGGCGAGATCGGCGCCGGCAAGACCACCGTGTGCCGCTGCTTCCTCGAGCAGGTGCCGCGGCGCTGCAACGTCGCCTACATCTTCAACCCCAAGCTCACCGTCGAGGAGCTGCTGGCCTCGGTGTGCGAGGAGTTCCGCGTCCCCTACGAACACCAGGGGCCCGGCCTGCCGACGGTCAAGGACTACGTCGATGCGCTCAACGCCTTCCTGCTCGCGACGCACGCCGTCGGTCAGAACAACGTGCTGATCATCGACGAGGCGCAGAACCTCTCGGCCGACGTGCTCGAGCAGTTGCGCCTGCTGACCAACCTCGAGACCAGCGAGCGCAAGCTGCTGCAGATCATCCTGATCGGCCAGCCCGAGCTGCGCGCGATGCTGGCGCGGCCCGAGCTCGAGCAGCTCGCGCAGCGCGTCATCGCGCGCTACCACCTCGACGCGCTCGGCGAGCAGGAGACAGCGCAGTACCTGCGTCACCGCCTCGCCGTCGCCGGCCGCAGCGGGCCGATGCCGTTCGACCGCGAAGCGCGCGCGCGCATCCACCGGCTCGCGCGCGGCGTGCCGCGGCGCATCAACCTGCTGGCCGACCGCGCGCTGCTCGGCGCCTATGCCGAAGGGCGTTCGCGCGTCGACCGCGCCATCGTCGAACAGGCGGCGCGCGAAGTGTTCGGCGCCACCGACCCGGGCCTGGCAACCGGGCTGCGCTCGCCGCGCACTGCCTGGCTGGCGGCCGGCGCCGCGGCGGGCGCCGTCGTCGCCGGCGTCGCGGCCTTCGCGCTGCAAGGCGGCTGGCGCGCGGCGGCGCCCGCTCCCGGATCGGCGGCCGCGCCGGGCGCCGCGCCGGCATCGGCAGCAGCAGCGCCGTCGGCGGCGGCTTCGTCGCCGGCCGTGGCGACCTCGGCCGTGGCGCCATCGCCCGGCGCCCCGGCCTCTGCCGCAGCCGCGGCAACGCTCGCCCCGCAGCGCCTGCAGGCGCAGAACTGATGTCGTACATCCTCGACGCCCTGCGCCGCGCCGACGCCGAACGCGAGCGCGGCGGCGTGCCCGGCCTGCATGCTCAACCGTTCCCGCCCGGCTCGGCCGATGCTGCCGCGGCGCGACGCGGCGTGCCGTGGCGCTGGATCGGCGTCGGCGCGGCGTGCGGGCTGGCAGTGCCGCTCGCGCTGTGGCTGCTCGGCGGCGACGAGGCGCCGCGCCCCGCGCCGCTGCCGCAGGCGATCGCGCCCGCGCCGGAAACGTCGCCGCCGCCTGCCGCGGCCGCCGAACCCGCAGCACCTCGCGTCGAGCCGGCGCCGCCCGCCACCGCGGCAGCGCCTCCCGCCACGCCCTCGCCCTCGCCCTCGCCCTCGCCCTCGCCCTCGCCCTCGCCCTCACCCTCGCCCTCCCCGCCTCCGGCGACGCCGCGCCGCGCCGCAGCGCCGACGCCCGAAGCCGGCACGACACGCAAGCCCGCGCCGCCCGCCGCCGCTGCGACGAAGCCCGCTGCGCGGCCGGCGACCGAGCCGGCGCCGCAGGCCGCGGCGCGCATCACGCCGATCGGCGAACTGCCCGAGCCGATCCGCCGCCAGTTGCCGCCGCTGCAGATCGGCGGCTCGATGTATTCGGCCGAGCCGGCCAACCGCATGCTGATCGTCAACGGCCAGCTGCTGCACGAGCGCGCCACCGTCGCGCCCGGGCTGGTGCTGGAACAGATCCGCCTGAAGTCGGCCGTGTTCGGCTTCCAGGGCCAGCGGTTCGAGATCACGTATTGAGAAGCTGTGCCCTTTCGAGGGCAGCGCGCGACGCGCGGCGTCAGCAGCCGTAGCGCCCGAGCACGACGTAGGCGCCACCTCGCGATTCGACCAGCGCATGCCCGCGCACGCGCCAGTGCAGCGCCGGCGTGTCGCCGGGCGGCGCGGCGCCGACGGCATGGCGCGCCAGCGTGACGTGCGGGCGATAGGGCCGCGTATCGACAGGCAGCTCGAGGCGCCTCAGCGCCGCGCCGAGCGCCGCATGCAGCGCAAGCAGCCGCGGCGGCGCCGCACGCGGCTGCAGTACGGCGATGCCGGGCGGCCACAGCGCGGCGCGCGCCAGCCGCAGCTCGAACGGCGCGCACGGCACGACGCGCAGCGCCGCATCGAGCGCCGGCACGCGTTCGCGCTCCACGGCGCCGACGAAGTGCAGCGTCAGATGCAGCCTGGCCTCGGCCACCGGCCTGGCGCCGGCCGGTCAGGCCCAGGCGTCGCGCGCGTCGACCAGCGCGCCGCGCGCCGCGGGGCCCGGCCACAGCGCTAGGAAGAGGCGCGCGGAATCGGTCGGCATGGCTCGCTCAGGCGCGCGGCGGCGCGAGCCGCGCCAGCCTGGTTGCCGCGAGCAGCGCGCCGAGCGCGACTGCGATCGACACGCCGAGCGCCCCGCGCGCGCCCCAACGATCGATGACGAGCGCATAGGCGTACGGCGCCGCCGCGGCGCAGAAGAACGCCGGCACCAGCAGCCGGCCGACGCGCGCGCCGTAGCCGGCCGGATCGAACAGCGCCAGCGGCATCGTGCCGCGCGTGATCGTCATGATGCCGTTGGCCGCGCCGTAGGCGAGCGCGAACAGTGCGGCCCAGGCCGCGTGGCCCGCGCCGAGCGCGGCCAGCGCGAACGCAAGCGGCGGGCCGAACGCCGCGAGCAGGTTCTGCCGCAGCGGGTGCATCGCATGCGCATGCGCCGCGATCCAGACCCGCGCGCCGATCTGGCCGAGGCCGAACAGCGAGGCCACGGCCACCGCCGTCGCCGCCGGCAGCCCGAGCTCGCCGAGCAGCGCGACGAGGTGCGAGGTGATGCCGGTGACGAGAAAGCTCGTGGACGCGACGAACACGGCGTACAGCACGCCGGCCGCCCCGTCGTTCGCCACCGGCCGGGCGGCGTTCGCGGCCGGTGTCGGCGCGGTGCCACCGGTCGCAGGCGGCTGCGGCGACGGTATCGCCGGCAGCTGCCGCAACAGCGGCACGGTGCACAGCGCGAAGCCGGCGTAGGCGAGCAGAGCGCGGCGCCATCCGAACTGCGTCGCCAGCCACTCGCCGAGCGGCCAGAACGTCGTCGACGCCAGGCCGCCGAACAGCGTGATCTGCGACATTGCGCGCCGCGCCGCGCTGCCGCCGACGCGCGCCAGCGAAGCGAAGGCCGCGTCGTACAGCGTCAGCCGCATGCCGACGCCGACGCAGATCCATGCCGCGGCATAGACGGCGACGTGTTCCGTGGCAGCCAGGACGACGCAGCCCGCCGCGATGGCGCAGGCGCCCAGCGGCATCACGCGGCGCCCGCCGTGCCGGTCGATCAGCCGGCCTGCGAATGGCGACGCGAGGCCCATCACGCCGAGCGCGAGCGAGAAGCCGCCGTAGACGAAGGCGCGGCTCCAGCCGAGCTCGGCGACGATGCGCGGGCCGAAGACGCCGATCAGGTAGTGGCTGACGCCCCACGCGACGAGTTGCGCGAGGCCGAGCGCGACGACGGCACGCGCGCCGATCACGCCGCGAGGCCGTGGCGGGCGTGCCAGTCGGCGAGCGATTCGTCGGGCCAGCGCCGGCAGTGCACGTGGCCGCGGCCCCTGGGCACGTCGACCCAGTTCGCGGCGAAGTCGAGCGCGGCCTCGACGACTTCGGGCGGCTTGGGCAGCGGCGTGTCGATCGCCGACGCGTGCGGATGCAGCAGCTCGGGCCAGCGCGGATCCCACAGCCACAGCGGACTGCCGCAGCGCAGGCAGAAGTGGCGGCGCGCCGGCGAGCGCCGCGTGCGCCGGCCCGGCTCGCGCAGCAGCGCGCGGTAGACGCCGACATTCTTGCTGCCGCGCACTTTCAGCGTCGTGGCATCGGCGCCGAGGTTGATCGCATGGCCGCCGCTGCCCGCCGTCTTGCGGCAGATGCCGCAATGGCAGTGCATGAACGGCACCGGAGAATGCGCCTCGACGTCGAAGCGCACGGCACGGCAGTGGCAGGACCCTTCGAGATGCATCGCGCGTCTCCTGTTCGGCTCGCGGGTCGCCGCAGTGTGCCGCAAGGAGCGCCCTCACCCCAGCCTCGCCCGCAAGCGGGAGAGGGGCGCCTCGAAGCGCCGTGAAGCAACTGATAACCTGCACCGCTCGAGGACGAGCCATGTACCAGCCGAGCCACTTCGTCGAGACGCGCAGCGCCGTGCTGCACGAACTGATCCGCACCCGGCCGCTGGCCACGCTGGTGCGGCTCGACGCCGCGGGCGAACTGCAGGCCGACGCCGTGCCGCTGCTGCTCGAAGCCGGCGCCTCGCCGCACGGCACGCTGCGCGGCCATGTGGCGCGCGCCAACCCGCTGTGGCGCGACACGCGTTTCGACGCGCCGGTGCTCGCGCTGTTCCAGGGCCCGCAGGCCTACGTCAGCCCGTCGTGGTACCCGACCAAGGCCGAGACGGGCAAGGTCGTGCCGACCTGGAACTACATCGTCGTGCAGGCGCGCGGCACGCTGCGCGCGATCGACGATGCGGCGTGGCTGCGCGATTTCGTCGGCCGGCTCACCGCGCGCTTCGAGACCGGCCGCGCCGCGCCGTGGTCGATCGACGACGCGCCGTCCGACTACACGCAGGCGATGCTGCGCGCAATCGTCGGCATCGAGATCGAACTGACCTCGCTGGTCGGCAAGTGGAAGCTGAGCCAGAACCGCACGCCGGCCGAACGCGAAGGCGTCGTGGCCGGGCTGCGCGGCGACGCGGCGCGCAGCGGCGATGCGCAGGCCGCTGCGCTGGCCGACGCCGTCGCCGGCTGGCGCGCGCCGGACTGATGCGCCGCGCGCCACGGTCGACGCTCGGCGCCCCTTCGAATCACGCGGCAGTCACTCGACCCAGGCCTCGGCCTGCATCGCCAGCCACCCTTCATGATCGCGCGCCCAGAGCGCGACTCGCCCGGCACTGTCGGGTCGGCCGCAGACGGCGAAGCGGTGGATGTCGAACAGCGGCCGCAGCGCCTTGTAGGCGAAGCGGCGCACGCGCGCCGCGGGCCGCTCGCGCCGCAGCAGGTCGAGCAGCAGCGTCGCGATCAGCGGGCCGTGCACGACGAGGCCCGGGTAGCCTTCGACCTCGGCGACGTAGCTGCGGTCGTAGTGGATGCGGTGGCCGTTGAACGTCAGCGCCGAGTAGCGGAACAGCAGCACCGGGTCGGGCGCGATGCCGCGCGACCAGGCCGCGTCGGCGGGCGCGGGCTGCGGCGTCGGTTCGGCGGCGCCGGGCGCGGGCAGGTCGCGGTAGACGATGTCGTGCTCCTCGACCAGCGCGACGCCGCGAGCGTCGGCGA
>Ga0073899_10006197_pt1 | contig 10353 bp, 5 predicted proteins | sample KloWWTmetaKNB5Ph_FD_88975 | JGI IMG/M metagenome (GOLD analysis project Ga0073899, IMG submission 88975) | Active sludge microbial communities from Klosterneuburg, Austria, studying microevolution and ecology of nitrifiers - Klosterneuburg... | ecosystem: Engineered > WWTP > Aerobic digester >...
CCCATGGTGTCGCGACCCTTGACGGGGACCTCCGACACGGCGCTGCGGGTGACCTGCCCCGAGCTCTTCATGGCGATGACCTCGTCGCCCTCGGCGACCACCAGGCCGCCGACCAGCGAGCCGCGATCCTCGTTGAGCTTCATGGCCTTGATGCCGAGGCCGCCGCGGCCCTGCTGGCGGTAGTCCGACACCGGGGTGCGCTTGGCGAAGCCGCCGTCGGTGACCGTGAACACGTAGCGGTCGTCCTCGGGCATCTCGGCGTCGATGATCGACAGCGAGAGCAGCTGATCGTCGGACCGGAACTTCATGCCGGTCACACCGGACGTGGCGCGTCCCATCGGCCTGAGCTGCTCGTCGGTCGCCGGGAACCGGATGGCCTGCCCCTTGGTGGAGACGAGCAGCACGTCGTCGACCGCGTTGCACAGTGCGGCGCCCACCAGCTCGTCGTCGGCCTCGCGGAACGCGATGGCGATCACTCCGGCCTGCCGGGGGGAGTCGTAGGCGGTGAGGTCGGTCTTCTTCACCAGTCCCCGCCTGGTCGCGAGCAGCAGGTACTGCGCATCGGTGTAGGAACGCAGGGCCAGCACCTCGGCCACGGTCTCGTCGGGCTGGAAGCTCAACAGGCCGGCGACATGACCGCCCTTCGCGTCGCGACCCCCCTCGGGCAGCTGCCACGCCTTGACCCGGTAGACCCGCCCCTTCGTGGTGAAGAAGAGGATCCAGTGATGGCTCGTGGTGGCGAAGAGGTGCGCCACCTCGTCGTCGGTGCGCAGGGTCGCGCCACGGACGCCCCGGCCGCCGCGCTTCTGGATGCGGTAGAGGTCGGCCCGGGTGCGCTTGGCGTAGCCGCCGTGGGTGATCGTGACCACCAGGTCGTCGTCGGGGATCAGGTCCTCGTCCGACAGGTCGCCGTCGGCGGCGATGATGCGGGTACGGCGTTCGTCACCGTACTTCTCGACGATCTCGGCGAGCTCGGTGGAGATGATCTGACGCTGCCGCACCTCGCTGTCGAGGATCTGCTTGAGGTCGGCGATCAGCCGCTCGCGTTCGGCCAGCCGGTCGATGATCTGCTGGATCTCCATCGCCGCCAGGCGACGCAACTGCTGGTCGAGGATGTTGGTGGCTTGCTCGTCGTCGATGTCGAGCAGGTCCTTCAGACGCTCGCGGGCGGCCTCGGCGGTGCGCGAGGCACGGATCAGCGCGATCACCTCGTCGAGACGGTTGAGCGCCTTCACCAGGCCCCGGTCGAGGTGGGCACGGCGCTCGGCATCGGCGAGCCGGAACGAGGTGCGCCGGACGATGACCTCGACCTGGTGCTTGACCCAGTAGGAGATGAACTGGTCGAGCCGGAGGGTGCGCGGCACCTCGTCGACCAGCGCCAGCATGTTGCACCCGAACGTGTCCTGCAGCTGGGTGTGCTTGTAGAGGTTGTTCATCACCACGCGGGGCTGGGCGTCGCGCTTGAGCACGATCACCAGGCGCTGCCCGGTGCGGGCCGACGTGTCGTCGCGGATGTCGGCGATGCCGGTGAGCTTGCCCGCGTTCACCAGCTCGGCGATCTTCTGGGCCAGGTTGTCGGGGTTGCACATGTAGGGCAGCTCGGTGACGACGAGCAGCGTGCGGCCGCGGGGGTCCTCCTCGATGTCGATCACCGCCCGCATGATCACGGAGCCACGGCCGGTCCGGTAGGCGTCCTCGATGCCCTTGCGACCGACGATGAGGCCCCCGCGAGGGAAGTCGGGACCCTTCACCCGCTCCATGGCGGCCTCGAGCAGCTCTTCCTTCGTGGCGTCGGGATGCTCCAGAGCCCACTGGACGGCCTCGGCGACCTCGCGCAGGTTGTGGGTCGGGATGTTGGTGGCCATGCCCACCGCGATCCCGGTCGAGCCGTTGACCAGCAGGTTGGGGTAGCGGGCCGGGAGCACCACGGGCTCGGACCCGCGATTGTCGTAGTTGGGGCGGAAATCGACGGTGTTCTGGTCGATGTCGCGCACCATCTCCATGGCGAGCGGGGCCATCTTGCACTCGGTGTAGCGCATCGCGGCCGCGGAGTCGTTGCCGGGCGACCCGAAGTTGCCCTGACCCGAGATCAGCGGGGCCCGCATCACCCAGGGCTGGGCCATGCGCACGATGGTGTCGTAGATCGCCGTGTCGCCGTGGGGGTGGTACTGGCCCATCACGTCACCCACGATGCGGGAGCACTTGTTCCAGCCGCGGTCGGGGCGGTAGCCGCCGTCGTACATCGCGTAGAGCACGCGCCGGTGCACCGGCTTGAGCCCGTCGCGCACGTCGGGGAGCGCGCGTCCCACGATCACGCTCATGGCGTAGTCGAGGTAGCTGCGCTGGATCTCCACCTGCAGGTCGATCTGCTCCGTCCTCGCCGCCGCGGGCGGGGTGAGCTCGTCGTTGTCTGCTCCCTCGACGACGTCGTCGTCGGGCGGGTCGAGCGGTCCGTCGGTCATGGCTGTCTCCTAGGCGTACGGGTGCTCTGCGGACTCAGATGTCGAGGAAGCGCACGTCGCGGGCGTTGCGCTGGATGAAGTGGCGGCGCAGTTCCACGTCCTCGCCCATGAGGATCGAGAACATCTCGTCGGCGCGAGCGGCGTCCTCGAGAGTCACCTGCAGCAGGGTGCGGCCGTCGGGATCCATCGTGGTGTCCCACAGGTCTTCGGCGTTCATCTCGCCGAGGCCCTTGTAACGCTGGATGGGGTTGACCTGCGGCAGCTTCTTGCCTGCGGCGAAGCCCATGTCTCGAAGGCCGTCGCGCTCGGCGTCGGTGTAGGCCAGTTCGTGCGGGGCGTTCGTCCAGCGGATCCGGAACAGGGGCGGCTGGGCGAGGTAGACGAAGCCCCCGACGATGAGGGGCTTCATGAACCGGAAGAGCAGCGTGAGCAGCAGGGTGCGAATGTGGGCGCCGTCGACGTCGGCGTCGGCCATCAGCACGATCTTGTGGTAGCGCAGCTTCGCCACGTCGAAGTCGTCGTGGACGCCCGTGCCGAGGGCGTTGATGATGGCCTCGACCTCACGGTTCTGGAGGATCTTGTCGAGACGCGCCTTCTCGACGTTGAGGATCTTGCCGCGGATCGGCAGGATCGCCTGCGTCCGCGGATCGCGACCGCCCTTGGCCGAGCCGCCGGCCGAGTCGCCCTCGACGATGAAGACCTCGCACTCCTCGGGGTTGTTCGACTGGCAGTCGGACAGCTTGCCCGGGAGGCCGCCGCCACCCAGCAGCCCCTTGCGTGACCGCGCCAGGTCGCGCGCCTTGCGAGCGGCGATACGGGCGGTGGCGGCGGCCTGCGCCTTGCGGACGACGTCCTTGCCCTCGGCCGGGTTCATCTCGAACCAGTCGCCCAGCTTGTCGTTGACCACCTTCTGCACGAACGAGCGCGCCTCGGTGTTGCCGAGCTTGGTCTTGGTCTGACCCTCGAACTGGGGCTCGGACAGCTTGACCGACACGATCGCGGTGAGGCCTTCGCGGATGTCGTCGCCCGACACGCGGTCCTCGCGTTTCTTGATCAGTCCCCACGTCTCGCCCCACCGGTTGACCGTGGTGGTCAGCGCGGCCCGGAAGCCCTCCTCGTGAGTGCCGCCCTCGTGGGTGTTGATGGTGTTGGCGAAGGTGTGCACGCTCTCGTTGAACGAGGTGTTCCACTGCATCGCGACCTCGAGCCCCATGCGCTGGGCCTCGGCGTTGGCCTCGACCGCGATCACGGACGGGTGGATGACCTCCTTCGTGCCCATCAGGTACTTCACGTAGTCGGTGAGCCCGTCGTCGTAGCGGAACGTGTCGAACAGCGGCTCGCCGTCGTCGTCGACATGGCCGGGACGCTCGTCGGTCACCTTGATCGAGAGTCCCTTGTTCAGGAACGCCATCTCCCGGAACCGGGCGGCCAGCGTCTCGTAGGAGTAGTTCGTGGTCTCGAAGATCTCCGACGACGCGTAGAACGTGACCGTGGTGCCCGTCTCCGGGGTCGGTTCCAGCTGCTCCAGCGCACCGGTGGGTACCCCCAGGGTGAACGACTGCCGCCAGTGGTAGCCGTCGCGCAACACGTCGACGGTGAGCGAACTCGAGAGGGCGTTGACGACCGACACGCCGACGCCGTGCAGACCGCCGGACACCTTGTAGCCGCTGTCGCCGAACTTGCCGCCCGCGTGGAGCTTCGTGAGGGCCACCGTGACGGCGGGGATCTTCTCGGTGGGGTGCTCCTTGACGGGGATGCCACGGCCGTCGTCGATCACCCGGATGCCGCCGTCGGGCAGGATGCGCACGTCGATGGCGTCGCAGTAGCCCGCCAGCGCCTCGTCGACGGCGTTGTCGACCACCTCGTAGACGAGGTGGTGCAGGCCGCGTTCCCCGGTCGACCCGATGTACATGCCGGGCCGCTTGCGTACGGCGTCGAGCCCCTCCAGCACCTTGATGTCGTCGGAGTCGTAGCTGCCCTCCTCGACCCGCGAGGCCATGCGGACGGACTCCGTGACGAACTGCGGCCCGTCGTCGTCGAGGTCGCCCTGCGGTACCGCGACCAGGTCGACAGCGTCCGGCGTCTCGTCAAGCTGTGCCATGGGACTCCTCGTCTGGCCCGGAGGGCGGAAACGGCAGACGTTGCCGCGGGCTGGAAGACGGCACCGCCGGCGGGTCTGGTGAACGTCCCCACTCTACCGGACGGCACCACTCCGCTCCCAAACGGAGGGTCGTGTCGAGACGCCGCGACCCGATTGGCGGGCCTTCCGCGGCCGTCTGGACGAATCCGGAGGGGTGAGGACAGGGTCCCCCACGCATCCGGCCCTGAGAGTGGCTCAGAAGCGGGGTCCGCGAGGCCGTCCGAGGCTCGGCCCCGGGATCGTGCCGGGGCAACCATCGGCAAGCGCCCGTCCCGCCGCCGAGCAATGGCAGGCTGGCCTCATCGGCGCGGTGACAGCCGCGCCCTGACAGGAGGACGACATGGCCAAGGTCGGGACGATGTTGATGATGCTCAAGGGCGAGATCGCCGAGCACGGGATGTTCCCGGTGCTCCAGCGGGTCGCCGAGATCGGCTTCAAGGCGGTCGAAGTCTCCCAGGTACCGATGGACGAGGCGAACGTGGCCGGGCTGGAGAAGGGCCGCGACGAACTGGGGCTCGACATCGGGGCGATCTCGGTGACCCTCACGAAGGGCCCCATGGGCGGCGACTCCCTCGACGCCGACTGGGACAAGATCATCGGCGACGCGAAGCGCCTGGGCACCCGCTATGCCCGCGTGGGCATGATGCCGCTCACCGCGATGGCGTCGCTTCCCGCGCTGCAGGACTACTGCGCCGAGCTCGACGCCGCCGCGGCGAAGCTCGCCACCGAGGGCATCTCGCTCTGCTACCACAACCACCACGTCGACCTGGCGAAGTTCGACGGCGAGCGGATCTTCGACATCGTGCGCCGGCTCGCTCCCAACGCCCGCTTCGAGATCGACTGCCACTGGGTGCAGCGCGGCGGTGCCAACCCGGTGCAGGTGCTGAAGGACTACGCCGGCTTCGTCGATCTGATCCACCTCAAGGACTACGCCATCGCCCCCCTCCCGGTCGAGGCGATCGCCGCCCTGGAGTCCCGTGACATGGAGGCCTTCCAGAAGGCGTGGAGCGGCATCGTGCGCTTCGCTCCCGTCGGCGACGGCAACATGGACTGGCCGGCCATCATCTCCCAGGCCGTCGAGTCCGGCTCGTCCTACCTCTTCGTCGAGCAGGACGACCTCTACGGCGCCGACGTGTACGACTGCATCACCCGGTCGCACGACTACCTGAAGCGCATCGGGGCCACCGACTGACCACGAGCCGAAGACCGGAGCGGTCCGGAGCACGCCGGTGGGGAGACTGTCTCCCCACCGGCGTGCTGCGTCTCCGGGCCGGTTGCCCGGCGGAGCGGCAGGGTCAGCTCAGCACCGACACGATCAGCGGTCCGGCCGTCCCCGACCCGGACTGGCCGTCCTTCACCCACACCGCCACGGCGAGGTCGTGGGCGGTGTAGCAGATCATCCAGGCGTGGGTCGGCAGCGAGGTGCCCGTGCCGTACTCGGCCGTGCCGGTCTTCGCCCCGACCGCCACCGACGAGAGCACGCGCCCCGACCCGGCCTGCACGGTGTAGCTCATCACCGTCCGGAGCTGCTCGGCCTCCGCGGCCGTCAAGGGGGCCGCCGTCGACACCGGTTTGGCCGACGCGACGAGCCAGGGCACGACGGTGTGCCCCGAGGCGACGGAGGCCGCCAGGCCGGCCATCGCCAGGGGGGACGCCAGCACGCCGCCCTGGCCGATGAACTCCTGCGCCTTCTTGACGTCCGAGTCGGGCTTCGGCACCTGCCCGTAGAAGGCCGGCGCCTGGGCGTCGTAGTCGACGCCGACCCCCAGCGAGCCGGCGGCGGCGACGAGGTCGTCGCCGGAGATCGTGCCGTACTCGTTGATGAAGGCCGTGTTGCACGAGGCCGCCACGGCGTCCTTGAGCGCTATGCGACCGACTCGCGACGAGGGGAAGTCGGAGTAGTTCTTGAAGGGCCAGCCGTTCACCGTGGTGGTCGCCGTGCAGTTCACGGTCGAGTCCGGCGTGTAGCCCTTGCGCAGGAGGGCGAGGGTGGTGGCGATCTTGAACGTGGACCCCGGGGCGTAGCTGCCGAAGTTGGCGTCCGGCTGGCCGGCGCTGCCGGGTGAGTTCGCCACAGCCAGCACCGCGCCGTCGGACGGGCGCACCATCGCCACGGCCGCGGCACCGGGCACCGTGGCCATCACCTGTTCAGCCTTGAGCTGGCGATCGAGATCGAGGGAGATCTGCAGCGGGGTACCGGGGACGGGGTTCGTGCTGAACGTGACGACGGGCGTCACAGACGCCTGCGGCGACGCCGGACGTGCCGAGGCCGACGCGGTCGACGGCCGAGATCCCGTCGGCGGGACCGACGAGGACGCCCCCGTCGCGGCAGTGCTCGGGGTGGGCGAGGAGCTTGCCGGCGCAGCCGAGGGCGCGCGCCGGGCGACGATGGTGACCCGGTCGCCGGGCGTCCCGCGCAGCTGCGCGTCGTGGCGTCGCTGCAGCCCGGTCAGCCCTACCTGGTCGCCGGCCACGACCTGCCCCTGAGAGGCCTTGATGATCTCGGTGGTGGCCTCGCCGACCACACCGATCAGCTCGTCGGCGAAGTCGTTCGACAGCGGCAGCATCGCCTTGGCCTCCACGCCGGCGGCACCCTTGACCGAGGCCACGGCGGCGGGCACCTGGCCCTGCCGCATCGTGATGGCCACCACGAAGGCACGCGGCCCGGACGCCACCACCTGCTTGGCGAACGCGTCGGCGTTGACCCCCACGACGCCCGCCAGCGCCCGGGCTGATGCGTCCCACTGGTCGGCACCGATCAGGGTCTTGTCGATCCCCACCCGCACGACCGTGTGCTCCTCGACGAGGGCCACCCCGTTGTTGCCCGTGATCCCGGCCCGCTTGGCCGGCGTGCGGGTGTGGACGAGCCGGTTGGTCGCATCGAGGGCGGGATGGATCACCGACGGTGACCAGGCGAGCTTCCAGCCTTGCGAGTGGACGATTCTCACCGGCGCCTGGTACGTCCAGTCCCCGCCGGGGAACGCCCAGGTGTAGGTGAGCGTGAGGGTCGCCTCGGGCTGGTCCTTGGCGTACACCAGGGGGCCGGCGGTGACGCGTGGCAGGTAGCCGTCCATGCCGGACACGATCTGGGCCACGTCGTCCTGCGCCAGCACCGAGGAGGAGTCGAGCGGGGCGGACGACACGTCGAGTGCCGACAGGGCCGCCACCACCGCCGTCACCGAGTCGTCGGCCACCGGCAGGTTCAGCGGTGGCCGGGGCGTGTCGATGCCGGGCTTGGCGCACCCCGCCGCCGTGCTCGCCATCACCAGCGTCATCACCCAGATCAGCAGTCGCCCGTACCGCACCACGTCACCCTCCCGCGTCGTGCGTGTCACGCCGCTCCGTCAGGCTAACAAGGCGAGCCGTGCGGCCGGCCCCCCGCCGGGCGAGGTGCGGGAATGAACACGGATCGGTTATAGTTGAAAGGACAACTACTTCACAGGAGGACGAGATGCAGATCGGCATCTTCTCGGTCAGCGACATCACACCGGACCCCGTCACCGGCCGGACCCCGACCGAACGCGAGCGCATCAAGAACCTCGTCGAGATCGCCGTCAAGGCCGAAGAAGTGGGGCTGGACGTGTTCGCCACGGGCGAGCACCACAATCCGCCGTTCTTCGCCTCGTCCCCGACCACGCTGCTGTCCAACATCGCCGCCCGCACCGAGCGCATCATCCTCTCCACGGCCACCACGCTCATCACGACGAACGACCCGGTTCGCCTGGCCGAGGAGTACGCGATGCTGCAGCATCTCGCCGACGGCCGCGTGGACCTCATGATGGGCCGCGGCAACACCGGACCGGTCTACCCCTGGTTCGGCCAGGACATCCGCCAGGGCATCCCGCTCGCCGTCGAGAACTACGCGCTGCTGCACCGCCTCTGGCGCGAGACCGACGTGGACTGGGACGGTCGCTTCCGGACGCCGCTGGCAGGCTTCACCTCGACGCCGCGCCCCATGGATGACGTGCCGCCCTTCGTCTGGCACGGGTCGATCCGCTCCCCCGAGATCGCCGAGCAGGCCGCCTACTACGGCGACGGGTTCTTCCACAACAACGTCTTCTGGACCGCGTCGCACACCAAGCGCATGATCGACCTCTATCGCCGCCGGTGGGAGTTCCACGGGCACGGTCCGGCCGACACCGCCATCGTGGGCCTGGGAGGCCAGTTCTTCATGCGTCGCAACAGCCAGGACGCCGTGCGCGAGTTCCGCCCCTACTTCGACGTCGCCCCCGTCTACGGTCACGGCCCCAGCCTCGAGGAGTTCACCGCGAGCACGCCGCTGACCGTCGGCAGCCCTCAGCAGGTGGTGGAACGCACCTTGTCGTTCCGGGACTACGCCGGCGACTACCAGCGGCAGCTGTTCCTGATCGACCACGCCGGACTGCCCCAGCGCACCGTGCTGGAGCAACTGGACCTGCTCGGCGAGATCCTGCCCGAGCTGCGGAAGGGCTTCGCCGAGGGCCGTCCCGCCCACGTCCCCGAGGCTCCGACGCACGGCTCGCTCGTCGCCGCCCGCGGCCCCGCGACGGCCGCTCGCGGCGGTCGAGTGACGGCTCCTGTGCTCGACACGGTCACCGGACGGTCGGCGTGAGCGCCGATCGGGTGCTGACGGTGGCCGTGGTCACCGCCGGCATGGGCATCCCGTCCGCCACCGGCAAGCTGGGCGACCGGATCGGGGAGGCGGTGACGGCGGAGCTGGCCGGCCGCGGGGTCGAGGCGCGAGTCGTGCGGATCGAAGTACGGGAGGTCGCCCACGAGGCCGTGAACGCCGCCCTCACCCAGGTCGCGGGCCCGGCCCTGCAGCAGGCTCTCGACGACGTCGCCGCCGCCGACGCGGTCGTGGCGGTGACCCCGGTCTGGAACGGGGCTGCTTCGGGGCTCTTCAAGCTCTTCTTCGACGTGCTCGACCAGGGCGCGCTGAGCGGCAAGCCGATGGTGTTGGGGGCGACCGGCGGCACCGCACGGCACTCGCTCGCGATCGACCAGTCGATGCTGCCGATGTTCTGGATGCTGAAGGCCCGTCCGGTCCCGACACCGGTGTTCGCCGCCACCGAGGAGTGGGGACAGGCCTCGGGGCTCTCGGACAGGATCGAGCGGGCCGCCGCCGATCTGGCCGATGCCCTGACCGCCGTGGCGCCTCGTCCTGCGGACGATCCGTTCGACGACGTTCCGGACTTCCGGACGATGCTGGGGCTGGGGGCGTCGGACCGGACGGTCCGCTGATCCACAGATCAGCGTCGAGCTGACTTCGAAGGCTTCTCGAACAGTTCTTCTGTAGTCATGGTGGTCACCCCTGTGAATCTGTGGAGAACCTGTGACCCGACTGGTGGCATCCGAATCACACGGTTGTGACTGTTGGGGACGACGAGAAACCACACGGGGAGGATTTGCGGACAACCGTCGGGGTCTCGCCCTCCCCTCGGCCGGTAATGGGGGCACAGGCCCGGCCGTCCACACCCGCCTGTGGACGACTGTGGACGAACGGGAACTCCCGGCGCGAGCCCGGTGAACGGTGAATGGCGGCAAGACCTCGTCCCGGCGTCGCACGGCGCGCCGCCGAGCGGCAGTGCCGGACGTGGCGAGAGCGAGGGTTGCCGGGCCACTGTTGGGGCGTGGCCCCGAGAGTCGCGCCGAGCGACCGAGAGACGGTCTGCAGCCCTCGGCCGGGCCGGCGGGCGCAGGCTCGCGTCGCCGGCCGGGGAGTCAGCGCCGCGACGCCTGATTGCGGATGCGATTGGTGATCTCGGTCAC
>Ga0073899_10006198_pt1 | contig 10353 bp, 7 predicted proteins | sample KloWWTmetaKNB5Ph_FD_88975 | JGI IMG/M metagenome (GOLD analysis project Ga0073899, IMG submission 88975) | Active sludge microbial communities from Klosterneuburg, Austria, studying microevolution and ecology of nitrifiers - Klosterneuburg... | ecosystem: Engineered > WWTP > Aerobic digester >...
ACTTCTGGCCTTACGGATTCGAGAAGAACGAAGCCAACCTGCGCACCTTCCTGCGATACCACTTCGAGCAGGGACTCTCGACGCGACAACTCGAACCGCGGGATCTGTTCGCGCCCGAAGCATTGGAGGCATTCAAGATCTGACGGGCTGCGCGCTCGCGCTGCAGCGCGAGCGATGGTCCAGGGCCACGCGGGCGGCGCTTGTTCGTCAGTGCAGTTCGAATTGCCCCAGCGGCATGGCGATGCCATTGACCAGCGCGTCGACCCGGTGCAGGCCCGGGTAGTGCTTGCGGGTCGTCAGATCGCTCAGTGCCACGGTCTTGCGCAGGCGCACGGCATCGTGGCCCTCGAGCTGCAGGCGACGCAACTTGAAGACCTTGGCGCTGCGCGACCCATTGGCCTTGACGTAATGCACCTGCAGATCGATCAGCAGGTCCTGCGCGCTTTCGTCCTTGTTGCGCACGATGAACGCCACGTTGACAGCGCCGCCAATGCCCGCGCGCGGCGGCAGAATCTGCACCGATTCGATCACCACCAGTGGCTTTGCGCCATAACCCAAGGCGTGCAGCGCTTCTGAATTCCCCTGCTTGACCGCCCAGCGCAACGCGTGGCGCACGATCCATTCGCGTTCGGTCGACGCGCCCAGCAGCCAGCGGCGCGCGGTGTCCATCAGCATGTCCGGGTTGTCCTTGCCGATGTCGTTCAGGTTGTTGGCCACCGAGCGCCGCACATACAGCGAAGTGTCATCCCGCAGCTGCTCCAGCAATTGCAGAACCGGGCGTGGATCAGTCTGGAAAGCTGCCAGCCTGGGCGCCCATGGCAGGCGTGGACGGGAACCTTCGGATACCAGCCGGCGCACCTGCTCACTCGGGTCCTGCGTCCACTGCGACAGACGCCGCAATGTCTGTTGTGGGTGGTGCTGCAAAAAGGGTCGGATGGAGAACTCGGCGGTGAAACGCTGCGTCAGTGCGTGTTGTGCCTGCATCGACGGCTCGAAATGGGCCAGACCATACTGCGACACGAAGAAAAGGTGCGGCATGAAAAGAAATCCGGCCATGCCCGGCGCAACCTGCCGCGTGACCGGTTGTTCGGCTGACGCGAGCAGAATGCCGAGTGCCTGCGGAAACTTTGGCGGCAGATGCCGGTACATCATGTCCGCAATATGCCGTCCGCGCGGCATCAGTTCGCGTTTGTCGTATCCGATCAGGCAGTCGGTCTCGAAGCGTTTGGCCGGAAACGCCGGATGCACGGCCCGGATCATGGCCGCAATGGTGGCCGGCACCTCGGTGCCGAACTGGTTCTTCAAGGGTTCTGCCATGGTTTGCGTGATTCAATCACAGCATTCGATTCTCGTGTAGATGTGCCACAAGAGGCACAATGGCTGGCTGGCTGGCTGGCTGGCTGCCGTGCAGTGGCGACGATACCGCAGTTGACCGGTGCGTCCGGTCGCAACTGTGCTGAACTGCGCCTGGCTCTTCGGTCCGGACGGCAAAATGGCTACCGGGCGCCCTTACCGCGCCTGAAGGAATCAATGATGTCCCGTGTATTCCATCGCCAGCTGCGATCGCCGCTGCCGGAGGCTGTTGCAGCAAATGGCCTGACCATCACCGACAACACGGGCAAGGTGTATCTCGATGCCTGCGGCGGCGCCGCAGTCTCCTGCCTGGGCCACAACCATCCGGAAGTGCTCGATGCGATGGCGCGCCAGATGCTGCGCGTCGACTACGCCCATACCAGCTTCTTCACCACCCGGGTGGCCGAGGAACTGGCCGACGTGCTGGTACAACATGCGCCACATGGAATGTCACATGTCTACCTTGTGGGCAGTGGCTCGGAGGCGATGGAAGCGGCCATGAAAATGGCACGGCAGTACTTTGTCGAGATCGGCCAGCCGCAGCGCCGCAACTTCATCGCGCGCCACCAGAGTTACCACGGCAATACGCTGGGCGCGCTGGCCATGGGCGGCAATGCGGCGCGGCGCGCACAGTTCGAACCCTTGCTGATCGGCATCAGCCATGTGGCGCCGTGTTACGAATACCGCGACCGGCGCGTGGACGAAACGCCGCTGCAATATGGTGACCGGCTGGTGCGCGAGATCGAGGCCGAGTTGTTGCGGCTGGGTCCCGATACGGTGATCGGCATTTGCGCCGAACCTGTGGTTGGCGCGACGCTGGGCGCCGTACCTCCGGTGCCGGGCTACTTTCAGGGCATCCGGTCCTTGTGCGACAAATACGGCGTGCTGCTGATCGCCGATGAGGTCATGTGCGGGCTCGGACGCACCGGCCGCCTGCATGCGCTGGACGCCGAGGGCGTGGTGGCCGACCTGATGACCATGGCCAAGGGCCTGGGTGGGGGTTACCAGGCGATCGGGGCGGTGCTGGTGCAGCGGCACATCTACGAGGTGTTTGCGCAGGGCAGCGGGCAGTTCAAGCATGGCCACACCTATGTCGGACATCCGGTGGCCTGTGCCGCGGCGCTTGCGGTGCAGCAGATCGTGCACCGAGATGGCCTGGTGGCGACCGCACACTCCCAGGGGCTGGCCCTGCGACAACGGCTCGAAGTGGTGTTCGGGCCGCATCCGCATGTCGGTGATATTCGGGGTCGGGGCCTGTTTCTGGCGATCGAACTGGTGGAGGACCGGGCCAGCAAGGAGCCGTTCGACCCTGCGTTGGGCCTGCATGCGAGGATCCGCGACGAAGCCATGGCGCGCGGCCTGATGGTTTACGCGATGGGTGGCACGGTCGACGGCGTGCATGGAGACCATGTGCTGCTGGCGCCGCCATTCACGGTGGGCGGCGAAGAACTCGACGCCATCGTCGAACGCCTGGCAGATGCCGTCTCTGCGGCACTGGGCGACCTGCAACTGCCCAATACCGCCGCGGGTCCGCTGATATGAATCTGGCGGTTGCGAGATTCTGGTACGAAGGAAATGCGTTCTGTCTGCTGGGTGCCGGCCGGCCCGATTTCGAGCGCCGCGAATGGCACAAGGGCCTGGCTGCCTTGCAGGCCGCGCGGGGCACCAGCACCGAGCTGGCAGCCGTTGCCGATTTCGTTGACGCCCATCCTGATGACGATGTGCAGGTGTCGCGTTGCACGTCGGCCCTGCCGGCTGGCCCGATCGACGACGACTTCTTCGATGCGTACATGGCCGAAGTGTTGGCCGACCTGGCGGATCGGTCGTGGGATGCGATCTATCTGAGTCTGCATGGCGCTGCGATCACACGCAGCCGCGATACGCCCGAGCTCGACCTGGTGCAAGCCGTGCGCGCAGCCCACCCGCGGTCCGTGATCGCGGCCAGTTTCGATCTGCATGCCAACCATGATCCGCGTTGGGTCGAATTGCTCGATGTTGCCTGCGGATACCGGACCTATCCGCATGTCGACATGGTCGACACCGCAGCGCGCACACTGGCGCTGCTTGGCCAGGTGGTGCGTACCGGTGTGCGGCCGATCGGTGTTCTGCGCAACGACGGCATGTACCTCTCCAGCGCCAATATGCGCACGGATGCCGGCCCGATGGCCGAGTTGCAGCAACAGGCCAGGGGGCTGATCCGGCCACCGATCCTCGATGTGTCGGTGTACGGCGGTTTTGCCTACGCGAACACGCCCAGCATCGGTGCCAGCGTCATGGTCTGGGCCGATGGCGCCGATCAGACCGCGCGCCTGGCAGCGCAGAGAGTTGCAGACCAGCTGTCGGACGCGCTGCGTGAACGCAAGCCGCAATTCGATGTCCCGCTGATTGCGCCGGCGCAGGCCATTGCCATCGCCTTGCAAAGCCCCGGCCTGGTGGCGGTGACCGACGCGGCGGACAACCCGTTGTCGGGCGGTATCGGCGACACACCGGCACTGCTGCGCGCGCTGGTCGATGGGCTGCCCGACGGGCCGTGCGTGTTTGCCAGCCTGGCCGACCCGCAACTGGTGCGCCGCGTGGTTGCGGCGGGGCCGGGCGCCAGGATGTCCGTGTCCCTGGGCGCGCAGCGCACCGCCGACTATGGCGCTGCTGTCGCGCTGCAGGTCGAGGTCGAAAAACTGACCGACGGCCGCTTCGTCAACACCGGACCGATGGAGCGTGGCAGTCCGGTGCAGTGTGGCCGCTCGGTGGTTTTGCGCGCGCAGCACCTGCGCGTGATCGTCACCGAACACGTGGCGCCTTGCAACGATCCGGCATTTTTTGCATTGCACGGCATCGATCTGGACCACACCCGGCTTTTGTGTGTCAAGGCGAAGAACCATTTCCGGGCTGCGTTCGCCACCTTGTGCACGGCCATCGTCGACGCGGATGCGCCGGGGCCGGCCAGCCTGGACCTCGCGTCCCTGCCGTTGCACCGGCGCGCCTCCTGACTGGCAACGGAGCCACCCGCCCGGGACGGCGGGCGCCGATCATGGTGTCAGCATGAAACGGCGGTGGCCTGAAGCTCGCGTTCGACCAGCGCGGCCATGTCGCGCAAGGCCTTGATCTGCGCGGCGCCGAAATGCCGCGGTTTGTGGTCGATCAGGCACAAGGTGCCAATCGCACTGCCATCGGCAGCAACGATCGGGTGCCCGGCATAAAACCGCAGTCTTGGCTCAGACTGCACCAGCGGGTTGTCGGCGAAGCGGTCGTCCGCGAGTGCATCGGCGACGACCATCACATCGGATTGCAGGATCGCGTGACCGCAGAAGGACACCTCACGCGAGGTCTGTTGCACCAGCGAGCCACTGCGCGATTTGAACCACTGGCGGTCGCGGTCAACCAGCGAGATCAGCGCGATCGGCACGCCGAAGAAGCGCGCCGCAAGCCGGGTGATGCGGTCAAAACGTTCTTCGGCCGGTGTGTCCAGTATCTCCAGCGCGTGCAGCGCCGCAAGCCTGCGCATTTCCTGCTGCGGAATCGGCGGAGCCTGCCAGCGCGCCCGGGTACGCAGCAGGCCGGCGCGCAGCTTGGTCCGCAGGTACTGCGGCGTGAACGGCGGACACAGCCATTCTGTGACGGCTGGTGCAGCGCTTGCTGCCACCAGCGGCTTGGATTCCTCCTGGGCACAGGCCTCGGCCGGCGCCAGCATGATCACCGGCAGTTGCGCCAGTCCCTCAAGTGCGCGAAGCGCACGCAGCAGCGACAGTCCGCTGGTATCGCCGAACTGGTGTTCAATGACGGCCAGCGCGAGTTGCTGCGGATGGATGGCGAGCAGGGCGTCTTGCGGCGTGTCGGCGATCACGGCCGACAGGCCTTCGGAGCGAACCACCTCGCGGATTTCTTCGGCCAGCGCTGCATCGGTGCAGGCGATCAGGACCTGTTTGTCGGCCAGATCCTGCGTATCAATGCTGGCCTGCGCGTCGCCACGCGCTGGCGCAACTGCCGTATCCGGCGCGTCGAGTTCCAGCACCATGCCTTCGGCGGCGCCAAACAGGTTGACGGATGCCCCGGCGTCCCGCACGCGCTGCCGGCCAGCGACGACCAGGGCATCGAGTGCCTCGTCGGTGCGCGAGGGATCATGGTGGTACAGGGCCAGTTGCCGGACCCCGGCGGCAATCGCCATGTCGACCACGTATTCGATGGTGCTGTGCCCCCAGCCGATCCGTTTGGGGTATTCGGCCGCGGTGTATTGCGCGTCGTGGATCAGCAAGTCGGCCTTGGCGATGAATTCCCGATGCCGGTTGTCGCCCGGATGCAGCGCGCCCAGCACCTGGCCCAGCGGCATGCCCAGGGCCGCGGCATGGGCATGGCCCTCATGGTCGCTGGCATAGACCACGGTGATGCCGTCGACTTCAAGCCGGTAACCCAGCGTGAGGGCGGGATGGTTCAGGTAACGCGCGGTCACCCGGACCTCGTCGATCATGAAGCTGCCTTCGACCAGGTCGTGGTAACGGATGGTCGCGCCCATCTCGTCGAGATTGACCGGGAAATAGGTGTATTGCATCTGCCCGGCCAGTGTCTCGCGCAGCGAGGGGCCGAAACCCCGTGGCGCGTAGACGTCCCATTCATGGCCGGCCTCGAACAAAGGCGCAAAAAAGGGAAAACCCTGGATATGGTCCCAATGGGTATGACCAATCAGCAGATGGCCGCGGCGGCCTTCTTCCCCCTCGGTCATCAGCGCAATGCCCAGAGCGCGCAGCCCGGTTCCGGCATCGATGACCAATTGGGTTCCGCGCCGGGTGCGTATGGAGACGCAGGAGGTATTGCCGCCATAACGTACCGTCTCCGGTCCGGGCGTTGCAATCGAACCGCGTGTCCCCCAGAACTGCACTCGCATCCATTCCTCCATCGCGGCAGTGTCAGCGGGAGTCTCGCACATTTGCAACCGCGGCGGTTGCACCGGGTAGCTGCAATTGGGGACGCTTGCAGTCGATGCGCTGTGCGCCAGTTGCTGCGCACGGTTGCGCAGTTTGCGCCTGCCATCTGGCCCGTGGCGGGCCCGTGCGTTTGCTGCCATGCGAGCGCCAGGCTTGCAGGTCAACGGCGCCCTGCGCCCATCGGGCTGGAGCGGGATGCGGGAATCGAACCCGCGGCACTAGCTTGGGAAGCTAGGGTATTGCCACTATACGAATCCCGCGGCAAGCGGCGAGTTTACGTGATCGGGTGCCCGTCCTTGGCACGGAGGGCAGTGCCGTAAAATCGACGGTTTCCGCTGAAATTTCGCAATGGCGCAACGCCAGTTTTCCCCATCCACGAGTTTCAACCGTTCCCCATTGGTTCAGCTGCTTGCCAGTCTCGAGGTCAGCCCGGTCGCCGATGCGACGCAGTCGCTTGCAGAAAAATTGAGCCACTGGGTCGCCTGGACCGACGCCATTTCCTTGTCCGCTGTGCTGGGCACTGCCGAGCATGGCGATGCCGATGTGCCGGACCGGGAAAGTCCGCCCGGCATTGCCGCGCTGGCGCAGGAATGCGAGCGGGTGCGCAAGGCGCTGACCGAGGCGATCAGCAACGATCGCATGTTCACAGCCAGACCCAGGCAGGTTGGCGAAAACACGCCGATGACAGCAGCCGATACCAAGGCCGAGTTTGCCTTGTATCGCCGCCAATACCTGGCGCACCAAAGGACGATGGAAGACCGTGTTGGTGCGTTGCGCGCGCGGGTCCGTGCGACGGCGTCCACGGCGTCTCCCGCACTGCGGCAATTGGCCGCGCTCGATGCCGTGCTCGATGACGCCTTGGGTTCGCACCAGCGCCGCACATTGGCGAACGTTCCGCATTTGCTGGAGCAGCGGTTCAAGGACCTGGCAGGCACAAGCCGCGCGCAGGTCGTGCCAACGCAGGGTACGCTTGCGGCGGAGCCGCAAGGCACGCCCGCAGACATGGGAGCCACGCTGAAGGAACTGTTGCTGGCCGAACTGGGAATTCGGCTGCAGCCCATCGACGGAATGATGGAAGCACTGGGCAACATAACTACTGGGCAGTCATGAATAGAAATCTCGGCCTGGCCGCATTTGTCGTTGGCCTGGGTGTGGTCGCATGGGTTGCTTATGGTTATCTGGGCACCCATGCGCTGGCGCTGACGGTGACGCTGCTCATTGGCGCCTTCTACCTGATGGGTGCGGCCGAGTTGCTGCGTTTTCGGCAGGCAACCGCCAGCCTGCAAGTCGCACTGGCGGCCCTGCCCGCGCAGTTGCCGCGGCTGGGCGACTGGCTGGCCACGCTGCATCCGTCGCTGCAGAACGCGGTGCGTCTGCGCATCGAAGGCGAACGTGTGGGTCTGCCGGGCCCGTCGATCACCCCTTATCTGGTCGGGTTGCTGGTATTGCTGGGCATGCTGGGGACCTTTCTGGGCATGGTGGTCACACTCAACGGCGCGGTCATGGCGCTGGAAAGCACGACCGATCTGCCCACCATTCGCGCGGCGCTGGCGGCGCCGGTCAAGGGGCTGGGGCTGGCCTTCGGCACCTCGGTTGCCGGCGTGGCGGCGTCAGCGATGCTGGGCCTGGTCTCGGTGCTGTGCCGACGCGAGCGTTTGCAGGTCGCGCAGGGCCTGGACTCCCGCATTGCGACCAGCCTGCGGCACTTTTCGCGTGCGCACCAACGCGAGCAGACCCTGGAGAGCCTGCAGCAGCAGGCCCGGGTGATGCCCGAGGTGCTCGAGAAGATGCAGGCGATGCTGGCGCAGATGGAGCGCCAGCATGAAGGTCTGGGCGAGCGCCTGCTGGCCGGTCAGGAGCGCTTCTACCAACAAGCCCAGGGTGCCTACGGCGAGCTGGCGTCGTCGGTCGGGCAATCGCTCAAGGACAGCCTGGGCGAAGCCGCCCGTGTTGCGGGCGCCACGATCGAGCCGGCCGTGCAGGCCACGATGGCCGGTATCGGCCGCGAAACCAGTGTGTTCCAGGACAAGCTGGCGGTCGCGGTGACGCGCCAGCTCGACGCTCTGGCGTCGCGTTTCGATACCACTGTCACGACCGTGGCCAATGGCTGGACCAGCGCGCTGGAACGTCACCAGGGCAGCAGCGAGGCCCTGACCGCAGATCTGCAGCGGTCGCTGGCGAACTTCAGCGAAACCTTCGAGCAACGCGCAGCATCCTTGCTGGCGTCGGTGGACGAGCGGCAACTGGCTGTGCACAAGGAGATGCAACTCGCCATGTCGGCCCAGGCCCGGCAGGCGAGCGACCTGCATGTGCAGATCGCCGACACGGCCGGGCGCCAGCTCGGTGGCGTGGCCGAGCGTCTGGGCAGCACCGCAATGGCCGTGGCGCAATCCTGGCGCGAGACCATCGCCGCAATGCAGACGGAAATGGCTGCCGCAGACCAGGGCAGACTGGCTGCCTGGACCGGCTCGCTGGAAACGATGGCCCAGTCGCTGCAGGAACAGTGGCAGCGGGCCAGTGCGCAGTCGCTGGCCCAGCAGCAGCAGATCTGCCAGACACTGGAGCGCACTGCCCATACGGTGCAGACCCAGGCCGAGCAACATGCGCGCGACACCATCGGCGAAATGTCACGGCTCATCACCACGGCGTCCGAGGCGCCGCGGGCTGCAGCAGAAGTTGTCGGTGCCTTGCGCCAGCAGCTGTCGGACAGCATGGTGCGCGACAAGGACATGCTGCAGGAACGCAGCCGCATCATGGCGACCCTGGGCAACTTGCTCGAAACCGTCAACCAGGCTGCGACCGAGCAACGCAGCGCGATCGACGCGCTGGTCAGTTCGTCGACCGCCATGTTGCAACAGGCCGGCAGCCAGTTCGGCCAGAAGATCGCATCAGAGTCCGGCCGGGTGGCCAGCGTTGCCGCAGAGGTCGCGGCCAGTGCCGTCGAGATGGCCAGCATGGGCGAGGCTTTCGGCGTGGCTGTGCAGATGTTCAGCGAATCGAACCAGGCCTTGACGACGCATTTGCAGCGGATCGAAGTGGCGCTCGGCAAATCGACAACACGCAGCGATGAGCAGCTCGCCTATTACGTGGCGCAGGCGCGGGAGATCGTCGATCTGAGCATCTCGTCACAGAAGCAGATCGTCGACGACCTGCAGCGGCTGGCGATTCGCCAGTCGCCATTGCGCAGCGAGGTGGCGTGATGGACGAGCTCGACGCAGGTTCGGAGCAGACAGCGCCTGTCTGGGCAGTGTTTGGCGACCTGATGTCGGGCCTGCTGGGCGCATTTGTGCTGCTGCTGGTGGTCGTGGTCGGCGTGCAACTGGAACTGGCCGGCTCCCTGCAGGCGGAAGTCCAGAAGCGGCAGATCGAGGAGCAACGCCGCATGACCCTGGAGAAGGCCCTGGCCGGGCCATTGGCCAGCGGGCGGGTGACGCTGAACAACGGCCGCATCGGCATCAGCGGCAGCGTGCTGTTCTCGCTGAACTCCGACCAGTTGCAGCCCGAGGGACGGCAATTGCTCAAAAGTCTGGCCGCGCCGCTGGCCACCTACCTGGCCACGCGCGACGAATTGCTGATGGTCAGCGGCTTTACCGATGACCGTATGGTGCGCGACGGCAACCGGCATTTTGCCGACAACCTGGAGCTGTCGGCCCAACGCGCCCTGACGGTGACCCGGGCCTTGATCGACGAAGGCCTGCCATCCGGGTCGGTATTTGCCGCGGCCTTTGGACCCGAACAACCCGTGGCGTCCAACGACGATGCGCCGGGCCGATCCCTGAACCGGCGTGTCGAAATGGCACCTGTGCCCAAGTCCAGCAATGAGCGCCCCGGCACCGGGAAGTGACGGGCCTGTCGATGCGACCGGACATTCAGGTCCGGGGCGTGACGCTGGCGTCCAGGCGCAGATAGCCGCATGGCGTGACCGTGGTGCAGAGCGGCTTGACCCGCTGCGGTTCCGTTACATCGAAGCCCTGGCCCGGCGGGCCGCGACCCATCAGGGCCTGCTGCGTCAATTGCTGGATGGCAAACTGGTGCGCGCACTGGCAGCGCTTGGTGCGACATGCGACGCCGCGCAGGCCGCGCT
>Ga0073899_10006201_pt1 | contig 10351 bp, 8 predicted proteins | sample KloWWTmetaKNB5Ph_FD_88975 | JGI IMG/M metagenome (GOLD analysis project Ga0073899, IMG submission 88975) | Active sludge microbial communities from Klosterneuburg, Austria, studying microevolution and ecology of nitrifiers - Klosterneuburg... | ecosystem: Engineered > WWTP > Aerobic digester >...
GCGCCGAACACCACGTCGATGGCCGCGCCGGCGTTCACGTTGAACAGGTGCGCGGCGAGCATCTCCGCCGCGCACTGGCCGATCCCGCCCTTGATGTTCTCCTGCTTCGCCTCCACCACCGCCAGCACGGGGGCCCGCAGCACGAGCTGCTCCGGCGATCGGCTCAGCAGGAAGTCGCACACCCCGACGAGACCCCGCGCGTCGTCGACGTTGAGCTCCACGCCCGAGAACAGGCTCACCCGGTGCGCGCACATGCGCCTGACCTCCACCAGCACGGGCGCGATCAGCAGCTCCGAGCGCGCCTTCTCGTTGCCGAGCGCGAGCGCGAGCGACAGCGTCTCGTCGAGGATCGATGTGAGCCACGGGCCGGCGGGGTGAGGCGCGACCTGCGAGAAGAGGTCGCGCTCGGACACGACGAGCCCCAGGCGCGCGCCGACGTCCGTGATCGAGAAGTCTTTGAATGACATGGCCGGGGCGGAGGGTACTTCAATCCGCGGCGGTGCGTCAGGCGCGCTACCGCCGCTCGCACATGCGGATGATCTGCGTCGGCGCCGCCGTCCCGCTGGGCCGGAAGAAGGGGATGCCGCGGCACGCCGGGGCCGACGCGGGGCAGTCGGCGTCCGTGACGCAGTAGGCCGAGCAGAAGCCCGTCGTCATGCTCGTCGGCACCGAGAAGCACTGGCCGCTCTGGCAGTACATCAGCGGGTCCGAGCCGCTCGACGGCGCGAGCGGGCAGGCGGCCCCCGCGGCGATGGCCCCGAAGGCGACGCGGCAGGTCTGGAGCAGCGAGTCGTCGAGGCGGCGCACCGAGAGGCCGCAGCGGAGGTTCCCGGTGGCGTCGGCGCAGTCCACGTCGCGGCGGCAGCCCCGGATGCAGGCGCCGAAGGTGACGGGGTTGCTGAGGCCGGCGTCGAGGCGGACGGACTGGGAGAGCTCGGCGCAGATCGCCCCCGCGCGGAAGCCCTGGCACAGCGCGTCGCCGGCCGCGCCGGGCACGCACGCGCGGGTGCAGCGGCCGTTGGCGCAGATGCCGTCGCTGCAGGGCGTCGTGATCGCCCCGCCGCAGGGGGCGCCCGCCGCGAGCGCGCCCGTCGTGACGCGCGCCGCGCAGCGCAGGCAGCTCCGCGTGTTGCCCGAGCAGAACTCGCCGAACCCGCACACCTGGCCCGCGGGGCACTCGCCCGTCGTGGTGCACTCGTTGGTCTCCGGCGTGTAGGCCACGCAGCGGCGCGTCGTCCGGTCGCACTGGTTCGCGCCCCGGCACGAGCCCACCGACGTCGGGTCCGCCGGGTCGAAGCCGCAGCACGGCTGCCCCGTCATCCCGCACGGAGCCGGCGCCGCGTCCGCGGGGGCGTCCATCGTCGGCGGCGCGTCCATGCCGACGGGGACGTCCGGCGTGGCCGGTCGATCCATCGGCGCGTCGGTGGTGGCGGGGACGTCCGCGACGTCGGTCCCCGCGTCGACGGGCGTGCGAAGGCACACGGTGACCCCGTCGCGCACGATGCAGGTCTCGCCCGCGCCGCACACCGGGTTGCAGCGCGCGACGCACGCGCCCGACACGCAGGTGTAGCCCGCGCTGCAGGCCGGCGTGCACGTCGGGGGCGTGACGACGTCGGGCGCGGCGTCCGGCGCCGCATCCGCGGTCGCGTCCGGCCCCACGCTCACGTCCGGCCCGGCCTCAGCGGCCGCGTCCGCGCCGACGTCCTGGGCCGTGACGTCCTTCGTAGCCGCGTCGGCGACGTCCCCCGCGGCCCCGTCCTGCGGCGCGTCCTGCCCGACGGGGACGTCGCCGCCCGCGTCCCCGGCGCCGCCGCTGCACGCCGCGACGCCGCCCGTCACCGCGCAGCTCTGCCCGCTCGCGCAGGGCGGGTCGCACACCGGGACGCACGCCGCCGAGACGCAGGTGTAGCCTGCGCTGCACGCCGGCGTGCAGGTGGCCGGGGACGCGGGGGGCCCGTCGTCGCCGCAGGCCATCGCCGCGACCGTGCACATGAAGACGAGCGCCCGGAGCCATCCCGTTGCCCTGAAGGTCATGCCCCACCGGTACCACGGGGCGCAGCGTGGCGAGAAGTCCCAGGCGCGTCAGGAAGAGAGAGCGGTGACGATCGCTACCGCCGCTCGCACATCCGAATGGGCTGGGTGGGGGACGACGTCCCGCTGGGGCGGAAGAAGGGGATGTCGTGGCACACCGGGGCCGACGCGGGGCAGTCCGCGTCGGTCGCGCAGAAGGCCGAGCAGTAGCCCGCGGTCATGCTCATCGGGACGGCGAAGCACTGGTCGTTCTGGCAGTACATCGTCGGGTCTGAGCCGCTCGACGGCGCGAGCGGGCAGGCCGCCCCCGCGGCGAGGGTCCCGAACGCGACGCGGCACGTCTGCTGGAGCGTGTCGTCGATGCGGCGCGTGGAGAGCCTGCAACGGAGGTTGCCCGCGGCGTCGGCGCAGTCCATGTCGCGGCGGCAGCTCCGGACGCAGGCGCCGAAGGTGATGGGGTTGCTGAGTCCCCCGTCGACGCGGACAAACTGCGAGAGCTCGCCGCAGATGGTCCCGGCGCTGAAGCCCTGACACACCGCGTCGCCGGCCGCGCCGGGGACACACGTGCGGGTGCAGCGGTTGTTGGCGCAGATGCCGTCGGCGCAGGGGGCCGTGATCATCCCGCCGCAGGGGGCGCCCGCCGCGAGCGCGCCCATCGTCGCGCGGGGCTGGCAGCGCAGGCAGCTCCGGGTGCCGCCGGAGCAGAGCTCGCCGAGGCCGCACACCTGGCCGGCGGGGCACTCGCCCGTCGTGGTGCACTCGTTCATTTCGAGCGTGTAGGCCACACAACGGCGCGTCATCGCGTCGCAGACGTTGGCGCCCATGCACGCGCCCGAGGCGTTCATGCTCATCGGGTCCAGGCCGCAGCAGGGCTGCCCCGTCATCCCACAGGGGGCGCGCATCACGTCCGCGGGCGGCGCGTCCATGCCGGGCGGCGTGTCCATCGGGGGGGGGAGGTCCATGGCCGGCGGCGTGTCGACGCCCGGCGGCGTCTCCTGCACGAGGGGCAGGTCCGCGGCGACGTCGTCGCCGGCGTCGACGGAGGCGCCCTGGCAGGTCGAGGCGCCGTTCCGCACGACGCAGGTCTCCCCGGCGACGCACGCGGGGTTGCAGGCGGCCACGCAGGCCCCCGTGACGCAGGTGAAGCCCGCGCTGCAAGCGGGGCTGCACGTCGCGGGGGTCGCGGCGGGCCCGTCGTCGCCGCAGGCCGCCATCGCGAAGGTGCATGTGAGGACGAGCGCCCGGAGCCATCCCGTTGCCGTGAACGTCATGCCTCAACGGGTACCACGGTCGGGCGGGCCGCGGGAAGATCCCCGCGGCGGGAGGCGGGGGGTTCAGCGGGCGTCGAGGGTGACGGCGACGCCGTGGACCACGGCGGCGATGCGGACGGCGTCGTGGACGTTCTGCTCGGAGAGGCCGCCCTCGAGCACGGCGCGCTCGTGGGATTTTACGCACACCTCGCAGCCGTGGATCGCGCTGGCCGCCAGGGAGAACAGCTCCAGGTCGACGCGCGTGGTGGCGGGCTTCGCGAGGCGGTTCATCCGCAGGCGGGCGGGGAGCTGGCCGTAGCCGTCCTTCCCGACCATGTGGCGGAAGCGGTAGAACACGTTGTTCATCGCCATGAGGGCCGAGGCCGCGAGGCCGTCCTCGACCACCGCGTCGCCGGCCGCCACGCGGGCGTCGGCCACGACGGCGTCGAGCAGGTCGCGGCGCCGGGACGCGGCCGCGGAGGCCACCGCGACGCCCCAGCGCTGCCCCTCCGTCAGCGACGACTCGGCCAGGACGGAGGCGAGGTTCATCCGCAGGTCGCGGGCGTGGTCGGGGAGGGACTCGCGCAGGGCGTCGATGTTCTTCATTGGGTACGTCAGCCCCCGAGGGTGGCCTCCCCCTTCTTCCAGTTGCACGGACAGAGCTCGCCCGTCTGGAGCGCGTCGAGCGTGCGGAGCACCTCGTCGACGTTGCGGCCCGCGTCGAGGTTGTTGACGCTCACATGCTGGATCACCCCCACCGGGTCGACGATGAAGGTCGCGCGGAGGGGGACGCCGGCGTTCTTGTCGAGCACGCCGAGGGCGGTGGAGAGCTCGCGCTTCGTGTCCGCGAGCATGGGGAACGGGAGGCTCTTCAGGTCGGCGTTCTCGCGGCGCCACGCGAGGTGGACGAACTGCGTGTCGCAGCTCACGCCCAGCACCTGGGTCTCGCGGTCGGCGAAGTCGCGGTTCTTCTTGCCGAAGCCAGCGATCTCCGTCGGGCACACGAAGGTGAAGTCCATCGGCCAGAAGAACACCACCAGCCACCGGTCGGGGTGCGACTTGTCCGTGAGCTCCGCGAACTCCTTCCCGGGCTCCATCCCCACCACCGCCTGCAGCTTGAACTCAGGGAACCGATCACCCACAGTCAACATACTTCTCTAGCTCCTTCGGGGGGTCTCTCTGGGGGCGGCGCGGGCTCGCGTCACCCCCCTCTCGCCGCTAGTCATGGCGCTTCTCGCGCCCGCCCTCCAATCGAAGCTGCCGAAGCCGGTGATCGCTCTGGGCTATCAGCTTGCCCGCCCATAGGGGGGGACGCTACCGTCCACCGCCCCATGAAGCGCCCCCTGGTCTTCGCCACCGTGTTCGCCCTCGGCCTGTCGCTCGGCGCGTGCTCCGGCACGCAGCGCGCCGCAGGCAACCGGGCGGCCGCCGCCGAGATCACCGCCGTGAGCGGCGCGACCATCGCCGACGCGCGGCGCGACCTCGACGAGGCGCCAGCCTCCAACCGCGCCCGCCGCGACATGCGCGACGACGTCGCCCGCTACATGGCCGCCCGCGGCGTCGAGGCGCTCCAGACCGGCGACACGCCCCTCGCCATCCAGCGCCTGCGCGACGCGCTCGTGCATTTTACCCCCGAGGAGCTCGAGCAGGGCCCCCTCCCCGACGAGCTCTCCGCCCTCGCCCGCGGCATCCTCGACGCGTCGTCGGCGCGCGGCGACGAGGCCCACAGCCTGGCCGCGGCGCGCGTCCTCATGTCCGTCCGCACCCCCGACGGCGCCGCCCGCGCCGAGTGGGACCGCATCCGCGAGTGGGGGACGCGCAACCGCAGGGAGTTCCAGCGCCCTTGGGTGGCCGAGGGGGAGCTCGCCGACGTGTTCAAGGAGATCGCGCGCGTCGTGCCCGCGCAGGGCGTCATCGAGCAGGCCGCGACGCACCTCATCGCCCGCCGACGCGCCGCCTTCGAAGGCCGCCAGCGCATCACCGGGCAGGACCAGCCGCGCCTCAACTTCGACGAGGCCCGCCAGCTCCAGGCGGGGATGCGCACCTCCGCCATCGACCTGGCGCTGGTGTTCCTCCGCGTGGGCGACGTGCGCGAGGCGTCGAACCGCCTCACCGAGCTCGGCTCGGGCAACGAGTCCGCCGGCCTCGCCGCGGCCCTCGGCGCCATCGCGCAGGGGGAGGGCGGCGCCGACGCCCTCTGGGAGCTCGCGCGACGTCTCTCCGAGGCCGACCCCGCCGCCTCCGCGGGCGTGTGCCGCCGCGGCCGCCGCGACTACCCCGACGACATCCGCTTCGCCCTCTGCCTCGCCGTCTCCGCCGCGCGCGACCACGATTACAGCCTCGCCAGCGCCCACCTCGAGCGGGCCGCCTCCATGCGCGAGGCCGACCAGACCGTGCTCCGCAACGCCCTCGAGACCTCCTTCGACGCCCTCCGCCGCGAGACCGGCGCCGACGACCTCAGCCCCGGCCGCCGCGCCTACGAGCGCGCGCGCCGCCTCCTCGAGCGCTGGCGCGCGCAGTACCCCACGCAGCTCCCGCCCGTCACCGAGGCCGACCTCGAGGCCGTCGCCGCCGACCTCGAGCTCTCCACCGGCAACCTCCGCGAGGCCGAAGCGCACCTCACCCGCGCGACCCAGGCCACCCCCGCCTCCCGCGACGCCTTCTACCTCCTCGGCGAGATCGCCTGGCGCCACCGCGACGGCGCCGAGGCCGCCCGCCGGCTCCGCGCGGGCCTCGCCCTCCCGCTCGGCGCCAACGAGAGCGACTCGTTCTTCCGGCCGCAGTTCTCGGTGCGCCTCGGGCTCGCGGCGCGCGTCGCGGGCGACGCCGACGGGGCGCGGCGCACCCTGCTGGAGGCCGGCGCCGCCCTCGACGCGCTCGCCCGCGCCGCCACCGAGCGGGAGCTCGCGATGGTTCAGCTCCAACGCGCCGTGGTGGCCGACGCCCTCGGCGAGCCCGAGCGCGCCCGCGAGGCCCTGCGCGCCGCCCTCGACGCCGACGGCGACTCGCAGGAGGTCGCCGCGCGCGCCGTCACCACCTCCCTCGCCCACGGCCGCTGGGCCGACGCCCGCGATTTCTCCCGCACCGCCCGCGCCCAGCTCACGCTCGACCGCAACTGGCAGACGTACTTCGCGCTCTGGGGCGTCATCGCCGCCCGCGTGGGGCACCTCGACGACGACGGCGGCGCGGGTCGCGCGCTCGAGGCCCTCGCGCCGCAGGAGGCCAGCGCCTCGTGGACAGGACGCCTCGCCCAGCGCTACACGGGGGCCATCGACCGGGCGCGGCTCCTCGGCTACGCCCGCACCACGGGGCAACGCGCCGAGGCGCTCTTCTACGACGCGATGCTCAAGCGGGCGGCGGGCGACGCGAGCGCGGACGACGACCTGCGCGCTGTGCTCGCCACCGAGGTGATGCGCTACTGGGAGTTCGAGATGGCTTGGGAGATGCTCGACGCGCGGCCGCGCTGAGCCTCAGGGCAGGAGCGCGCGCGCGAGCTTCACGCAGTCGTACTCGGTGACGATCCCCGCGAGCCCGGAGGCGTCGAGGACGACGAGGCAGCCCGACTTGCGGGTGATGAGCAGCGCGAGGGCCTCGGAGACGGGCGTCGCCGGGGTCACCGTCACCACGTCGCGCGACATGATCTCCGCCACCAGCGGCGCGGGGTCGCCGGACTGACGTCGCATCACCGCGCGCAGGAGTTCGCGGTGGGTGACGATCCCCACGACGCGGTCGCCGTCCATCACGGGGAGGTGGCGGAGGCGGAAGCGGTCCATGTCGTCGGTGGAGTCGCCGACGGCCTCGTCGTGCTGGAGCACGATGACGGTGTCGGTCATGAGGTCGGCGACGGTGCGGTGGGCGTGAGCGGTCACGGCGGGATTCGTCGCACGGGGGGCGGGGGCGGTGTCAAGCGCGCGCCTCACCGCCGCTTCGCCGCCGCGCCCGTCGGCGCCCCCCGATACGCCGCCCGCACCCGCGCGAGCGTCCCCACCGGGATCACCTCGGCCCCCACCGCCACCGCCACCGACAGCTCGCGCGCCGTCGCGAGCGCGCAGATCCCCTCCGCGTAGTCCTCGCGGAGCAGGTCGGCCCCGCGGGCGAGCGGCGCGAGCGCGGGGAGGCACAAGAGCCCCGGCGCGTGCGCGAAGGCCGGCACCCGCCGCCGCGTCCCCGCGCCGTCGTCGAGCGTGAGGGCCGGGTGGTGGTGCCCCACCATGAGCGACCCGCCGCGCCCGAGGGCCAGCGCGCGCTCGCCCCGCAGGCGGTCGACGTCCTCGTCGCCGTGGAGCACCACGTGAGCCCCCACCTCCGCGCAGGGCGTCACCTCCACGCCGCGCTTCCGCAGCAGGTCGTGCGCGCCGCGGTCGTGGTTGCCCGGCACCACCGTGAGCGCGCGCCCGTCGAGCGCGTCGAGCAGCGCGTCGAGCGGCGACCGGGCGCCGCCGCGACCTGCCAGCGCCGGGAGCCCGTGCACCAGGTCGCCCGCCACCACCACGCGCGCCACGTCCGCCCGCGCGAACATCGCCCGCAGCCGCTCGTGGAGCGCGTCGTCGCCCTGCGTGGGGAGCGTGTACCCGCGGCGCTGCAGCGTCTGCACGTAGCCCGCGTGGAGGTCGGCCACCACCAGCGCCCGCGCGCACGCCACGTAGGCCCCCCCCGGCGCGAGGAGCGTGACGCCGCCGTCGATCGCGCTCACGCGTCGCCCCCGAGCGCGGCGGCGCGTTGGAAGAGCGCGTGGGCCGCGGCGGCGAGGGCGGCCTCCGGGTCGTCGGGGCGCACCGCGTCGCGCTCGGCCCAGGCGAAGGCCGGGATCGACAGGGCCGACGGGCGGTCGAGGGTGGCCACCGCCCACGCGCGCCCCGCCATCATACGGAGGCTTCGCTCGGCGCGGGGGCCGTCGAGGGCCGTCCACAGCGTGAAGCGGAGCGCGCGGAGCAGCACGTGGTCGGGGTCGTGCTTGCGCAGGACGTCGTAGAGGAGCCCCGGGGTCACCGTCCCGCGGCCCCGCTCCGGCGTCCAGAGCTGCGAGACGCGCGCCACCTCGCGGAAGTACGCGCCGGCCAGCGCGCTCCCGTCGAGCGAGTCGAGGAGGTCTTCGAAGAGCTGTTCGGGGCCGAACCATCGGCGGAGCGTGGCCTCGTCGGGCGCCTCACTCAGCCCCGAGAAGGTGACGACGGCGCACTCGTCGGTCGCGGCCACCTCGGCGCCGAGGGTCGTGTCGCGGCGGGCGCGCGTGGCGACGGCGCGGGCGATCACCTCGTTGGCGGTCGAGCCGGCGAGGGTGAAGGCCACGACGTGGAGGCGCCTCTTGTCGCGCACGAGCTCCACCACGAAGCGCGACGGCGACGGGAGCCGCGACGACGCCCGCTGCGCCCGCGCGAGGCGGACCACGGCCCGCGCGTTGTCCTCGCCGCTGCCGAGGGCCGCGCGGACGGCGGCGACCCGGGCGGGCTCGGCGGGGAGCTCCATGGCGGCGTCGAGCGCTTCAAAGACGCGCTCGCAGGCGGAGGACACGCGCTCGCTCTGCGCGGCGCGGGCGCCCGCCCAGGAGGGGACGGTGGTCTCGCGCCCCCGGTCGGGCCGCACCTGAACCTCCGCCCCCGTCATCGACGCGACCCGCCAGGTGCGGGCGCCGAGGACGAAGCGGTCGCCCACCTCCAGCATGGCGGCGAAGCGCCCCTCGATCTGCCCGACGGTGAAGGTCCCGTTGCGCACGGCCACGGTGAGGTCGCCGACGATGGCGCCGACCGCTTGCAGGTAGCGCCGCAGCAAGCGCTTGCTGGAGAGCGCGTACTGGACCCCGTCGGTGGTGACGCGGGCGAGCTCGGGGTAGGCCGAGAGCCCGTCGCCGCCGGTGGCGAGGAAGTCGATCACGGCGTCGAGGTCGTCGTCGTCGAGGCCGTGGAAGGCCCACGAGGCGCGGAGCGTGGCGGCGAGCTCGGCGCGGGTGCACGGCGCGAGGGCGACGCGGCCGAGCGCGGCCTGGACGCACACGTCGAGGTCGTAGGCGCGGAGGTCGACGTCCTCGAGGTCGCCGGCGCGCGCGGCCGCGAGGGCGGCGGCGCAGCGGACGAGGTCGAGGGCGCTCGTGGCCACCAGCGTCGCGCGCGGCGCGTGGCCCGGGCGGTGGTCGGCGCGCCCCGCGGCCTGCACCAGGCGCGTCACCGACGGCGGCGACCCGAGCACCAGCACGCGCGACACGGACGGGAGATCCACGCCCGTCTCCAGCCCGCTCGTCGCGACCACGACACGGAGCGTCCGCTCGCGCATCCCTACCGCCACGGCGCCGCGCTCTTCCGCGGAGAGCGACCCGTGGAAGCACGCGACCGTCACCCGCGCGGGGAGCACGTCGCGCAGCGCGAGGGTCCACTGCTCGGCGCGGGCGCGGGCGCCGACGAACACCAGCGTCGCCCCCTCGTTGGTGGCCGCGGCCCGCGCCACCGTCGGCAGCGCCACGCGCCACGTCCACCCCGCCGAGGGGAACGCGTCGTCGAGCGCCGGGTCGGCGAGGTCGAGGACGGGGGCCACGGCGCCGCCCGCGGACACCACCCGCGCGTCGGGCGCGACCCACGCCGCGAGGTCGGCGAGGGGGCGCGCCGTGGCGCTCAGCGCGAGACGTCGCGGCGCCGGACGGCCCCGCAGCCGCAAGAGCGTCGCGAGCGTCTCCAGCGTCACCGACAGCAGGGCGCCGCGCTTGCCCGCGGCGAGGAGGTGGGCCTCGTCGAGGACGACGTGCTCGACGGCGTCGAGGATGTCGCGCGTGTCGGTGGCGAGCATCACCGCGAGGGTCTCGGGCGTGGTCACCAGCACCCCCGGCGGCGCGCGGCGGATCTTCGCCCGCTGCGTCGGGGTCGTGTCGCCGGTCCGCACCTCGACGCGCGCGCGGACCCCGAGCGCCTCGCCCATCGCGCGGACCCGCTCGGCCTGCGCGTCAGCGAGGGCGCGGACGGGCGTGAGGTAGAGCACGCGGACCCGCCGGATTTCAGCCGCGCTGTCAACGCTCTCGTCGAGCGAAGCGACGAGCGGGAGCATCACCGCCTCCGTCTTGCCGCTCCCCGTAGGAGCCGTCACCA
>Ga0073899_10006203_pt1 | contig 10350 bp, 9 predicted proteins | sample KloWWTmetaKNB5Ph_FD_88975 | JGI IMG/M metagenome (GOLD analysis project Ga0073899, IMG submission 88975) | Active sludge microbial communities from Klosterneuburg, Austria, studying microevolution and ecology of nitrifiers - Klosterneuburg... | ecosystem: Engineered > WWTP > Aerobic digester >...
GAGGCTTTCAGGGCGTGAGCTTTGCCATTCCTATCGACGTGGCGCTGAAAGTGCGCGACCAGATCGTCGCCACCGGCCGTGCCCAGCATGCGCGACTGGGCGTGCAGGTGCAAGACCTGAACCAGGCGTTGGCCGAGAGCTTCGGTCTGAAGAAGCCCGATGGCGCCGTGGTGGCAGCGGTCGAACCCAAGAGCCCCGCGGCTGCGGCCGGTCTGAAGGCGGGCGACGTGATCCTGGCCATCGACGGGGAGACCATGGCGCAGGCGGGCAACGTGTCCAGCCGCATCGGCCTGTCGCGACCCGGCGACAAGGTGAAGATCAAGGTCTGGCGCGACCAGGCCGAGCGCGAGCTCGAGGCCACGCTGGGCTCGGCCCGGGGTGCCGATGAGCGCGCCACCGAGACCGCCGCTGCGGGCGATCAGGGGCGCCTGGGCCTGAGCCTGCGGCCGTTGACCCGCCAGGAACGCCAGCGCGCCGAGATCGAAAACGGCCTGGTGGTGCAGGGTGTGCAGGGTGCTGCCGCGCGCGCCGGTCTGGAGCCGGGTGACGTGGTGCTGGCCATCAACGGCCGCCCGGTTGACGCGCTGGACGACGTGCGCCGCATCCTCGATGCCAAGCCGCGCAGCGTGGCCCTGCTGGTCTGGCGCGAGGGCAACCGACTGTTCATTCCGGTGCAACTGGGCTAGCAGGCCGACCGCTGGTCTGGTGCCGAACGATGAACAGCATCTCGTTGCGATCGGGCGACAGCGGATGCTGTGCATTGAGCACGGCGTCCAGGTGCAGGTCGTCGCCTCGGCTCATCTCACCGGCGAAGTCGAGTGGGCCGCCGTGGTGCCGGGTTTCGGTCACGATGGCTCAGGTCACCGCGGCTTGTTGCTGGTACCGGGGATCGCGCCACTGGCCGGTTTCGAGCACCTGCCGCAGGTGCTCGACCGCGTCCCACACATCCACGTGGCGGGTATACAGCGGCGTGACACCGAAGCGCAGGATGTCGGGCGCCTGCGCTTCGGCGTCGCCGGCGCGGAAGTCGCCGATCACGCCGCGCGCGACCAGGGCCTGCACGATGGCGTAGCCGCCGTCAGCACGCGTGAGGCAGACCTGGCTGCCGCGCGAGGCGTCGTCGCGCGGACTGACGAGCGCCAGGCCATGACCCGCGCAGCGTTGTTCCACCGCCTCGATGAACAACCGCGTGAGGGCCAGCGACTTGCGGCGCAGCGCGACCATGCCGCCCAACGGCTCGGCGGCCAGCAGCGTCTGCACGCCGCACTCGAGCGCCGCCAGGGCGATGATCGGCGGCGTGCCGCTGAGGTAGCGGGTAATGCCCTTGCCGGCCTCGTAGCCCGGCACGAAGGCGAACGGCCGCGCATGCCCGATCCAACCGGCCAGGGGCTGGGCTTTGCGCGAGGCCAGTTCCGGGCGCACCCAGGCGAAGGCCGGCGCGCCGGGGCCGCCATTGAGGTATTTGTAGCCGCAGCCCACGGCGAAGTCGGCGCCGTCGGCCTGGAGTTGCAGCGGCACCGCGCCGGCCGAGTGCGCCAGGTCCCAGACCGTGAGCGCGCCGGCAGCATGCGCCGCGGCGCTGAGCGCGGCCATGTCGTGGATGCGCCCGGTGCGGTAGTTCACGTGGGTGAGCAGCAGCACCGCGCTGTCCGGGCCCAGGGCGGCGTCGATCTGTTCGGGGGACTCGGCCAGCCGCAGCGTGCACCCGTGCTGTTCGGCCAGCGACTGCGCGATGTACAGGTCGGTCGGGAAGTTGCTGCGCTCGGAAACGATTACCCGCCGCTGCGGGGCGTCGCGGCGCTGCAGCCGCAGCGCCACGTCGAGCACCTTGTACAGGTTCAGCGATGTGGAGTCGGTGGCCACCACCTCGCCGGCGCCCACGCCCAGCAGGCGCGCGATGGCATCACCCACACGTGCCGGCAGCGCCATCCAGCCGGCGGTGTTCCAGCTGCCGATCAGGCCCTGGCCCCACTCCTGCGCCACCACCTGCTGCACACGGGCCGGCGTGGCGCGCGGCAGCACGCCCAGCGAGTTGCCATCGAGGTAGATGAGGCCCTCGGGAATGTCGAACTGCGCCCGCAGCGGTGCCAGCGGGTCGGCCGCATCCAGTGCGCGGGCATGCTCGCGGCTCAGCTCGGGTGTGGTCATGGGTGTTGGGGTTGGATGGGGTTCAAAGCGCACGCAGCACCGCGCGCACCGGCGAGGCGTCGGCCCCGACCAGCTTCAGCGGCAGTGCGATGAGTTCGTAGTCGCCTTCGGGCACCTCGTCGAGCACCAGGTTTTCGAGAACCCGAAGGTCGCGCCGCAGTACCGCGTGGTGGCTGGGCAGGTCCTTGCTGTCGGCGGGGTCGATGCTGGCCGTGTCGATGCCCACCAGGCGCACGCCGCGGTCGGCGAGCGTCTCGATCGTCCGAGGATCGAACGCTGCCAGGTTCGGGTCCCAGCGGTCGGGTGCCTGTGCGTAGGTGCGCACCAGCACCCGCGGGGGCAGCGGCGTGGGGCCGCCGATAGCATGGACCAGGTCGCTCCATTGCAGCAACGGGCCGCGCCCGATGGCGTGTATGACCCGACAGGGGCCGAGGTAGGGATCTAGCGCCAGGGCACCGACGGCCGCGCCATTGGGGTGATAGTGAAGCGGTGCATCGGCATGGGCGCCGGTGTGGGGTGACAGGCGCAGCGTGCTTACGTTCACCGGGCACTGCGGCCCGATCGACCACGACCACTGCTGCTCGTATTCGGCATCCCCGGGGAACACGGGCGTGCCCGGGCCCACGGGGGGCGAGATGTCCCACAGCGGCTTCATCCGGCGATGATAGAAGCGCTCCGAATGGTTGACAAATAAATCAATTAGCGATGCCTATTCCCAGTGGGGGCAAGCCGTACCGGGCCCTGGCGCGGTCGCAGGCTTCGTCGCCCACGCCATGCACCGCTCGCATGGCGAACTCGCGGCAAGGCGAGGGGCGCCATTCGTAGATGCCGCAGCTGGCCCGCACGCCCGGCTGGCCCACGAGCGCCGCGCAACGCGGTGGTGCGTGGTCGGTGCCGCGCAGGCGCGCCAGGCTCGACGTGATGATGATGGCCAGGCCGTCGGGCACGGTGCCGCCGCGGCTGGGGAGTTCCTCGCAGGCGAAGTCGACGCGAAACGCCGCGCAGCACGCGCCGCAGCGCGTGCAGGGGTTGTCGGGGTCTGTCACTGCGCCTCGACGCTAGCGGCGAAGGCGGCCACCCACTCGGGCAGCCCGCCACGGAACCAGTAGACCTTCGAGAAGCCTGCCGAAACTGCGGCCTTGCTGGCCTTGTAGGACTTCCAGCACTCTGCCCCGTTGCACGCGAAGATGGTGGGCTTGGACTTGTCGAGCTTGTTCAGGCCGGAGAAGTCGTCCTTCGATGCTTCGAAGGCAACATCCTTCAGGCTCTTCTCGTGATAGGGCACCCACACCGCCTTGGGAACGTGGCGCGCGTTGTATTCCTTCTCGCTGCGCGTGTCGACCATCACGGCGCCCTGGGCGATGAGCTGTCGCACCTCGGGCGCCGTCACGATGGTGGCGCCTGGCAGCAAGGTCGGCGTGTAGTGTCCGAGATCGGCCACCGTGCGGTATTGGGTGAGGTCGCCTCGCAGCGCCACTGGCTTCAAGCCGGTCGTGCCACCGGCCGTGTTGAACCAGCGGGCCATGCGCTCGCGTACCGGTTGGGGCAGGCTCTTCTTGACGACCACCGACAGGCCACCTGGCACCGGTGCTGACGTGGCCAGCAGCGTGCCGGCCTTTGGGTTGTCCTTGGACCAGGCCAGCCATTCGCTGTGGCGCACCACGGTGGCATCGCTCATGCCCAGCCCAAGTGCCACCAGACCCGCGGCGGGGTAGCGGGCATGCTCGACCTTCATGTCGCGCATCGACAGCCCGGCGGCATTGAGCAGGCCGCGGGCCATGTAGGTATAGATGGAGTCCTGCTGCGGCAGGTACAGGTGGCGGCCCTTGAGGACGGACACCGAGCCGATGCCGGTGCGGGCCACAAGGACGAACTGTTCCTGCTCATCGGTGGAGCCCACGAGTTCGAAGCCACGCGACAGCGCCGATGCCGCCACCTGCGGCGGGGCGATGTAGACGTCATGCTCGCCGGTGCGGGTAGCGCGCATGACGTCGGTGAGGTCTTCGCTGTAAACGACATTCACGCCCTCGCCGGTGGCGCGGCCGAGCTGCGTTTCGACAGCCTCGCGGGATACCCGCAGGGCGTCTCGCTTGGACGTGGGTTCGCCAGCGATCACGGTGATGATGCCGGCATGTGCCGCTGCGCTGGCGAGCCAGGCGGCGCAAGCAATGACCAGACGGACGATGCGTGTGCAGTTCATGGTGCGTGCTTCCAAACTGGTTGGGCGGCCAGGCGCGGCCGTACGCGGTACTGCCACGCGGGGGCGGGTGCGAGCTCCCCACGTGTCTGATTTTCGGTACCGTCAAGGCCAGGATTGAGGAAGAACCTGTACGAGTGTGTAAGCAGTGATTTCCAGCGCTGTGATGCTCATGCTGTTACATCTACCATAGCGCGTCAGACGGATGACCGCGGGCGGCCCGCACGTCTGGTGGTCATGCAATTCAAGTCCCTCGACCATGCGTCGAACGGGTCCTCATTGGCCCATCCCCCAACGACCTACCTGGAGTCGATGCCATGCCCGAGTCCCATCTGTCCCTACCCCGTCGCCTGGTGCTCAAAGGCACAGCCGGCGCCCTGGCAGCCGCTGGCTTGGGCAGCTGGACCGCCGGCGCCCGGGCGCAAGCGGCCGCTGCGGCCAAGCCATTGCCGCCTTACGCCGCGTGGAAGGACGCGCGCAGCATGATCGTCCACAGCTCCAACACGATCGAGACCCGGCGCGGAACCTTCGGACTGGGTGTGGTGACGCCCGCCGATCGGCTGTACATCCGCAACAATCTACCGGCTCCCGATGCGTCGGTGGTGGCTGACCCCGACGCCTGGCGCATCGAGATCGGCGGCGTGGCCACGCCCATGACGCTGAGCGTTGGCCAGCTCAAGTCGATGGGGGTCGAGACGGTGGCCACGGTGCTGCAGTGCTCGGGCAACGGGCGCGGCTTCTTCCCGAGCAAACCCAGTGGTACGCCCTGGAAAGTGGGCGCAGCCGGCTGCGTCGTCTGGACCGGAGTGCCGGTGCGCACCGTGGTTGCGGCGTTGGGCGGGCTGGCCTCAGACGCGCTCTACATGACCGGGACCGGTGGCGAGAAGCTGCCCGACGGTGTCGATCCGAAGTCGGTGGTGGTCGAGCGCTCGCTCCCCTTGGCGGCGATCGACGATGCCTTGCTGGCCTGGGAAATGAACGGCCAGCCGCTGTCGCTGGCCCATGGTGGCCCGCTGCGGCTGGTGGTGCCGGGGTATTCTGGTGTCAACAACATCAAATACGTGCGGCAACTGGCATTCGTCAGTGTGGCGTCCCGGGCGCGCATCATGGCCCATGGCTACCGCATCACGCCGCCGGGCGGCAAGTCCGATCCGTCCCAGCCCTCTGTTCTGGCCATGGAGGTGAAGTCCTGGATCGAGTCGCCCTTGGGCGAGCCCGGACCGGTGCCACGTGGCACCACCCAGATCACCGGCCTGGCCTTCGGCGGTCTGCATGCGGTCGAGCGCGTCGAGGTGTCGATCGATGGTGGCCAGAGCTGGCGCGAGGCGCGCTTCATCGGGCCCAACCTGGGCCGCTATGCCTGGCGACAGTTCGCGCTACAGGTCGATCTGCAGCCCGGCACCTACACGCTGGCCAGCCGGGCCACCGATGCCCGTGGCCAGACGCAGCCGCAGAACCGCGCCGAGAACACCGGCGGCTACAACAACAACAGTTGGGCCGACCACGCCGTCAAGGTGACCGTGGCGTGAGTGCCTTGACCACCGGGCGCACGGACGCCGGTGCGATGGTCCGACTTCTTTCGACCGCGTGCCTGGGGCTCGCGGCGCCGGCTTGGCCGCAGGCGGCGCTACCCGCTGCGGCCACGCTCGAACTGGGGCGAGAGGTGTTCCTGCGCAAGGCGGTGCCGTCCTGCGCGGTCTGCCACACGCTCGAAGCTGCCGGATCGAGCGGCGCCGTGGGCCCTGTGCTCGACGAGTTGCGGCCAGACGCGCAACGCGTGGCCAAGGCCGTGCGTGGCGGCCTCGGAGCGATGCCGCCTTTCCAGGGCGTGCTCAGCGAGGCCGAAATCGAAGCCGTCGCCGCGTACGTGGCCGTCTCGACCACAGCTGCACGCTGAACAGGCCCCCGGCGTTCGCGCACCCGGCAGGGCGCTCAGCCCGGCTCGTCGGCAGGCGGCAGAGGCACTGCAGCACGCACCACCGTCACGCTGCAATCGGACTCGGCCACCACCTGCGATGACACGCTGCCCAGGTAGCGGCGCAGTCCGGACGCGCCGCGTGCGCCCATCACGATGTGGTCGACCTGATTGCGACGCGCGAACTCGACGATGGCCGTCGCGACATCGGGCGCCTCCAGTACATGAAACGTCAGCCGCCCGTCGTCGAGGTTGAGCCCCTTGCTGATCGGCCGCGCCCAGTGCTTCAGGCCCACCAGTTGCTGCACATGGCGGCTGCGGCCATCCTCGTCGACGAGATCGTCCATGCCGATGCGGGCTATCTTCATCACGCTTGCGCAGGCCAGGCGCGCGCCAGGCTCGGCCAGCACGATACGTCGCACGCTCTCGCGGAGCTTGTCCAGCAGTTCGGGGGCGGCGTTGTCAACATCGACGGCCGCGAGGATGATGGGGCTGCGATCGAGTTGCTCGCTGGCTTTGGTGTGGGTGGGTGCCGGCTCCGCACCCAATGCGAAGAACCAGCGCTTGAAGTTGCGCAGCGTGCCGCTCTTTTGCATGCGCTCGGCACGCCGGGTGAGCGCCACCTGGGTCGGGTTCTGCAGATCGAGCGCAAGTTGTGCCGCACTCTGGTAGCGGCGCTCGGGCTTGACCTCCAGGCACTTGAGGATCACCTCCTGCAGCCAGGGCGGGCAATCTGCGCGCAGCGCACGCGGCGGCACCGGGTCCAGCCACAACCGCCGGCGCAGGCCGCTCACGCTGTCGGGTGAGCCGAAGGGGCGCTCGCCCGTCGTGAAGTGATAGAGCATCACGCCCAACGCGAACAGGTCGCTGCGCGGGTCGTGGCGCACGAACTGCACCTGCTCGGGCGACATGTACGGGCCCGTGCCCATGGGCAGTGCGAACTCCTCCTCCAGCAGGTCGGGCAGGTGGTCGTGGCGCGACAAACCGAAGTCGACCAGTACCGCCGTGCCGTCGGGGCGGAACATGATGTTGCTGGGCTTGATGTCCAGGTGCACCAGGTGCTGGCGGTGCAGGTCGTGCAGGGCGGTGGCCACGCGCGACCCGATCTCGATCACCTCGTCCAGCGCCAGCGGGGCATGCTCCAGGCGCGGGCGCAGCGAGGGGCCCTCGATTCGTTCCATCACGATGTAGGGCTGGCGCGTGAAGTCGCCCTTGGCGATGAACTTCGGTACATGCGCGCCAGCGAGCATCGGCATGATCATCTGCTCGACCTCGAAGCCGACGATGGTGGCGGGGTCCTCGCCGCCTTTGATGCGCGGCACCTTCATGATCAGCGGCAGGCGTGAATCGCCCGCGTGGTTGACTTCGCTGACGCGCCACAGGTGCGCCATGCCGCCTACATGCAGTTTTTCCTCGAGCCGAAAACGGTCGATCACCAGGCCCGGCTGCAGCGTGGGCGCGGGCTGTTCGTGAGCAGCCGCAGCGGCGGCGACGGGCGCAGCCGGCGGGATCGGGTTCGGTGCTCTACTGTCCATCTTCCAGGCGGTGCGCCAGCCGCTGCGGCAGCGCGGCGGCGAGCATCTTGTCGCGTGCCGTGTCATGGTCGTAGGGCACGCGGTGATAGGTGATGCTGGCGTCGGCGTCGTCGAACATGGCATAGCAAGCCGCCGGATTGCCATCGCGCGGTTGACCGGCCGAGCCGGGAACGACCAGCCACTGTCTGTGCGGTGGCACGGGGATGGCCACGCCCGGCGTGGGTGTGAAGTCGCCCGCCTTGCCGGTGCCCGACAGGTGATACAGGCGCGGCTCGTGCATGTGGCCACAGAAGGTGTAGCGGCACCGGGTGGCCTGCAAGCTGCGCACGGCTTCGAGTCGGCCCTGGATGTAGTCCCAGCCGGCGGGGTCCCACGCATTGGCATGTACGTAGAGGTGGTCGCCACTGACCTGCGACATCGGCAACGAGGCCAGGAAGTCGATCTGCGCAGCGCTGAGCTGCGCGCGCGTCCAGTCGATCACGAAGCGCGGCTCGGGGCGCATGTGTGGCGAGGCACCCCGTACCACCGCCAGGTCGTGGTTGCCTTGCACCGCGATCGCGCCGTCGCGCACCAAGTCACGCACGGTATCGACCACCCAGGCCGGGTCGGCGCCGTAGCCGACGAAGTCACCGAGCAGCACCCAGCGCGCGGCCCCGGCGGTGCGGGCGTGGTCGATCACGGCCTGCACGGCTTCGCGATTGGCATGCAGGTCCGACAGAAGGGCGGTCTTCATGGCACCGATGGTGAACGCCCGGGCTGACGCGGATCTGATCGAGGCGCCGGCGTTCAGCCGATGCGGCCGAGCAGCAGATACTCCATCAGCGCCTTCTGCACATGCATGCGGTTCTCGGCTTCGTCCCACACCACCGACTGCGCACCGTCGATCACCTCGGCAGCGACTTCCTCGCCTCGGTGCGCCGGCAGGCAATGCATGAACAGCGCGTCGGGTGCGGCCGCTGCCATCATGCGCGCGTCGACACACCACCGGGCAAAGGCCTTCATGCGGGCCTCGTTCTCGGCCTCGTATCCCATGCTGGTCCAGACGTCGGTGGTCACCAGTGCTGCGCCGCGGCAGGCCTCCAGCGGATCGGCGAAGACCTTGAAGCAGCTGCGGTCACCGATGCCCGCCACCTGGGGGTCGACCTCGTAGCCGCCGGGCGTGCTCACGTGCACCGTGAAGCCCAGGATCTCGGCAGCCTGCAGCCAGGTGTTGGCCATGTTGTTGCCATCGCCCACCCAGGCCACGACCTTGCCGCGGATGTCGCCGCGGTGCTCGATGTAGGTGTAGAGATCGGCCAGGATCTGGCACGGGTGGAACTCGTTGGTCAGGCCATTGATCACCGGCACACGCGAGTGCGCGGCGAAACGCTCGATCTTGGTCTGCTCGAAGGTGCGGATCATCACCAGGTCGACCATGCGGCTGATCACGCAAGCCGAATCCTCTACCGGTTCGGCGCGGCCGAGCTGGCTGTCGCCGGTGGTCAGGTGCACCACCGAGCCACCCATCTGGTACATGCCGGCCTCGAAGCTCACACGCGTGCGGGTGCTGGCCTTCTCGAAGATCATGGCCAGCGTGCGGTCCACCAGCGGCTGGTACTTCTCGTAGTTCTTGAAGCGCGTCTTGATGATGCGCGTGCGCTCGAACAGGTAGGTGTATTCCTCGGCGCGCAGGTCCTTGAACTGCAGGTAGTGCTTCATCAGGCTGTATCCGGGTTTCATGGCAACGGGGCTAGGCGGTGGGCTCGGCCAGGAAGTCGCGCACCAGCGGCACCAGCCGGGCCACGAGCTCGTCGATCTCGGCCGGCGTGATCACCAGCGCCGGCAGCAATCGGATGACGCTGTCGGCCGTCACACTCAGCAGCAGTCCGGCCTCGGCGGCGCGCTGCAGCAGCACGCCGCAGGGGCGATCGAGCTGCACGCCCAGCATCAGGCCCTGGCCGCGTACTTCCACGAAGCCGGGTACCTGGCCCAGGCACTCGAGCAGGCCCGCCTTCAGGCGCTCGCCCATGGCGCGCGCATGCTCGAGCAGGCCGTCTTCTTCCATGATGCGCAAGGTCTCGATGGCCGCGCGCATGGCCAGCGGGTTGCCGCCGAAAGTGGTGCCATGGTTGCCCGGGCCCAGCACCTGCGCCGCCCGCGGACCGGCCACGATGGCGCCGATGGGCACGCCCGAGCCCAGCCCCTTGGCCAGCGGCATGACGTCGGGCACGATGCCCGCCCACTGGTGGGCGAACCACTTGCCGGTGCGGCCCACGCCGCACTGCACTTCGTCGAGCATCAGCAGCCAGTCGTGCTCGTCGCAAACGGCGCGCAGCTCACGCAACACTTCCAACCGGGTGGGGTTGATGCCGCCCTCGCCCTGGATGGTCTCCAGGAAGATGGCCACGACGTCGGGGTTGCGCCGTGCCTCCTCGCGCACGCGGGCAACGTCGTTCAGCGGCAGCCGCACGAAACCCTCGACCAGAGGTTCGAAGCCCTTCTGGACCTTCGGGTTGCCGGTGGCCGACAGCGTGGCGATCGAGCGGCCGTGGAAGGCGTTGTCGTAGACGATGACC
>Ga0073899_10006204_pt1 | contig 10350 bp, 10 predicted proteins | sample KloWWTmetaKNB5Ph_FD_88975 | JGI IMG/M metagenome (GOLD analysis project Ga0073899, IMG submission 88975) | Active sludge microbial communities from Klosterneuburg, Austria, studying microevolution and ecology of nitrifiers - Klosterneuburg... | ecosystem: Engineered > WWTP > Aerobic digester >...
AGGATCGCCTTGGCACATGCAGGAGGACCACGTGAATGATGTTCTGTTCGAGTATGACCCGGGACAGTCCCGACATCACGTCGTCCCCGGGTAGTTCTTTGAGGACGGCGTTCAGATCCTGGGCAACGGTCAGGATGTGAATCATCCCGGACTCTTTCTTGAGGTAGGACGGGTAAGCGGCGAGTAGGTCGCCGTTGTAGGCATGGGCCATTCGCCAGGCGCGCCGCAGAGCGTGCTCAGACTCCGGCGAGTTGTCGAGGAGCACCAGGACGCGTTCGCTGGTCTCCCAGCCGCGGAGGCCGTGCTCCTGCATGTATTCGGTGAGCCGACCTTCGACTTCGCTCGTGACGCGGCGCAGCGCCAGGTCCCTCAGGGCCGCGAGATTCCCGGGTTGGAAGAAGCTCTCGAGCGCGCGGGCGGCCTGTTCGGGCGGGTAGATGTTCCCGTGCCTCATCCGGGATCTGAGCGCTTCGGGCGAGATGTCGACGATCTCGACCTCGTCCGCTTCATCGACCACGCGGTCCGGCACCGTTTCCCGCACGCGGATGCCCGTGATCCCGGCGACAACATCGTTCAGGCTCTCGAGATGCTGGATGTTCACGGTGGTGATGACCGTGATCCCGGCCTCCAGGATGTCCTCGACGTCTTCCCAGCGCTTTTCGTGTTTCGAACCCGGTGCATTGGTGTGCGCGAGTTCATCGACGAGGACGACCTGAGGGCGCCGGGCGATGACTCGTTCGGGGTCCATCTCCTCGAGAGTCACACCCTGGTACACGATCGACTTGCGGGGCACGACTTCGAGGCCCTCCAGGGCCTCGGCCGTCAGTGGTCGGGAGTGTGTCTCTACGAACCCCACAACCACGTCCGTCCCGCGTTTTCTGCGTCGCTGTCCTTCCTGGAGCATGGCATAGGTCTTCCCGACTCCGGGCGCCGCGCCGAGGTAGACCCTCAGGCGGCCGCGGCTGGACGCCCGCTCCTGGCGTTGAGCAATTCGCAGGAGCGTCTCGGGGTCAGGTCGAAGGTCTTCTGGGTCTCTCATGGCTGGAGCGGGAACCTCTCGTCCATGGCAATGTTGAGTTTCAGGACGTTCACCCGCGGCTGACCGATGAATCCGAGGAAGGCGTCCTCCGTGAAGGCATCGAGTAGCTGGCGCACGGCGGCTTCGGACGTACCGCGTGCCGCGGCTACGCGGGCGACCTGCAAGCGTGCTGTCGCCGGCGAGATGTGGGGGTCGAGGCCGCTGCCAGAAGCGGTGACGGAATCCGCGGGCAGGGTGGCGTCAGCTGCGAGACCGTTGGATTCGCGGAAGGCGGCGACGCGCTGGGCGATCCCGGCGAAGGACTCATCCACTTCGGCTGTGGCGGGATCATCCTCGCTCCCTTCAATGAACTTCGCGCTGGTTGGCCCGAGATTCGAGCCACTCGAACTCGCTGCGTCGTAACCGGCCCCCGCGGCCGAAGGGCGGCCCTGGAAATACTGGTCTCCGGTGAAGCTCTGGCCGACGAGACTGGAACCTACCGGTCGTCCGTTGACTTCGATGAAGCTGCCGTTCGCCTGGCGGTTGAACACGGCCTGTCCGATCCCGGTCACGGCGAGGGGATATGCAACCGAAGTGAGGAGGAGGAGGAGGACTGTGATGGCGAACAACGGCCGGAGTTCGCGGCGGACATCCCGGAGTGCGTTTTCCATGTGCTTGTGCCTCAGGCCAGGTGGGCCAGGTTGACGAACATGTCGATGAGTTTGATCCCGATGAACGGGACGGCGATGCCGCCGAGACCGTATATGAGGGCGTTGCGGGCCAGCAGGGGGCCTGCGCCGATCGGCTTGTAGGCCACACCGCGGAGGGCCAGCGGGACAAGGGCGATGATGACGAGGGCGTTGAAGATGATGGCGGAGAGGATGGCACTCTCGGGGCTCTCGAGGCGCATGATGTTGAGCGTATCGAGCACCGGGTAGGAGACGACGAACGCTGCCGGGAGGATGGCGAAGTACTTCGCCACGTCGTTGGCGATACTGAACGTCGTCAGGGCGCCACGGGTCATCAGCAACTGCTTGCCGATCCCCACGATTTCGATGAGCTTCGTCGGGTCGCTATCAAGGTCGACCATGTTGCCGGCCTCTTTGGCCGCCTGAGTGCCACTGTTCATCGCGACACCGACATCGGCCTGGGCGAGGGCGGGCGCATCGTTGGTGCCATCGCCAGTCATCGCGACGAGGCGGCCCTGCGCCTGCTCTTCGCGGATGCGTGCGATCTTGTCCTCCGGCCTGGCCTGGGCGATGAAGTCATCTACACCGGCTTCCCTGGCGATGGTGGCGGCCGTGAGGGGGTTGTCGCCGGTGACCATGATGGTGCGGATGCCCATCCTTCGGAGCTCTTCGAAGCGGGCCGCCATGCCAGGCTTGACGGTGTCCTTGAGGTAGACGAGTCCGAGGATCTCGCCATCATCGATCACGCCCAACGGCGTACCGCCTTCACTCGAGATGCGCTGCACGGCAGCGGTGTAAGCGGCCGGTGCGGGCCTGCCGGTCGCGGCGACGACGGCATCGGCCGCCCCTTTCATCGTTGCCCGGCCGTCCCGCCGGATGCCGCTCATCCGGGTCTCGGCGGCAAACGGGACGAAGTCCCCTTCGCTGACATCGAGCGTCGCGACGAGGCTGCCGAAGCCCTGCGATTTCGCCAAATCGAGGATCGACCGGCCCTCCGGCGTTGTATCCAGAAGTGACGACCTGACGGCTGCCTCGATGAGACGTCCGTTGCCCTGTTCATCCAGCGCGATGAACTCCGCCGCGAGCCGGTTCCCGAAGGTGATGGTGCCTGTCTTGTCGAGAAGAAGGGTGTCGATGTCCCCGGCTGCTTCAACCGCCCGCCCGGACATCGCCAGCACGTTTCGTTGCACGAGGCGGTCCATCCCGGCGATGCCGATGGCGGAGAGCAATCCGCCGATGGTAGTCGGGATGAGACACACCAGGAGGGCCACGAGCACAACGACCGAAATGAGGTTGCCCGCGTAGTTCGCGAACGGCTGGAGCGTCACGGTGACCATCAAGAAGATGAAGGTGAGGCCAGCCAGGAGGATGTTCAGGGCGATTTCATTCGGGGTCTTCTGCCGCGACGCGCCTTCAACAAGCCCAATCATTCGGTCGAGGAAGGTCTCACCGGGGTTGGCGGTGATGCGGATCCGGAGTTCGTCGCTAACGACCGTGGTGCCGCCGGTGACGGAGCTCCGGATATCGGTCCCGGGTTCTTTCAGGACGGGCGCCGACTCACCGGTAATGGCAGCTTCGTTGACGTAGGCGATCCACTCCACGACATCGCCATCGCCCGGGATCAGTTCGTTCAGGCCGACGACGACGATATCGCCCTTCCGGAGTGCGGAAGAGGGGACGGTCTCGAGCGTGCCATCGGCCTTCACGCGCTGCGCGGTTGTCTGCGTCCGTGTCTTCCGGAGCGTGGCGGCCTGGGCTTTGCCGCGCCCCTCGGCGATAGCTTCGGCGAAGTTCGCGAAGATCACGGTAAACCAGAGCCAGATCGCGATCTGGGCCTCGAACCGCAGGGTGTCGAAAGGCTCGCCATTTACGAGGTCACGGAAGTAGAGGACCGATGTCAGGGCGGCGCCGAGCTCGACGATAAGCATGATCGGGTTCCTGTAGAGGGTCCGAGGGTCGAGCTTGAGGAGCGAATCGCGAATGGCGCGGGAAAGGATTTCCCGAGTCCAGACGTTCGCCTTCTTGCGCTTTTCGACGGCTACGACAGCCATTTGCGTGACTACCTTTCGTTCAGGACAGCAGGCCATCGCGGAGCATGAAGTGCTCCACGACGGGACCGAGGGAGATGGCCGGGAAGAAGGTGAGGAGGCCGACGATAACGATGACGCCGAACAGCAGGCCCCCGAAGACGAGACCGTCCGTAGGGAAGGTCCCAGGGCCGGGGGCGACACGCTTCTTGGCGGCCATGCTGCCCGCTATCACCATCACCGGGACGATGAAGAGGAAGCGCCCGACGAGCATGCAAACACCGATGCCCACGTTGTAGAAGGTGCCGTTTACGCCCAGGCCCGCGAACGCCGAGCCGTTGTTGGCGGCGCCTGAAGTGAAGGCGTAGAAGATCTCGGAGAAGCCGTGTGGTCCGAGGTTATTGGTTGTGTCAGTGCCGAAGGAGTTTACGGCGCCCACGGCGGTCCAGGTCAGAAGGACGAGGGAGAAGGCGAGGACGCCAAGCATGACGGCCTTCATTTCGCGCGCTTCGATCTTCTTGCCGAGGTATTCTGGCGTGCGCCCGACCATAAGCCCGGCGATGAACACGGCGAGGATGATGTAGATGACCATGCCGTACATGCCGGAGCCCACGCCGCCGAAGATAACTTCGCTCGTAAGCATGTTGACCATCGGCACAAGCCCGCCGAGCGGCGTGTAGGAGTCATGCATGCTGTTGACTGAGCCGTTGGAGGCGAGCGTGGTGGCGTTGGCCCAGAGCGTGGACTGGCCGATGCCGAAACGGACTTCCTTGCCTTCCATGTTGCCGCCCGGCTGGGCGTCGCCGGCGTCCTGGGTCACTCCGGCGTCCGCGAGGTTCGAGTTGCCAGACTGTTCGGCGACGTTCACCACGACGGCCATGATCACCAGCCAGGTCGTCATCACGCCGAAGACGATCCAGCCGTGGCGCGTGGAACCCACCATCTTGCCGTACATGTAGACGAGTCCGGCAGGGATGATCAGGATGGCCAGCATTTCGAGCAGGTTCGTCCAGGCAGTTGGGTTTTCGAAGGGCACTGCCGAGTTCGCGTTGAAGAACCCACCGCCATTGGTCCCCAGCTGTTTGATGGCGACCTGGGATGCAGCCGGGCCCATGGCGAGGACCTGCTCGGCGCCTTCGACGGTGGTTACCGACCTGTAGGAGTCGAAGTTCTGGATGACACCCTGAGAGACGAGGAAGAGGGCGAAGATGAAGGACATCGGCAGGAGGATGTAGAGCGTCCCCCTCGTGAGGTCGACCCAGAAGTTTCCCACGGTGTTGGCCGAGTGCCGCGAGAGTCCCCGAATGAGGGCGACGAGCACCGCCATGCCGACGGCGGCGGAAACGAAGTTCTGGAAGGTGAACCCGACCATCTGGGAGAAGTAGCTGGCGGTCGTTTCGCCGCCGTAGGACTGCCAGTTGGTGTTCGTTGTGAAGCTGACCGCGGCGTTAAACGCGAGACTCGGCTTCATGCCCGGCAGGTTCTCCGGGTTCAGCGGCAAAGAGCCCTGGACGCGCAGGATGAAGTAGAGAAGCAGGAACCCGGCGAGGTTGAATCCGAGCAGGGCGAAAAGGTAGGCTCGCCAGCCCTGCTCGCGCCTTTCGTCGATGCCGGCGACGCGGTAGATCCCGGCCTCGAGGGGCCGGATCACGGGATGAAGAAGCGTCCGCCGGCCCTCGTAGACAGCCATCATGAAGAGCCCGAGCGGCCTGGCGATGGCAACGAGGACCGCGACGTACACGATCAAGAAGGAGGTGTCAGAGAGCGTCATTCGTCCTTCTCGTCACAGGTCTTCGGGGCGGAAGAGGCAATAAAGGACGTAGGCGCCGATGACGACGCTGATGATGAGGGCCGCGAGGTTCTCGGCATTCATGGGTTCAGATCCTTCTGAGGAATTCGGCGCTGAGGGAGAAGATGGCGAATGAGCCAATTCCCAGTATGAGGAAGGCGAGGTCAGCCATCGCGGCGGTCCTTTGAAGTCACTTCATCGACGAGGCGCACCAGTGCACCGATCGGAAAGGGTTTGGTCAGTACGCCCGCCGGTTTGAACTCCGCGACCCTGGCGGGCGCCAGCGGCGATGCGGAGTAGGCGATGACCGGCACTCTCTGGCGATCGAGAGGAGAGAGGCGGCGAAGAAGCTCCCAGCCGGTGATGTCCGGCAGGCTGATGTCGAGCAGGATCACGTCGGGCACTTCTTCGGTGAGCGCGAGCAGGCCGTCCATGCCTGTGAACGCGACGCGCACAGTGTTGCCGTGCGCGCGAAGCGAACGGGCGAGCACATCGGCGATTGGTGCTTCGTCATCGATGAGAAGGACGTTGGTCAAGGGGTGTCCTCCATCTCGATCTGGTAGAGGGCCACGAACGGTCCGCTAGCGGGCCCGCGAATCTGGGTGAGGATCCAGCCGAGACCCAGGCACCGGCGGATACGTTCAACGCATGCTGCCGGGTTGGCGTAGTGCTCTTCCTTATAAACGAGATGCGTGACCATGGGCACAGCGTACCTTTGCACCGGTACGGGGTGCGTCTCTGAAAAGCGCCGGCGGCGTTCGGGAAGTGTCAGCTTTTTCGCCTGCGGTAGCGCCCTCATCCTGGCGTTGGTGTGGAACTGCGCCCCGCGGAGCGGCGATGGCAGTCAGATCGGCACCGGACGGGCCTGGGTGTCACGTTCCCGTGGAACGATCTCCTGACGGGATCAGGGGGGTTCGTCCCGGGGCACTTCGATCCGATAGCCCACGCCGGGATCGTTGACGATCATCGCCCCGACCTCCGGCGACGCCATCGAGAGCTTGTTGCGCAGCTGATGAATGAACGTCCGAAGGATATGCGTGTCGTCCTGGAACTCGGGTCCCCAGACCGTGGCAAGCAGGTGCCGCTGGGTGAGGAGGCGGCCGGGATAGGCCAGGAGCAGGCGCAGCAGGTCATATTCGCGGGGAGTCAGGTGCACCTCCGCGCCAGCGACGGCGACCCGGCGGCGCGTGACGTCCATCTCAATCGACCCGGCAGAGAGCCTCTCGGAGGCTGACGGCGTCGTCCGCCGAACGGCGGCGCGGATGCGGGCTTCGAGTTCCGCCATGCTGAACGGCTTGACCAGGTAGTCATCGGCGCCTTCATCGAGCGCCTGCACTTTGCGGCGATCGTCGCCGACGGCGCTGAGGACGATCACCGGGACGTTCGCTTCCGCACGAATCGCCCGGCAGATATCGACGCCGTCGGCATCGGGCAAGAGGAGGTCGAGGAGGATGACGTCCGGCCTGGACCGTCGAAATTCGGTGAGCACCTCGGCACCGGACTGCAAGACATCCACGCGATACCCATGCGCTTCCAAACCGCGCCGGACGGCGCGAAGAATGGCGACGTCATCATCGACCACGAGGACGCGGAGGCCGCTCATTGGCCGGGCGCTCTTGCGGCGGTGAGTTCGACTTCGAAAACGGAACCCGCAGGGGAGGATGCCACGCTGACTGTCCCTCCACACGCCTCAACCATCGCCTTCACCAGTGCGAGGCCAAGGCCGCTCCCCTTTGCCGTGCCTGTCTTCGAGCCACGATAGAACTTCTCGAAGATGTGGGGCAGGTCGTCCACGGGGATACCCGGTCCTCTATCGGAGACCCGAATGGAGACGCGGCCCGGTCGGGAGGCCGCTTCGATGGCTATCGGCGCGCCAGGTGTCGAGTATTTCGCCGCATTTTCAACGAGGTTGGTGATCGCCTGGAGGGCGAGGGCGTAGTCCGCGCGAACCCACAAACCCGGCGCTGATGCCGTCGTAAGTGCCCGGCCGACGGTTGCCGCTGCGGTGGCGAGCGCGACCTCTTCGAGCAACGGGCCTACCTCGACGGCCTCGAAACGGACAGTGACTCCCGCTTCCAGCCGGCTCATCTCCAGGAGGTTGCCGACGGTCCTCGAAAGGCGGTCCGCCTGTGACTCGATCGTCTCCAGGAACGCTTCAGTGTCGCCCTTCGACCACGCGACGGTGCTGTCGCGAAGACTGGAGACGGCGGCCTTAATCGCCGTCAGTGGCGACCGCAGGTCGTGCGAAACGCTCGAGAGAAGCGTCGACTTCATCTCCTCGGACCGTTCCAGCGCTTCCGCGCGCATGGCTTCGCGAGCGAGGATGACGCGGTCGAGCGCCAGGCTGGCTTCATCGGCCAGGGCACCGAGGAGCTTCGACGACTCGACGCCCGCGGGGGGAGTGAACGGTCCGACCAGTCTGAGGACGCCCGGGGTGGTTCCCGCGAGCGGGACGAAGGTCATGGGCGCGCCGGCGGGCGATGCTCCGGGACGGCCCCGGTCGTTCAGGCGGACCAGCTGGCGGGAACGGATCGCTTCGCTCACGACTGCTGCTTCGTCGCGCCGGGGAGAAGCCGCAGACACGGAGTCGAGCGTCGCGCCAACGACTTCGAGGGGGTCCGCCAGGATAATGGAGCATCCCCTGGCCCCCAGCGAACGCCCGATCACTCCGCACAGCTTGTCCATGGCAACGCGAGTGTTTGGCTCGCGTGCGAGTTGCCGCGAAACCTCGAGCAGCACGTCGGTTTCGGCGTTGCGCGCGTTCGCTCGTATGACCTGGGCCCGGAACCTGGAAAGCATCGCCGCTCCGACGACCGCGAAGGCCAGGAAGAGGAAAAGGGTCACGGCATGCTCAGCTCGTTGGACGGTGAACCGGTGCAGGGGCGGGATGAAGAAAAAGTTGACGAGCAAGTCGGCGATGACGGCGGTGCCGAGTCCGACCCGGAGCCCCCAGAGGGCTGCAGCCGCGAGTGTCACGAACAGGTAGAGCAGCGCGACGTTGGTGACCTGGCCCTCGCTGAGAAGGGGAGCAAGTACGGCAGTCAAGGTGCCCAGCACGAGGGCGACGATGGCCATGCCCCACACGGGCGACTGGGTCACACTCGCTTTCGGTCGAACCACTGGTCCAGTATCGCGCTCGCCCGACGCCACACCAACAGCGGTTCAGTGGGACGCCCCGGAGACGATCGAGGGCGGCAGCATCTCCGTCTCCATTAGCGAACGACTATCTGTTGAAAAGATGGGGGGAATCCGCTAGGGTACCGCCCGGCTGAACGGTGCCCTTCGCGTCACTCTCCTGAGGGTGATGACGGGGCTGCCCCAAACGCTCTGCCGAATCATGCCGCAGACGTAGATTTTCGCCCCCTGGAGTGGGCGGAGGCAGCTTCGTGGATGTTGGTATTAGCCTTGCGCTGGCGTTCGCGTTTGGAATCGCCCTTACCCTCAACGCGGCCATCACGGGTGCCGTCTCCCGGGCGCGGGGTGGGCGCGAAGCGTCGCTGCTCACCCCGATCAGTGCGCTCTCGGTCATTGCGGTCTTGCTCGCGTGGATCGCCTACGACGAAGGGAGTACAACGTTACCGGTCCCCTTCGAGGCGCTTGCAGTCACGCTGGTGCTGATCCCCCTTGCCTGGCTCCTGCTCTGGCTGGTCGTCCGAGGCTTGCCGCTCTGGTACGGGTGCGCGGGCTTTCTCAACGGGCTCGGGCTCGTATTCGTCCCACGCTTCGTCGAAGACCTCGGCCTGGCACTCTACTTCTCCGCGCTGACGCTTGGAAGTTGTAGCGGGGCGCTGTTGTTCGACCACTTCGGGCTCCTCGGCTTCGCCCGAAGGAAGGCGTCGTTCGCGCGTGCTGGCGGGCTCGCTCTGGCCGGGGTTGGTGTCGTGCTGGTGAGGGCAGCGTGACCGCCGCCACGCAGTCTGGGCCGCGCCAGGGCAGGGACCTGTTGCCGATGGCGGCATCGCTGCTTTCCGGGCTGTTAACGGCGCTTCCACTCGCGATGCTCGCCGCTGTCGGCCGGGAGCGGGGCGGCGAGGAGGCCACCTTCCTCCATCTCGTCACGCTCGTCGCCGGGCTCGCGGCTGTTTCCGCCGTGTTCGCGCTTCGTGGCACGCGCCCGGCGTTCCTTCGTCCTCTCAACTCAGGCTGGAGCATGGTTGCGCTGGCTGCTGCCTTCGGCGTTGTCGCCGCTATCTGTGTGAGCGGCATCGAGTGGTACTACCTGTCTACGGGAATCATCTCCGTGGCGATCTTCCTGCTCGTCACATGGTCGCTCGTCCGCCTGAGCCTCGGGCTGTACTTCGCATCCAGCACCCTGGGTAGCGTCTCTGGCTCCCTGGTTATGGATCAGATGGGCGCGTTCGGGGCCATCGAGCGGGACATCAGCCTTATTCGCGTCGCTGGGGCCTTGCTCGTCGCCGCGGGCGTGGTGGTGGTGAGAACCGCGAAGTAGATCAATCGAAGGAGGTCTGGCATGCAGGAGTTCACGGGGAAAGTGGCCGTTGTTACTGGAGCAGCCAATGGAATTGGGTTCGCGCTGGCGGAGCGTTTCGCGCGTGAAGGGATGCGCGTGGCGCTGGCCGATGTCCATCAACCTTCGCTCGATGCGGCCGCCGAACGGCTGCGGAGCGCGGGAGCGACGGTACTCGCACACCAGACGGATGTCGCGGATGCCGCGTCCGTCGAGGCGCTCGCCGAGCGTGTCTACCAGGAGTGGGGGGCCGTGCATGTGCTCTGCAACAACGCGGGGGTCGGTACCGTCACGACGGACCGCGCATGGGAACACTCCCCCGAGACATGGCGCTGGTTGCTGAATATCAACCTCTTCGG
>Ga0073899_10006205_pt1 | contig 10349 bp, 7 predicted proteins | sample KloWWTmetaKNB5Ph_FD_88975 | JGI IMG/M metagenome (GOLD analysis project Ga0073899, IMG submission 88975) | Active sludge microbial communities from Klosterneuburg, Austria, studying microevolution and ecology of nitrifiers - Klosterneuburg... | ecosystem: Engineered > WWTP > Aerobic digester >...
GAGGAGCTGTCCCGGGGGACAGGTCGGCGGGCGCGGGAGGAGCTGTCCCGGGGGACAGGTCGGCGGGCGCGGGAGGAGCTGTCCCGGGGGACATGTCGGCGGGCGCGGCGGGCGTCGGGGGGATCGCGCCGCGCACGCGCGCGGCGAGCAGCAACGCGGCCAGGCCGCCGAGCGCCGGCGCGAGGTAGCTCGGGCCCGGGAGCGGCAGGCCGAGGCCGGTCAGCAGGTGGGCGAGGGCGTCGATCACCAGCAGCGGGGCCAGACACAGGGCCGCGCGATGGGCCCGCCCGGGGCCGAGCAGCCAGTCGAGGGCGGCGGCGGTGAGCAGCCAGGGCAGCGCCGGGAGCAGCGCGCGCAGCAGCCCGGGCGCGGCGGCGAGGCTGCGCAGCGCCCAGAAGTCGGCGATGACGTCGCCGATCGGCAGCACCGCGACCGCGAGCAGGTACGCGCCCAGCAGCGCGGCGCCGTCGTGACGGCCTGTCTCCGGGGACATGTCCGCGAGCAGCCGCCGCGGCGCGACGAGCATGCCGCCGATGCGAGCGAGCAGGCCGGTCATCCGCTCATCCGCTCCCCCACGCGCCGGCGGGCGGCGGTGGTCAGCGCGGTCGGGAGCCGGCGGGCCGCGGCGACGCGGCGCAGGTCCGGGACGCGGAGGCGGTGCAGCTGGCCCATCGCCAGGGGGAGCGGCGTGCGCGGGTCGAGCACGAGCTCGAGGCGCGCGGCATAGGTGCGGGGGGAGCTGCGCGGGTCGGGGCGAGGGAGCGGGTCGGCGCTGGCGTGCGCTGCGCGTGCGCCCGGCGGCGGAGCAGCGGGCCCGACGCCGGGCCCGGGCTGCGTGCGATGAACGGGCGAGCGGGTCGGCGCGAGCACGGGCGCGGGCGGAGGGATCTCGGCGGGGTCGAGCTCGTCCCAGTCGTCGGCGATCGGCAGGTCGAGCTCGTCGAGCTCGTCGGTGGGCGGATGAGCTGCCTTGAAGGACAGGCCACGCGCTCGCGCCGGGGCGGCCCCGTCGGCGGAGGGGTCCTCGGCGGTGGCCGGCGCGGGGCGCAGAGACAGGCCGATCGGCGGGGTCACAGGCCCTGGGCGCAGGGACAGGCCGATCGGCGGGGTCGCGGGCCCGGGTCGCAGAGACAGGCCGATCGGCGGGGTCGCGGGCCCGGGGCGCAGAGACAGGCCGATCGGCGGCGGGCCGGGCGCGGGCCGAGCGGGTGCGGGCGAGCCTGGTCGAAGGGACAGGCCGCCTCCAGGGCCCGGATGCGCGGGCAGGTCGAGGTCCGCGGGCTCGCCCGCGGCGCTGGTCGTGGCGGCCGGCGGAGCGCGGCGCTGGGTGGTCGCGGCGCCGAGCTCGGGGAACACATCCGAGGGCGCGGAGCGGAGCATCCAGGCGATCGCCCGGGCGTGGGCCGCTGGGCTGTCTTGAAGGACAGATCCCGCGAGGGTGCGGCTGCGCAGCTCGGCGAGGCTGGAGACGGCCTCGCGGGCGCCGAGCTCGAGCACGGCGTGGGCGGTGGCGCGGTCGCAGCAGGGGTTATGCAGCAGCTGCTCGGCGATCGCGGGGCAGGCGAGCCAGCGCCGCTGGTTCCTGGCGACCGCGCCGCACACGCCCTCGGGCGCGCAGCGGGCGAGGAGCCGCAGCGTGGCGTCGTGGACCCTCGGGTGATGCACGACCAGGCGCAGGGTCTCGGGGCTGTGGATCCTTCGCCGCGCGATGAAGTCGAGGACGACGGCCGGGAGATGCGGGTCCGCGAGCGCGGTCATCACCGCGGCGACCGGCAGATCGCTGGCGGTGCGGCTGGCCTGGTCCGCGAGCGTGGCCCCGCCCCGCACCCACAGCTGGTAGAGCGCGAGCCAGGGCTCCGCGCCCGCGAGCGGGGCGAGGCCCCGGGCGACCATCTCGCGGGCGGCCAGCGGCGAGCTGGCCGCGAGCAGCCGCGTGAGCCGGGGCCCGAGCTGGGCGTCGTCGAGGCCTGTGTGCTGCAGCACCGCCGCTAATTACCACGCTTTCGCGCGGGCCCGGGCGCGGGCCCGCGAGCGCGTCTGCGTGCCGCGTGCCGCGTGCGCGCGTGCGCATGGGCCTCCCCGGGCGGGCGGGTCCTCTGCTACCGTCGGCGATGTGACCGAGCCCATGGAGCCGCGCGACAAAGCAGTCGCCGATCTGGCGGATGACCTCCCGGTCGCCGCGAGCTCGCTGATGGCGATGACGCTGGCGCCGGAGACGGGCCGCACGTCGGGCGCGGAGTCGGCGACGGACGGCCTGCCGCGGATGATGGGGCAGTACAAGCTGCCGCTGCGCACCTGGTCGGTGCCGGTCCTGGCGATCCTGGGCCTGGCGACGGTGATCTTCGTGCTGGCGTTCTGGCTCAACGTGCTGACCGGCGAGAGCGACGGCAAGACCAGCATCGACAACCTCGTGGACGCGCTGCTGCATCAGGACAAGGAGCAGGCGCGAAACACCCTCGGCGGCCTCGGCGAGGTCATGGCCGCGGTGCTCGGCCTGGCGCTGACGGTCTCCAGCATCATCGTGCAGCTGGCCGCGACGCGGTTCACGCCGCACATCACCTCGCTGTTCTTTCGCGCGCGCACCAACCTGCTGGTGCTCGGCTTCTTCGTCACGGCGACGGTGTTCGTGGTGTGGGTCAACTTCTCGATCGGGAACGACTACGTGCCGCGCTGGGGCGTGCTGTTCTCGATGCTGCTGATGACGGCCAGCCTGCTGCTGCTGTTCCCGTACTTCGCCTACGTCTTCGACTTCCTCGACCCGGAGAAGATCGTCGGGCGCATCACCGCCAACGGGCTCTACGCCTGCACGCCGATCCGCGGCAAGGCGGCGCAGGCGGTCGACCAGCGCCAGCAGCAGGCGATCGAGGCCGTCGAGCACCTGACCAACATCGGCCTGAACGCGCTGCAGCAGAAGGACAAGAACATCGCCTCGAGCGCGATCGATGCGCTGTGCAAGTTCGCGGTGCTCTACGGCGAGACCAAGGCCGGCATGCTCAAGGAGTGGCACCGCATCGCGATGTGGAACCGCCAGAGCCCGGACTTCGTGTCGCTCTCGCACGAGGCGGTCGGCGACCTGCGCGAGCGCGGCACCTGGCTCGAGTGGAAGATCCTTCGCCAGTACCAGATGGTCTTCACCGAGGGCCTGACCCAGATCAAGGATGTCTGCTACCTGATCGCCATCGACACCCGCCGCCTCGGCGAGGCGGCCGCGCGCCGCGGCGACCTGCACACCCTCGACCTGTCGATCAAGTTCTTCAACACCTACCTGCGCGCGACCATCAACGCCAACGACATCCGCACCGCGTACAACATCCTCCACCAGTACCGCCAGCTCGGCGAGATGGTGGTCGCCGAGGGCCGCTCGATGGCCCGCAAGGCCCGCAGCAAGTCGGAGCGCGAGCAGCGAGAGGTGTCCGAGCGGGCCAGGACCCTCGAGCGCCGCGCGGTCGACGTCGCCCGCTTCATGCGCTACTACAGCAGCGTCGCGTTCAAGCGCGGCATGGTGTTCATCGCCGAGGTGATCGCCCACGACATCGGCACGCTGTGCGGCGTCGCCTTCCACGCCGAGAGCCGCTGCCACGACGAGATCCTCCGCATCTTCCTCGCGGTCGACGACGCCACCGAATCCGCCGACAAAGAGAAGACCCTGCGCGGCGTGCGACTGGCCCAGATCAAGCTCGCCACCGACTACCTGGTCCACGGCTCCGTCACCCTCGCCAAGCAGGTCGCCGACGACATGAAGGCCGAGGACCACAAGCGCCTGCGCAGCATGTGGCAGGAGCTCAACAAGCTCGATACCCGCGAGTTCTGGGAGGTCAATGACCGCGGCTCCAACTTCGACTACCTGACCCCGGAGCAGAAGACCGCGCTCACCCACTTCTTCGCGTGGTTCCCCGGCCTCGGCTATGACCAGGCCGAAGACGACTCCTCGGTCGTCCTCCGCCCATGAGCGGCCTGCATCACCTCGCCCTCCGGGTCGCCGACCCCGAGCGCTCGGCCAGCTTCTATCGCGGGCTCCTCGGCCTGCGCGAGCTGAGCCGCCACGCCGGCGAGGACGGAACCCCGCGCGCAGTTTGGCTGGCCCTCGGCGACGCGGCGCTGATGCTCGAGCGCTCGCTGCTCCCTCCCGGCCCGGCCGCGGGCTCGGCCCACGTGCTGGTCCTGCAGGCGGGCCAGAGCGCGCAGGACGGGGCCGATGCGCTCGAGTCCTGGGCCCGGCGACTCACCGCCGCCGGCGTCCCCATCGTCGAGCGTACGACCTTCACGCTGTACTTCCACGACCCCGACGGGCATCGCCTCGGGGTCAGCACATTTCGTTTTGCGGGGCTTTAACATAATCGCGCGCTGTGGCATCTTCGCGCGCCATGAAGGTCGCCCCCCCGTCGTCGCTGGCCTCCGGGCTGATGTCCCTCGCGCTGCTCGGCCTCGCCTGTGACAGCGCCCCGACCGCCGAGAAGAAGGCCGAGGTCGAGGCCGCGCCGGTCGGCGAGGCGAAGCTCGAGTTCAAGCCCGATGCGAAGCCCGAGCTGAGGCCCGAGACGAAGACCGCCGAGCCGAAGCTCGAGGCGAAGTCCGAGCTGAAGCCCGAGCTCGCGACGCCGCCGGTCGAGGCCGCGACGGCGCCCGTGGTGACCGCGCCGCCCGTGCCGGGCGCGCCCGGTCCGGCCTACTTCGCGGTCGCCAAGACCGGCATCGTGCGGCTCGACGGCGGCAAGTTCACGCTCCTCGCCGACTCGCCGGGGGCGCTGGTCAAGGGCCTGCAGCTCGGCGGCGACGGCAGGGTGTGGACGGCGGGCTTTCAGGACCTGATGCGCCTCGAGGGCGACGGCTTCAAGGCGGTGATCAAGGCCGAATTCAGCGACCTGGGCGGCAGCATCGAGGACTTCGCGGTCACCCCCGACGGACAGATCTGGGCGGTCACCTACAAGGGCGTCTCCCACCACGACGGCAAGGCCTGGAGCACCGAGGAGAAGGCCAACATCGGCGCCGGTGATGACCTGCTGCAGGGCGTCGAGGTCGACGCCGCCGGCAAGGTCTGGGTGCTCTCGACCCACAAGGTCCATGTCCGCGACGGCGGCGCGTGGAAGGACATCGACCTCGGAAAGTCCGCCCGGGCCATCTACTTCGACGGCCTCGACTTCGCCCCGGACGGCTCGGTATACGCGCTGCACTCGACGGCGCTGCTGCAGATCAGCCCGCAGGGCGACAAGGTCGAGAAGGTCAAGCTCGGGCGCAGCGGGCTGTCCTATAGCTCGCTGTCGGTGGCGAGCAACGGCGGCTTCGCGCTGGTCGACATCGACGCGGTGGTGACGGTGCCCGCGGGCGGCAAGCCGCGCACCTACGACAAGCGCGCCAGCTCGTACTTCAAGGCGGGGAGGATCCACGCGATCGCGGCGGACGACAGCGGCCGCGTGTGGGTCAGCTCAGAGGCCGGCGTGGCGATCCTCGGCCCGGGCGACGCCAAGACCGAGTGGCCCGGCGGCTCGGTGCCCGAGCTGACCGGTGAGATCCGCGGCATGCTCGTGGTCGGCAGCGGCCCCGCGGAGCTGCCCGGCGCGGGCGCGGTACGCAAGGGCGGACTGACCGGCAAACTGCTGCGTGACGGCAGCCCGCTCGCCAATGTCGCGGTCGAGATTTGCCCCAGTCCGGGGATGATCTACACCAGGACCCCATGCGCCGATGCGGCGGTAAAATTCGCCACCAAATCCGACGGCAACGGCGTCTGGACGGTCTCGGACGTCCCCATCGGCACCTACGGCATGGCGGTCAAGGCCGACGCCAAGTGGCAGATCACCTTCGGGCACGAGCTGGGCAGCGGGATGAAAGAGGGCCAGGTCTTCGACACCGGCTCGCTGACGCTCGAGAAAAAGTGAACGATGTTCTTCGCGCCTCGGATCTTTCGGCGGCCCGGGGATTTGTGATACTCAGCCCGCCATGGCCAAGAACCTCGCACTCCTCGCGCTGCTCCTCGGGGTCGCCGCGCTCTTCCTGCCGCTCTCGCAGACGCCGGACGGCACGATCACCAAGGGCATCCTGATGGGCACCATGAAGGAGCCCGCGGGCCTCCTGTTCGTCGCGCCCCAGAGCCTCGCCGCGCTGTTCGGCGCGACCCTCGGCCGCAAGCGCTTCGGCCGCGGCCTCGGCGTGCTGCACCTCCTGCTCGGCCTCGCCGGCGCCGGCCTGTGCGGCATGCTGTTCTCGGAGCCCCGCTCGGGCGTCGCCCTCGGCATGGGCACCTACGCCGCCCTCGCCGCCGGCATCCTGGTCGTGATCGCGGGCCTCGTCGGCCTGATCAAGCCCGACCCCAAGCGCATCTGAGCCGCTCCGAAGCGCGACCGCGCGGAGTCGATAGCTGGCCTTCGGGCCAGGTACAGGGAGCGAGCCGACCGCGAGGTCGCGCTCGCTCTCTCGCGTTGATGGTCGTCATGCTACTCGTGGAACGAGCGGAGACGTACACTCGCGGGTCGATGTCATCACATGCCACGCCTCAGTTCCCGGGTGCTCAACATCGCGGTGGTGCTCGCGGCTTGCGGGCCCGGGAGCGACGCGAGCGGCACGGATAGCGCGGGCAGCACGGTCGCCGCCGCCGAGCCGACCGGTGAGAGCCCGACCGGAACCACCGGAGCGGAGATCCCTTATTGTGATGTCGTGCTGCATGCCGGGTCCGACGACGCGGCCGCCGTGCAGGCCGCGCTCACCGACGCGGCCGAGGGCGCGACGATCTGCTTCACCGGCGGCGAGTTCGCGGTGCCAGGGGCCAGCTTCAGCGCCGCGGGCACGCGCAGCCTGACCCTGGCGGGTGGCGCTGACGGGAACGGCGCGACCGTGTTCGACTTCGGGGCGGAGGGCGACGGCCCCGGCCTGCTGCTGACGGACGCCGAGGACCTGACGATCAACGGCCTGACCCTGCGCAACAGCGGCGGCGACGGCCTGTCGATCGACGGCGGCGCGCGCGTGGCGATCCGCAACGTGGATGTGTCGTGGGCCGGACCGAGCGCGGACAACGGCGCCTTCGGCATCAAGGTGCGCGACGTCGTCGACGTGCTGGTGGCCAACAGCGAGGTCTCCGACGCCGCCGACGCCGGCATCTGGGCCGGCCGGTCGAGCAACGTGATCTTCACCGGCAACCTCGCGCACGGCAACGTCGCCGGACTCGAGGCGGAGAACTGCGAGAACGTCGAGATCTACGACAACGAGGCCCGCGACAACACCGTCGGGATCTTCGTGCTCGACCTGCCGACGCAGCCCGGCGGCAATGGCGGCGGCGTGAGCGTCGTGGACAATCAGATCGTCGACAACAACCACGCCAACTTCGCGCCGGCAGCGACGCTCAGCGCCTCGGTGCCGGCCGGGCTCGGCGTGCTGGTGCTGGCGGTCGACGAGGTCGAGGTGAGGCTCAATGACATCAACGGCAACGCGACCACCGGCGTGCTCGTGGTCAGCTTCACGACCCTCAGCCTGCTCTCCGGGATGAGCTACGACGACCCGACATTCGACCCCTACCCCGAGACCGTGGAGATCGAACTCAACCAGATGTTGGCCAACGGCAAAGCGCCGGCCGACCTGTTCGTCTCCCTGTTCATGCAGCCGATGATGCCCGACATCGCCTGGGACGGCTCGGTCGACGCCGCCAAGGACAACGCCGACGGCCACCTCGACCTGTGCATCCACGACAACAGCGACGCGGACTTCCTGAACCTCGACATCGCCAACGTCGGCGCCAACAAGAGCAGCGACCTGAGCCCGCACGACTGCGAGTACCCGCAGCGGCCCCCCGTCGAGAACGGCCTGTGAGCGGCCTGTTCAGGGCAGGGGTGTGTCGGCGAGCTCGCCGCTGGTGAGCTTGACGAGCAGGGCGGCGCGGGCGCGGGCGAGGATCGGGAGGAGGGCGCCGTTGGCGGCGATGCGGGCGAAGATCGGGGCGGTGCGGCGCTCGAAGGCCTCGGCGAGGGCGTCGGGCGGGCGCGGGACCAGGATCGTCTGCATGTCCTTCTGGCTGACGTGGCCGAGGCCGGTGGTCTGGCGGCTGCGCGCGAGCTCGACGAAGCGGGGCTGCAGCTCGCGCAGCAGGCAGTAGGTGAAGGCGCGCCAGCGCGGCGCGGGGGGGATGACTTTAAAGATGTGCTGATTGAGCCAGGCCGGGCCGCCGGACCACAGGAAGGTGCCGATCGAGGTGTGGGGATTACCGGACCAGGACATCAGGATGTCGCCGTCGTCGATCGCGCGGGCGCCCGGGGGGTCGAGGGCGAAGCGGGTCTGATCGGTGACGCCGCGCTTGATCTCGGCGATCTTGATCACCGGGCGGCCGAGGCCGTCGGGGCCGAAGTCCTCGCCGCTGAAGGCGGTGCCGTTCTGATAGGTCGCGCACTCGGTCAGCGGCAGCGCGCGCCAGCCGGCGGGCAGCGGGCCGGCGGGCGCGGGCTCGCGGGCGGCGGGGAACAGCGCGGCCTCGTCGGCGCTGGTGCTCGCGTGGCGCTCGCCGTGGGCCCGGCTGTCTGTCGGGTCATGTTGGAAGAACCATGTGCGAAAGACCAGGCGGGCGAGGCGGTCGAGCTCGTGGTTGATCGACTCGGCGAGGGCGGCGCGGGCGTCGATGCGGCCGAGGGCGCGGGCGATCGCCCGCTGTCGCTCGAGCGGCGGCAGGCGGACCGGGGTGGCGCGGAGGATCGCCAGGTTGGTGTGAGGCACGCCGGCGGTGATGGTGTGGCGGGCGACGTAATCGCGGACCTCGGGGGTCAGCAGCCAGTAATAGATATACTCGGGGTCGGCGCGGCTGGGGTTGCAGGTGATCTTCATCTGGCTCTGCGACAGGATGAAGCGGCGCCAGGGGGTGCCCTGCGGGACCAGGCCGACCTGCTCGAGGGTGCCGCGCTGGGTGACGACGACGTCGCCGGGGCGCGCGGTGTGGCGGGCGAGCGCGTCGGCCTTGGCCTCGCTGATGAACACGAGGTCATCGGTGTAGAAGCGGCGCTCGCCGGCGCCGAGGTTGCCGCCGCGGATCACCGGGACGCCGTCGGCGACGTAGTCGGCGCGCACGAGGTCGGAGCCGAAGGGGCCGCCGGCGATCGCGTAGGGGGCGAGGGCCTTGATGTCGTCGAGGGTGCAGGCGACCCAGCCGGGCGGGAGCGCGCTCATGACTCGGGGCGCAGGTGGTCGAGCAGGGCGGTGAGCTGCGAGTCGAGCGCGGCGGCGCGGGCGAGCTGCTCGCGCAGGGCGGCGTCGATGTCGGCGAGCTCGTCGGCGAAGGCGCGTCGGGGGCCGCTGGGGGCCGCGGAGGCGACGTAGCGGCCGGGGGCGAGGACGTGGCCGAGGGCGGCGATCTCGGCGAGGGTGACGCTGCGACACAGGCCGGGGACATCGACGTGCCCGCGTCTGGACATGTCCCCGGGGACAGGGTCACCGCGCCATACATGATAGTGCTCGACGACGCGGGCGACCTCCTCGGGGAGCAGCTCGCGGTGGGTGCGGTCGACCATGGTGCCGAGGTCGCGGGCGTCGATCATCAGGACCTCGCCCGGGCGTCGGCGCAGGCGCGGGTCGGCCTTGTCGCGGGCGAGCAGCCACAGCGACACGGGGATCTGGGTCGAGTAGAACAGCTGGGGCGGGAGGGCGACCATGCAGTCGACGAGGTCGGCCTCGACGATCGCGCGGCGGATCTCGCCCTCGCCGGCGGTGCTCGCCGTCATCGCCCCGTTGGCGAGCACGAAGCCGGCGAGGCCCTGCGGCGCCATATGATGGATGATGTGCTGGACCCACGCGAAGTTGGCGTTTTGGGCCGGGGGCGCGCCGAAGCGCCAGCGCGGGTCGTCCTGCAGGCGCGCGGCGCCCCAGTCCTTGGTGTTGAAGGGCGGGTTGGCGAGCACGTAGTCGGCGCGCAGGTCCTGGTGGAGGTCGCGGTGGAAGCTGTCGGCGTGCTCGGGGCCGAGGTCGCCGGCGATGCCGCGGATCGCCAGGTTCATGCGGGCGAGCCGCCAGGTGGTCGGGTTCGACTCCTGGCCATATAGCGCGAGGTCGCCGTGGTGGCCGCCGTGCTCGACGAGGAAGCGCTCGCTCTGCACGAACATGCCGCCGGAGCCGCAGGCGGGGTCGTAGACGCTGCTGCCGGCGCGCGGGGCGAGCATGGCGACGAGCAGCTGGACGACCGAGCGCGGGGTGTAGAATTGGCCGCCGTTTTTCCCCTCGGTGGAGGCGAAGCGGGTCAGGAAGTACTCGTATACGCGGCCGAGCACGTCGCGGCCGAGGGCGTCGTCGCCGAGGCCGATGCCGCCGAACAGGCGCACGAGCTCGCCGAGCAGCGGGCCCTCGAGGCCGGGGCGTTGATAGATCTGCGGGAGCACGCCCTGGAGGGC
>Ga0073899_10006206_pt1 | contig 10347 bp, 7 predicted proteins | sample KloWWTmetaKNB5Ph_FD_88975 | JGI IMG/M metagenome (GOLD analysis project Ga0073899, IMG submission 88975) | Active sludge microbial communities from Klosterneuburg, Austria, studying microevolution and ecology of nitrifiers - Klosterneuburg... | ecosystem: Engineered > WWTP > Aerobic digester >...
CATGCGCGACAACCATCGAACCACTCGGGCGAACATGTTTTTCTATAATGCGGGCATCGCCGAGTTATCGAACTACTTGCGGGGCGATCCAGAAATTTCCGCTAAAGCGTTCGCCGCGCACTCTCCCAAGGTCTGGCGACGCAATTCAGCAACCAGACGGAGTCTACAAGTGGCGAACGACTATCTCTTCACCTCCGAGTCGGTCTCGGAAGGCCATCCAGACAAGCTGGCGGACCAGGTGTCCGATGCGATCCTCGACGCGATCCTCGCGCAGGACCCGCGCTCGCGCGTCGCCGCCGAGACGCTGGCCAACACCGGCCTCGTCGTGCTGGCCGGCGAGATCACGACGAATGCCCACGTCGACTACATCGAGGTCGCGCGCGAGACGATCAAGCGCATCGGCTACGACAACACCGAGTACGGCATCGACTACAAGGGCTGCGCCGTGCTCGTCGCCTACGACAAGCAATCGAACGACATCGCGCAGGGCGTCGACCAGGCGAGCGACGACCACCTCAACACGGGCGCCGGCGACCAGGGCCTGATGTTCGGCTACGCCTGCGACGAGACGCCCGAGCTGATGCCTGCGCCGATCTACTACGCGCACCGCCTCGTCGAGCGCCAGGCGCAGTTGCGCAAGGACGGCCGCCTGCCCTTCCTGCGCCCCGACGCCAAGAGCCAGGTGACGATGCGCTACGTCGACGGCAAGCCGCACTCGATCGACACCGTCGTGCTGTCGACGCAGCACAGCCCCGACCAGAGCGAGACGCCCAAGAAGATGAAAGCTTCGTTCGTCGAGGCGATCATCGAGGAGATCATCAAGCCCGTGCTGCCCAAAGAGTGGATCAAGGACACGCGCTACCTGATCAACCCGACCGGCCGCTTCGTCGTCGGCGGCCCGCAGGGCGACTGCGGCCTGACCGGCCGCAAGATCATCGTCGACACCTACGGTGGTGCCTGCCCGCACGGCGGCGGCGCGTTCTCGGGCAAGGATCCGACGAAGGTCGACCGCTCGGCCGCCTACGCCGCGCGCTACGTCGCCAAGAACGTCGTCGCCGCGGGTCTGGCCAAGCAGTGCCAGATCCAGGTCGCCTACGCGATCGGCGTCGCCAAGCCGATGAACATCACGGTGTCGACCAAGGGCACGGGCGTGATCTCCGACGACAAGCTCGCGCGCATCGTCGCCGAACACTTCGACCTGCGGCCCAAGGGCATCATCCAGATGCTCGACCTGCAGCGCCCGATCTACGAGAAGACGGCCGCCTACGGCCACTTCGGCCGCGAGGAGCCCGAGTTCGCGTGGGAACGGACGGACAAGGCCAAGGCGCTGCGCGCGGCCGCCGGCCTGTAAGCCCGCCGCACCGGGCGGCGCGTGCCGCCCGGGCGTTGATCACCTGCCGAAGATGCCCTTGAGCACGCCGATCGGGTTGATGCCCGGTTGCTGCTGTTGCTGCTGCTCCGCCTGACCGTCGGCAGGCCCGGCTTCGGCTGCCGCCGGCATGCGCTGGCCGCGCTGCTGCTGTTGTTGCTGCGGCGGCATCGACGGCATGCCCAGCATCAGGCTCGCGACCGACTTGACGCGCACCTTCACCGCCCACACCGGCTCCCAGCGCTGCTTCGGGTCGGCCGGGCGCGGCGGGTGCGCGAGGTTGAGCTCGCTGCCATAGGCGATGAGGCGCAGCATCGCGCCCTCGCCGGCGAACACGCCCTTGGGCACGGTGCACTGCGTCGCCGTCGCCGGCAGCAGCACCTTCTCTCTCAGCCAACGGTCGATCGACACGTTGGGCTGGTAGTCGGTCAGGCCGAAGCCGGTGTCGGGCGCTTCGCTCGAAGTCCAGATCACCATCTCGTTCTGGCCCGCTGCGCCCATGCCGGAAGCGAAATAGGCGCGCGCCGTCGGCAGGCCGCGCCAGCTCAGCTCGAGCGCGCCGGCGTTGTCGCGCTGCTGTACATCCAGCGGCGGCATCAGGTCCTGCGCCGGCGGGATGTGGAAGCGGAACGGCTCGGGCACACCGCTGCCGCTGAAGGCGTGCTCTCCGACCAGCGAGGCGCCCGCCGGCACCATGCGCTTGTCGGCAGGACTCGGCCACACCGGGCGGCCCGGCGCCGCGTGCGTGCCGCGCGTCGTCGCGCGGCGCGACTGGAAGAAGCGGCCGAGATCGGCCGGCGTCGCCGTCGCCATATCGAGCACCTTGGGCTGCCCGGGTCGCACCGTCGCGCCGCAGCCCCAGTAGAGCAGCAGCTTGCCGCGCGGGCGCTCGTACTCCTGCGGCTCGGACTCGTCGCCGCGATCGGGCGGCGGCGCCTTCACGTCCTTGGGCGCCTGCAGCTGCAACGGTGCGCCGAGAAAGCCCGCCGGCACCGCCTGCTGCGCCTGTGCGAGCGACGGGTTCTCGCGCGTCATGAGCGTCACGTCGATCCACGCACCGGCGGCCGCCGACTGCGTATTGCCGAAGCGGTTCTCGCCCTTGCTGCCGCCGCCGAGCAACCCGCCGAGCATCGACATCGGGCTCGCGCCGGCACCGCCGCCGCCCATGCCCCCCATGCCTCCCATCGGCATGCCCATGCCGCTGTAGGTCGCAACGTCGATCCAGGCCTGCGCCTTCGGCGGCGCGACGTTCCCGGCGGTCTGCGCGCCCGCCGTCGAACCCAACGCCGCGGTCGCGAGCGCGGCCCACCAACGAACATGGTCGCAACGCATCACACCCTCCTCCGGTCGCCGTGATGCCGCCATTCTGACCGCATCCGCCACGCCGCAGTGCGCGTCGTGCCGCGGCTCCGGCGCGCCCGATCGGTGCGTCAGTTCGCCGCGAAGCAGTAGAGCAGCCCGTCGCCGCCCGTGCCGCGCAGCGCCTCGGCGCTGCAGCCGCGGAGCGACTGGTGCGACGAGTTCCACGACGTGGACCACGGGTCGTTGGTCGGCCCGAGACGATCGTGGTGGCCGACGACGGCCACGCCCTCGGGGCCGCTGCGCGTCCAGTTGCCGCAGGTCATGTCGGGGTCGCCGGGTGAAAAGGCCGTGCCGTCGGGCCTGCTGCCCGTGAGGATGTCATGGCGGTTCGGCGAGTCGCCGCGTCCCGCGACGGGCCGCCCCTTCTCGTCGAGCGCGGTGGCCTTGCCGATCTTGTTGTTCGCGCTGTGCAGGTCGTCGACGTCGCGCGCGATGCGCTCGCCCCTGGCGTTGTGCCAGGGGCCCTTGCCGATGCGGTCGCGCGCATTCACCGTCGCCGCGCCATCCCTGCCCTGCGTGCTGAGGTAGGCACGTCAGGTCTTGCCGCCGGCGCCCGCGGTGCCGGCAAGCGCCTGGCAGATGCGGTCGGCGCCGGCCAGTCCGCCGAGGTCGGCGCCGTTGCCCGATCCGGCGCTGGTAACGAAAAAGCTCATGTCGCCGCCGCCGAACGGTAGCCAGGCGCATGCGGCGACGGCGACCGGGAGTGCGGCCACGAGGGCCCTGCGCGGCCAGCGGTTCGAACCGGACATTGCATCTCCTTCGGGGCGGCGAAGTGCCGAGCGTCGCCATCATGATCGGAGCACAGGCCCGTTACGTCGAGCCCCTGTCGGTCGCGGGGGTTCGCAACCCGCTCGACGAGGCGGCATCGCGTGCCGCGGCGCGCAGACCTGCAGTACGCTGCGCCCCATGACCCTTGTGCCGAAGCTGACGATCGACGGCCCGTCGCGCGGACCCGCCGTCGTGCTCGCCAACTCGCTGGCTTCGACACGCGACCTGTGGGCCTCGCAGGTGGCGGCGTGGAGCCTGCGCCAGCGCGTCGTGCGTTTCGACTACGCCGGCCACGGCGGCACGCCCGACGCCGGCGCGCCGACGAGCGTCGAGGGCATCGCGCGGAAGTTGCTCGCGGCGCTCGATGCCGAGGGCATCGGCAGCTTCCGCTGCGTCGGCGTGTCGCTCGGCGGGCTGGTCGGGCTGCAGCTCGCGACGCTGGCGCCCGAACGCGTCGAGCGGCTGGTGGTCGCGAACTCGCGCTGGTTCCAGCCCGAGGCGACGCGCGCGGCCCTGCTCGAACGCATCGCTGCGGTGCGAGCGCAGGGCGTCGGCGCGATCGCCAACGCGACGCTCGAACGCTGGTTCACGCCGGGCTTTCGCGAGCGTGCGCCGGCCGAAGTCGCCGCGGTGCACGCGATGATCCTGGAGACGTCGGCCGAGGGCTACGCAGCGGCGGCGGCGGCGGTGCGCGACTTCGACGGCCGGCCGTTGCTCGCGTCGATCCGCTGCCCGGCGCTCGTCGTCAGCGGCGCGCAGGACGCCGGCGCGCCGCCCGAACACATGGCGGAGCTGGCGCAGGCGATCGGCGCACGCCATCTCGCGCTCGACCCCTGCGCTCACCTGTCGAACGTCGAGTGCGCCGACGAGTTCAGCACCGAGGTCGGCGCCTTCCTCGTCGCCGCCGACCCGCCGCCGGTGCGGCGCCGCACCCGTTGAAGCGGCGTTGAACCGTCTTCAGCGCGGCGCAGTCGCGAGCGGCCGCTGCCGCCACGCCAGCAGCGCACCGAGCGCCAGCGCAGCGGCCGACCAGACGAAGCCGCGCACCAGACCGCCGGCGCCGTCGGCGACCCAGCCGACGACGCTGGGGCCGACGATCTGCCCGGCGGCGAACACGATCGTGAATGCCGCGATGCCGCCCGGCCACGCCGCCGCGGGCAGGTTGTGGCGCACCAGCGCCGTCGTCGACGCGACGACCGACAGGAACACGCTGCCGAACAGCGCGCCCGACGCGAACACGGCCACCGGATGGGCGCTCGCGACGGGCAGTACCGTCGCCAGCGCGAGCAGCCCGTTGAGCAGTGCCAGCGCCCCGCCGCCGCGCGCGCGCTGCAGCAGCCCGGCCCACAACCACGACGAAGCGATGACGCCGAGGCCGAGCAGCACGTAGAACGCGACGATCAGGCCGCCGGCGAGCCCCTGCTCGCGCAGCAGCGTCACGACGAAGGTCATGTAGCCGATGTAGCCGACACCGAACATCAGGTAGCCGGCCAGGCCCCAGGCGAGCGGCAGCCAGCTCACGCGCGCCGCTACCGCGGCGCCGGGCGCTGCCGGTGGCGCAGCGAGCGTGCGCGTGCCGCGCGCCATCGCGGCCGTCGCCGCGAGCGCCGCCGCGCCGAGCGCGACCCAGGCCCATTGCCATGCATGCGGCGTCGCCAGCGCGGCGACCGGCGGCACGAGCAGCGCCGAGACGACGATGCCCGCACCCGTGCCGCCGTAGTAGACGCCGAGCACCAGGCCGGCGTGCAATCGCGGACCGCCGCCCGCCGGCAGGCCGGCGCCGAGCCGGGCCGCGAGCAGGCCGCCCGAGACGAAGGTGGCAGCGCTCGCGATGCCGGCGAGCAGGCGCAACGCGAAGAGCGGCACTTCGCCCAGCACGGCGCCGTGCGCCGCCAGCACGAGCCCGCTGCCGACGCCGCCGGCGAGCAGCACGCGCCGCGCATCGTGGCGCGCCAGCCAGCGCGGTGCGAGCAGCGCGCCGACGAGATAGCCGACCGCGTTGAGCGTGTTCATCGCGCCGGCGGTGAAGTAGCTCCAGCCGAGGTCGGCACGCATCGGCGGCAGCAGCAGGGCATAGGAGAAGCGCGCGAGGCCGAGCGACACGGCGGCGCCGAGCGCGAGCGCGACGGCGATCGCAAGGGGCGACGGGATTCTTTGCGTCATGCCGCCTCGCGCGCCTCGAGCAGGCGCTGCGCGACTTCGGCGAAGCCGGCGCCGCGCGCGCTGTGCGCGAGGTAGGCCGGCCACACGCGCAAACGACCGGCGAAGTCGAGCAGGTTGGCGACGCCGACCGACAGCGGAAAATGGGCGAACATCGCCTCGTCGTTGGTCGAGTCGCCGACGTAGACCCAGCGGCCGCGCTCGGCGTCGAGGTCCTCTCCCCACAGCCGTCGCACGATCCAGCGCGCGCCGCTCAGCTTGTCGTGCCCGCCGATCCAGCCGTTGACGTGGATCGAGCTGACTGTCGCGTTGAGCCCCGCGTCGCGCATCACGCGCACGACGTCGGCGATGCGCTCGGGCGCCAGCGCCGCAAACTCGGCGTGGTCGATCGCGATGTCGGTGCGCCGGCCGGTGCTGTCGCGCGCCAGCGTCGCGCCGGGCACTTCGCGCAGCACGCGCTCGGCGGCGGCTCGCAGGCGCCGCGCGTTGACCGCGCGTTCGGCCTCGCCCTGCGCATACTCGACCTGCAGCGCGCCGGCCGCGGCGTCGCGAAACAGCGCGACGCCGCCGTTCTCGGCGACGACGGCGTCGAGCGGCGCATCGCACGCGATGGGCTCGCTCCAGCCCATCGGCCGGCCAGTGACGGCGACGACGCGCAGGCCGGCGCCGCGCAGCGCCGCCAGCGCCTGCAGCGCGTCGGCAGTGATCGCGCCGGCGGTGGTCAGCGTGTCGTCGATGTCGGTGAGCACGCCGTGCACGGCGCGCGCCGCGGCGGCGGGCAGGCGGTCCAGCGATTCGGGGGGGACGGGCATGCGCCCGAGTCTTGCACAGGCTCGGCCACGCTGCCGGCGCAGCGCTGGCGATCACGCATCGCGCGGCGGCTCCTCGGCGTGCCCGCGCCGAGAAGCCGGCCGCGGCGTGCGGGTCACCTTGCGGTGAGGCCGCGCTCGTCGATCAGCTTGCGCCAGCGCGCGAACTCGTCGCGGATGCTCGCGGCGAACTCTTCGGGCGTGTTGCCGCCGGGCTCGCCACCGCTGGCGCGCCACTGCTCGACGGCCTCGGGTGCCTGGAGGATGCGCGCCAGCTCCTCGTGCAGCCGGCGCACGATCGCGTCGGGCGTTCCCGCCGGCACCATCACTCCCATCCAGCCCTTGCCCTCGACGGCCGGAAAGCCGGCTTCGGCGAAGGTCGGCACGTCGGGCAGCACCGGCAGGCGCTGCTGCGACGCCACCGCCAGCGCGCGCACGCGCCCCGACTGCAGGTGCGGCGCGAGCACCGAGTAATAGGCAAACGAGGTCGCGATCTGCCCGGAAATCAGGTCGGGGATCTCGAGGGCCTGCGACTTGTAAGGCACTTCGAGCAATGCGACGCCGGCGGCCTGTTCGAGCGACGCGGCCACCAGCTGCTGCAGGCTGCCGGGCCCCACCGACGCGTAGCTGAGCCGCCCCGGCGTGCTGCGCGCCAGCGCGATCACGTCGGCCAGCGTGCGCGCCGGCAGCGTCGCGCTGGAAACGAAGACCAGCGGCGACGCCGACACCGATGTGACCGGCACGAAGGCGCGCATGCCGGCGAACGACGGATCGGGCGTCAGCAGGTCGCTCATCAGCAGCAGGCTGCCGCCCATCAGCAGCGTGTGGCCGTCCGGGGCGGCGCGAGCGGCCTCGCGCGCGCCGATGTTGCCCTGCGCACCCGGGCGGTTGTCGACGACGACAGGCTGGCCGAGCGCCTCGGCGAGCTTGGGCGCCATGTACCGCGCCCGTATGTCGGGGGCGCTGCCGGCCGCGCCGGGAACGACGAACCGGATCGCCTTGCTCGGGTACACCGCATCGGCCGCCGCCGCGGCGACCGGCAGCGCCGCGGCCCACAGCAGCACCAGGAACTTCAGGATGCCCATCACACCCTCCTCGCCACGCCATCGACGCGCCATTGCACGCCACCGCCGCCCCGCCGTCGTGAGGCCCAGCCCCCAGAAGCATCGGCGCCGCGGCGCCGGCATGGGGGCGCCGCCCCGGCCGCGCCGTCAGAGGCGTGCCGCCTGTGCGCTGCCGTAGCCGGCCTCGCGCGCGCGAACGATGGCCTGGGCGCGCGTGGCGACGCCGGCCTTCGCGAAGATGCGCGTGATGTGATTGCCGACGGTCTTCACCGACAGCCGCAGCGCGCTCGCGATTTCGTCGTTGCCCAGGCCGCGCGCGATGAGCTCCAGCACTTCGCGCTCGCGTGCGGTCAGCGCGTCGAAAGCGCCGCCGCCGCTCCCACCGGGCAGGAAGCGGCGCAGCTCCGCGACCATCTGCCGCCACGCCGGCTCGTCGGGCAGCAGGATGTGGTTGCCGCTGTCGAGCGTCACGAACTCGGCGTGCGGCAGCAGCGCCGCCGTGAGTCGGCCTTCGGCGTAGGGATTGCGCGTCTCCCGCAGCGAGTGCAACACGAGCGCCGGGCAACGCACCTGCCGCGCGAGTTCCTGCACGTCGACGTGCTCCATGATCCCGAGATAGCGTGCCGCGGTGCGCCCGCTGCAGCACAGGCGCATCTTCTCGGTGAACCAGTTCCACTGCTCCTTCGTCGCGCCGGGCACGAGCAGGGATGCGAACACCTGGCGGAACGCAGGATCGTCGGTGCCCCAGCCGATCTCCGCCAGCCGGCGCAGCATCTGCGAATGCTCGATCTGCTCGGACGTCGGCTCGCGGCGCAGCACGCCACGGCAGTACGAGCCCCAGACGACGAGCCGCGTGACGCGCTGCGGATGGCGCGCCGCATAGGCGATGGCGATGGCGGCGCCGAACGAATTGCCGATCAGCGCGAACTCGTCGACGCCCGCGGCGTCGACGACGGCTTCGAAATCGCGCACCAGCGCATCGAACGACAGATCGTCGACGTTCAAGTCCGACATGCCGACGCCGCGAGGGTCCGTGCGCAGCAGCGTGTGGCGACTGCTGAACTCGGCGATCCAGTGGCGCGACATCGGGCTCGCCCAGTCGAACTCGAGGTGGGACAGCCAGGTCGGCGCGCGCACCAGCACCGGCCCCTGGCCGGCCAGCGCCCATGCGACGCGCGTGCCGTCGAAGCTGGCGGCGAAGTGGATCGACTGGCGCAACGCACTCATCGCCGGCTGCCTCCTCGATCTGCCGGGGCCGCTCGCCTTGCGGGGCGCGGTGCCTTGCGGCCATCTTCCTCGTATCGGGCAGGCCGCGCAACCGCCGCAGGCCTCGCTGCCGGCCCGCGGCGCGCGCCCCCACGATGCGCGGCCCGACCGTCGCAACGCATGCGCGGCGGCCTGCGCAGGCCGCTACAATGCAGCCCAGTTTCCGAGGAGCGTTGCAAGGCCCGCCCAGGGCCCCAGGCTCGGAACCCTCATTGCAACCGCGCTCACCCGCACTGGTCCGACGTGGGTGGGTTCACGACAGTTCTCACCGGCGCACCGTGCGGGTCCACTCTCGACGGAGCCCGACATGAACGCCGTACTCAAACCTTCCGCCAACCACGCGATCGCCGACATCGGCCTGGCCGACTGGGGCCGCAAGGAAATCCGCATCGCCGAGACCGAGATGCCCGGCCTGATGGCGATCCGCGAGGAGTTCGCGAAGAGCCAGCCGCTCAAGGGCGCGCGCATCACGGGCAGCCTGCACATGACGATTCAGACCGCCGTGCTGGTCGAGACGCTGCAGGCGCTCGGCGCGACGGTGCGCTGGGCCTCGTGCAACATCTTCAGCACGCAGGATCACGCCGCGGCGGCGCTGGTCGCCGCCGGCACGCCGGTGTTCGCGTACAAGGGCGAGTCGCTCAAGGACTACTGGGACTACACGCACCGCATCTTCGAGTTCGGCGGCAAGGGCGCGAAGGACGAAGGCCCGAACATGATCCTCGACGACGGCGGCGACGCGACGCTGCTGATGCACCTGGGCAAGCGCGCCGAGAAGGACGCGTCGCTGCTCGCCAACCCGGGCAGCGAAGAGGAGCGCGAACTCTATGCCGCGATCAAGGCCAAGCTCGCTGAAGACGCCACCTGGTACAGCCGCAAGAGCGCGCAGATCGTCGGCGTGACGGAAGAGACGACAACCGGCGTGCATCGCCTCAAGGAGATGAGCGTCAAGGGCACGCTGATGTTCCGCGCCATCAACGTCAACGACTCGGTGACCAAGAGCAAGTTCGACAACCTCTACGGCTGCCGCGAGAGCCTGGTCGACGGCATCAAGCGCGCGACCGACGTGATGATCGCCGGCAAGGTGGCTCTCGTCGCCGGCTACGGCGACGTCGGCAAGGGCTCGGCGCAGGCGCTGCGCGCGCTGTCGGCACAGGTCTGGGTGACCGAGATCGATCCGATCAACGCGCTGCAGGCGGCGATGGAAGGCTACCGCGTCGTGACGATGGACTACGCCGCCGACAAGGCCGACATCTTCGTCACCGCCACCGGCAACAAGTCGGTCGTCACCTACGAGCACATGGCCCGCATGAAGGACCAGGCCATCGTCTGCAACATCGGCCACTTCGACAACGAGATCGACGTCGCGTCGATCGAAGCCAAGTGCCAGTGGGAGGAGATCAAGCCGCAGGTCGACCACGTCATCTTCCCCGACGGCAAGCGCATCATCCTGCTGGCCAAGGGGCGACTCGTGAACCTGGGCTGCGGCACCGGCCACCCGAGCTACGTGATGAGCAGCTCGTTCGCCAACCAGACGATCGCGCAGATCGAG
>Ga0073899_10006208_pt1 | contig 10346 bp, 5 predicted proteins | sample KloWWTmetaKNB5Ph_FD_88975 | JGI IMG/M metagenome (GOLD analysis project Ga0073899, IMG submission 88975) | Active sludge microbial communities from Klosterneuburg, Austria, studying microevolution and ecology of nitrifiers - Klosterneuburg... | ecosystem: Engineered > WWTP > Aerobic digester >...
GTTCGCATCGGCATCATCGATACCGGCGTGGACTATCAACACGCAACTTTCGGTGGCAGCGGCCTGCTCGCCGACTATCAGGCGAATGACCGCGCCGTGGCGCCGGACGCATTCTTTCCAACTGCTCGTGTAGTCGGCGGAGCTGACTTTGCCGGCGACGCATACACAGGCGCCAATGCGCCCGCGCCTGATACTGATCCCATGGACTGCAACGGCCATGGAACGCACGTCGCTTCGACCGCTGCTGGTGGTGGCGTAAATGCAGACGGGTCACCTTACACCGGCGCCTACGATGGGACCACACCGTTTTCAACGCTCAAACTCGGCCCCGGGGTGGCCCCCCGTGCCAGCGTCTATGGGCTGCGTGTCTTTGGCTGCGCTGGCAGCACGACTCTAACCGTGCAGGCAATCGACTGGTCTATTGACCCGAACGGCGATGCCGACCTGTCCGATCACCTCGACGTGATCAACATGTCGCTTGGGTCGAACTACGGCTCGCTGGCATCGACCAGCTCCATCGCAGCGGACAATGCTGCGCGCATGGGCGTTGTGGTTGTCGCGTCTGCCGGTAACGCGGGTGACACCTACACCATCAGTGGCTCGCCGGGTGCAGGTCAACGCGTAATCGCGACTGCTGCGACGAGCGACGGAGCCGCACCAGCTTCAGGGTTGAGGGTCAATGCACCGGCAGTCATCGCCGGAAACTACCTGGTCGGACAGAGCGTTATGACCAGCTCGACTACAGGCGCCCCAAGCGCCATAGGCAGCGGACAAACCGGAGCGGTCGTGATCGCCCTCGATCCAGCCGATGCCGCTGGACCGCTAACCACGGATGGCTGCAGCCCACTGACCAACGCCGCTGCAATAGCCGGCAACATTGCTCTGGTTGACCGTGGCACTTGCGGATTTGGCATTAAGTATGCCAATGCCCGTGATGCTGGCGCTATCGGCGTCATCATCGCAAACAGTGCGGCCGGCGCATTCGGCAACCTGGGCGGCACCTTCACCGGTGCTGGCCCCATTCCGGCGGTCATGGTCACATTCGCCGACGGCAACAACATCAAAACCAATATCGCAACAGCCAACGCGACCTTCGTATCGGCGGCGGACACACTCGCTTCCTTTTCGTCACGCGGCCCGCGTGGTGGATTTTCTGGCGTAAAGCCGGATTTGTCGGCACCTGGCGCCTCCATCACCGCCGCACAGACAGGCGTGACGTGTACAGCCTCGGGGTGCCAGACGCCAAACGCCTCAGGCTTCCTTCCCGGCAGTCCCAATCTGGTGCTTTCCGGCACGTCGATGGCTGCACCCCACGCTGCCGGCATGATGGCATTGCTTGTGGAGCGTTTCCCGGATCGCAGCGCCGAAGAGCTCAAGGCGACGGCGATGACCACCTCGCTGCATGATGTCTTTCAAGTTGCAGGCGGCTCAAATCGTATCGGTGTGGACCGGTCCGGCGCGGGTCGCATTGATCCGGTCAAAGCGCTGCAGAGCACGGTCGCCGCTTTCAACGCGGATGAGGCGGGTGCTGTGAATCTCGCCTTCTTCGGCGAAGTCATCGGCACGCAAACACAGACCAAGCGCATTCGCGTGGTGAACTACGGCACAACGGCACAGACATTCTCGTTGGGCTTCGATATTGCTAATGATGCGCCGGGCATCGCGTTTTCCCTTCCAGGCGGCAACAGTGTGACGGTACCCGCCGGTGGTACGGTGTTTGTGAATGTGCAGGTTGATGGCACCGCATCACTCATGAACCACGTGCGCGATGTCAGCGCAGACCCAACGCAGACGCCGCCGGCGCCGCTTGCAGGTCTCGGTGCGCTGCCTCGTCACTATTTGACCAACAAAAATGGCTATGTGAACTTCACGCAGGGTGCGGCCACCGTGCTTCGCGTCCCCGTATATGCAGCTCTTCGACCCGCTTCTGTTATGGCTGCCGCGCCTACCATCGTTACTGGCGGCGCACCCACTGGCAGCACCACACTGCCTCTGTCGGGCACCGAAGTCTGCACCGGAACACTGGGGGCTGGGCCTGTGTGCACGGGCACGTTCCCGGTCACTGATGTGTCACTCGTATCGCCATTTGAACTACAGGCAAATGGTCCGCGCAAGACAAACCTGCCACCTGCGGCCAACATCAAGCACGTCGGCGTGTCATATGACGCCACCAACGGTGTCTACCTGTTTGCTGTCGCAACCTGGGGCGACTGGGGTAGTCCGACGGATGTTGCATTCAATGTGCACGTCGACTTCGACGAGAACGGCACGTACGACCGTATCGTCTTCAACAGCAACGGCGGCACCATGGCCAGTTCAGTATTCGGCACGGCGGGCGCAACCGGTCAGGACAATTTTATTAACGCCGTTTTCAACACAGCGACCAACGGCGTCAGCGCCGGCGGAGCAGCCGGGTTCGTCAATCGCCTGAATGCAGCCACAGCCAATTCGGTCCTGTTCGGTAATAACGTCATCATCCTCGCGGCTACCCCCGCGCAACTCGGCCTGCCTGCAGGTGACACGACGTTCCGGTACAAGGTGCAATCCTGTTTTGGCAGCAACCCGCTCTGCGGGCGGACAGCCGGTGCCAACCTTGATGAGGTCGCGGGACCGTTCTTCTGGAATTCTTCGGCACAAGGTCTGAATTTCAACGGAACCAGCCTGGCTCAGGACTTGAATGGCGCAACGCTACCGGTGACATGGAACACTGCGAACATGACGACCAACGGTTCGCTCGGTGCGCTGCTGCTGCATCACCACAACGCAACCGGAGACCGCGCGCAAGTGGTCACCCTCGACACCGCTACTTCCGCCGACCTGGCCGTCACCCAAACGCTCACGCCAGCGGCACCTGCCCAGGGACAAAACGTCACAATTGCTGTGACCGCAACCAACAACGGCCCGGCCGCAGCCACTGGGGTCACAGTTAGCGCGCTGTTACCCGCAGGTCTTAACTATGTCTCCGACGATGCGAGCGGTGCTTATGTTTCCGGTACTGGTGCATGGACTATCGGTGCACTCGCCAATGGTGCGTCGACCACCCTCAATATCGTGGCTACGGTTGCCGGCAGTGGTTCGATTCCGGTTACGTCACAGATTTCCGGCAGTCCGCTGGATCCAGTTGCTGGCAACAATACCGCCAACAACACGCTGGTTGTGGCAGCGCAAACTGCGCTCGCCGTAACCAATACGCTGACCACCGCCAACCCGGTACTTGCCGGTGGCTCATCCAGCTTCACGATTACCATTCAAAACACAGGAACCGACACGCTATTCAACGTTTCGGTCGCTGCGAATCGCGCTCCGGCAGCAACTATCACCGCATCGACCCCGAGTAGCGGCAGCTTCGACAACGGCACGGGTGTCTGGACAATTCCAAGCATCGCGGGTGGCGTTACTGCAACGCTCAGCATCACGGTGACCGCACCCAGCATGATTGGTGCGTTGACCGTAACTGCTGTGGCGACTGCCGAGAACGCGCCAACCTCGCAACAGGTAGCGTCAGTTAACGTGATTTCGCCAGCGGTTGTCACTGCGACCAAGACCGTGACAGGCACAACGTTCGCTGTTGGCTCCAACGTTACCTACAACGTGATACTGAACAACAGCGCAGCCACGGCCCAGATTGACAATCCCGGCGCCGAGTTCACGGACGTGCTGCCCTCCGGCCTCACGCTTGTGAGTGCGACTGCGACCAGTGGAACGGCTGTCGCTAGCGTGGGCACGAATACGGTGACCTGGAACGGCACGATTGCTGGCGCAGGCAGCGTGACGATCACGATCACGGCGACCATCAATGCTGGCACCCAGGGAACGACGCTTAGCAATCAAGGCGTCGTATCGTTCGATGGCGATGGCAACGGAACCAACGAGGCCAGTGCGATGACTGATGATCCGGGCGTGGCGGGCGGCGCGAACGCCACAAGCTTCGCAGTTCGGTCGACGGCGATTACAGCGACGAAAACCGTCAGCGTTCCGTCCCTCGGGGTGGGCGCCGCGGCGACCTATACGATCACGCTCAACAACGCTGGCAATGCGGCTACAACGGACAATCCCGGCGATGAACTGACCGATGTGTTGCCGTTTGGTGTCACGCTGGTGAGTGCGAGCGCAACGGCCGGTACTGTTGTGGCGAATACCGCGTCCAACACCGTGACCTGGAATGGCAGTATTCCGGCGACCGGCAGCGTGACGATCACGATCAGTACGATCATTAACAGCGCAGCAATGGGTAACACCGTACGCAATCAGGCAACGTTCGCCTTCGATTCCGATCTCAACGGAACCAACGAGTCGACGGGCTTGACGGATGATCCGACAATCGCTGGCGCAGCGGATGCCACGGCGTTTGCCTTGGCGACCGTCACGGTGCCGACGATGTCAGCGGTTGCGCTCGCACTGCTCGCGTTGCTCTTGTTCGGCTGGGGTGCAAACCGGTTGCGCAGTCCGCGTCGCGCCTGATTGAGCACTAATCGTCACCGGCCACCGGTGACGCAGTCGAAAACGGGGCGTAATCGCCCCGTTTTTTCGTCTGCAAGTTCGCAAACAACACTATCCGGTCCCCCAAAGACACGATATTCATACTGAATCCGTCATCGAAACCACGCCGGGGAACGTTGACGAATGCCGCAGGTCCGACCTAGCTTGTAGGCATTGACCGACACGCTTTTGACGCGTGATCGTTGAAACTATCGTTATGAATAAATATTTTTTGCGCGCTTTGCGCTCAGGTTCACGACTCGCGATTGGTGCGGTGGCAGGTTTTAGCCTTGCTGCTTATGCAAGCGCCGGTATCGTGCCGTCGGTGTCCGGCAAGTATCCCGTGGGCTGCAGTAATGTCGAACAGGATTTCACACGGTTGCGTACCGGCGAATCGGCCCCGGACTATTGGGAGGGCAATCCGCTCGCGGACGGTGCCCATTACGTAACCGATCTGCTGGTGAGCCCGGCTAATGCGCTGACTTATCTGGTCAACGTCCCTACCAAGGCCGAGATTGATGTTTTCGAGAAGCAGGGCGGCAAGCAATTGCAATATGCAGCCATCGCCTGTTATCCGACCCCTGCCACCAACACCCGGGCGGACTATGTGCTGCCGTCCGGCATCAAGGTACCGAAAATGCAGCGCGGTGCCGAGGCGCCGCTGATCGCCACCAACCCGGAAGTTACTGGCGGAAAGTGGCCGCTGCTCGTGATGAGCCACGGTCTGGCGGGCTCACCGCTGGGCGACGATTACGTGCAAGTCATGGCGAGGCTAGCGGCTGAGGGCTACGTCGTGTTCGCTCCGTTTCATGCCGACGCGCGCTATTCGCGCATCCACATTGATGACGTCAGTGATTACTTTTATGTGCTGACGAGATACATCGAAATCGCCGAGATGGAAGCGATCCGCCCGCTCGGACTGAAACAGGGGCTCGACTATTTTCTTAACAAACCGGAGTACGCGAGCGCTGTCGATCAGGACCAGATCGCGGGCTTTGGTGCATCGCTCGGCGGTATGGCCATGATGCTGGTTCAGGGCGCGAAGCTCACGACGAGCTGGGGCGGCGCGGAGCGCGTGATCGTGCGCGACCACCGTTACAAGGCGGTGGTGGGCTATGTGCCGTATTCCGGTCAGCCATTCCTTCCTGCGTTCGGCGACAGTAACGGCGGTGTTCGCAGCGTGCGGGTTCCTTATCTCGGCATTGGCGGTACCGCCGACATCGTGGCGCCAATCAGCCGCACCTCGCAGATGATTGAGGCGTTGAGCGGTTCCAAATATTTCGTCACCATCGAAGGCATGGAGCACGGCTTTCGCGCGCAGGATGCGGCCGAAGTCTTTGGCTGGACCTTCGCGTTCCTCAGCGCGCATTTGTCGCGCAATCAGGCGGATCGCGTCGCGTTCGATGCGATCAGCAGCGTTCCCGGCGGCTCCGATGATCGCGTGACCATTCGCAAGACACTGGCATGGGGCTCGCGTGACGAGCTTGAGGTAGTGGAGTACGCGGCACCTGCCAGCGGCAAGTTCTTTATGACGGGGCGTCCCGATGAAATCACACTGCTGGACAGTTATCCTGCGCTCTGGCAGCGCACGGGCCAGCGTTTCGCGACGCACCGGCTGGACGCGCCGCTTGGTGCCGATGTGTGCCGGTTCTGGGCTAACGATGGCGCATCGCTCAACAGCCACTTCTACAGCACACTCCCCAGCGATTGCGCACTGCTGGCAGCACAACCGTGGGCACGCAATGAAGGCAATGTGATGCGGGCGCAGCAACTTATCCAGGTCAACTCGCTGTTGCCGCCGACGCCACCGCCCTATTGCCCCGCCGACACGGTTAAGGTCATTCGTCTTTTCAACAAGACCACAGTCAATCATCGTTACCTCAATGAAGACCTTCTGGCCCGCACAACACTCACACCCGAGTGGATAAATGACGGCGCGGTCTTTTGTGCGGCAAAATACGGCGAATAATCATCTCTGGGCCGAATGGCCAACGCCCTGCCATGTTTCGACCTTTCAGAACAGTCTTCATTGCTCTCGGCGTTTCGTTCATCACGCTCGCATCCGCGTCGGCACAAACGGCCATTCGCTGCGACGTGGGCGGGCAGGTGGTCTATAGCGACAAGCCCTGCCCCGCCGGAGCGGTAGGCAACCCGGTGGCGCCAACGCAGGACACCGCCAGCCAAAAGGCGGCGGCAAAACAGGCCAATGCGCAATTGCGAGCGGACAATGCCGCTATCGACAAACGTATGGATGATCGCCTTAAGCGAGAAACGGTGCGCCCTGCCAAAGTCGGCAAGAGCGAGTCAACCAGCAAAAAGTCCAAAAAAAGTAAACAGGCCGCCAAACAGACCATGGTTTCGGAATCCAGCAAGTCCAGCCGAAGCAAGGCCGGTCCTGCTTCCAGGAATTCGAAATCGAAGTCAGGCGCGATATCACGCCCTGCTGGCTCAAAAATCTAGCTAGTCTGGATTTGCAAATCGTGCGATCCCCGCGCCTAGGATCATTTTTAGGTATTGCCGTTTTGCTGGCCGGTTGCGCCAGTTCGCCGCCACCGCGCGGTATTGATTACGCTGCGCCTGTCGTGGCGCCCAGCAAGCCGTTGCCGCCCATGCCGGTCCCCGCAACGCGCGAATGGCGCGCCGCCGGCGCCGGGCTGGATGCTTCGTTTGAGCGCAGCGCGCTGCTGACCGACTCGTTCTATCGCAACGCCGATGCGCTGTTGCAGCAGGTCGAAAAAAGCGGCGCGATGGGGGTTAATCGCGGCTGGGAGGCTGGATCCCGCAAGAACGGCGAGTGGTACATCGAGGAGCAGCGCTTCGCCGATACCGTCATCGGCGCGGGCGTGAATCGCAATCGCAACGACCTGATCGACGCCGGGCTGCGCGCGATCGAGTGGGGCTTTTCGCAGCAGGCGCCGGACGGCAGCTTTCCGTGCAAGGACAAGTATCTGAGCACGAGCTATTTTGTGGCGGCAACGGCACATTCAGTCTGGCTGCTCGAAACCAGCGGCTACGCACGCAATTTTTCGTCCCGTATCACGGCCATCCGCCCGAATCTCGAACGCGCGGCTCGCTGGCTTGCCGATGCTCAAAACATGAAGGCTGCTACGCCGCAACTGGACGGCTACGCGTCGCGCTTCATGGTGACCGGATATGCGCTCGCCGCGACCGGGCGTGTGGTGTCGGAGCCGGGACTTGCAATCGCGGGTGAAGACATGATTCGCGACGCGCTCAAGCGGCAACACAAGACCGGATATTTCATCGAGCGCGGCGGTTTTGACGCAAGTTTTCAGGCGGAAGCACTGGTGTATCTGCTGCGTTATTTCGATCATGCCGCAACCGCCGACATGCGCCGCGACATTGAACCGGCCATTCGCCGCGCGCTCGGCTGGCTGGAGTCACGCATCAGCGCGCGTGGCGTCGTGCAGATTGCCGGCAACACGCGCTCGGGATTCGGTCAGGAACGTGATCGCACGGGCCAGTATCGCCGCGTCAGCGCGGTGGCCGTTTCGCGCGCATTCGGGCTCGCGCGGCACGTGCTCGGCGACAGCAAATTCGAATCCCTCGCACGCGTCGTCGCGACCGCGCGGCAGCCCGCGTAGGTCATCAACTTTTTCATGTAACCCTTATTACATGGGGGCTAAGGCTATATTTTGCGGATAGTCGACTTATGGCGATTTGTGCACCTAAGCCCTGATGCAACAAGGCTTCCGCAGAAAAGTTGATAGTTTTGTGAGGAACCCGCAAAGGTTCGGAAATCCGGACAAGCGCGTAGCCGAAGCTAACTAACCTTAACGACCGTGCGCCCGGTCACCGCGCCCTTCACATACGCATCAAACACCGACGGCAATTCGGTGAACGAAACCGTACGGCAATGTGACGCCAGCTTGTCGCATTTCCACTCGTTAGCGAGCTTGCCCCAGAGTTCACGACGCAGCGACATCGGGCAATTTACGCTGTCGATGCCGAGCAGCGACACGCCACGCAGGATGAACGGCATCACGGTCGTCTTCACTTCCCAGCCCTGCGCCAGACCAACGCTGGCAATCGTACCGCCGACTTTCATCATGCGCGTGAGCCACGACAACTGCTCGCCACCGAGGTTGTCCACGGCCCCAGCATAGGTCTCGGGGCCGAGCGGCTTCTCGGTCATCTCGAACTGCCCGCGCACGAGCACGCTCGCCGCGCCAATGGACTTGAGCAGATCAACGTCCTTCTCCTTACCGGTCACCGCCACGACCTCGTAACCAAGTTTCGCGAGGATTTCAATCGACACCATGCCGACACCGCCCGTTGCGCCGTTCACCAGCACCGGCCCCTTGTCGGGCGACAGGCCATCATGCTGCATGCGCAGCACCGCGAGCGCCGCCGTGAAACCTGCAGTGCCGTACGTCATCGCGTCGAACGCAGACATTCCTTCAGGCGCGGGCACCAGCCATGATGCAGGAACGCGCGCCTTCTGCGCGTAGCCGCCATGATGCGCCACGCCCACGTCATAGGACGTCGCTATCACCTTGTCGCCAGGTTTGAACGCAGCGTCAGTGGAGGACACAACCGTGCCCGCCAGATCAATGCCGCCAATGCAAGGAAAGCGCCGGATGATGCGCCCTGCACCAGTGGCCGAAAGCGCGTCCTTGTAGTTCACCGTCGAATAGTCAACGTTGATGAGCACCTCGCCCGCGTCCAGCTGATCGACAGAAAAATCGACGAGTTCGGTTTTGGAGGTTTTGCCTTCTTGCGTGGTTAGGTAGGCTTTGAAAGTGCTCATGCGGTGGCTCCTTGCTGTCGCGTTGACGTTTGCGTCAATTATCACCTGCACCACGAGCAGAGATAAAAGCCTCCCCTACGTCGTAGGGGAGGTGTCGCGAAGCGACGGAGGGGTCACAACCGTCCGCACATCAACAACGCGCGCGATTTCGACAAGGACACCTTCAAGATTGCGCAGCACGTCATCGTTGGAGAACCGGATAACACAGAGTCCCAACGACTCAAAAAACGCGGTTCGCATTTCGTCATATTGCTGCGCCGAGTCGCTGTCGTGTGTTGCACCGTCAAGCTCGACAACCAATCGTGCTTCGGCGCAGTAGAAATCGACGATGTAACTACCAATCGGCCGCTGACGACGAAAATTCTGCGGAAGCGATCGCAGACCGTCGAACCACAAGCGTCGCTCGGCCAGTGGCATGGTTTTGCGCAGGTCGCGCGCATTTTCGATCAGGCCATAGGAGTATGTTTTCTTTGGCACATCATGACCTTCATTTGCGGCAGGCAACCAACCCCTCTGTCGGCTACGCCGACATCTCCCCTGCGTTGCATGGGAGACTTGCGTGGATCAAATCACCGCCGTTTAAGACCCTCCTACAGCGTAGGGGAGGTGTCGTGAAACGACGAAGGGGTTGGCTACGCAACCGCCAACCGCCCAGCCCCCGCCTCAACCCGCCCAATCACTGCGGCGCCGCCAAAGCTTTCGCGCTTGAACAGATCCAACACCTCTGCCACCACTTCCGGCGCACAGGACACGAGTAGTCCACCGCTTGTTTGCGGGTCCGTGAGCAGGGCCTGATTGACGGCGCTGAAGCCAGACGGCAAGTCGACGTCGTGGCCGTAGCCGCCCCAGTTGCGACCTGATGCGCCGGTGATGAAGCCTTCTGCGGCCAGCGCCTGCACGCCTTCGATCATCGGCACTTTGTCCCAGTCGATCACGCAGGTGACCTTCGCGCCGCGTGCGAGCTCCAATGTATGACCGGCAAGACCGAAGCCAGTGATGTCGGTTAACGCGTGGACGCCGTCCATGTTCGCGAGCGCGGCTCCCGGCTTGTTGAGTTTGGTGGTGTTCTCGATCATCGCAGCGTAGCCCGATGCTGAAA
>Ga0073899_10006209_pt1 | contig 10346 bp, 9 predicted proteins | sample KloWWTmetaKNB5Ph_FD_88975 | JGI IMG/M metagenome (GOLD analysis project Ga0073899, IMG submission 88975) | Active sludge microbial communities from Klosterneuburg, Austria, studying microevolution and ecology of nitrifiers - Klosterneuburg... | ecosystem: Engineered > WWTP > Aerobic digester >...
AAATTATGCCCATGAGAGAAGCGACTTTTTCGGACGAAACAACGGCATCCAGCCAGGTGGAACGGCACTCCGCGATCAGGAATCGGGAATCGTTCTCGTCGCCAGCGGTGGCAAGATATTGTGCCAACAGCTTGAGCCTTTGGGTCTTAATCCTCCTATCGCTGGCAACCGCTTGTTTTACAATGCCGGTGACCGGGCAGGAGGCACCACCAAAATCGGGGCCGGGGGCAGTTCCTGTTGCATTGCCGGCGGAAGGCGGGCCGGAGATCATCCGAAAGGCCGTCGGCAGCGGGGAGAGCAAAGGCGAACTGCCACTCAAGGAAGGGGACGTCGTCGCGGTCAATGTCTTTGGCGAACCGTCGCTGACAGGGGCCTTTGCCGTCGGGCCCGGCGGCACGATTGTCTTTCCGCTTCTGGGGAGTATACCGGCCTCCGGAAAACTTGCCGAGGCTCTCGGTGCCGAAATCAAAGCGAGACTGGAAGCCGATTTCATCCGCAGTGCTCAGGTATCGGTGGCGATTGCCGAGGAGGCGGCGCTGGCGCCGAATGCCGTGACGGTGATCGGGCAGGTGATGCGGCCCGGGCAGGTTGCTTTCGAGCAGGGCGCGACTCTGGATCTATTTACGGCTATCGCCACGGCAGGCGGACTCACCGAACGGGCGGACCGCTACAAAATCGAGCTGAAACGGCGCGAGGGAGGTGACTTTCGCACCCAGATGCTGGAGATGGAGGATAGCCGGGCGATGAAGATGCAGGACAAAGACTCCCTGATCGTTCACGCCCTTCCGGAAAAGGAAATCATGGTGGAAGTTGTCGAGACAGTCACGGTGATCGGTGAAGTGAAGACACCGGGTCAGGTCCCGATGAAGAAGGATCAGCCCCTCGACGTCATCACCGCAGTCGCCATGGCGGGAGGTTTTACCGCGACCGCACGGCCCTCGCGTGTGTTTATTCGGCGTCCCACCGGTGATGGGGTGCAAACCTTTGAAATAAACGTCTCAAAGATGCAGAAGGATAACTCGCAGCCTTTCATGCTCCAGCCCAACGACACCGTGACAGTTCCGCAGAGCGTCTTCTGAACCCGTTCGGAATAGCGGTCCTTCTCTTTCGGGTAACTCCGTTTTTTCGTCTCCCCCATGACTGAATCCTATAATTCAAACGCCGACAATCAGGACGGCCCGCCCGCCCGGGGCATGAACGACTATCTGAGGTGGTTCCTGCGGCGTTTCTGGATCTTTCTGATCACGCTGATCGGCGGGTATCTGCTGGGACTCTACATGTTTTCGATCACCCCGCCGACCTATCAATCGCTGGCAACGATCGAGATTCTTCGTGTGAAGCGTGACGCTGCCGATATCGCCGCCGACGAAAAAATCCGCATGAGCGGAGCAGCGGAGATGCTCTCGGCGTCCGAAAGGTTGCGCCTGCCCACCATCTACGTCGAGGCGGCAAAGGGACCGCTCTTCGCGAATCGAGCGAATTTGATCCGCGAACAAAAACGACTGCCGTGGTCGAAACCGGTTCAATACTCGAGTGCTGATCTCAGCCCCGAAGTGATCGGCTCGATGATTGGAGGGTGGGTGACGGTGCGATGGAGAACCGATACAGCGCTTCTCGACCTCTTCGCCACCCACTCGGACCCGACACTGGCCCGTGACTCTCTGGTCTCAGTCCTTGCCGCCTACGAGACCTTGACCGAGAGCCGGGTCGCCGGATCTTCGCAGTATGCTCTCGATTATATTATGGACAGTTCCACCGAGATCAAAGAGCGCCTTCTCGTGCTGGATAGTGCGCTCAGGCTCTACCAGCGCTGCACCGAATTGACAAAGGAAATCGAGGATGCCGGACGTCAAGTCGCGGAGATGGAAAAACGCTATTTGCCGAAATGGCCCGCTCTGGTGGAGGCTCGGGAGCTACAACGCATTCTAAGGGGGCAGTTTTCCGCAGAATTGGATCAAGTGCTGCGTATTTCCGAAGAGGAACGGGCGTTTTGGGAGAAAAGTATGGCAAGTCAAACCGGCCTCTCGCCTGACGAGGTGATCAATACAAGGATGCAGATCGCGGCGACACGATCCAGCGTTCTACAGCGCGAACTGGATTCGGAAAAACAAATCTATGACAACCTGATCACCCAGCTCAAAGAAGGCAACCTCACCCGTGGATTTGCCAGTCGGCAATTCGAAGTAGTGCAGCAACCGACCTTACCCGGGGGGCCCATCGCCCCTGTCAAGAAGACGTTGCTGATTCAATATGCCGGCGGTGGTGCCGCCCTGGGGATCGCCGTAATCCTCCTTCTCGGTTTTCTTGACCCCACGGTTCGCACGGTTTCGGAACTCGAGCAACTCTCCGGAATTCCCGTCGTAGCGGCCATGCCGGCCTTCAAAAAACAGGAAACCCGCAGCGAAATCCTTGAACTGGTGAGGGATCCCAATTCCAAACCGTCCGAGACGATTCGTTCCATGCGGGCGGGACTGACCTTCCTGGGGACGGCCGAAGAGCGGTGCTCGTTTTTGATCACCAGCTCGATCCCCGGAGAGGGCAAGAGTTGGGTCGCTTCAAATCTGGCGCTTTCATTCGCCCTGCAGGGGCACCGGACCCTTCTCATCGACGCGGACATGCGGCGACCAGTCCAACAAGAAATTTTTGGCTACGCGAAGGATTCCAAAGGACTCTCCGATCAGCTTTCTCTGGGAACTCCGTTCAAGGAGATCCTCCTTCGGGCCGAGGTCTCGCCAAATCTCTTCCTACTTCCGGCAGGGAGTTGGTGCGCGAATCCGTCGGAGCTGCTTTCCGGCAAGTCGCTTCGGCCTCTCATTGAAAAACTGAGCGAGTATTTCGACCGCATCGTGATCGACTCCGCCCCACTCGTTCCGGTCAGCGACTCCATCCCTCTCGCTAAGATTGCCCAGTCGGTTGTCCTGGTCGTTCGGATGGGGAAGACGCCCAAAGGGGCCATCAAACGGGCCTTACGTATCATGGCTGACAATGGGTCCCACCCTGTCGGGCTCGTCGCTAACGGCCTGCCGAGAACGCGTACGGTCGGGGGGCACGGGTATTATTACTCCTATTCGAGTGGCGGGAGCTATTCCGATTATTCGCAATCAAAGCAGTAGCTTTCCGGGCGATCACCGATCAATTAGCAGGAAAGGTGATTTTTCGAAATGGGTTTGGGGCATGGACATAGAGAGCGGCGCTTTCAGGAGGGGGTGATCCCGCCGTCAGGATGGCTGATTGTGCTGTCTCCTCTGATTGCTGCTTTTTTCTATGCGCCTCTTGCGTTTGGCTGCGTCACCCCGTCCACCGTCGCGGTGCTTGATCAACTGCTTGCGCTCTCATTCGTCCTCTGGGCGGGATTATTGATTTTTGAAAGGAGACTTCCCCGTCTTTCGCTGATCTGCTGCGGCAGCCTCATCTTCCTTACGGCTCTGGGAACCCGTGATGCCCTGAATCCCCTTTCTATTTTTCATGCGGAAACCTGGAGCTTTTCTCCCCTTGCGGAGGCCGTGACCTGGCTACCCGGCACGGTCGATCAAGCGGCTTCGGCACCGATACTGCGTCATATGGGAGCGCTCCTCCTCGGGGGTCTCGTTCTGCAGGATGCAGTCGCAGGATCACGCCCGCGCTGGCTGCTTTTCAGAACCGTGGCGATAGCCGGGTTGGTTATCGCCGTAATCGGCATGGAACAGAAAGCCTCCGGAGCCGCCGCGATGCTCTGGTCTACTCCGGAAAGGTCCGGGACTCATTTTTTCGCGGCGTTCCGCTACCATGGAAACGCAGCTTCTTTCCTGAACTTGAGCTGGCCTGCCGCGCTCGCGGTGGCTCTGCGAAGCCGCCTGATTCGCCCGGGGGGCATCGTCGCCTCGATCGATCTCGCTGTTGTCTTCTTCGTTCTCGCTGCGGTCTTTGTAAATACCTCGAAGGCCGGGCAAATTCTCGGCCTCACGGGCGCATTTATCGGGATCTGGCATTTTCGGTCTCAGATCTTTGAGCAAAATATCCCCCGCTCTACGGCGGTGCTCACAGGGTTATTGTTCATGGGTGCGTTCGCGGTGCTGGTTCTGCCGGGCCTGGTTTCCAGCATCGCGAACTGGAGCTCTTTTATCGACAAGGGAGACACTCTCCATGGGCGACTTCTTGCCTACGGCGCCTGCCTGCGGGCACTGCCGGAGACAGGGATTTTCGGCACGGGTCCGGGGACTTTTCGACTGGTATTCCCCTTTTATACCAACCATCTTGGTAACCGGATCGCAGGGATCTGGATCCACGCGCATCAGGACTGGCTGCAGGGCCTCATCGAGTGGGGTTACACCGGCTTTGCCGCCTGGGCCGTCCTCTATACCGGTGCGTTTGTGCGCCTCTGGCGACGCATTCGCCATGCCCGGGACAAAGGGGTGCTTGAGATCACTGCCAGTATCTCGCTGCTTGGCCTCGCCCTCGTTCTCGTTCACTCGGTCGGCGATTTTCCCCTGCAAATTCCAGCCATCCAGTGGCTCGTCGTCTTCTATCTCGCGGTGGCCTGGAGTAATCCCCATGAGCGGCATTCCCATTCCCATACGACCGCTCACGAAGCCAGCTAGAGCTTGAGGTGTTTATAATACCGAGTGAACAATGAGCATCGAAGCGGCTCTTACCCGAGTCTTCGCACGATATACCCGCCCGACTTTTCATCCGCTTGAAGTTCGATATGCCCCCGGTCGCGCACTTCCTCCAGCAGGGCATTAAACCCGCGAAATCCGTAATAACTCTCCGAAAATCCGGGTTTCTGGCGCTTGATCGCCTGTTTCACCATGGATCCCCACAACATTTCGTCCTCTCCCCGCGTCTCGATCATCGCCTCGATCGTTTCGAGGACCAGATTGACCGCCTCGTCGCGCTTATCAGTTCCGGGAATCGGTGTTCCGGCAGCGACCACGGCGGGAGTCGAATCCGGCGTCTGCTTTTCGGTAACTTTCTTCGGCACCTGCTTCGTCCGCTGGCTCTCCTTCTTCCGGACGAGATCGTCGTAGAAGATAAACTCGTCACAGGTCGAAACAAACAGGTCCGAAGTCGATTGTTTCACCCCTACGCCAATGACGACTTTGTTGTTTTCTCGCAACTTGCTGACCAGTGGTGAGAAATCCGAGTCTCCACTGATGACAACGAAAGTATCGATGTGTGGCTTGGTGTAACAAAGATCGAGGGCATCCACCACCATGCGAATGTCCGCCGAGTTTTTCCCTGACTGGCGGACATGCGGAATATCGATGAGTTCGAAGTTCGCTTCGTGCATGCCGCGCTTGAATTTCTCGTATCGCCCCCAGTCGCAATAGGCCTTTCTTACGACCACATTGCCTTTCACGAGGACCCTCTCAATCACCTTGCCAATGTCGAAGCGCTCGTACTTCGCCTGATCGGCCCCGATAGCGACGTTTTCAAAATCGGCGAAAATCGCCATGATAGAGGTCTTTTGATCCGCTGGCATTGCTACGGATCGCGGAAGGTGGCTCCCTTGGCAAATACAGAAAAAGACTGATTTTCCATTGCCTTAAACTCCGAATTCATCCATTATCTAGGCATGAGCGCTATCGAACAACCGGGAAAAAGTTCAACAGGGAAAATCATCGGACTTATCGGCTGCGGCTGTTTGGGTTTGATCATCATCGGAGTCCTCGTCGGGGGGGGGATCTTCTACGGAGTAGGGAAAGCGCTCAAGAGTAATGATCCCTACAGGGACTCTATCGCCGCCGTCGAGACGAATTCGGATGCCATCGCCGCACTAGGCGAGCCTGTCAAACCGGGCTTCATTCCCTCTGGAAACATCAATGTAAACAACGGAGTGGGGGACGTGGATTTTTCCATACCGGTCTCTGGACCGAAAGGCAGCGGTACCATCCGCGTCAAGGGAACCAAAGCCTCGGGCAGTGCCCCATGGGTTTACGAGATCTGGGAACTGACCGTTGAGGGTAAGCCGGCCCCCATCACCCTAAGCAAGTAGTCCGTATTTCTGCTTGAAGTTAGCGTCAGGTCTGGAAGACTTCCCGCCCTATGAGTGAAGAATTCTTTCCCGGCATACCCACGATTCAATTCGAAGGACCAAGCTCCCGGAACCCTCTTTCGTTTAAGCATTATAACGCGAACGAACTCGTCGGCGGCAAGACGATGAAGGATCACCTCCGCTTCGCCTGCGCCTACTGGCACACGATGCGGAACGGACTCGGCGACCCCTTCGGCGGCGCCACCGCCGAACGCCCCTGGGATGACGGCACGGATTCGGTCGCCAATGCGCAGAAGCGCGTCTGGGCGATGTTTGAATTCATGCAGAAGGTCGGTATAGACCGTTACTGTTTCCACGACCGCGATGTCGCGCCCGAATTGAACGATCTTCAGGCCTCAAATGACGCGCTCGACGCGGTAGCTGACGAACTTGAAAAGGCGCAAAAAGCCACCGGCATCAAGCTGCTCTGGGGCACCGCCTGCCTCTTCTCCCACAAGCGTTTCAATCAGGGGGCTGGCACATCGCCCTATGCGGATGTCTTTGCCTACGGAGCCGCGCAGATCAAAAAGGCTCTCGAAGTGACGCACCGTCTCGGCGGCGAAGGCTATGTCTTCTGGGGTGGCCGTGAAGGGTATGCGACCCTATACAACACCGATATCAAGCGCGAACTGAATCACCTCGCCGCACTCTTGAAAATGGCGGTGGCGCACAAGAAAAAAATCGGGTTTAAAGGTGACTTCTTTATCGAGCCGAAACCCCGGGAGCCCTCTACTCACCAGTATGACTCGGACTCCGCCGCGTGCCTGAACTTCCTGCGCGAACACGATCTTTTGGGTGAGCTCAAGCTCAACATCGAGACCAACCACGCGACCCTCGCCGGACACACGATGATGCATGAGCTCGAAGTCGCGATGGCGGCGGATGCACTCGGCTCAATCGATGCCAACACCGGTGACGAATTGATCGGCTGGGACACGGACCAGTTCCCGACCGACATCTACCTGACGACGCAGATCATGCTGTGTGTGCTGCGCATGGGTGGCTTCACCTCGGGCGGGCTTAACTTCGATGCGAAGTGCCGCCGCGAAAGTTTTGAAACGGTAGATCTTTTCCACGCCCATATTGGCGGCATGGATGCCTTTGCCCGCGGTCTCAAAGTCGCCCACGCGATCATCGCCGACGGCCGTCTCGACGCTTTCAAAAAAGAGCGATACAGTTCCTTTGATTCGGGGATAGGAGCCAAAATCGAAGCGGGAGAAGTCGGTCTCGAAGAACTCTCCGCCTACACCCTCGCGAACGGTGAACCCGTGACGAAGAGCGGTCGTCAGGAAATGCTGGAGAATCTCATCAATGACTTCATTTGAGTCATGGGTCACGGGTCACGGGTCACGGCAGATTTTCGGTAACTCACCGTCGACATGCCTGCGCAAACTCGTGACTCCTGACCCCTGACCGATTTCCATGCTCAGCTTTCGCCTTTTCGGGTTCCCCGTTCACGTTCACTGGATGTTCTGGCTCCTCTGCCTTTTCCTGGGAATGCCCTTTCTGGAGCAGGACGGACCGACCGGGCTGGGTTACTTCGCGATCATGTCGGCGGTGGTTTTTGGCTCCATCATCTGTCACGAACTGGGGCACGCCTGGGCTAGAAAGCGGAGTGGCGCCCCCTATTCAGAGATTTCCCTTCATGGCATGGGTGGTCTCTGCAGCGGTCCGGGGCGCTTCACGCGGTGGGAGTCGATCTTTATCGCGGCAGCCGGGCCGGCGGTCAGTCTGCTGCTCGGGGGCCTGACGGCACTTCTCATTTTTTTCCCGGGTTCGCAGGATCCGTGGATCGGATTTTTTATCGGCCAAATGCTTAGGGTCAACGTCGGCTGGGCGATCATGAATCTGCTCCCCATTCTGCCCCTCGATGGAGGTCACATTCTCCAGGGCCTCCTTGCCGGGAAAACCGCTCACCTTGTCCCCAAAATTGGTTTTGTGCTCGCGATCATCATGGCCGTCGCCGGTTTCGTTCTTTTCAGGAGCCTCTTTATGGCGGTCATCTTCGGGCTTTTTGCCCATACGAACTGGCAGATGATACAGGGGCAGCGCAGTCACTTCGGGTAAGAACGCAGCGAAAGTCACTCTCACCGCTTTGCCGGGAGCAAATATTTCTCCACCATCAGAAGTGCTACCCGTCCTGTGATCGCCAGACTTTCCGCGCTCACCTTATCGAGGGTATCGCCGGGGGTGTGCCAGTGAGGATAGTCAAAATCAATCAGATCAATCGTCGGGATGCCCGCCACGACGTTCAGCGGGATGTGATCATCGACAATATAGTCGGGGCTGATCCCGACATGGGATCGCAGATCAAGATCGGCGGCGGCGGCGAGGAGATCGCGAGCCATGAATTGGAGGTCTTCTTCGACTCTCACAATATCGACAACGTAACCGTCCTTCCGCGCCTCGGAAAGATCGCGCAATGAGGATCGCGGAATAAGAACACCGGCCCGGATATTCAACTCGGCGTCACCGACCATGTCGAGGAGCAATCCCCAGCGGGGACGGTCCTTTTCTTTCTCAAGCAGATATTGCGAGGCGTAGTATTTGCTCCCGTAAAGACCGTCTTTGGCAGTAATGTTAGTACCGAAAGCCTCTTCCCCGTCAAAAAATACCAGCTCCATCCGCGAAGCAACGGCGGAACGTTCCGCGAGAGCCCTCGCCAGTTCTATGAGCAACCCGGTGCTCGACGCTCCGTCATTCGCTCCGACAAATTTGAATCCCTCGTAGGGCTTTGTATCATAATGCGAGCAAAGCAGTCCGGTGACGGCACTACTCCACGCGGCCTCACCGAATCGGGCTCGAATGTTGGTGAACTCGACCTGTCCTTTCGGGGTCTTGGTTGAAAAAGTCTGGCGGCGGGTCACCCATCCGCTCGCAGCGAGCTCCTTTTCGAGATATTGCCGGGCTTTCTCCAGGGCTTCTGATCCCGTCGGCCGGGGGCCGAAGCCGACGAGGGCGGCGACATGGGCGAATGCTTTGTCACCTGAGACTTTCGCTTCAAGCGGATCTGCTGCGTTGAAAGGAACCGTCTCTCCGGAGCATCCGGAAAAGGAGGCAACAGCCGCGACGAGAAACGCAATAGAAAGTCGATTCATGAGCCCGACTTTGTTAATCCAGGCTGACTCCCATCAACTCAATGATGCGCCCGAGGTCCTCATTGCCATAATACTCGATCTCAATTTTACCGCGTTTATCGGTGTGCTGGATCGCAACGTTGGTCGCATAACGCCCACGCAGCTGATCCTGAATCTGACGGATGTAAGTCTCGGCCTGGGGAGAAATTTTCGATTTGGCCGGCTTCTTTGCAGTGGATGACTTTCCATTGATCATCTCCGAGACCAGTTTCTCGGTGTCCCGGACGTTCAGCTTTTTACGCACGACCATATCGGCCAGCATGCGCTGCTCGGCTTTCGTTTTAAGCCCGAGAATGGCTTTGGCATGCCCCGAACTCAGCATACGGCGTGAAACCAGTGTCTGCACCTCGTGATCGAGATCGAGAAGGCGCATCGCATTGGAAACCGTCGCGCGGTTTTTGCCAACCCGCTGGGCGATCTCCTCCTGCTTCAGGCCAAATTCCCGTGAGAGTCTTGCGTAGGCCTCTGCTTCCTCCAACGGATCAAGATCCTCACGCTGGAGGTTCTCGATCAACGCCATCTCGAGGACATCCTGATCGGAGGCTTCGCGGAGGATGACCGGAACCTGCGACAGGTTCAGAAGGGTCAAGGCCCGCCAGCGTCGCTCTCCGGCAATGAGTTCGTATTTCCCCCCTACCGGACGGACGATGAGCGGCTGGATCACGCCGTGCTCGCGGATCGATTCGACGAGTTCGTTGAGATGTTCGTCGTTAAAGCGTTTTCTCGGCTGGAGTGGTGACGGCACCACCTCATGAAGGGCGACGCGGAGAACCCGTTCACCCGTCGTGGCATCGGACTCAGAGGTATGCACACTCCTCACCGGCACCGCGCCCGGTGCCTTGATCAACGCATTCAGACCTCTTCCGAGGCCCTTCTTGGGGAACTTGTTCTCCGACATGAGTGGGGGGATTCGGAAAAATTCAAACCGGCTCGCCTCACTCGACGATGCGAACATTGGCCCCGCTGGCGTGGCTGACGAAACGAGCCGCCGCATCCATCGCCGCATGCTGCTCGTCGCTGCAGGCGGAATCAATCGGGGCGTCGGGTGCGACATCACTTTTCTCGAGCAGTCCGCTCTTGATCAGCCAGGCCTCGACCTCTTCACCGCTGACGTCGGCGAGCATGGTCCCGTTGACGATCACGCAGGGAGAAAGCGGCTGACCGCTTTTTTGTTCCATCTCCCAGCGAAAAGCGGG
>Ga0073899_10006213_pt1 | contig 10341 bp, 8 predicted proteins | sample KloWWTmetaKNB5Ph_FD_88975 | JGI IMG/M metagenome (GOLD analysis project Ga0073899, IMG submission 88975) | Active sludge microbial communities from Klosterneuburg, Austria, studying microevolution and ecology of nitrifiers - Klosterneuburg... | ecosystem: Engineered > WWTP > Aerobic digester >...
CCATGTGAAGTTTCACATGGGAAGCGCAAGTTTCACCGGGTACCCGGTGAAACTTCAGGCGCGGTCGCTGAACGCAGCCTTAGGCACAACCAGCAGCGAAATCGCTGCGGCGACGGCTGAGAGTGCACACACCGACCAGACGGTGATGTAGCCACTCAAGGGGGCCACGTCGGAGGGGTCTCCCATGGCGCCTGTGGAGGACAAAGCGATCGCGAAGATCGCGGAGGCGATGGCTCCGCCGAGGGTCTTGGTGGTGTTGGTCATGCCGGTGACGAAGCCCGTGCGTTCCTCGGGCGCGGTCGCGGCTGCTGCGGCGGGAAGTGACGCCACGAGGGCGCCGGACCCAATGCCTGCGATGAGCATGTTGACCATGGCAATGACGGTGGAGGAGTGGAAGGGCACCCACAGGCCGTAGCCGATCGACACCAGCAAAGCCGAGATGATCAGCCCGTTGCGGGCGCCGAAGATCGCGGCCATCGCGGGCAAGAGTGCGGCGCCGATCACGAGCGAGACCACGTAGATCGCGATCAGGGTCGACACGAATCCAGGGGTTGCGCCGAGTCCATATCCGAGCTTGGCCGGGTCGGCCTGGGCGTACGTCGAGAGCGGGATCTGGGCTCCCAACACACTCATGCCGAACAGGAAAGCGGTCAACTGCACTGGCCATTGACCCCGCGTTGCCAGGAGTTTGACGTCGACCAATGGCTCGGCGTGGGCAGCCTGGTGGCGCCAGAAGGGCACAAAGGCAGCCAGACCCAGCGCGAAGACCAACCAGGCGAGGGGAGATCCAGGGCCTTGCAAACGGATCAAGATCAGCCCGGCCATCAAAATGAGGATGGCAACGGTGACTAGCCCGAACCCGGCCCAGTCGAGTTTGCCCTTATCGAGCGCTGGGGTCTCCGGCACACCCCAGGCGATCGCGAGGCAGGCCAAGGTGACCACGGCGGCGGGGATCATCAACAGCGAGTTCATCGACATCGTGCCGACGAGTTGACCTGCCGTCAGCGCGGCTGCGATGACCCCGAGTTCGAGGAAGACCACCAAGACGGCCGCCGAGCGTCGGGTCAGGCGTTGTTGGGCGCCAGTCTCCGCCGTACGTCGGTGAATGATGCTCACCTCAAGTGGCAACCACACGGTGAAGAACCCTTGCAGCGACCACGCCACCAAGAAGGTTTGGAAGTTCGGTGCCAGGGCGACTCCCCAGGAGGCGATAGCCGTAGCGATGGCACTGCCGAGCAATACCTTGCGGTGCCCCTTGAGGTCACCTAATCGGGCCAGCACCGGCACGATCAGTGCAGACACGACTAACTGAGCGGCTTCGAACCAGTTCGCGCCTGCCGTGGAGATCGACAGGTGTTGGGTGATCTGCGGAACGATCGGGGTGTAGAAGCCCTGCAGCGTGCCGCTGGCAATCTCGACGGCGGCCAAGAACCCCACGATGCCAAGCAGTTTCACCTTGATCGGTGCGGTCATGAGGGGATCCTTTCGATGAGGTGGCGGTACCACCTGATGCCTGCGGTGAAGTCCTCAACGCCGAGGTGCTCGTCATAGGAGTGCAGCGAGGCGCGCTGCGGCTTCGACATGCGAAATGGGGTGAAGCGATAGACCCGGGGGCAGATGGCGTGGAAGTGCCTGGCATCGGTTGCGCCCATCACGACGTACGGCGTGGCGACGGCATCTGGAAACACCTGCTCAACGCATTGTTCTAAGAGCCGAAAGGCCGAATCGTCGACGGGTGAAACTGGTGAGGGCTCATTGGCATCGTGCACGCTGATGCTCACCTGGTCGTCGTTGACTGCCTTTGTGACGTGACTGAGCACCGACGCGACTGTGTCTCCCACCAGGATGCGGATATTGACCGCAGCCGATGCGCTCGTGGGGATCACGTTGTGAGCCGGTGCGCCACGCAAGGTGGTGGTCACTGCCGTCGTACGCGTCATGGCATTGGTCTCTGGTCCCGCGGCCTGAAGCGCCCGTGCCACGACCGCCCGCATCTTGGCGGCATTTGCCAGCAAGGGTTTGAGAGCCCATGGGGCGTGGGGGGTGATGCGGCGAAAGAGTTCCAGAGTTGGATCAGGGATCCGTGTGGGGAACGGCGAGTCATCCACGCGCAAGATCGCTCGCGCTAGTCGGGCGGCAGGCTCCATCTTGCGCGGCATGCTGGCATGGCCGCCGCGCCCCTTCACGGTGAGTTCGAGGGTGGTGGTGCCCTTCTCGGTGGTGCCAACCACGGCAAGGGGTGCGCTTACGCCGGGGAAGGCATCAGCCGCGACCGCACCGCCTTCATCGAGCACGAACCAAGGTGCAACGCCCTGCTGCTTCAGATGTGCGACGGCGTTGGGGGCCGCAGTGCCCGAGACCTCCTCGTCACTGCTGAAGCTCAGATAGATGTCTCGTGCGGGCACGAAACCTTCGGCGAGCAGCAACTCGACAGCCTCGGCGATGGCGACAAGTGATCCCTTGTCATCGAGGGTTCCGCGACCCCACACAGCGCCGTCGATGACTTCTCCACCCCAGGCGTCGTGGGACCAGGGGTCTTCTTCTTGCACGGGTACGACGTCGATGTGTGCCATCAACACGACCGGATCGGCGGCCCGGTCTTTGCCTTGCCAATGCCACAACATCCCGTGTGGGGCGATCTCGGTGAGGGTCAGATGCTGGGTGAGCAGTGGGAAGCACTCAGTGAAGGCCTGGTTGAACTCCTCGAACGGGGCAGGATCGGTGAGTTGTGCGTCGACCTGAGCCACGGTTCGGATCCGGACCAGTCGTTGCAACTTGGCGACGGCCATCGTCAACCCCCTCTCCCACCTGCGTGGGCAGGCTAGTCGTCGGTGGGGGCTGTGGCTACCAACGGTTGTGGTGGACGACGTCGGCTCGGCGTGTGCGGGTCTTGGTCGAGCCCTGTGCTCCGCCCGTGGCTGGGTGGCCAATCGTGATGGCGCCAATCGGATCGTGATCGTCTGGGATGCCAAACTCAGCCTTCAGGTTTGCCACTCGCTCGGGTGGAATCCCGAAGAAACAAGCACCGAGGCCCTCATCGGTCGCGGTCTGCAAAATCAGCAGCGACGCCATCGCGGCATCCATGTGCCAAAACGGCATGGGCCAACGGGCTTCGTCGCGGTCGGTCCAGCCTTTGTCGGGTTCGGCATATCGGTTGAGGTAGGCCGCTTTGCAACTCAGCGGGACGATCAAGACAGGTGCCTTTTGCATGCCCGAGAGCCACCGGTCGGGAGCGAAGTCCGGGTCAGCGGTGGCCTTCCAGTAGGCGCCCACAGAGTCGGGTTGGTCCAGGCGCAGAAACGCCCAGCCTTGGCTAAACCCTGCACTGGGTGCCCGAGTGGCGTTCTCGAGCGCTCGATCGATCACCGCCGGATCGACAGGATTGGTTGTGTAGTTGCGAACCATCTTGCGGCGACGTACGACGTGCGAAAACTCCATGACCGCATCTTGGCAGTCTCGGATTGCAGACAAGCTGGCAGCGGGTCGCGTTGACCGTGAGGCCTGCGCACACTGGACTAGGGTCATGGCGGACTTCGAGCAGATGTGGCGGGGCTTGCTGCCGATTGGTCGCAGCAGCGAATCGGGTGGCTACTTTCGTCAGCCGTTTGCCTCCGCCGAACGCGAATGCGCTGCGTGGTTCAAGCAACAAGCCACCGATCGAGGCTTGCGTCTTGAAGAGGACGGCATCGGCAACCTCATCGCCTGGTGGGAACCCAACGGCTCCGAAGGCGCGGCGGTCGTGGCGGGATCGCATCTGGACTCCGTTTTAGACGGCGGTGCCTTCGACGGCCCACTAGGTGTCGTCTCGGCACTCGCAGCTATCGATGTGCTCCGGGCGCGTTCAGTGCAGCCCACAAAGCGCGTGGGTGTCTCGGTCTTCGTAGAAGAAGAAGGCTCCCGGTTCCCGATCGCCTGCTTAGGCTCACGCATCAGCGCCGGGGTCACCACACTTGAGGCCGCGCTTGCTTTGGAAGATCGCTCCGGCACTCGGTTCGGCGATGCCCTCGAACGCTCAGGCCTGGACCCCTCACAGCCCATCACCCCGTGGCTGGCAGACGTGGAGGCCTTTGTAGAACTGCACGTCGAGCAGGGTCGCAACTTGGTTGATCGCGACGCAGCAGTCGGCGTGGCCACCCAGATCTGGCCGCACGGGCGCTATCGGTTCGAGTTCACCGGCGAGGCAAACCACGCCGGCACCACGCGCATGGAGGACCGCAGCGATCCGATGTTGAGCTACGCGGTCACTGCCTTGGCCGCCAATAAGCAGGCACGACTTGCTGGCCAGCGAGCCACCTTCGGACGCCTCGCGGTGACGCCCAACGGCACAAACGCAGTCCCCTCACAGGTCACCGCGTGGCTCGACGCTCGTTGCGAATCACCGGCTCACCTCGAAGACCTGATCAAAGCGATCACCCGTCAAGCCCAAGAGCGCTGCAGCCGTGACGGCACGGAGGTCAGCATCACTGCCGAGTCAGTGAGCGCGGCAGTGAACTTTGATCACAACCTGGCTCAACGCATCGCGGGCGCTTTGCCCTCGCTGCCGACCCAGGCTGGCCACGATGCCGGCATCTTGGCTGGAGCGGGTGTACCCAGCGCGATGCTCTTCGTGCGCAACCCCACCGGCATCTCGCACTCGCCTGATGAGTCGGCGCCGATGGCTGACTGCCTGGCCGGTGTCGAAGCGCTAGCTGACGCATTGCAGGTGTTGGTGTGAACACTCTGCTGCTAGACCATGCGCTGCTGCCCGACGGGATCGCGTCCGACGTTGAGGTGACCATCAAAGATGGTCGCTTCACCAGTGTGCGACCCGCGACCGAATCGACCGCTCCGCGCCTGGAGGGTCTGACCTTGCCCGGCATGGCCAACTGTCACAGCCACGCATTCCACCGAGCCCTGCGCGGCCACACCCAAGCCGAGCGCGGCACGTTTTGGACATGGCGAGACCAGATGTACGCCGTGGCGCAGAAGCTGACCCCTGACAGCTACTACGACCTGGCTCGCGCGACCTACGCAGAAATGGTCAGCACCGGCATCACGACGGTGGGGGAGTTTCACTACATCCACCACCAACCTGACGGCTCGGCCTACGCCGACCCCAACGCGATGGGCAGTGCCCTCATCTCAGCCGCCCGCGACGTCGGGATGCGGATCACCCTGCTCGACACCTGCTACCTGGCTAGCGGATTTGGCACTGCGCCAGTTGGAGCGCAAATTCGCTATAGCGATGGGTCGGCAGAAGCCTGGGCAACCCGGGTCGCGGCACTCAATGAGGATGCGATGACCAAGGTTGGCGCCGCTTTGCACTCGGTGCGCGCCGTACCGAAAAACGAGATGCCGACCGTGGTGGCGGCCGCACAGGGCAAGCCGTTGCACGTGCATCTGAGTGAACAAGTGGCGGAGAACGAGGCATGCCAAGCAGCACACCAGCAGACACCGACACAATTGCTCGCTGATGTGGGTGCCCTGGGGATAAACACCAGTGCCGTGCACGCCACGCATCTGACGCAAGGCGACATTGCGCTGCTTGGCGACTCGCATACGACAAGTTGTTTCTGCCCCACCACCGAGCGTGACTTAGGCGACGGGATCGGTCCGAGCCGCGAGCTCCTTGCCGCTGGGAGCCCGCTGAGTCTGGGTTCTGATAGCCATGCAGTTATCGATTTGTTCGAGGAAATGCGTGCCTTAGAGATGAACGAGCGACTGGCGACCCAAGCTAGAGGGCACTGGTCGGGGATCGAATTGGTCGAGGCGGCCACTCGCCACGACTCCTTGGGGTGGGCAGACGTGGGCCGCATCGAAGTCGGCGCCCAGGCCGACCTTGTCACGATCTCGATGACGTCACCAACGACTGCTGGCTGCGCAGCGTCATACGAAACGGTCGCTATGGCGACCAGCTCGTATGACGTCCGCCAAGTCCGCATCGCCGGACGACTCGTGTTCGACGGCGATCGCGACACCATCGGGAACGACCTAACACAAGCGATTGCACAGGTGAGGCAATGAGTTCGGTACTGCTGACCAACATTGGCGAACTCCTCGCCGACCCTGATCTGCCACCACTCAAAGATGCCGCGATGGTGTTGGAATCGGGCCGAGTCCAATGGGTTGGCGCCCGAGTCGCTGCCCCTCAAGCCGATCTGAGTCACGACCTCGCTGGTCGCGCAGTGATTCCTGGCTTTGTCGACTCTCACTCACACTTGGTGTTCGCCGGCGAGCGGAGCGCCGAGTTTGCCGCCCGCATGGCGGGGGAGTCCTATGCCGCAGGCGGCATCCGCACCACGGTGGCGGCGACGCGAGCTGCCTCCGATGAGCAACTCTCCGCACGCATTGGTTCACACGTGTCCGAGATGCGCAGGCAGGGCACGACGACAGTCGAGATCAAGTCCGGTTACGGCCTGACGGTCCACGACGAAGCCCGCTCGCTTGCCCTGGCGAAGGCCTTCACTGAGCACACCACATTCCTTGGAGCCCACGTCGTGCCCCAGGAGTACGTCGACGACCCGGCCAGCTACGTCGACCTGGTCACCGGCCCCATGTTGGAGGCGGCCGCTCCCCATGCGAAGTGGATCGACGCGTTCTGTGAGGTGGGCGCCTTTAATGTCGACCAAGCCCGCGCGATCTTGAGCGCGGGTGCTGCGGTGGGACTGAGGGGTCGGCTGCACGCCAACCAACTCACTGCCGGTGGGGGAGTGCAACTGGCTGCTGAGCTTGGCCTGATTGCTGTTGATCACTGCACCTATCTCAGCGACGACGACGTCGATGCACTGCGTGAATCGGGCACCATCGCGACGTTGTTGCCCGGAGTCGAGTTCTCCACCAGACACCCCTACCCAGATGCCAAGGGCTTGCTGGCCAAGGGTGTGCGGATTGCCATTGCCAGCGACTGCAACCCAGGGTCGTGCTACACCTCGAGCATGCCGTTTTGCATCGCCTTGGCGGTGCGCGAGATGGGGTTGACGCCAGCGCAAGCTGTGCGGGCCGCCACTCGTGGGGGCGCCGAGGCCTTGGGGGAGAGCGAGATCGGCCACCTCAATGTAGGTGCCAAGGCGCACGTGACGGTGCTTGACGCACCTTCCTACGTCCACCTCGCCTATCGCCCAGGAGTTCCCCTGGTCTCAGAAGTGATCGGCTGAGCTAAGCCAGCACCGCAGGTGCCTCAGTAAGGCACCATCCCCATAAATAAGGCATTTGCCCGATGTTTGCCCCTACCTCAGAGCCGCACAGTTGAGGTTAGGAAAACCAGCTCAGAAGGGGGCAAGAAGATGAACATGATCGACACCTACACCGCGGAAATGCAGTGGCGTCGTGAGCGCATGAAGAAGGAAATGGGTCGACCCAACCTCATCAAGCGCGTCATCAAGCGGGTCGCGAGCTGATCTTCGACAACCTCACCTGGGCGCCAACGCGTGACCTGGGTTGTCGCAATCACCCATGATGGGGGCCATGCCGGCCCCCACCTCCGTTTTCGTTGGCCGTGATGGCGACGTAAGCGCAATCGCTACAGCCATTGGCCTTGATGGGGGTACGACGAATGCGGTGGTGCTCGCCGGGGACGCCGGAGTCGGCAAGACCCGGGTTTTGCAGGCATTGCGTGATGCTGCGGTCAGCCAGGGATGGCTGGCCGCTCTTGGGCACTGCCTCGACTTGGGCGACCATGCCTTGCCGTATCTGCCCTTTACTGAAGTTCTAACTCGCCTCCACGCACTAAAGCCCGACCTCGTCGATGAGGTCTTAGAGGCGTGGCCCGCTCTGGAGCGGCTGCGCCCGGGGCGCCGACTGCTCGACTCTGAGGCCCTTGAGGCTGGCGACTGGACTGTCCTCTTTGATGCCGTCCACTCCGCGCTTGACCAGATCGCAGGCGATCAACCTTTGCTGGTGATTGTTGAGGATGCGCATTGGGCAGATAAGTCCACGCGCGATCTGCTCACCGTGTTGTTGACCCGTCCCTTCACTCATCGAGTCGCGATCGTCGCGTCGTACCGATCTGATGACCTTCACCGCCGCCACCCCTTGCGTCCTGTGGTGGCGCAGTGGGGCAGGCTGCCCAACGTCGTACGCCTCCAACTTGACCCCCTCAAGCCTGGCGACGTGCGCGAGATGGCGCAGCAACTTCACCGAGGGCCGCTGAGCACCCAAGCCGTCGATGGCATCGTCGAGCGCGCCGAAGGCAACGCCTTCTTCGCTGAAGAACTCATCCGCATGGCCGACGCAACTGGCGGCATTCCGGAGACGCTCGCTGACTTGTTAATGGTGCGCGTTGAACAACTGTCGGCTGACGCCTTGGAAGTACTACGCGTCATGGCTGCCATTGGTCGCCGTGCCTCCCACGACATGTTGTCGGTCGGAGTCGACTTGCCACCTGATCGACTCAACTCGGCCTTGCGAGAGGCGCTGGAGCATCACGTCGTGGTGCCCTCAGGTGAGGACGGTTACCGCTTCCGGCACGCACTGTTGGCCGAGGCGGTCTATGACGACTTGCTCCCCGGTGAGCGGCGCCGACTCCACAACAAACTGATGCAGGCGCTGATCGACGGAGGTGTGCAAGGCACTGCAGCGGAATTGGCGCGGCACGCCCGGGCAGCAGGTGATTTGTTGGCCGCAGTCGAGGCGAGCAAACGGGCCGGCGACGACGCGATGGCGATCGGTGGACCGACCGAGGCTGTGCGCAACTACGAGGCGGCCCTTGAGATCTTGGCTGATGCTGAGTTGCGGGCTCGCAGCGATGTGGATGCGGTTGAGGTTGTCACGTCGTACTCCGCAGCGCTGGTCGCTGCAGGTGATCTCGACAAGGCGCTGAGGTTTGGCAACGAGGTTTTGAACTCGATGCCAGCCACCATTACCGACTTCAACAAGGCGCGATTGCTGGTGTCGCTGGCCGGCACCGCGCTGCTTGTGGACTCAGACACTGACCCCCTCGCGTTGACCCGCGAGGCTCTGGACCTTCTCGGCGATGAACCCACCCCCACCAGAGCCAGGGCGTTGCACTGGCTGGCCCGAGTGCTGGGGTTCGCCGAACACAATCAGATTGCTCAAGCACAAGATGCCGCCGTCGAGGCGCTCGGCCTGGCTGAGCAACTGAACCTGCCCAGGCTTGCCAGTGACATCCACACCACCTTGGCCGGGCTCGAGCAAAACGAGGGCGACGACATCGACCCGACGTTGGTGCGGGCTGCCGCTGCTGCCGCGAAGGCTGGCGCTGCCACTGCTGAGCTGCGGGCCCTGACGATCCTTGGGCGGGTGCGCATGGAGCGCGGGGAGTTTGCCGCAGCCGAAGAAGCCTTTGATCACGCCGTACGGCGAGCGATTGCGACTGGTCGCACCTGGGCTCCCTACGGCTTCGATGCTCGCTTCCACCGCATCCAAGTGTCTTTCGTATCCGGTGACTGGGCAAAGGCCGATGAGCTGCTAGCCCAGCCGCGAGTGGGAGCCCAGACCCTGCAACTGTCGATGCTGGCCGCAGCCGAGCTTCAACTGGTGGTCGGCCGAGGTGCGGAACCCTCGGCCAGTTTGGCCGCGTCGGCGCGCGAGCGCTGGCAACTCGACGGCATGTGTGCGATGACGGCCGCACCAGAATTCATCACGCTAGCTGGACGTGCGGGCCGGATGGTTGAGGTGGAGTCGACGTACTCCGAAACGCTGAGCGTGCTTGAGCCCGCCTGGGGCAGGCTGTTTGCGGGTCGAGTGCGGTTGGCCGCGGTCACGGTCACGGCACTGTCCACGGGGCTCGACTTACTTGGAGCGCCACAGCGCGCGGCGAGGTTGGCGCTGATCCAAGAAGTCGCCGAGCCAGCGTTCGAGGCTGCCGCGCGAGCACATGATCTGCTGTGGGCCTGGGGCCCCGAAGGGATCGCGTGGGAGCGTCGGCTCAAGTTCGAGGTTGCCCGATGCAAGTGGTTGGGCGGCGAACCCGGAGACCCAGTCGATCTTGAGCGCCTGGGTCGACAAGACGTACAGGGCTTCACGGCCTGGCCGCACGTGCTCGAAGGCGCGGCATCAAGGCTGCGGCTGGGCGAGGTCTTGGTCAGCCTCGGTGTCCAGGAAGGCAAAGACCTGATCGCCCAGGCGCGCGAGACAGGCGAGCGACTCGGTGCCCGATGGTTGACCGCTGGTCCGGTTCGTCGCGATGAGTTGGTGCTCACGCGACGAGAGCTAGAAGTGCTGCGCCTGGTTGCGGCGGGGCGTTCCAACGGTGAGATCGCCAAGCAACTGTTTATTGCGACCAAGACCGCCAGCGTGCACGTCTCGAACATCCTCGACAAGCTCGGGGCCGCGGGTCGCACTGAGGCTGCTGCCATTGCTCGCGAGAATGGCCTGTTGGGTGGGTGAAGTTTCACCGGGTAC
>Ga0073899_10006215_pt1 | contig 10341 bp, 10 predicted proteins | sample KloWWTmetaKNB5Ph_FD_88975 | JGI IMG/M metagenome (GOLD analysis project Ga0073899, IMG submission 88975) | Active sludge microbial communities from Klosterneuburg, Austria, studying microevolution and ecology of nitrifiers - Klosterneuburg... | ecosystem: Engineered > WWTP > Aerobic digester >...
CTTCGACTGCGCGGCCCTTCGGGCCGCTTCGCTCAGGATGACAGTTCATAGCTCTCACGACTCAGGACTCACGACGCACTTCTGATGTATTCCACCTGCCTCTTCTGCACCAAGGACCTCGGCACCAACGAGGTGATCGAGACGCTGCCCATCGGGCGACGGCTCGCCTTTGATGCGGCCCAGGGGCGGCTATGGGTGGTGTGCCGGCACTGCGCCAAGTGGAACCTGGTGCCGTTCGAGTCGCGGCTGGAGAGCATCGATGCCTGTGAGCGGCTCTTCCGCGACACGCGCACACGTTTCAGCACCGACAACATCGGTCTCGCCAAGGTGGGTGATGGGCTCGAGCTGGTGAGGGTCGGACCGGCACTCCGGCCGGAGTTCGCGTCGTGGCGCTATGGCGAGCAGTATCGCCGCCGTCGACGCAACACCTACCTGGTGGGAGGCCTCGGCGTCACCGCCGCCATCGGCGCACTCGCCGCACTGAACGCCGCAGGGCTCGCCGTCGCTGGCGGCGGCTACATGGCGTACCAACTGTTGAAGGGGGGCTGGGAGACCGCCCTGAATCGTCGGTCGCGCATCCTGCTCGCCGACCCGAAGACCGAAGAGCCAATGCAGTTCGATCGGAAGCGGCTGGCAAACGTCACCGTGTCGTGGGAGACCGGGGCCCCGTCGTTGGACATCCCGCGCGCCAAGCGGGAGGTGGACAGTATCACCACCTTCCGCGGGACCGAGTTCCATTCCGTCGGCCGCCGCGTCACGGGGTCCCTCAACATCCTCCTCGGCAGGTCCAGCGAGCTCGAGGCTGGCACGGCGATTCTGGCCGAGCACGCCGGGGACCTGACCGAGTGGCTGCGCGCCCGCACCGAGGCGCAGTGCCGCTTCGGGGGCGTCAACTCGTCATGGCGCTATCCTGGCCCGAACGCGCCGACCGCCTACGGCCTCTATTCGTCGCCCTACCTCCTCCTCGACAAGCTCGAGCCCGGCGAGAAGATGGCCGTCGAACTCTGGATGAACGAGGACATCGAGCGGCAGTGGCTCGAAGGAGAGCTTACTCTTCTCGAGCGCGAATGGCGCCAGGCCGAGGAGCTCGCGAAGATCAGCGACAACCTGGCGCTGCCGGAGACGGCGGATGAGGAGCTGGCGAGGCGGAAGGGTTCAGCGCAGCCCTGACCACGCAGGTCCTTCGACTGCGCAGCCCTGCGGGCTGCTTCGCTCAGGATGACAGTTCATCGCTCTCACGACTCAGGACTCACGACTCACTTCTGATGTACTCCACCTGCCTCTTCTGCACCAAGGACCTCGGCACCAATGACGTCCTGGAGACCCTGCCCATCGGTCGGCGCATCGCGTTTGATGTGGCCGAGGGGCGGCTGTGGGTCGTGTGCCGACATTGCGCCAAGTGGAACCTGGTGCCGTTCGAGTCTCGGCTCGAGACCATCGATGCGTGCGAGCGACTCTTTCGCGACACGCCGACGCGCTACTCGACCGACAACATCGGCCTGGCCCGGGTCAGGGAAGGCTTGGAGTTGGTGCGCATCGGTCCGGCGCAGCGGCCGGAGTTCGCGGGGTGGCGCTACGGCGACTCGTTCGGACGTCGGCGGCGACGCAACCTGTTGATTGCCGGTGGGGTGGCCGCGGCCGGGATCGCGGTCGTCTCGGGGGGGCTGGCGCTCGGTGTCTCCTTCGGCATGCTCGGGCAGCTGCCGAACTATTACAACCTCTTTGTGGTCAACCGCCGAGTCACGGTGCGCGTGCCACGCGCCGATGGTCCGCCGATCGAACTCTCGGACATGCTCGCGTCGAAGGCGCTCCTTGTGCGCCGTTCGAGCAGCGACTGGCTGATCCGCACCAAGGTGATGGAGCCATCCAGCGTCAGCAGCAAGCTCCGGAAGGCAGGGTCGCGAGAGATCGAGTTCACCGGCGCCGAGGCCGAACAGATTCTTGCGGGAGTCCTCGTCCGCCTGAACCGGTGGGGTGGCACGCAGCGCACCGTGCGCGAGGCCGTCGAGCTGGTGGAACGACACGGTGACAGTACCGGCGTGATCGCCGGAGCCTACTCGCCGGTCATGGACAAGAACGGGTCGCGGGAGATCGGCAAGACCGACTCGGAGTGGCGCCTCGCCGCCGAGATCGCGCTCAACGAGGACAACGAGCGGCTTGCCCTCGCCGGCGAGCTGCGCGTGCTGGAGTGGCAGTGGAAGGAAGCCGATCGCCTCGCCAAGATCAGCGACTCGCTGGCGGTGCCGGAGAGTGTGGAGGAAGAGCTGGCGAAGCGGAAGAGCTAAGTGTATTCCTGATCACGCAGGTCCCTTCACTGCGTTCAGGGCAGGCTCCTCGCTACGCTCGGGATGACACCGATCGCCGTTCGCCATTCGCCGTTCGCTTGCTTCTGTCACCCAACTGTCATCCGGCCGCCATCCCCGCGCCATCCCACGTCCCAATATTCGACAATCCCCACCCAGACCATGTACTCCACCTGCCTCCTCTGTGCCGACTCGTTGGGGACGAACGCCGTCCTCGAGACGCTCCCCGTGGGGCGCCGCGTCGCGTTTGACCCGGCCAAGGGGCGGCTGTGGGTGGTTTGTCCCGGCTGTGCGCGCTGGAACCTGGTCCCCTTCGACAGTCGCTTCCTCGCCATCGAGGATTGCGAGCGGCACTTCCGCGACACGCACGTGCGCTTCTCGACGGGGACGATCGGCATCGCCCGGCTTCCGGAAGGCCTGGAGCTGGTGCGCATCGGCCCCGCGCTCCGCCCCGAGTTTGCCGCGTGGCGCTACGGGCGTGAACTCCTCAAGCGGCGACGCGGCGGCATGTCGTTCGGTGTTCCGCGCGGGCACACGGGGATCGCGACGGTCCTCTCCGACCTCGCGACGATGATCGGAACGCTGGTCATGCTGCCGTTTCTGGATGATGCCGTCGGCGCGCGCCACGCGGTGAGCTCCGTCCGCCTCGTGCGCGATCCGCACACCGGCAACCTGCTCCGGGTGCGCGCGCTCGCGCTGGTACGCTCGATGCTCACTCGCCACGACGGCGCCTGGTCGCTCGAGGTCCCCTATCGCAGCGAGGTGGATGTGACGCTCGGCGACGACCCACTCGCCGTCACCTCCATCCGTGACTTCCCGTCCGTCGGCTTCTTCCGCGGATCGCAGATTCATGACGGCCTCAGTCGCGTACTCCCCACGCTCGAGCGCACGCGCCCGACCGAGGGGATGGTGCGCGAGGCCACGCGACTCCTGGAGCGCACCACCGACGACCCCGACCTCCTCTACAGTTGCGTGGCGGGGCGGCCGCTTCGGTTCGAGACCCGGGGCGAGTTCCCGTTGGTGGAGGTGGCGCCTGAAGTGCGCCTCGCCCTCGAGATGACCGCGCACGAAGAGACCGAGCGGCGGGCGCTGGCCGGAGAGCTCACGCTGCTGGAGCGCGAATGGCGCGACGCCGAGCGGTTGGCGGCGATCAGCGACGCGCTCTCGGTCCCCGCCTCGATCGAGGCCGAGTATCAGGCACGCTCCCACGGAGGACCGAATGTCGCCTCGTGACGTGGTTCAGCTCACGGCCGATGCCGCGCCACTCGTGCTGGCGCTGGTGGCACTCTGCTGGATCGCCTCTCTTGTTCGGCGCGACAGCTCGCTGGTCGATCGCATCTGGGGCTTCGGGTTTGTGCTGCTGGCGCACCATCACGGCACCGTGGCGGCAGCGCAGGGGGGCCGCGTTGACCGGCTCCTCGCCACGCTGGTCCTGATCTGGGGCCTGCGGCTCACGTGGCACATCACCCGTCGGAACTGGGGACACCGGGAGGATCCCCGCTACGCCGCGATGCGCACCCGCAACGGCGCCCGCTGGTGGTGGCAGAGCCTCTTCACCGTGTTCGTGTTGCAGGGAGGGCTGATGCTCCTCATCGGGCTCCCGCTCACGGCCATCGCCGCCCCGGGCGCCACCTGGGGGCGAGTCCTCGGCACGCTGCTCTGGGCCGTCGGCTTTGCCTTCGAGGCCGGCGGCGACTGGCAGCTGACCCGCTTCCGGGCCAACCCTGCCAACCGTGGCCAGGTGCTCGACACCGGCTTCTGGCGCTACAGCCGCCATCCGAACTACTTCGGCGACGCCCTGCAATGGTGGGGTTTCTGGTGCTTCGCGGCGGCAACGGGCCTCTGGTGGACCGTCCTCTCCCCGGTCCTCATGACCGTGCTGCTGCTGAAGGTCTCCGGGGTCACCCTGCTCGAATCGGCGTTGGTCAACTCCAAGCCGGCCTATCGGGAGTATATCCGCCGGACGCCGGCGTTCTTCCCGTGGTGGCCGAAGGACCGCTGACGGCGAAGAACGCGGTCCCGTTTTACGTTTCACCCAATCGCCGAGGACCGGGGACCGAGGACCGAATGCCGGTCGTTGGCCCCGATCACCGTTCACCGTTCACCTTCCGCGGCCTGATGGCCGCGGCTGAAGAGGCGTCGTATGTCGATCGTCCGCATCTCCGAATTGTCCCAGCACGTCGGCGCCGTCGTCTCGGTGCCGGGCTGGGTCGTCACGACCCGTTCGTCGGGCAAGATCGCCTTCTGCGTGATGCGCGATGGTACCGGCAATCTCCAGACGGTCTTCCCGAAGAATGAAGTGGTCGACGGGGCGTGGGAACGGTTCGCGACGCTGACGCAGGAGGCCTGCATCACCGTCACGGGCACGGTGCGCGAGGATGCGCGCGCGCCTGGTGGCTATGAGCTGACCGCGAGCGACGTGGTGGTGACCGCGCCGAGCGTGGACTACCCGATTTCGCCGAAGGAGCACGGCACGGCGTTCCTCTTCGAGCATCGCCACCTCTGGCTGCGCAGCAAGAAGCAGGTCGCGATCGCACGCGTCCGCCACGAGATCGAGCAGGCGATCCACGACTTCTACTACGCGCGCGGCTTCATCCGCGTGGACACGCCGATCCTCACCGGCTCGATCGGCGAGCAGGCGGGCGAGCTCTTCGCCACCGAGTACTTCGATCTCGGCCAGGCCTACCTGGCGCAGACCGGCCAGCTCTATGGTGAGGCGGCCGCGGCAGCCCATGGAAAGATCTACACCTTCGGGCCCACGTTCCGCGCCGAGAAGAGCAAGACGCGCCGGCACCTCACCGAGTTCTGGATGATCGAGCCGGAAGTCGCCTTCAACGACTCGAACGCCAACATGCAGTTGCAGGAAGACTTCGTCTCGTACCTGGTCGAGCGCGCGCTCGAGCGTCGCAAGGAAGAGCTCAAGGAACTCGAGCGCGACCTCGCGCCGCTCGAGAAGGTCACCGGGCCCTTCCCGCGGATCACCTACAGCGAGGCGATTGCCACGCTGCAGGCGCAGGGCTCCGACATCCAGTGGGGCACCGACCTCGGCGCCGACGACGAGACCGCGCTCGCCAAGGCCTACGACAAGCCGCTCTTCGTGATGAACTATCCGAAGGAAGTGAAGGCGTTCTACATGAAGGAAAATCCCGACGATCCGCGCACGGTGCTGAACAACGACTGCCTCGCCCCCGAAGGGTACGGCGAGATCATCGGTGGCTCAGAGCGGGAAGGGGATTACGACAAGCTGCTGCAACGGATCAAGGACCAGGGCCTCGACCCCGCCTCCTACGGCTGGTACCTCGACCTTCGGAAGTACGGCGGCTTCGTCCACAGCGGCTTCGGCCTCGGCCTCGAGCGCACGGTCGCCTGGATCTGCGGCATTCCGCATATTCGCGAAGCGATCGCGTTTCCGAGGCAGATTCATCGACTCTACCCGTGAACCGAGGACCGTGAAGCCGAGGACCGTGAACCGCATTGGACTCGGTCCTCCGTCCTCGGTCCTCGGTCATCGGCCCTCGTTTCGCTTCACCTCATCCCAAATCACATCCAGCTCCTCCAGCGTCGCGTCGCCGAGCACCACCCCCCGCTCGGCGGCGATGGTCTCGATGGATTCGAAGCGGCGGCGGAACTTGGCATTGGCGCGGTCGAGGGCGGTGCCGGGCTGGACGCCCGCCTTGCGGGCCAGGTTGACCACCGCGAAGAGGAGGTCGCCGATCTCGTCGGTGAGGGCCTCGCGGTCCTCGGTGCCGATGACGATCTCCGCCTCGACCTCCGCCAACTCCTCGGCCACCTTCTGCAGCGGCCCCCGGGTGTCGGGCCAGTCGAAGCCGACACCCGCGGCGCGCTCCTGCAGCCGGTAGGCCAGGAGGAGGTCGGGGAGGGTGGCCGGCAGTCCGGCGAGCGCCCCGCGCCCGGCGGGCCGCTCCCGGGCCTTGAGGGTCTCCCAGCGCTCCCGCTCGCCCAGCTCGAAGAGGTGCGGGTGGCGGCGACGCATCTTGGCCACCAGGTCGTCCGCGATCTCGTCCGGGGTAAATTCCCCCGTCTCCCGGCCGAGGACCAGTTGCCAGGCCAGGTGGAGGAGGAGGTCGGCCACCTCCTCGCGGATCGCGGCCGGTTCGCCACTGCCGAGGGCGGCGGCGAGTTCGTGGGCCTCCTCGATCAGGTAGGGTCGCAGGGTCGCCCGGGTCTGCACCCGGTCCCACGGGCAGCGCTCACGCAGGTCGGCCACCATCGCCACGGCTCGGTCCAACGCCGATTCATCTTGCATCCGTTCTCCGGGAGTCCTAGTCTCCGACTGTGCGCAATCCACTGACTTCTGACGTTGCCCGGGCGTGGGTCGACGTGGACCTCGATGCCGTGGTCCGCAACGCCCGCTCCTACGCCGCCAAGACCACCGCCCCGCTGTTGCCGATGGTCAAGGCCAACGGCTACGGCCTCGGCGCGGTCGCCATGGCCCGCGCGCTGGCGGTGGTCGACCCCTGGGGGTTCGGGGTCGCCACCATCGACGAGGCGCGCGAACTTCACGTCAACCGCGTGCTGCGGCCGACCCTGATCTGCTCGCCGCTCAATCCCGCCCACACCGAAGCGGTGGCGGCGGTCGCCGCGCGGCCCTCGATCGGCGACCTCACGGCGCTCCGGGCGTGGCTGGCCCTCGGTGACCTGCCGTTCCACCTCGAGGTGGACACCGGGATGGCACGATCCGGCCTGCGCTGGGATGATGCGGAGCAATTGCAGGAAGCGCGTAATCTGCTCGCCACGGCCACGGGATGGGAGGGTGTCTATACCCACTTCCATTCGGCGGAACAGAATGCGGCGGCGACGGCAGAGCAATGGGAGCGGTTGCAGGGCGTGATCGCGACACTCGGGCGCAGGCCGCCCCTGGTCCACGCGGCCAACTCGGCGGCGGGGGCATTCGGGAGCCGGTATGCCGCCGATATGACCCGCCCAGGCATCCACCTCTACGGCGGCCAGCTTCCCGGCCTCGACGCCATTCCCGTCGCAAGTGTCCGTGCGCGGATCTCGGCCGTGCGACGCATCGCGGCCGGCGCATCCGTTTCGTACGATGCGACGTGGCGCGCCGCCAATGCCACGACGATCGCGACCGTCGCGGCCGGCTATGCGGATGGCATGTCGCGACACCTTTCCAACAGCGGTGCCGTGGAGTTGCTCGGACACCGGCTGCGGATCGTTGGTCGGATCACGATGGATCACCTGATGGTCGATGCGGGCGATCTCCCCGTCGCCGTCGGCGACGTGGCGACGATCTTTGGCGGACTCGTTTCGGTCGACGAACAGGCCGCCCTCGCCGGCACGATCGCCTATGAATTGCTCACCGGGCTCGGGGCACGTCTCCCGCGCCGCTACCATGGGTCGTCATGAACCAGCACTTCGCCTCCCTGATTCTCGGCCTCGCCAGCCAGGCCAACTCCGCGATGGACGGGCAGTTGCCGCCCGGGGCGGCCGACGCCGGTGCGCCCGATGCGCGCCAGTTCGCCAAGGCATTGATTGACACGCTCGGCGCGCTCGAAGAGCGGACCCGTGGCAATCTGGACGCTGACGAGGCGAAGCTGCTCGAGCAGGCGCTGACGGCGCTGCGCTTCCGCTTTGCCACGGGGAAGACGTGAGCCGTCGTGCGGCGCTGATCGTCCTCGACGGCCTGGGCGTCGGCACGGCCCACGACACGGCCGCCTACGGTGACACCGGCAGCGCCACACTCGGCAACGTCATGCGTGCCTCGAAGGGGCTTCGCCTCCCCAACCTCGAGGCACTCGGTCTCGGCCTCTGTGGCGACAGCGGCGTCGCGCGCGTGGACGCCCCCACGGCGGCGCACGGTGTGGCGCAGCCCCGGAGTGCGGGGAAGGACAGCACCACCGGGCACTGGGAATTGTGCGGCGTCCAACTCGACGAGCCCTTCCCGACGTATGCGAACGGGTTCCCCGCCGATCTGCTCGCCGAGTTCAGCGCGCGCACCGGACGCGGGGTCCTCGGCAACATCGCCAGTTCGGGCACCGTGATCCTCGATCAACTCGGCGCCGAGCATGTGGCCTCGGGGAAGTGGATCGTCTACACCTCGGCCGACTCGGTCTTCCAGATCGCCGCTCACGAAGAGGTCGTGCCGTTGGAGGAGTTGTACGCGGCCTGCCGGATTGCCCGGGAACTGCTGGTCGATCCCCACGGCGTGTCCCGGGTGATTGCCCGGCCATTTCGTGGCCAGGCGGGTGCGTGGCAGCGCACGTCGAACCGGAAGGACTTTTCGAGACTCCCGACCGGGACCACACTCCTCGACCGCCTCGCCGAGGCCCATGTGCCGGTGGTCGGGGTGGGGAAGGTGGACGACCTGTTTGCTGGTCGGGGCGTGACCTCGATCCATACGGCGACCAACCAGGACGCCTATTCCCTGCTGGAAGGGGGATTGCTGTCCATGCGCCGGGGCTTCCTGTTCGCCAATGTCATCGAGTTCGACCAGAGCTGGGGGCACCGGAACGACGTCCCCGGCTTCCTGGGCGGTCTGGCGGAGCTGGACCGCTGGATTCCCCGGTTCCTGAGGCAGGTTCGGGACGATGACCTGATTATCTTCACCGCCGACCACGGGAACGATCCGACCACCCCGTCGACGGACCATTCACGCGAATGCGTCCCGGTTCTGGCCGTCGGTCCGCGGGTCCGTCCGGTGGCCCTCGGCGAGCTGGCGACGTTCGCCGACATGGGGCAGACGATCGCCGAGTTTCTTGGGGTGCAGCCCCTCGATGCTGGCACGTCTTTCCTGGAGCGCGTGTGGCAGAGCTGACCGCCCTTCGAGCCGCCGCCGAGCAAGTGCGCGACCGAGCGTACGCTCCCTACTCGGGCTTCCGGGTGGGTGTGGCGCTCGAAACCGATGGTGGGGTGGTCTTCGTCGGGTGCAACATCGAAAGCGCCTCGTACGGCATGACCATCTGTGCCGAACGGAGTGCGGTGGCCGCGGCGGTGTCGGCCGGGGAGCGTCGCTTTGCGCGACTCGTCCTGGTGAGCGACGCGCCGCACCCGATTGCCCCGTGCGGTGCCTGCCGACAGGTGCTGGCCGAATTTGCCCCGGACTTGCCCGTGATCAGCTGTGCTGGACCTGAGACCAAGGAGTGGACCATCCGCGACCTGCTGCCTGCTGCCTTCACCGGGGACGTGCTCGAGTGATTTCCCGTTTCCTCCCCCTGGTGGCGGTGGCGCTGATTGCCACGGCGTGCACCGAAAAGCTGACCACCCCCGCCGATTGCCCGGCCCTGTGTCCCGGCGGGAGCGCGGATTTCCGCGACACCGTGCTGACGGCGACGCTCGGCCTCGACTCCTCGTATGCGGGCTATGTCAGCGGTTCGTCGCTCCTCTCGGTGCTCCTCAGCACCGGCGGCGAGTACGGCAACTCGCGTGGCGTGGTTCGCTTCGCGCCGCGCGGCGACTCCGTCCTCGTCCGCGATACCAGTCGCACCTTCACGGTGGACTCGGTGGCGATCCAGTTCACGCTGCAGCGGAGCGATTCCACCTCCACCGGTGGCGTGGTCGAGATCTACCGACTGCCGTTGTCGCTCGACTCCCTCTCGACCGTGGCTGAGGTCGATGCCGAGATGACGCCGGAACGGCTGGTGCAGGAGTTCCCGATCAGCGCAACCTTCCGCTCCGGCCCGATGCGGATCTTCCTGAAGGACGGCGATCTGGCGAAGGTGGCCTTCACGGCCGCCGACAGCACGCGACTCGCCTTCGGCCTGCGCCTGCGTGCCGATGGCCCGAGCGGCGCGCGCGTCGGTGCGTCGGCCGCCGGCGGTGAAGGACCGTCGGTCACCTGGTACACCACGGCGGACATCGCCGACACCACGGTACGCACGCAGATCTTCAATCGTCTCCCCGCCGCGAACTTCTCGGTGCGGACTGCGTCTGCAGCGGGCGATGCGGGCCTCCTGGCGGTCGGTGGCTATCCGGTGAGCCGGAGCTTCATCCGTTTCGCGCTGCCGCCGGCCTTGCGGGACTCGGTCACCATCATCCGCGCCACGCTGCAGTTGACGGCCGATGTCCC
>Ga0073899_10006216_pt1 | contig 10341 bp, 11 predicted proteins | sample KloWWTmetaKNB5Ph_FD_88975 | JGI IMG/M metagenome (GOLD analysis project Ga0073899, IMG submission 88975) | Active sludge microbial communities from Klosterneuburg, Austria, studying microevolution and ecology of nitrifiers - Klosterneuburg... | ecosystem: Engineered > WWTP > Aerobic digester >...
TCCCTCGGCGAGGGTGATCAGGTAGCGGCGTTGCTTGTTGTCGACCAACAGCACCTTGTCGCCCTCCGCGAAAACTCGGCTCATCTTCGTCCTCTCCCCTTGCCCATCAACATCTCGACCGGTACCGGCTCGTGGGCGGCCGACTTGCTCACCACACGACAGAAGGCGCACAACTCCACAGTGGTCGGCGCACCACACTGCCGGCACTCGTGCAATGAATCCGTGGAAGCAGCCGAATGACCCTGTAGCAGGGGTGCCATGTTCTCCAGGAAGTTGAGATAGAAGGCGGCCTTGCTACCGGGGGACTCGGCTTCGATGGAGTTCAGCGCCGCCTTGTAGGTGAGGTGCTTGTTGCCGACTGCCATCGGGCATTCGTCGACCAAGTAGTCGATGCCGCGCAGGATGCACCATGCCGCGGTTTCGCGCTCGGTGAGCCTGACCAACGGCTTGACCTTCTTGGGGAAGCCGTCACGGGCCGGAAGCACCGGAAGCTGGCGGGCCAGGTACTCGACGTCCCACCTCAGGGTGTTGCCGAACAAGACGGCGGCCTCGTCGTCGAGGTTGTGCCCGGTGACCAGCACCGAGTAGCCGCCTTCGATGGCGGCCTTATCGAAGAGGTGCCGCTTGCTCGTGCCACAACCACTACACGGGACTCGGCGGGTGGCTCGGGCAGCAGTCGGTATGTCGTAGCCGTAGTCGGCTCTCAGGGAGACCTCGATCAGGCGCAGACCGCGTTCCTCGGCGAAGGCACGAGCGTGCTGCCCCGACGTCTCGCTGTAGTCGCCGATGCCGAGCCCGATGTACAACCCGTCGGCCTGGTAACCGAGCTGGATCAGGATGTCCCACAGAGCCAGGCTGTCCTTGCCGCCCGATACTGCCACCAGCACCTTGTCGGTGGATGAGAGCATCTCGAAGTGGTCGATCGCTTTCACTACCTGGCGCTTGCACAGCTCCAGGAAGTGCTCGGCGCAGAAGTTGGCGTTGTGCCTGGGTAGGTCGATGACGGCCGGACCGCGGCAGGTGCGGCACTTCGAGCCGGCGGCGACCACTCAGCACCCCCCGGAGATGACGGGACGGACCTCGACGGTGTCGTCGGGTCCGAGATCGGCGTCGCCAGGTACGAGGGTTCCGTTGCGAATGACGAGGTGGGATTCGCGCGGCAGTCCGAGGTGGGCGAGGAGGGCGTTCACCGACCGGTGCCCGTCGACATCGATCTCGCGACGAGGATTGCGCAGCATTACCTTCATCCCAACAGTGTGCCCAGCAGCCGGACGATTCCAGCGGTAGGACGATTGACGTCTATTTCGCCGACCGCGCCGCTGCTTTTCGCTCACGCCTAGTGGGAGGGGCAATGGCCTCGAGACGCACGAACTGGCCCGGCTTGAGCTTCTCCGTGGCCACGACCTCCTCGTTGCGGCCGAGGAGGCGCTTCAGCAGGCGGGGCGTCCAGAGCATGGCACCGACGGCCATCCAGCCCCGGCGACCCCCGAACAGACCCTTGTACAGGGCACCCCTGCGCAGGTAGGCGGAGGGTGAGAGGAGGGACGGCTTGCGCGGCACCAGCTACACCCGGCGGATTTCGACGAGGGTCGTCTTCCTCTTGCCGGATCGCTTGCCGAGCAGGAAGAAGACCAGCAGGAGCAGAACGCCACCGACGACGGCCACCGTCATCAGGGTCTGCTTCTTGTCGTCGATCTTGCCCTGCAGACCGGTCTGCACATCGCGGAACTTCGACTCGAGGTCCTCGCGTGAGATGCGGGGCTGGGCCATGTCAGCGCTTCTCCTTGGTCAGGGGCTGCTTGTTGATGCGCGCCACGGCGAGGCCGACAACGAGCAGGCTGAAGATCAGTCCGAACAGGTAAGGCGCGAGGCTGGCCCAGCGCCCGTGGAAGGTGCCGGGCCACTCGGTCTGCACCATGCGCAGCAGGCCGAGCGCCAAGAACGCCGTGCCGAGCCCGATCAGGACTGCACCGACGATGCCGAAGGCGATCCAGCGGCCGGCACCCTTGAGTGGGCCCAAGGTCTCCTGGCGGGCATAGTCCTTGACGAGCTGCACTGTCTGGCCGATAGGCCCCTGGGGTGCATCGTGCTTTGGGTCGCGGTCCTTGTCGGGCACGCCCCAATGTGTAGCACGCGATCGACCCGTTTCCCTACAGATCCGACCATCGAGCCTTCATCCGGCGTGGAGGCGGAACTCCAACACGGCCTCGATGTCGCCGAGCTTGGCAGCCAGAAGCTCCAGACGCTCCAGTGGCCCGGATGCACACAAGAGGTCGTAGCTATCGGCCGGGCCGAGAGGAGCAAGCTCGACGAGGTTGTAACTGGCGATAACGGGATCGTCGACGATCTCCTGCTCTCGGCCACCGGTCCGGTCGCCCAGCTCGACTGAGAGGGCGGCGGCGCGACGCACCCGCGGAGTGAGCTCGGCCACCATGGCGGCCACGGCACCAGCTTCGCCCGGATATTCGGGCCAGTCCTCGATGTCGGCCAGGGGGAAGGGGTCTTCGGAAAGCCAGGACCGCACCCGGATGCGCCTCATTCCCAAGGTGATGAGGTAGAGATGTCCACGGAGGTCAGGCTCGGCGTGAGCAATTAGAGCCGCAGTGCCCACACTGTGACGCATATCGCCACCCCCGACCTCGTTGCCTCTTTCGATCAGTACGACGCCGAACTCGGGTTCCTCATTGGCCAGACAGTGACGCACGAGGGCCCGGTAGCGCGGTTCGAAGACTCGAAGGGGAAGCACCCCTCCGGGTAGTAGGACCCCACCCAGCGGGAACATCGGCAGCGGCTCCATCGCTCGATCCTCAAAGGGGTGCGAGATCGGCGACAGTGGGACCGCTCGGATAAGCAGCGAGGAGGGAGGCCAACTCGTCCCAGACCGGCCGGTAGACGACCTTTTCGGCGATCTGGGGGCCGTTGAGCAGCATCGCGAATTCGATCGCGCCACCTCCGTCGATGGGCACGAAACCGCTCAATGCCTTGGCGCCCGGCTTCCCCCCGGTTCCGTCGTCGTAGTTGTAGAGGGTGCCTGTCTTGGCCCTGAGTACGCCTGCCAGGGGTGAGCCCTCGAAGGCATCGCTGAGGGTGCCTCCCGCCTGCGCGGCGACGGGGAGCCCCAGGCCCACTGCATCGCTGGGCGACAGGTACTGCAGCATCTCCAACATGGTCGCGCAGGTGAGCCTGTTGTCGTCGGACAGACCCGAGCCGTCGACCAACACCACACCGTCCATGGGGATTCCCCATTGCTGCAGTGTCGTGTTGACGACATTGAGGCCGGCCTCACGCGTGCCCGCTCCCCCAGCCTGCAGGCCGATCTCCTTGAGCACCATCTCGGCGGTGTTGTTGTCGCTGGTGGTGAGCATCTCGGCGACGATCGCCGTGAGCGGCTGGGATTGGACCGAGGCGACCACGGGCGTGTCGAGAGGTGCGACACCCTTGGACGACGAACTGCCGACGGTGACGCCTCTTTCGATCAGGGCTGCGGTGAGCACAGTGGCAGCACCCACGGCCGGGTCGTTCGACGACAAGGTGTTCGACTCGCGAGAGTCGTTGGCGAGAAGGGCGGAGACCGGACCACCCTCGCTGAAGCGCACATCGGCGGCCCACGACGGTGCGTACCACTCGTCGTCGTACCGGCTGGCATCGCCCACCACCCCACCGGTGATCGACGTCACCCCGGCTGCGACGATGGAGTCGGCAAAGGCCTCAATCGACGTCACGTTGAAGGGCGGAAATTTCGTGTTCGGGCCCTGCCACCACGAACTGCTCAACACTGGGTCGCCGCCGCCGACGAGGAACAGGTCGCCGTCGACTACACCGCCTGCGAGCGACCCCCTGACCTCAGTGGTGTAGGTGAAGTCCGGTCCCAGCACTTCGATGGCAACCGCGGCCGTGATGATCTTGACGTTGCTCGCCGGTCGCAGAGCCACCGAGGCGTTCTTCGAGGCCACCGACTGGCCATCGACGGAGATCGCCACGCACGAGGTGTCGTCGATGTTGGGCAAGAACCCCTCGGCCTCGGTGGCGAAGGCGGCGAGGTTCACATCGCGGGCCAGGACGGCCGGGGCACGCCTCACCGAGATCACCGGCGTGGCGATGGTGTCGGGCACCGTCGTGGGCTGGTCTGGAACGGCCGCCGACGAGTCCGGCACGGTCACCGTCACCGACGACTCGGGAACTGTCTCGGATACCGCAGTGGGGGTGCGGCTTGAGGCGAAACGCCAGCAGCCACCGAGGATCAGCGCAGGCACCAATGCAACCGCCACGAGGGCAGGGAAGGGGTTGCGGCGGCGAGCCATTCAGCCAAGGCCCCTGAGCTGGCGGAAGCGAGCGTACTGCCAGAGGTGACCCAGGGCCGTGACGGCCCGATTGCCGCTCGCGTAGCAGAGACGCCCGGTCTCCCGAACACGACGTGGGCCGGGGTTGTAGGGGTCCGCCACCGCTAGCTCGGTGGTGGTGAGGATCGGTTTGGCGTACCTCAGGGACAGATCGTGGGCGGCCTGGGCGAAGCGTTCGTCCTGGCGTTCGTGGTAGGCGACGATGCGTTCCAGACCGTGGTCGGGGTAGAAGCGGCTCTCGCGCATCATCCGCGCCTGGTTGCTCTGGATGCCCAAACCCAGGTAAACGATTGAGTGCACCTCGGGATGGGCAGCGATCAACTCCATCACCTCGGGGATCGTGTCGCGCGTTTCACCACCGGCACAATCGACCGGGTTGCCGCGGCTCCAGCGCGGCGGCAGCAATTTGTCGATCTGGGTCAGGAGATCCTCGGGCAGGGGCATCAGCACCAGCCTGCCGTCGCGATCGATGGCGTCGCTCGTGACCACACCCCAGCCACCGGCGGTGGTGAGCACCACCGTGTTCGGCCCGGCAGGCAGGGGCTGGGTGGCGAAGGTGGCGGCGATCTCGAACGCCTCCTCCACGGTCGCCGCGCGGGTGACACCCGACTGGCGGCAGACCCCATCGAACACCTTGTCGTCGGCCGCCAGGGCTCCGGTGTGGCTGGCCGCCGCTTTGGCACCGTGCTGGGTGGATCCCCCCTTCACGACCACGAGCGGCTTGATCGCGGCCACGGCGGTGAACCGATCGAGCAACGCCCGCCCATCGATGATTCCCTCTACGTAGGCCAGCGACACCGCAGTGGCCGGGTCCGCGGCAAACCAGTCGAGGTAGTCGGCAGGTGTGACGGCGGCTGCGTTGCCCGCCGACACAGCGCGGCTGATGCCCACCCCAGTCTGACGGGAGTAGTTGAGGAAGCTGCTGACGAAGTTCCCGCTCTGGCTGGCGACGGCGATCCGGCCTTCGGGTGGGTAGGGCGCGACGATCTGGGCGCACAACCCCACCGGGGTGCTCACCAGGCCCTGTCCGTTGGGTCCGGCGAGAAGGATGCCCAACTCGTCGGCCAGGTCGATGAGCTCCGCTTCGGCCCGACGCCCCTCGAGGCCTGCCTCGCCGTATCCGGCGCTGGTGAGGAAGGCGGCCTTCACACCTTTGGCGGCGCAGGCCCTCAGCAGGGCCGGATTGGCGCCAGCCGGGGTACACACGAACACGAGGTCGATCTCACCATCGGGCAGGGACTCGATGTCGGCCACGGTGCTCACGCCGAGCACCTCTTCTCCATTCAAGTTGGTGCCGAACACTGAACCGCGGTAGCCGTTGGAGAGGATGTTGTGCAGGCTCACGAAGCCGAACTTTCCTGGGTGGCTACTGGCGCCGGCAACCACCACGCCTCGTGGTTCGAACAGGGCGCGGAACTGCTCCTCGGTGGGCCGAGGGCGCCGCGGAGCGAGCAGGCCGGCAGGCTCACCAACCTCTACCAGCGCATCCACCGCCACGGGCGTGCCGTCGGATCCCACGATCAAGGGGTTGACGTCGACACTGATCACGTCGGGCCGCGCCACCGCCAGAGCGGAGAGCCCGAGCAGGACGTGACGTAATGAGTCGCGGTCCACTTCGGAGTCGCCGCGGAAGGGCCCGAGCAGGGCCCGCGCGGTCAGCCCGTCGATCATCTCGTCGGCGTCGGCGGGGACGATGGGGATCGGTCGGAACTGGACGTCAGCGATCGCCTCGGCGAGCACTCCCCCGACGCCGAGCATCACATTGGCTCCGAACTGGGGGTCGCGGACTATCCCGGCGATGAGCTCGCGGTTGCCCCGGACCATGGGTGCGACGAGAAGCGACACTTCTCCGTCGGCGGGGGTGGCCTTGGCGAGCAGACCGCTCGCCGCCGTCTGAACCGAGGCAACGTCGGTGAGCCCGAGGGCTACCAGACCGCGCTCTGTCTTGTGGGAGATCGCCGCGCCACAGAGCTTCACCACCACGGGGAATCCGAGTTCGGCGGCGGCAGCTCCAGCGGCGTCGGCGTCGGCGACTTCGCGCTCTGCGGCCAAGGGTACCCCGTAGTCGCCCAACAGGGTCTTCGACTGGGCTTCGGAGAGTGTGTGTGGATGGATGTTCATCGGTAGGTCAGGCCTTCAGCGCAGCGACGAAGAACTCGATGATGTGTCGGCGAGCGCGATCCATCTGCGCGGTCGAAAGGGGATCCGCATCGAGGAGGCCACGGAGGAAGGGAGCATCGCTGAAGTAGCTGAGCAGGGCGCCGTACCCCGTGAGCAGGAGATGCTCCGGGTCCTGGCGGCGGAACACCCCGGCATCCATCTCGCGTTGGAAGAACGCCACGGCCTTGTCGAACATCGGCCTCAGCACCGCAGCCAGATCGATACCCAGGTGGACACCTCCGTCGAGAGCTTCGCGGCGCATCAGGCGCACATAGTCGGGGTTGTCGGCAAACAGGTCGAAGCCCGCGCGGATGACCAGCTCCATCTTCCTCTCGCCGGTCTCGGGTGCAGCGACGGCCGAGGCGAGACGCTCGAACCAGTCGCTCAACAGGTGTTCGAACACCTCCCCGTACAGCACATCTTTCGACGCGAAGTGATGAAGCAGGCTGGGGCGGCGGATGCCTACTCCGGCAGCGATGTCGTTCAACGATGTACCGTCGTAGCCGTTCTCGGCGAAGCAGCGGATGGCCTCGGCGAGGATGAGCTCCCTCGTCGAGGGTTGCTCCATCTCTTGGTCGGCCATGCGGCCCAGCTTATGAGATCGTTGGTCGATGACCTCTGTCACTGCCTCCCGGGTGCTCACCCCTTCGGGCTGGATCGGGCCGGCGCGGGTCGGGCTCCACGGCCCAGTCATAACCTCCATCGAGTCCGTGGATACTTCAGTCGACCGCTGGCTGGTGCCCGGCTTCGTGGATCTGCAGGTGAATGGCATCGAGGACATCGATGTTGCCGCGGCGTCCGGCGCCGATTGGGAGCGGCTCGATGCCCTGCTCGCCGCCCAGGGAGTCACGACTTGGTGTCCCACCCTGGTGACGATGCCGCTCCATCACTACGAACGCCCTCTGGCCGCCATAGGCGCGGCGTCTGCCCGACCGCAAGGGGGAAGGCCCGCGATCGCCGGTGCCCACCTCGAGGGACCGTTCCTCGGCGACGCGCCCGGTGCCCACCCGAGTGAACTCATCGTGCCCGTCGACCTCGAGTGGCTCAGCATGCTTCCGCCCCACGTTGCCGTCGTCACCTTGGGCGCGGAACAGCCCCTCGCGTCCGAGGCCACCCGCTTGCTCACCTCTGCTGGTCGCCTCGTCGCCATCGGCCACAGCCGTGCGACCGAGGCCCAGTTCGATGCTGTTGTGCAGGCCGGGGCGCGCCTCGTCACCCACCTCTTCAACGCGATGAGCGGGCTCCACCACCGCTCCCCCGGCGTCGCTGCCTTCGCCATCACGGAACCGGGTGTGTCGACCTCGTTGATCGCCGACGCGGTACATGTCCACCCGCGAATGCTCGCTCTAGCCTTCCAGGCGGTCGGTGCCGATCGGGCCGTGCTGGTCACCGATTCTGTGGCCTGGCGTGCCGGCACGGCCGGCGTCATCGGGTTGACCCTCGCCGGCGGGGCGCCACGCCTTCCCGACGGCACCCTCGCCGGCAGCGCGCTCACCATGGATGCCGCGGTCCGCAACTGCGTCGCCGCGGGAGTGCCCGCCGAGCACGCCATCCAGGCTGCGAGTCGTAACCCCGCCCGACTGCTGGGTCTGAGTGACCGCGGCACCATCTCCGTCGGCCAACGCGCCGACCTGGTGGCTCTGTCCCCGGAGTTGGAGATCGAGCAGGTCTGGGCCTCGGGCGTGGCCACCCCGATTCTCAGCCGCTGACGGTCCCCCGTCCGGGCAGTCGCCGCCTTGCTGCCACCGACGTCACCTACCGGTACAGTCGAGACGTGCTCACCCCGGAACAGGAACAGCAAGCGATCTCACTCATCCGCGGCCTGGCGATCGACGCCCCGCTCTACGCCAAGAGCGGGCACCAGGGCACGGCAATGGCGCTCGCTCCCCTCGCCCATGTCCTCTACAGCCGGGTCATGAGCCATGATCCGGCCGATCCCCAGTGGCCCGACCGCGACCGCTTCATCCTGTCCGGTGGCCACGCCTCGATCCTCCAGTACGCCATGCTCTTCCTGGCCGGATACGGCCTCGAACTCGACGACATCAAGGCCTTCCGCCAGTGGGAGTCCGCCACCCCGGGCCACCCTGAGGTGGGCCACACCGCCGGTGTCGAGGTCACCACCGGTCCCCTCGGGCAGGGTTTCGCGAACTCCGTCGGCATGGCTCTGGCGGAACGGCACCTGAGGGCCCGCTTCGGCCCCGACGTCGTGGAGCACTTCACCTTCGTGATCGCCGGCGACGGTTGCCTGATGGAGGGGGTCAGCCACGAGGCCGCCTCCCTGGCAGGGCACCACAAGCTCGGCAACCTCGTCTGCGTCTACGACGACAACCACATCACCATCGATGGCGACACCTCCCTCACGTGCAGCGACGACGCCGCGATGCGGTTCGAGGCCTATGGCTGGCACGTCGAGGACCTCGGCGAGGTGGCCGACGACCTCGATGCCCTCGAGGCCGGTTTGCGAAGGGCGATGGCGGTCACCGACAGGCCCAGCCTGCTCCTGCTCAGGTCACACATCGGCCATCCCAGCCCCGACCTCACCGACCGCCACGAGGCCCACGGCAACCCGTTCACCGTCGAGCAGGCCGCTCGCACCAAGGCCGTGATGGGAATCCCCGAGGAGCCCTACTGGGCGCCGGCCGACCTCGTTGCTGCCTACCGTGTCCACTGCGCCGAGCGCGGTGGAGACGCCCGTTCTGCCTGGCAGGCACGCTTCGATGCTGCCTCGGTGGACCACGCGGTGTGGCACGCCTGTTGGACGGCCACAGGTCTGCCAGGCTGGGAAACCGGCCTGCCCACCTTCGACCAAGGTGACAAGATCGCCACCAGAGTGGCCATCGAGAAGGCGTTCAATGCCACACTGGATCTGGTGCCGGGTCTCGTTGCCGGCGCCGCCGACCTCACCAGCAACACAGGCACCAAGCTCACCGGTCAGGTGGCGGCCGGACCCTCCAACCCAGGAGGGCGCCAGGTGTACTACGGCATCCGCGAACACGCCATGGGCTCGGCCATGGTCGGCATGGCACTGCACGGTGGCGTGCTCCCCGCTGGGGGCACCTTCTTCGTCTTCCTCGACTACATGCGCCCAGCCGTGCGCCTCGCCGCGCTCAGCGGCGCGAAGGTCGTCTTCGTCTTCACCCACGACTCGGTAGGGGTCGGCGAAGACGGGCCCACCCACCAACCTGTGGAGCACCTCGCCACCCTGAGGGTCCTTCCCGGCCTGCAGGTCATCCGCCCCGCCGACGCAAACGAGACCGCGGCAGGTTGGAAGGCGGCGGTCGACTATTCCGGCCCCACCGCCCTCGTCCTCAGCCGGCAGAACCTCACCGTGTGCACCGACGGGAGCGCTGTCGACGTGGGTGCGGCCGTCGTGCGCGACAGCGACGTCCCCCAGGTGGTGCTCCTTGCGACTGGCAGCGAGGTCTCCTTGTGCATGGAAGCTGCCGACGAGCTCGCCCGGGCCGGCATCACCTCGCGCGTGGTGAGCATGCCCTCGTGGGACCGCTTCCGGGCCCAACCAGCGGAGTACCGCCGCGACGTCCTTCCACCCTGGCTGCCCGTACTGTCGGTCGAGGCCGCAAGCACCTTCGGATGGGCCGCCTACGCAACCGACTCGATCGGCATCGACCGCTTCGGCGCCAGCGCCCCCGGCGGCGTGGTCCTCGACAAGCTCGGAATCAATGTCGCCAACGTCGTGGCCCGGGCCGCGGCACTCGTCAACAAGGATTGACCCAATGGATCGTCTCGGCCTCCTCTACCACGAGTTCGGGCAGAGCCCGTGGCTCGACAACCTAAAGCGCAGCTATCTCACCGGTGGCGAGCTCGAGAGGCAGATCCGCCA
>Ga0073899_10006218_pt1 | contig 10339 bp, 7 predicted proteins | sample KloWWTmetaKNB5Ph_FD_88975 | JGI IMG/M metagenome (GOLD analysis project Ga0073899, IMG submission 88975) | Active sludge microbial communities from Klosterneuburg, Austria, studying microevolution and ecology of nitrifiers - Klosterneuburg... | ecosystem: Engineered > WWTP > Aerobic digester >...
CTGCTGGCCTTCGACGTGCTGCACGACCTGGCGCTGCTGCGCGTCAAGGATGCCGGGCCGGAGCGGCCGGCGCTGGCGTTCCGCGGCCCGGACGCCGTGCTGCAGCGCGGCGAGCGTCTGTACTCGCTGGGCAACCCGCTGGACATTGGCTTTGCCGTGACCGAGGGCACCTTCAACGGTCTGGTGCAGCGCAGCTTCTACCCGCGCATCTTCTTTGGCGGCGCCATCAACCCCGGCATGAGCGGCGGCCCGGTGATCGACGAGGCCGGCCTGGTGATCGGCATCAACGTCTCCAAGCGGCTCGACGGGGAGCTGGTGAGCTTCCTGGTGCCGGCGGAGTTTGCCCAGGCGCTGCTGGCGCGTGGCGCCAGCGCCAGTGCGCTGACGCGCAAGGCGCATGCCGAAGTGACGCGCCAGCTCATCGAGCACCAGAACCAGGTGACGCAGCGCTTCATCGGCACGCCCTTGAAGGCGCAGCGCCATGGCGGCTACAGCGTGCCGGTGCCCGACGACGCGCTGGCGCGCTGCTGGGGGCGCGCGCGCGACCCCGACTTCAAGGCCTTTGACCTGGAGCGCACCAATTGCCAGCTCGACAGCCAGGTGTTTGCCGGCGAGATCACCACCGGCTTCATCCGGGTGCGCTACGAGGCATATGACGCGCCCAAGTTCAGCGCCCTGCGCTTTGCCCGCATGTATTCGGACAGCATGGCCAACGAGCAATTCGCGCTGCGCGGCAACAGCCGCACGACCGCCGCCGAGTGCTCCGAGCGTTTCATAGACCGCGCCGGCATGGCCATGCGCGCGGTGGTCTGCATGAGCGCCTACCGCAAGTTCCACGGCCTGTACAACGTGTCGGTGCTGGTCGGCTCGCTCAACCGTCCCACGCAGGGCGTGCAGGGGCGGCTGGACGCCCATGGCGTGAGCTTCGAGAATGCGTTGGCGCTGGTGGCCTATTACCTCAACGGCTTCAAATGGGAGGGCGCGCGATGAGCGACGGCGACACCCAGATGATGGAGCTCGACCCCGAGGGCGAACCGGTGCGCACGGCGCCGGCCGGACTGGCTGCGGCGCCGAGCGGTGGCGAGGAGGGCGGCGACGGCAGTGGCCTGTTGGGCCTGCTGGAAGTGATAGACCGCAGCGGCGTGATGGTGACGCGGCTGCCGGTGACCCGCTGGCCGGTGACCATCGGGCGCGCGCTGTCGGCCGATCTGGTGCTGGACGACGCGCACGTCGCGGCCGAGCACCTGCGCATCGAGGCGCCGCCGGCGGGACCCCATCGCGTGACGGTGCTCGACACCATCAATGGCGTGCGCCGTGGCCGGCGCGCCTACCAGCGTGGCGAGCAGTTCGACTGGGATGCCCAGGACGATCTCGGCCTGGGACGCCTGCGCCTGCGCCTGCGCTTGCCCGGTATGCCGATTGCCGCCGAGCAGGCGCTGCCGGGCTCGCCCTGGCTGTCTGTCGGCGTGACGCTGACGCTGTTGCTGGCGGTGCTGGCATTGAGCCTGCTGCAGGCCTGGTTCCGGGCCACCGAGCCGGCCAAGTTCGCGCAGGCGGCGCTGTCGCTGGCGGGCATGCTGGTGGCGGGCCTGGGCGTGTGGGCCGGCCTGTGGTCGCTGGCCACCAAGCTGTTTACCGGCCACCCGCAGTTCTGGCGGCATGTGCGCATTGCCTGCGCCTTCTCCCTGCTGGAGCCCTTGGTGACCGGCAGCGCCTACCTGCTCGCCTTCTCCTTCTCCTGGGAGAGCCTGGCGCGCTTCAACTTCCTGTTCAGTGCGCTGGTGTTTGCCGCCGGCGTCGTCATGCATCTGCTGGTGATAGCACCGCAGCGCCGCCGCGCCTTGATCGGCATGGTGGCCGGCATCACCTTGCTCGGTGTGGTGGCCACCATGGGCACCACCTGGCTGCAGAACCAGCGTGCCAGCAACCAGTTGTACCTGTCGGCGCTGTTTCCGCCGGGCTGGCGGGTGGCGCCGGCGGTGCCGGTGGACCAGTTCATGCTGGAGGCGGGTTCGATCCGCCAACGGCTTGAGCAGCGGCTCAAGAACCCGGACGACGACACGCCGGGCGACGAGGAAGAGGACTGAGCCCAGCGCCGCGGGCCGGCCGCTGAAATTTGGAGGGTGCCTATGCAGACCGCAGACGTGTTGATCCTGGGCGCCGGCATGGCCGGTGCCTCGGCGGCCTACTTCCTGGCGCCGCACGCCAAGGTCTTGCTGCTGGAGCGCGAGTCGCAGCCGGGCTACCACGCTACCGGGCGCTCGGCGGCGATGTATTCGCAGTCCTACGGCAACGCGGCAGTGCGCGCGCTCACCGTGGCCTCTGCGGACTTCTATCGCCGGCCACCGGACGGCTTTTGCGACTACCCGCTACTGACGCCGCGTGGTGCCTTGACGGTGGGCACGGCGGCGCAGTCTGATAGCTTGCGCGAGACCTGGCACGGCATGCGCGCGCTGGTGCCCAACATCGAATGGTGGACCACGCCGCAGATCCAGCGCCGCGTGCCGGTGCTGCGCGCCGAGGCTGCCGCGTTCGCCATCTACGAGCCTGATGCCATGGACATGGACGTGCACGCCATTCACCAGGGATTCCTGCGCGGCGCCAGGCAAGCCGGCGCGCAGCTGCTGTGCAACGCCCAGGCGCAGCGCGTCTGGCGCGAGGGCCCGCTGTGGTGCGTCGAGACGCCGGCCGGCTGCTTTGGCGCGCCGCTGCTGGTGAACGCCGCCGGTGCCTGGTGTGACGAGTTGGCGGTGCTGGCCGGTGTGGCACCGGTAGGCCTGGTGCCGATGCGGCGCACGGCCTTCACCTTCGAGGTGCCGGCGGGGGTTGACATCCACGACTGGCCGCTGGTGATCGACGCCAGCGAGAGCTTCTACTTCAAGCCCGACGCCGGCGTGCTGCTGGCCTCCCCGGCCAATGCCGATCCGGTGGCGCCGCAGGACGTGCAGCCCGAGGAGTTGGACGTGGCGATTGCGGTGGACCGGCTGGAGAGCGCCACCACGCTGACGGTGCGCCAGATCAAGCGCAAGTGGGCCGGACTGCGCTCCTTTGTGGCGGACAAGACGCCGGTGGTCGGCTTCGCGCCGGATGCCCCCGGCTTCTTCTGGCTGGCGGGGCAGGGTGGCTACGGCATCCAGACCGCTCCGGCGCTGGGTGAACTGGCGGCGGCCTTCGTGCGCGGCCTGCCGGTACCCGCCGCCATGGCGGCATGGGGAGTCAGCGCCGCGGCGCTGACGCCTCGTCAAACAGCCCGGGGCCATTGAAGCGCGCCCGCTCGATCAGCAGCAAGCGCAGCTTGGTGTCGACGCCGCCGTTGGCCGAGAAGCCGCCGGCGCGGTTGTGGGCGGCCAGTATTCGGTGGCAGGGCACCACGGGCGCAAACGGGTTGGCGCCCAGTGCCTGCCCGACGGCACGTGCGGCGCCGGGCTCACCGAGTTGGCGCGCCACTTCGCCATAGGTGAGCGTCTCGCCGGGGGCCATGCGCCGTGCCAGCGCGTAGACGCGCTGGTGAAACGGCGGCACGCCGCGCATGTCCAGCACGATGTCGCTCAGGTCGGCCGGATCGCCCGGCCTGCCGTCGAGCAGGGCCACCACGGCGTCAATGGCCGCTTGCACCAGCGGTGGTGCGGGCGCTTCGCGGCAGTGCGCAAAGCGGCGCGCCATGCGCGCGCGCGTGGCGGCTTCGTTGACCTCGGGCAACTGCACGCCGGTCAGCCCATGCGCGCCCCAGGCCACGGCGCAGTGGCCAATGGCGGTAGGGAACAGTGCATAACCCTCGGTTGGCATCATCACGCGCATGGTAAACCCCGACCCGACCCGTGTCAGCCGCCGCCCAGCAGATGGCGCACGAAGAACGCGGTGATCTTCTGATTCACCTCGGCCATCACGCCGCGGTCGAATCCCGGCGGGTCATTGAGCATGTCGCCCAGCAGTCCGGTCAGGCCCGGCGGCAGCGGCGAGAGCAGGGCCCCATGGCCACCCGTGGGCAGCTCGGCCACACGCTCGCAGGGCTTGCAGGCCTGCAACACGCGCTCGCTGTGCCAGCGTGGGTTCAGCCAGCGGTCCTGCTGCGCGGTGATCAGGCCCAGCGGCACGCGCGGGTTGGCCAGCGAGCTCATGTCGAAATCGGCCGAGGAAGGCACGCCCGCTACCACCGCCGCCACGCGCGCATCGGTGTGCTCGCGCACCACGGCGTCGTCAAAGCGCAGGCGGATCACCGCCAGCGCGGCCCACTTCTTCAGCCCGTCGAAGGCGCCACCGGTAAGCCGGGTGATCAGGCCGACGCAGGACTGGAAATCCTCCACCAGGTGGGCCTCGCAATGCTGCTTGAAACCCGCCGGCGACCAGCGCCCGCCGGCCATGCTCAAGGCGGTGTGGCCGCCGGCCGACATGCCGTACATGCCGACCTTGTCGAGCTTGAGCAGCGGCGCAAAGCGCGGGTCCTGGGCCACGGCGTCGATGGCGCGCGATACCTCCTGGGGCCGCAGGGTCCAGCTGTCGGGGCCGGGGTCCCGGTCGTCGAGGTAGTTGTCGCCCCGGTGCTGCGGCATGGCGACCACGAAGCCGGCCTCCACCAGGCTGCGTGCCAGGTCCGCGTGCACCCAGGGTGCGCCACCCGAGCCGTGCGAGATCACGATCAGGCGGCCGTTGCCGCGCACCGGGTCGGCCTGCTCGGCCAGCGTCAGTGTGAAGGGCCCGCGCCGCACCGGCTGGGCCACGGCATGGGTCGGGTAGTACAGCGTCACCGGACCATCCATGGCCGTGGCGGCGATCTCGCCCAGACCAACGTCGGCGTGCGCCGGGGCCCAGAGCAGGGTGAGTGCCGTCAACAGGCCAAGGCGGCGGTGCGTGGCGCGGACCGAGCGGAAAGACAAAAACATGAAACGGACTCCTTTTGAAAGGCCAAGGGCACATGCCCCTGGAGAGCCGCACTGTGCGAGTCGCCATCCGTCTTGTCTTGCCGAAGACCGCAGCTTGCAGGGTCCGGCTGACCGATTTCAGGAATCGGCCATATTCTCCTTGCGAAACTCGGTGGGCGTCAGGCCGGTGGCGGCCTTGAAGGCCCGGTTGAACGGGCCGATGGACTGGAAACCGGAGTCCAGCGCAATCGTCAGCACCGGCAAGTCGCGCCGCGCCGGGTCGCACAACTGGCGCCGCGCCTGCTCCAGCCGCAGCCCGTTGATGAAGGCGTTGAAGTTGCGGTGCCCCAGGCGCTGGTTGATCAGGCGGCGCAGCCGGTACTCGGGCACCGCCAGCCGCGCCGCCAGGCTGGCCACGGTCAGGTCTTCGCCGCGGTAGGCGTGCTCCTCGTGCATCAGGCGCTGCAGCGCCTGGGCCAGACGCTCCTCGGCCGGGTCGCTCGGGCGGGGCGCCGGCTCGACGGCTGCGGGCTCGGCCGCCTCGGGAGCGGCCCGTGCCAGTTCGCGCACCGAGTCCGGCAACAGGCTGCGGCTGGCCAGCGCAAACAGCTCGGAGCCGGTCAACTGCAGCATGCGCGAGGCCACCACCGCCACGATCAGCAGCAGCACTGCCACATCCACCGTGGCGCTCAGGCCCGTCAGCCGGCCTTGCGGCGAGCCCAGGCGGGCCGCCAGCGAGGCCAGGGTGTAGGCGATGCCGGTCACCACGATGAAGGCACGCAGCCGGCGGCGCTGCTCCACCAGATCGGCGCGCCACTGCCGTGCCGCCGCCCATGCCGCCAGCACGGCAAACACCAGCGGCACCGCGCGCTGCACCCCCATGGTGGCCGAGGCCAGTGGCGATGCGCTGTTGGCCAGCATGGCGCAGTTCAGCCCGCTCAGGCCCGCCACCGCCAGCCAGGCCAGCGCATGGGCCGGGCGCAGCGCAAAGTCGTCGTCGAACAGGGCCTGCACGAAGACCCAGAACAACACCGCATTGCCCACCGAAACCGCCACCAGCGGCGATTGCCACAGGCGCGGCACCGTCATCTCGAACTGCGGCGTGGCGCTGACCACCTGCACGCACAGGCCCAGGCACATGGCCACGCCAACGCGCGCCGTGGGCAAGCGCGGGCGGTCGCGCCGCAGCACGGTCACCAGCAGCAGCAACAGCGCCAGCAGCGTGCCGCGCAGGGCGGCGTCAATCAGGGCGAGCGCTTGCGGGTCTGGCATGCCGAATCCGGGAGTGGGAGAGGGGGAGCCACGATAGCAGGAATATGGCATGGCGCGCTGGCGCTGGGCCATGCCGGCCGGTCGCGCGCCCGTCTCTCAGCGCTGCCCGCTGGTACTGGCCTGGCCGACCTTGACACCGGCGCCTCGCACTTCCAGCCGGATCTCGTCGAGTACCTCGCCGCGCGGGCCGACCAGTTGCACCAGATGGTGCCCCGGCCAGGGCAGCCACTGCGCGGTGGGGCCCGTGGCAAATGGCTTGCCGTCCAGGCGCCAGCGCAGGTTGCTGCCCTCGGCCAGGAAGCTCACGCGCTGGCGCTTGGGTGGTATGTCGGGGTCCAGCGCAATGATGGTGCCGCTGGCGGGCGCAGTGATGCGGGCGCTGCGCTTGGCATCGGCGGCCTTTGAGTTGACGGCAAAGCGCGCTTGCTGCGTGCCCTGCACAAACCACTCGGCGCGCGCGGCTTCGATGGGTGCGGCCTTCGGGCCAGGCGCGGCCGTCGCAAACTGCACCGGCGCCTGCACCACGCCGGCCGGTGGCTTGGGCGCGCGGCTGGGCTGGCGGTGGTGCAGGTAGTTCATCAGCGTGGCCCAGACCGGCGCCGCGCCGCTGGTGCCGCTGACGTCCCACATCGACTCGCCGCTGGCGTTGCCGACCCACACGCCAACGGTGTAGCGCTGCGAGAAGCCGATCGCCCAGTTGTCGCGCATGTCCTTGCTGGTGCCGGTCTTGACCGCGCTCCAGAAGCGGGTGGCCAGCAGGCTGTCGGTGCCGAAGGTGCGTGCGCGTGCCAGCGGATCGGCCAGCACGTCGGTGACGATGAAGGCGGCGCGCGGGTCCAGCGCGGCGCGCGGCGCCACCTTGCGGCCGGCCGTCACGGCGACCGGGCTGTAGCGGCCACCCTGCGCCAGCGCGCGGTAGGCGTTGCTGAGGTTGAGCAGCGACACCTCGGCGCTGCCCAGTGCCAGGCTGTAGCCGTAGTAGTCGCCACTCTCCTTGAGCGGCAGACCCAGGGCCGTCAATTGCTTGTGGAAGGCGTCGGGCGACACCATCATCAGCGTGCGCACGGCGGGCACGTTGAGCGAGGCGCCCAGCGCCGTGCGGGCCGACACCCAGCCCTTGAACTGGTGGTCGTAGTTCTGCGGGATGTACAGGCCGGCGGCGGTCTGGATCTGCGCGCTGGAGTCGTCCAGCAGCGAGGCGGCGGTGATGCGCCGCTCGGCAATCGCCTGCGCATACAGGAAGGGCTTGAGGGTGGAGCCCGGCTGGCGCAAGGCGGTGACGCCATCGACCTCGGCCGCGCTGCTGAGCTCACCCGACGAGCCGACCCAGGCCAGCACCTCGCCACTGGCGTTGTCCAGCACCACCACCGCGCCGTCTTCAACATGCCGGCCACGCAGTTCGCGCAGCTGCTGCTGCAGGCTGGCCAGGGCGAAGCGTTGCAGCGGCGCGCGCAGCGTGGAGCGGATCGCGTTCGCCGGTGCGGCGCCGGCGCGCCGGGGGTTGGCCGCGCCGGCCTGTGCGCGCACCAGCTGGCGCGCCAGGTGCGGCGCGATGCCGGCGCTGCTGTCAAAGGCCTGGCGCTGCAAGGCGGCGCTGGTGAACAGGTCCAGCGCCTCGCACTCGGCGCGTGCCGTGCCGGGGTGCCAGGCCTTGAGCACGCCGCAGGCGCGCTGCGCCACCTGGGCCGGCTTGGCATTGGGCGCGCGCACCAGCGCGGCAGCCAGTGCCGCCTCGCGCGCATCCAGGCCGTGCGCGGCCTTGCCAAACAGCGTCTGGCTCAGCGCATCGATGCCGACCAGCTCGCCGCGAAACGGCACCAGGTTCAGGTAGGCCTCCAGAATCTGGTCCTTGCGCCAGTGCTGCTCCAGCATCTGGGCCGAGACGGTCTGCCCGGCCTTTTGCAGCAGGCTGCGTCCGCCGTAGCCGCGCCGGTAGTCCTCGTCGAGCAGTCCGGCCAGTTGCATGGTGATGGTGGAGGCACCGCGCGTCCTGGTGTTCCACAGGTTGGCCCAGGCGGCGGCCGAGACGGCGCGCCAGTCCACCCCGCTGTGCTCAAAGAAGCGCTTGTCCTCGCTCAGCACCATGGCGGTGCGCAGGGCTGGCGAGATGTCGGCCAGCGCCAGCCACTGGCCGCGCCGCACGCTGGCGTCGGTGCGCAGGCGGTGGATCACCTCGCCACGGCGGTCCAGGATCAGCGTGTCCGAGGGTTGGTACGCGGCCTTCACTTCGGCAAACGTCGATACCGCCCAGGCGGGCGCGGCGCACGTGAGCAGCAGCGCCAGCAGCAGCCCCGCACCACGCCGTGGCCGGCCCGTCTGGCCGCCGCAGCCCCGGCCAAGGCAGTCGTTGCTGCGGGTGATCCAGTCGCGCATCCGGGCATTATCAAGGTCTTGTGTCACCGGCACTGAAGTGGCGCGACGCCCGTGACAGAATACCCCGATGACGCTTCACATTCCAACCATGCTGCTGGCAATCATCGTGGTTGGCGCAGTGATGGCGGTCTCGGTAGGCGCCTTTGTCATTCGCAGCCAGCGCGATGGCATGGTGTACTGGACGGCGGGGCTGGCGCTGCACACCGTGTCGTACCTGTTCTTCAGCCAGCGTGAGCTGCTGGGCGAGCTCGCTGCCCTGTCCATCGCCAATGCCTTGCGCGCCTGTGCCTGGTGCGCCTTTGCCGAGGGCCTGTGTGAGTTCTACCGGCGCGCACCACCGCGCAAGCTGATCTGGGCGCCGGTTCCGCTGCTGCTGGTCGCCATGGTGCTGGTGCGGGACAGCCTGAGCCTGCGCATCGCCACCGTCAGCATGATTGCCGTGGCGCAGGCGCTGGTGGTGTTGTGGCTGATCTGGCAACGGCGTCGTGACACGCCCGGACGCGGCAAGTATTTCCTGATGGCGGGCGTTGCCATGGCCATTACGCTGCTGACCATGCGGGCGCTGAGCACGACGCGCGGCGCCGCGGCGGCGATGGCGTCCCTGACGGAGTCCAGCCCGATTCAGGCCATCAGCTTCCTCGGTGCCATGGTGGTGTTGCTGCTGCTGTCGATCGGCTTTGTGCTGATGACCAAGGATCGGGCGGACGACCTCAACCGCATCCTGGCGACCCGCGATGAGCTGACCGGGCTGGCGAACCGACGCCGGCTCAATGAAGTGCTGGCCAGCGAATGGGCCCGGGCCACGCGCTCCGAGGAGCCGTTGGCGCTGATCATGATCGACATCGACCACTTCAAGCCCTACAACGATCACTACGGCCACCAGGCCGGGGACGCATGCCTGCGGCGCGTGGCGCAGGTGATCCAGGCCAGCGCGGGCCGTGCCGGCGATCTGGCGGCGCGCTACGGTGGCGAAGAGTTTCTGTTGATCCTGACCGGTGCCGACGCCAGCCGCGCGCAACGTGTGGCCGAAAAGGTGCGCAAGTCGGTGGAGGCGATGGCGCTGCCCCACGTTCACTCACCCATCGGCAAGATCACCATCAGCGTGGGCGTGGCGGCCTCCACGCAGGACAGCTACCAGGACGCCGAGAGCATGCTGCGCGCGGCGGACCTGGCGCTTTATGACGCCAAGCACGGCGGCCGTAACCAGGTGCAGGTGGCGCGCGACGGCCGGCGTGGCGACAGGGCCACCGTGCAGCCGCCGGCGAAGCTGGTGCAACTGATCTGGCGCCGCTACTACGAGAGCGGCCATCCGCTGATAGACACCAAGCACCGCGCGCTGTTCGACAATGCCAACAAGGTCCTCAGTGCGGTGCTGGAAGATCGGCAAACCGCCGACGTGGCGGGCATGATGGACGCCTTCATTGCCGACATTGCGCAGCACTTTCGCGAGGAGGAGGCGATCCTCGCCGGCGTTGCCTATCCGGCGGCGGCGGAGCACGCGGCGCAGCACCGCGCGCTGCTGGACAAGGCGGTGGCGCTGGCCGCGCGGGTTCGCGCCGGCACGCTGTCACCGGGGGAGCTGTTCGAGTACCTGGCGCACGAAGTGGTGGCGCGCCACATTCTGATTGCCGACCGGGAATTCTTCCACGCGCTGAGCGCGTGACGGGCAGCGGCCTCAGCCGCCGGCCTTGACCGCCAGCACCGGACAGGCCACCGACAGCAGCAGCTCCTGCGCCACGCTTCCCATGATGAGCTTGCCAACCGGCGAGCGCTTGCGCAGGCCGATCACCAGCAGGGACGCCGGCAAGGTCTGCACCAGCGTCTCGATCTCTTCC
>Ga0073899_10006221_pt1 | contig 10336 bp, 11 predicted proteins | sample KloWWTmetaKNB5Ph_FD_88975 | JGI IMG/M metagenome (GOLD analysis project Ga0073899, IMG submission 88975) | Active sludge microbial communities from Klosterneuburg, Austria, studying microevolution and ecology of nitrifiers - Klosterneuburg... | ecosystem: Engineered > WWTP > Aerobic digester >...
TATGCGAACCCTCAAGATGGATGGCATGGAGAAGATCATGATGGGCTTGACAGACATCAAGATGGTGCGACAGGTTTGTATTAAGTGACAGGAAGCGGGTGACAAAAATGTCAATCAAGTCCCGAAAGAGTATCGATCCGACTGCCATGTCGATTCATTTTGGCGTCGGACGGGTGCGAGGCAGTGGTGGGCGTGATTCAAAACACAAATCCATCAATTGACACCTCGTTGGCACGGAACATGCTGTAGACAAATGTCCCTTCCCTTTCTTTACCCAAGGAGTTTTTCATGAAACGTGCTATTCAAAAGGGTTTTACCCTGATCGAGTTGATGATCGTTGTGGCGATCATTGGTATTCTGGCTGCCGTCGCATTGCCTGCCTATCAAGACTACACGGTGCGCGCGAAAGTTAGCGAAGGCATGATTGCCGGTTCCGCTGCCAAGGGCATGCTCAGTGAGGCTTTCCAGTCTGACGGCATTGGCGGAATGGACCGTGCGTCGGTTGCGTTCAACTTGACCCCAGTTGCAGAGAAGACCACCAAGTACGTAGGCAATGTGTGTATCGGGGCTGCTGGTACCACTGGCGCGATCTGCCCAGCGTTCGGCGTTCCTGGCGCGAATTGGCCTATCTTTGTTACCATCCAAGCTACAACAGCCAATGGTATTCCGACAGCACTGCATAATCAGACCATCGTGCTGTCGCCTAACGTGACGTTGGTTACTCCGACTGCCGCTGGCGCTGGTTCCACGGGTTCCATCGACTGGGCATGCGCTTCAATCGTGAACACCGCAGCAACCGCTCGCGGTTTCGGCAATATTGTTGCTGGCACTTTGGTTGCCAAGTACGCGCCCTCCGAGTGCCGTTGATCGACAATCGGTTAACGTGTTGACGAATGCCCGCGTTTGCGGGCATTTTGTTTTTGCGCTTGAGCCAGCGTGGACGATCCTTGTAGTCATGACGCATAGCGCGCGCGGTTCCCCCACAGGCGGCGGCCCGCTTGGGCGGCCATAGCGCCAGAGACTATGTGTCAACGGGGTCGTCGCGCTCGTGCCCGCAGCTTCTGACGACCTCGCACTGGCACGAAAGATGCTGTGTTACTTAGGACCGTTGAAACCGGTAGTCACCAGTAAAAGCCCAACGAGCAATCACCATGAAGCACGTCAAACAGGAAGGTTTTACACTGATCGAATTGATGATCGTCGTGGCAATCATTGGTATTCTGGCGGCCGTTGCCCTGCCTGCGTACCAAGACTACGCGGTTCGAGCAAAGGTGAGCGAGGCGATGCTCGCTGGTTCCGCCGCCAAGAGCCACATGTCAGAGGCGTTTGCCGCAGATGGAATTGGGGGATTGAACGCGATGGCCGTTGCATTCAATCTCGCGCCCTTGGTTGAAAAGCAATCGAAATACGTGGGCAATGTTTGCGTTGGCGCACCGGGAACATCTGCGGCAATTTGCGCCCCGTTTGCTGGCAGTGTCACTTGGTCCGTCTATGTCACCATCACCGCCAACGTCGCCAATGGCATCCCCATCGCTTTGCACGATCAGACGCTGGTGCTGTCGCCAAACGTTCAAGGTGTGGCGCCAGTGCCAGGCTCCATTGGTTCGGTCGATTGGGCTTGCGCTAGCGCAACTAACGCCGCAGCGGCAGCGCGCGGGCTCGCAAATCGGACGTTGGGTACGTTAGTAGAAAAGTACGCGCCGTCCGAGTGCCGGTAATGATGTCAGGAGCGCTTCGCATACCCTCGCGGCAACGTCTCGTTGCGGCTTCAAGAGCCGGTGCGCTGCACTTCTTGGGTAGTCTGCTCGTGGCGGCTCTCGCGGCAGCCCTTGTGTTCGCTCTGTGGTACCCCTATCCCTATCGAGAACTAGCGGGTGGTCGCGGATTGTTTCTACTGGTGGTCGCCGTTGACGTCGTGTGCGGCCCCCTTCTGACGGTCGTGTTGTTCAATCCGGCAAAGCCTCGAGCCGAACTGTGGCGTGACCTGGGGATCGTCGTGGCAATCCAGCTTGGTGCCCTGGGTTATGGGCTCCATACTGTATGGCTGGCTCGCCCACTGTTCTTGGTGATGGAAAAGGATAGGTTCAAGGTAATCAAGGCGGTCGATCTGGTCGATGTAGCAGAATTGAGTAAGCTATCGCCCGCGCTGCAACCGCAATTGTTTTCGGGGCCTCAAGTGGTTGCGTTACGCGAGCCTAAGGACGCTTCCGAACGGAAAGCGGTTCTGGTTGATAGCGTCTTGGGTGGGCGCGACTACGCGGAGCGGCCTGAGTTCTACATGCCGTACGAAGGTGTGGCGGCCTTAAAGTCTCTCGCGAAAGCCAGACCTCTGCGGGTGTTCCTTGAAAGATACCCAGCGCAGCGAGAGCTAGCCCAGACACTGGCCTCAAAACGGGGTCGGGACATGACACAATGGGCCTATTTGCCAGTTGTGGGCCGTCAAGATTGGATCGCGATTCTGGACAATACGGGTCAGATTCAAGGGTTCCTGCCAGGCGACGGCTTCTGAGTGGGCGCACGGACTTGTGGGGCGGCTATTCTGGACCAAAGCGCTGCAAATTCGGTGGCAAAAGACTCCGCTGATTGCGCCTTCGGCGCAACGGTAGAATGCACCGGCTCTGGGCGCAGAGCCTTGTGCAACCAGAGACGCGTATTGGTGTTTGTTTTCGATGGGCCGGCTTGGGCACAGGACCCATCGCTCTAGCTTACGGAGCCTACCATGCTGCAGCGTGAAGACAAGTTTACTCTGATCGAACTGATGATCGTCGTCGCGATCATAGGCGCCGCTGCCGCGTTTGCGGTACCTTCGTATCGTGAGTACACGGTTCGCTCGAGGGTGACAGAGGGGCTGCTCCTCGCGGCTCCGGCAAAGCTGACCGTGGCCACGGAGGGCGTTCGAAACACCGCAGACCTCGCGACCGTGACAGCAGCGTGGAACGCACAATCGGGCGGTACGGGCTCAAGCAGCAAGCATGTGACGTCAGTGCTTCTCAACAACGCCGTGCCTCCCACTGGCGTCATCACGGTGACGTTCAACGCAGCATCGCTTGGCATTGCCCCCGGGGCAAACACACTCGTCTTGTCTCCCTACGTGCGAAGTGGGGCAGTGGTTACCTTGGCGGCTGCGCAAGCCGCTGTACCGCCGACGATTGGCCTAGTGGATTGGGCTTGTGCATCGACGACGCAGACCTACGCGACAAGCAAAGGCTTGGTTGGGGCGGCGCCGGGTACGCTACAGGCCCGATACGCCCCGGCGACCTGCCGCTGATCTCAAGTACTGATGGCCGGAACAGCAATGAAGCTACCCGACTTGCCACCGTGCTTTTCCATCAGTTTTATGCCGCCGATGACCATCCCCCGGTCGGCAGCCTTGCACATGTCATAGATCGTCAGGAGCGCCACCTGCACCGCAGTGAGCGCTTCCATTTCAACACCGGTTGGGCCAACCGTCTCGGCCGTGGCGGTGCAGGTCACGCAGTCAGGTCCGGTGGCGCCACCCGGACAAGATTCAAAGTCGACCGCAACACGTGTCAATGCAAGTGGGTGACATAGGGGGATAAGGTCGCTGGTACGCTTGGCTGCCATAATGCCAGCGATACGGGCGATGCCCAGGACATCGCCCTTTTTCGAAGTGCCCTGCTGGATCAAGGCCAGCGTAGTCGATAACATTTCGATCCGGCCACAGGCCACAGCAATGCGATGCGTGCTCGCTTTGTCGTGCACATCCACCATATGGGCCTGACCCTGCGAGTCAAAGTGGCTAAGAGCGCTCATACATCCTTTGCTTTACAAGCCGTTTATTTGGATCGACCATCATACGATCATGTTGCCTAGGATCTCATGTGCCGTTGTTCGGTGTGGACGCGAGCGTCCCGCGACAAGTCGCGAACTCCCCCGCTGGAAATGGTTTGAAGTGAGGCGCGTGGCCACAGGCGTAGTCTGCCTGCTGACGCTTGGTGTATTGGGTCAATGTTGGGCACAACTCGTACCAGGCGCCGTGCCGGCTCAGCCTTCGACTCAGCTCCCGACCCTGGGTTACGGCGGTGACATGGGCAGCAGCGCAGAGCGCCGCCTGGGTGAACGGATCGCACGGGAGATCTATCGGGACCCGGACTACATCGATGACCCGATCCTCGTCGACTATGTGCAGGGAATATGGCAGCCCTTGCTGACGGCGGCACGCGCGCGCGGCGATCTGTCAGACGAGCTGGACCAGCGTTTTGCCTGGGAAGTGATGCTGGGGCGCGATCGCAGCATCAATGCCTTTGCCCTGCCTGGCGGCTATCTCGGGCTGCATCTGGGTCTGATCGGCGTGGTCAGCAGCCGCGATGAGTTGGCATCGGTGCTGGCGCATGAACTCAGCCACGTGACGCAGCGGCACATCTCGCGACTGGTCACCCGCCAAAGTCAGCAGGCGCCGTGGCTGCTTGGTGCGATGATTCTTGGAGCGCTGGCGGCAGCCAAGAACCCCAACGCCGCCAACGCCGTGATCGTTGGTGGCCAGGCCGCCGCCGCTCAAAGCCAGCTGAACTTTTCGCGTGACATGGAGCGCGAGGCGGACCGGGTTGGCTACGGCATTCTGGTGCAGGCCGGTTTTGATCCCAATGGCTTTGTCACCATGTTTGACAAATTGGGGCAGTCATCGCGCCTCAATGACAGCGGCGCGTTTCCCTACCTGCGCAGCCATCCACTTACCACCGAACGCCTGGCCGACATGCAGTCGCGCCTGGCGCCCGGTGCGCGTGCGCCGGACGGTGCCAACCAGTCGGTCAGCCATGCCATGCTCAGCGCGCGCGCGCGCGTGCTGTCCAACACGGCGGTCGATGCCCAGCGCGCCTGGCTTACACCGGTGCCCAGAGTCACGCCCGACCAGAGCCAGGTGGCGGTTCAGGCTGCTGCGCTATATGGTGCCGCCCTGGCAGCGAGCAAGCTGTCGGAGCCGACTCAGGCCGCCGGCTATGTCCAGCAGCTAGCCCAACTGCCATTGCATGAGCCTGGCGCCGCGCGGCTGCTCGCCTTGCTGCGAGCCGAGTTGATCCTAGCCCGGGGACAAGCCCCGCAGGCGGTCGCCTTGCTGGCAACTCTTGCGCCCGCCAAGGAGGACCGCCCTTGGCTGATGCTGTCAGCACAGGCGTGGATGGCTGCCGGGCAGTCGGCACTGGCCGCCGAACGACTGCAGGAGTGGGTGGTGCTGCATCCGCGCGATGCGCTAGCCTGGACCTTACTGTCCGGCGCCTACGCCGCGCAGGGGCAGCCGCTGCGCAGCGTGCGCGCCGACGCAGAGGCCAAAGTGGCTGTGCTCGACTATGAGGCGGCGCTGGATCGTTTCAATGCCGCCCAAGCCATGGTGCGCGATGGTGTGCGGGCAGCGGGCGTCGACCACGTCGAGGCCTCGATCGTGGACACGCGCCGCCGCGAAGTGCAGTCAATTCTTAAGGAACAGGCGCTCGAGCGCTGAATCGATGATCAGACCGAAGACCGAGTAGATCAGCGAGCCCAGCAATGCAGCACCGAAGCCGTTGACATGAAAGCCGTCCAGCAGGCTGGCGGCAGCCCAGAACATCAGGGCATTGATTACGAACAGAAACAGCCCCAGCGTGACCACCGTGACCGGCAACGTCAGCACCACCAGCACCGGACGCAGGATCGTGTTGAACAGCCCGATCACAAACGCCGCGATCAGCGCAGCACTGAAGCTCTTCACCTGCACGCCGTCATACAAGTAGGCCACAGCCAGCAGGGCGGCTGCGGCAAGCAGCCATTTGCTCAGGAGTCGCATCATTTTTGGAGCATACCACCGGCACCCAAATCCCGTTCGTCCCCTTGCCGTCCCGGCCAAGGAGGTCTGTGGCTGGGCACTATTATGGCGACCCGGAATCATCATGGCCAGCATTCACATTACCGACCTGGAGTCGGCCATCAATTTCTGGCGCGCGCGCGCGCCCTGTGGTGCCGATCAATCGCTGTCACCGCCCACCGAGGCGCTCGCCGAGGTCTATGGTCGCATGGTCTTTATCGGACAGGTCGAGATTGATGAGGATTCGATGCCCGCACCCGCGCTGGCGGCCTGGATGGCCTGGTACGACACCCAGCCGGACACGCCCTGCATTGCCATCTGCTCAACCAGCCAGGGCGACGACTGGTGTAAAGGGTGCGGCCGGAGTTTTGAAGAGGTGCAGCATTGGACACAAATGCGGCCAGCGCAGAAGCGTGAAACCTGGCGTCGCATTGTGGCGCAGGGAACCGCGTGGCGCTTCAATCGCTATGCCGAGCGGGCCAACGCGGGTGCCGGGCCCGAGCCGGGCAAGTAGCCCGTTCAGCCGTTGCCGAGGCGGCTACTTCCAGCGCTGCGGTTCGATCTCGACCGTCTGCGTGCCGTCGCCCAGGAACAGCGTGCCATCCTGAATCGTGCCCTGAAGCTGCATGCTGCGCTCAGCCAGCGCGCCGAGCGCTTGCGACACGCCATTGGCCAGCCGAAAAACACTCAGGTTCTGCAGGCGAGTGAGCTTGCTCTCGATGCCACGCCACCATACGTCGGCGGCGTGGCTGAAGCAATACAGCACCACCTCATCAGCCTTACCGCAGGCTCTGATCAGCGGCTTGTCCTCGGGTTGCCCGACTTCCACCCACAGCCTGGTCTGTCCCGTGAAGTCGCGCAGCCAGACGTCGGGTTCATCGGGGTCCGACAAACCCGCGCCAAAGGCCAGCGTGCCATCGCCCTTGCACAGGGCCTGCAGCTTGTAGGCCTGCAGGGCCAGCGCTGCCAGGCGCACCATCATGCGCTCGTCGGTCTCGCTGGGATGCCGTGCCAGCGTCAGGTTGTGGTCGGCGTAGTAGGCGTGGTCAATGTCGGCCAGTTGCAGGCTGGCCTTGTAGATCGTTGATTTGGTGGCCATGGTGGGTTTGAAGGTGATCGGTGGGCGCGGTGATGCGGGGGGCGACGGGTTTGCAGGCGTGATGAAGCCGCAGCGCAGCGTCAGCGCGCCGCCAGCAGGACACTGGCTACTTCTGCGAAACCTGCGCCGCGCTCGAGCGTCGCGATATAGCGCGGCGGGTGCGTCAGCTCGGCCTCGAAGCGTCGTATGTTGGCCACGCCGACACTGTTGTCAAACGCCTCGAACATCACCTGATCATTGGTGGAGTCGCCCACATAGGCCCAGCGATCCATTTCACTGGCCAGGTTGCGGCCGAAGTGCTGCGACACAATCCAATGCGCGCCGACAAGCTTGTTGTGCGTGCCCAGCCAGCCGTTGATGTGAATGCTGCTGACCGTGGCGTTCAGGCCAGCCGCGCGCATGATGGCGAGCACCGCATGGATCTGGCGGTTTGAGAGGTGCGCGAACTCACTGTGGTCGATGGCGATATCGGTCTCGCGCCCGGCCGAGTCCTGCGCCAGCGTGGTGCCAGGAACCGCTCTCAGCACCTGTGCTGCCACGCGTTGCAGGCGCTGGTAGTTGGCGTGCCGTGTGGCCTCATTCTGCAGATACAGTTTTGATAGCGTAGAAGATCGGCTGGAGGACGCTTGCCGGCCCGTGGTGCTTATGGTGTAGGCGACGGCGCCGTTCTCGGCCACCATGGCGTCAAGTGGCCACGGCGCGATGCCGCGGCCCGCATCGCCTTTGGCGAACGGCTCGCACCAGCCGATCGGCCGCCCGGTGATCGCCACCACATGCAGGCCGGCTGCCTTCAGCTGGGCCAGCGCGCTGACCGCGTCCGGCGTGATCGCCCCGTCGGTGGTCAAGGTGTCGTCGATGTCGGTCAGCACGCCGACGATGCGGCGACGCTGTTGCAGCGGCCAAGCCGATAGCGGCTTCATGGCGATCAATTGGCCGTCTGCAATGCCAGGCCGGCATGCTCGCGCAGGGGGTGAAAGTGAATCTTGGGAAAGCGCTCCTGCGCCAGCCGCACGTCATAAGGTGAGGTGCATAGAAACGCCAGTGTGTTGGCGGCGTCGCGCGCCATGCGGGCCGGGTAGGCATGCACGAATGCGGCCAGTTCGGCCGGTGTGTCGGCGGTGATCCAGCGCGCACCGGTGTACTGGCTGCCCTCGAGCCGGATGTCGGCGTCGTACTCACCCTTGAGCCGGTGCTGCACCACTTCAAACTGCAGTTGACCGACCGCGCCCAGTAACATATTGCCGCCCATCTCGGGGCGGAACACCTGGATGGCACCCTCCTCGCCCAACTGCGCCAGCCCCTGCTGCAACTGCTTGGTGCGCAAGGGGTTGCGCAGGACCACGGTCATGAACAGCTCCGGCGCAAAGAATGGCAGGCCGGTGTATTGCAGGCTGACGCTGCCATCGGTAATGGTGTCGCCCAATTGCACGCCGCCGTGGGTGGTAAAGCCCACGATGTCGCCGGCGTAGGCTTCCTCTACCGCCTCGCGGCGTTGGCTCATGAAGGTCACCACGCTGGTCGGGCGCAATTCCTTGCCGGTGCGCATCACCTTGAGCTTCATGCCGGGGGTGTACTTGCCCGAGGCCATGCGCACAAAGGCAATACGGTCACGGTGCGAGGGGTCCATGTTGGCCTGAACCTTGAATACCACACCCGAGAAGGCCTCGTCGTCCGGCTGCACCTCCCTGATCACCGGCTGGCGGTTGACCAGGGTGGAACTGGTGCGCGGTCGCGGTGAAGGGGCCAGGTCAACCAGTGCGTCCAGTACTTCCATCACACCGAAGTTGTTGACGCCCGAGCCGAAGAATACCGGGGTTTGCTTGCCAGCCAGAAACGCCCCGTGGTCCCACGTGGGGGAGGCGCCCGTGGCCAGCTCCATGCTGCCCAGGGCGGTCTCGAACTCATGGCCAAAGCGCTTGAGCAAGGTGCTCTGGTCCGACAGTGGCACGGTGTCGAAGTCCTGCGGGCGGCGATCCGAGCCCGACTCGAACACTGTCATATTGTGGGTGCGCAGGTTGATGATGCCGCCGAAGGACTTGCCCTGGCCGACCGGCCAGGTCATGGGCACGCAGGGCATGCCCAGCTCGCGCTCGACTTCATCGAGGATGTCCAGCGGATCTCGCACCTCGCGGTCCATCTTGTTGACGAAGGTGATGACGGGCGTGTTTCGCTGGCGGCAAACCTCGATCAGCCGGCGTGTCTGCGCTTCCACCCCGTTGGCCGCGTCAATCACCATCAGGGCAGAGTCCACCGCGGTGAGCACGCGGTAGGTGTCTTCCGAGAAGTCCTTGTGGCCGGGCGTGTCGAGCAGGTTGATGACGTGGTCGCGGTACAGCATCTGCATTACGGAGCTGGCCACTGAAATGCCGCGCTGCTTTTCGATCTCCATCCAGTCGGAGGTCGCGTGGCGGCTGGCCTTGCGTGCCTTGACCGAACCGGCGATCTGGATGGCGCCCGAGAACAGCAGCAGCTTTTCGGTCAGTGTGGTCTTGCCGGCGTCGGGGTGGGAGATGATGGCAAAGGTACGGCGGCGGCGGGTTTCGGCGGTGTAGGACACAAGGGTTCCAAAAGGTGGATCAGGGCTGCGCACCCTGTTCGGAACCCGGGAGACCCCGATTCTCGCGGTGCGGCGCACGCGGGCGTGCGCCCGGATGCAGCCGATTTTATCGGAGGCGGCTAGTGAGGGCCCTTTGCGTGGCGGGCATACATCTTCTGCATGCCGCCGATCCAGCGTTCGTAGTCCTGGCCCTTGTTGCGGAAATACTGGGCCACCTCCGGATGCGGCAGCACCAGAAACTCCCCGCTGGCCATGGTCGCCACGACTTCCTGTGCCACCACCTCGGGCGCAAGGATGCCATCGTGCGAGGCCGAGCCACCGTCACCGGTGACCATGTCGGTCTGCACCGATTGCGGGCACAGGCAGGCCACCTGCAAACCCTTGCGACCGTAGGCAATGCGCAGCCATTCGGCAAAGGCCACCGCCGCATGCTTGGTCACCGCGTACGGCGCCGACTCGACTATCGTTAGCAGCCCAGCGGCGGAGGCGGTCACCATGAAGAAGCCCTCGCCCCGCGCCACCATGTCGGGCACCACGGCGCGGGCCGCCCATACGTGCGCCATGCCATGGATCTGCCACATTTTGTCCCACAGCGCGTCCTCCAGATCCAGGCCGCCCATGCGCCCCAGAATGCCGGCATTGGAGATGTAGGCGTCCACCTGCCCATACTGTTGCCGAGCGGCGGCCACCAGGGCCTGGACGTCTGCCTCGCGGCTCACATCGCAGCGCACCGCCAGGCCCTGGATGTCGTGCGCCAGCACCCGGTGGACGTTATTTTTCTGGATATCAACCTGCCCAAACTGAGCGGGCTGGAATTCCTCAAAACCCTCTTGCACCAGCCGCGGGTGATTGTCACTTCGGCGTACCACGAATTTGCCGTGCA
>Ga0073899_10006225_pt1 | contig 10331 bp, 6 predicted proteins | sample KloWWTmetaKNB5Ph_FD_88975 | JGI IMG/M metagenome (GOLD analysis project Ga0073899, IMG submission 88975) | Active sludge microbial communities from Klosterneuburg, Austria, studying microevolution and ecology of nitrifiers - Klosterneuburg... | ecosystem: Engineered > WWTP > Aerobic digester >...
CCGCGCCGGCTTCGACGCGATGAGCAAGCAATTGCCGGTGCTGTGGCAGGCGCGGCGCACCGGTGCCGACCTGCTGAAGCCGCCGTATTCGAAGGCGAAATGGTTGATCGACCTGATCGTGCGTTGAGGTGACGCCGGCACCGGGGTTCCGGCGCGGGCAACGCACCATCGTCGCGCATGCGGTCAGCGCGGTGCCAGCTGATCGAGCAGCATCGCGCGGTGGATGCTGCGTACCTGTTCCAGCGGGTAGGCCGAATCCTGGCCCAGGATCGACTTGCTCGCCATCCACAGGAACGCCGGCGCGACCGAGAGCGAGAACAACTGGGTCAGCGGGCTGTCGCGCAGCACGCCGCGGCGCACGCAGGCATCGATCAGCGCCTGTTCCTGCGCGCGATACTGCTGCACCACCTGTTCGTGCCAGCGCCGGATCAGCTCCGGTGCGCGCCGGCTTTCGGCCAGCAGCAGCCGGAACAGTTCGACGAACACCGGTTCCTGCACCATGCGGTACAGGCGATCGAGATATGCGTCCACCATGTCCTCCAGCGCGACCGTGCCGTCGGGGTGCCAGGCCGCAGTGATATCCATCCTCGCCTGCAGCAGCACATGGTCCAGCAGCGCCGCGAAGATGGCGTCCTTGCTGGGGTAGTGCGCATACACCCCGGTCTTGGTGAGGCCGGCGCGGGCGGCGATGTCCTCGATCCGGGTGGCGGTGAATCCGCGCGCACCGAACTCGGCCAGCGCGGCGTCGAGGATCAGCCGCGAACGGATCTCGGGCTTGAGGCGCACGCGCCTGGGGCGGCTGGCCGCGGCAGGGGGTGTGGACATGCGTGTGCTCCAGTCGTTTGCGACGTGCCGATCCGTCCGATTATTGGCATTGGCACGCGCGCATTTTTGATCGAGATCAACACCGGTGCCAGGCGCGAAGCTAGCGTTGCATCTGCAATACCGACCGTAGTGCTTGCCGCTACCATCGACAGAGGCGGCGGCATCGACTGACGCGGCGGCAGCGCCGGGAGGAACAGATGCATTCCATCGGCACCTTTCTCGATGCGCAGCCGTTCATCGCGTTGTTCGTCGTCATCGGCCTGGGCTATGCGCTGGGCCGGGTGCAGGTTGCCGGCTTTTCGCTGGGCATCGGCGCGGTGCTGTTCGTGGGGCTGGGGGTGGGTGCGATCGCGCCCAAGGCCACGCCGCCGGGGTTGCTGGGCAGCATCGGCCTGATCCTGTTCCTGTACTGCACCGGCATCCAGTACGGCCGCACCTTCTTCAAGGGCCTGGTCAGCAGCTTCGGCCTGCGCGCCAACCTGCTGGCGGCGGTGGCGGTGGTGGCCGGCAGCGCAGCGGCCTTGCTGTGCGCACGCTGGTTCGGCTTCAGCGTGGAAAGCGCGAGCGGCATGTTCGCCGGTTCGTTGACCAGCACCGCCAGCCTGCAGACGGCGATCAGCGTCTCCGGAAGCGACCTGCCGGCCGTGGCCTATGCGATCGCCTATCCGTTCGGCGTGTTCGGCCCGATCCTGCTGTTTTTCCTCACCCACAAGCTGCTGCGCCCGAAGATCGAGGCGGTGGGCAACCAGCACCTGCAGGCGGCGGAGATCAACGTCGACGCGGCCGGACTGGTGGGCCGCACGATCGGCGAGCTGCGGCAAACGCTGCCGTCGGGCACCGGGATCTCGGTGCTGCGCCGGGGCGGCAGCAACCGGTTCGTGGAGCGCGACACGGTGCTGCAGGCCGGCGACCTGCTGCTGGTGTCCGGGCAGCCCGCCGCCATCGGCAACCTGAAGTTGCCCCCCGATCACGGCGACATCCGCAGCGACCGCCACGACCTCGACCTGCTGCTGGTGTACGTCTCGCGCGAGGCGCTGGTCGGGCAACGGCTGGACCAGTTGCCGCTGCCGAAAGACGTCGACTGCCGGATCCTGCAGGTGCGGCGCGGCGACGTCGACCTGGTGCCGACGGCGGATCTGGAGCTCGAGTACGGCGACCAGATCGGCGTGCTGGCACCACCCGAGCACCTGGGCAAGTTCAGCAAGCTGTTCGGCGATTCGATCAATGCCGAGGCGCAGTTCTCGTTCATGTCCTTCGGCCTGGGCCTGGCCGCCGGCGGTCTGCTCGGCCTGGTGCCGATCCCGATCCCGGGCATCGGCACGGTAAGCCTGGGTGCGGCCGGCGGCGTCATCGTCATGGCGCTGGTGTTCGGGTACCTGCGCAAGCTGGGGCCGTTCAACTGGAGCCTGCCGCTCGCGGCCAACGCGGTGCTGCGCAATTTCGGGCTGACCCTGTTCCTGGCCGGCGTGGGCATGTCCTCGGGCGCGCCCTTCGTGACCAACATCGCGCAGGACGGCCTGCCGCTGCTGCTGGCCGGCATCATCCAGGTGGCGGTGGTGGTGCTGATCGTGATCCTCGGCGGCTGGTTCGTGCTGCGCATGAAGTACGACGATCTGCTGGGCATCGCCTCCGGCGCCACCGGCAACCCGGCCATCCTCGCCTACGGTAACCAGCTCGCTCCCACTGGCCGGCCGGACATGGGCTACGCGATGATCTTTCCAGGCGTCGGCACGATCCTGAAGATCGTGCTGGTGCAGGTGATGCTGGGCATGGATGCGGACGTACCAGCGGGGTGATCGTGCCCGTGCAGCGCTCCGCTCGGGCCGGTTGCCGGCCAGCGCGGCTCGATTGTCCTTGGGTGATGACGGGGAGATTTAATGACCCAATATTCATTTATTGATCGAGATCAAGCCCCGTGGCTGCACTGTCCACTAGATTGCAGCCTCACCTCTGGCCGGCAGCCCACGGCCGCAGCGGACTTCAGCCTGAAGCGTTCGTGCGGCACGCTCCGCCCCGGCATTCCCCCCACGAACGCCCGGTTCGCAACGATGCGCATGACTCCATCAAATCCCGTCTGTCGCCCGGCCGCGCGTATCGTGGCTGCGGGCGTGCTTGCGGCGGCCCTCGCTGGTTGCGCCTCGATGGCACCGCGGCTGGAGGTTCCCGCTCCGCCGGTTGCGGCCACGTGGAACGACGCCGGCGAGGCGGGGCAGCCTGCGGCCACCCTGGCCTGGCGCGACTACTTCACCGATCCGCAACTGCGACAGCTCATCGATACCGCGCTGGCGAACAACCGCGACCTGCGGATCGCGATGCTGCGGGTCGAGGAGGCCGGCGCGGCGTTCCGCATCCAGCGTGCCGGGCAGTTTCCGGCACCGGGGCTGGCGGGGCAGGGGGCGCGTGCCCGCGTGCCGGGCGATCTCAACGCCAGCGGCGTGTCCGCCGTCGGTGCCGAGTATCGCGCCGAGATCGGCCTGAGCAGTTGGGAGGTCGACCTGTGGGGGCGCGTGCGCAGCCTCAAGGAATCGGCGCTGCAGCAATGGCTGGCCACCGAGGAAGGCCGGCGTGCGGCAGAGCTTTCGCTGGTCGCGCAGGTCGCCGACGGCTACCTGGGCCTGCGCGAACTGGACGAACGCGTTGCACTGGCGCAGCGCACGTTGGCCACGCGCCAGGAGTCGCTGCGGATCTTCACCCGGCGCTATCAGGTCGGCTCCGCGTCGAAGCTGGAGCAGACCCAGGTGCAAAGCCTGCTGAGCCAGGCGCAGGCATCGCACGCGCAGCTGGAACAGGCGCGGGCCACGCAGCGCCATGCGCTTGGGCAACTGGTCGGTGCCGACCTCGGCCCGTTGCCTGCGGCCGCGTCGTTCGACGACACCATGGTGCTGGCCGAACTGTCGCCGGGGCTGCCGTCCAAGGTGCTGCTGCGGCGGCCGGACATCATCGCCAGCGAGCACCAGCTGCGCGCGGCCAACGCGAACATCGGTGCGGCGCGCGCCGCGTTCTTCCCGCGCATCGCCCTGACCGGCAGTGTCGGCAGCGCCAGCGCCGCCCTCGACGGGTTGTTCGACGGCGGCAGCCGTGCCTGGAGTTTCGCGCCGGTGCTGTCATTGCCGATCTTCGACGGCGGCCAGCGCCGCGCCAACCTCGAGCTGAGCATCGTCCGTCGCGACATCGCGGTTGCGAACTACGAGAAGAGCGTGCAAGTGGCGTTCCGCGAGGTGGCCGATGCGCTGTCGGCGCGCCGCTGGCTGCGTGAACGTCGCGATGTGCTGCAGGTCGGCCATGACACCGCGGGCGAACGCGCGCGGCTGGCGAAGCTGCGTTACGACAACGGTTCCGCCACCTATCTCGAAGTGCTGGATGCGCAGCGCGAATTGCTCGACGCCGGCCAGCAGCTGGTGCAGGCACGGCGTGCGCTGTTGTCCAGCCAGGTCGAGTTGTACCGCGCGCTGGGCGGTAGCAGCGCGTCCGCGGTTGCCGCGAATTCCCCCGTTCCCTGATCGCCACGGATCCCGTCATGGCCATGTCCCCTGCACTGAAGAAAAAACTCCTGCCCGCGCTCGCGGTGGCGGGTTTCGCACTGTTGACCTGGTGGGCCTGGGGCCGGTGGTCCGACGATGGTCCCGGTGAAGGTTTCGTGGGCGGCAACGGCAGGATCGAGGCGACCGAGATCGACGTGGCGACCAAGTTGCCCGGCCGGGTGCAGGACATCCTGGTGCGCGAGGGCGATTTCGTGAAGGCCGGGCAGCCGGTGGCGCGCATGCAGCTGGATTCGCTGGATGCACAGCGTGCCGAAGCCACGGCCGGCCGCCAGCAGGCCGAGCACGCCGCCACTGCCGCGGAAGCGCAGGTGACGCTGCGGCAAAGCGACGTCGCCGCCGCGCAGGCCCAGGTGGCCCAGCGCGAGGCCGAGCTGGACGCGGCGAAGCGCCGCCTGGCGCGCTCGCAGACGCTGTCGGCCGAAGGTGCCGCATCGGTGCAGGAACTGGACGACGACCGCGCCCGCATGCGCGGTGCCGAAGCCGCATTGGCCGCCACTCGCGCCCAGGTCGCCGCCGCCGAGGCAGCCGTGGTTGCGGCGCAGGCGCAGGTGGTGGGTGCGCGTTCCAGCATCGATGCCGCCGCCGCGACCCTCAAGCGGATCGAGGCCGACATCAGCGACAGCGTGCTCAAGGCACCGCGCGACGGCCGCGTGCAGGTGCGCGTGGCCCAGCCGGGCGAAGTGCTGGGCGCAGGCGGCCGCGTGCTCAACCTGCTCGACCTGTCCGACGTCTACATGACTTTCTTCGTGCCGGAGACCGTGGCCGGGCGCATCGCGCTGGGCAGCGAGGTGCGGATCGTGCTGGATGCCGCCGACAACCTGGTGATTCCGGCGAAGGTCTCGTTCGTGGCCAGCCAGGCCCAGTTCACGCCGAAGACCGTGGAAACCGAAAGCGAGCGACAGAAGCTGATGTTCCGGGTGCGCGCGCAGATCGCGCCGGAGTTGCTGAAGCAGCACATCGAGCAGGTCAAGACCGGGGTGCCAGGCATGGCCTGGCTGAAGATCGACCCGCAGGCGCAGTGGCCGGCCTCGCTGGCGGTGGGTGCGCGTGCGATGACCGCGGGCAAGGATTGATCCGATGCCTGCACAGGCCGCCATGGCACCGGTCGTCCGGCTGAGCGGCGTTCGCCTGCGCTACGGCAAGGCCGAGGCGCTGGCCGGGATCGACCAGGATCTGCCGGCCGGCTGCATGGTCGGCCTGATCGGGCCGGACGGCGTCGGCAAGTCGAGCCTGCTGTCGCTGATCGCCGGCGCGCGCCAGGTCCAGGACGGCACGGTGGACGTGCTCGGTGGCGACATGCGCGAGCGCAGCCACCGCAACCTGGTCTGTCCACGCATCGCCTACATGCCGCAGGGACTGGGCCGCAATCTGTATCCGACGCTGTCGGTGGAAGAGAACCTGCAATTCTTCGCGCGCCTGTTCGGCCACGACGCCGCCGAGCGCCGCCGCCGCATCGACGACCTCACCCGCGCCACCGGCCTGCACAAGTTCCTCGCGCGTCCGGCCGGCAAGCTGTCGGGCGGCATGAAGCAGAAGCTCGGCCTGTGCTGCGCGCTGATCCACGATCCGGATCTGTTGATCCTCGACGAGCCGACCACCGGTGTCGACCCGCTGGCGCGCGCGCAGTTCTGGGATCTGATTGATCGCATCCGCGGCCAGCGCCCGCAGATGAGCGTGCTGGTCGCCACCGCCTACATGGACGAGGCGCAGCGTTTCGACTGGCTGATGGCGATGGACGACGGCAAGGTGCTGGCCACCGGCACCGCGCGGGAACTGTTCGAGCGCACCGGCACCGATTCGCTGGAAGCGGCCTTCATCGCCCTGCTGCCGGAGGAGAAGACCCGCGACCACGTCGCGGTGACGATCCCGCCGCTGCAGGCCGACGCCGACGACATCGCGATCGAGGCGAAGGATCTCACCATGCGCTTCGGCGATTTCGTCGCCGTCGACCATGTCTCCTTCCGCATCCGCCGCGGCGAGATCTTCGGCTTCCTCGGCTCCAACGGCTGCGGCAAGTCCACCACCATGAAGATGCTGACCGGCCTGCTGGAAGCCAGCGCGGGCCAGGCCTGGCTGTTCGGCCAGTTGGTCGATTCGAAGGACATCGACACCCGTCGCCGGGTCGGCTACATGTCGCAGGCGTTCTCGCTGTATGGCGAGCTCAGCGTCGCGCAGAACCTGGTGCTGCACGCGCGGCTGTTCAGCGTGCCCGACGCCGACATCCCGGCGCGGGTGCAGGAGATGGCCAGCCGCTTCGACCTGACCGACAGCATGGACAGCCTGCCCGACAGCCTGCCGCTGGGCATGCGCCAGCGGCTGTCGCTGGCGGTGGCGATGGTGCACAAGCCCGAGATGCTGATTCTCGACGAGCCGACCTCGGGCGTGGATCCGGTGGCGCGCGATGCGTTCTGGCGGCTGCTGGTGGAGCTGTCGCGGCGCGACAAGGTCACCATCTTCATCTCCACCCACTTCATGAACGAGGCCGAACGCTGCGATCGCATGTCGATGATGCACGCCGGCAAGGTGCTCGACAGCGATGCGCCGGCGAAGCTGGTGGAGAAGCGCGGCGCGAAGACGCTCGAAGAGGCCTTCATCGGCTACCTGGTCGAGGCCGAAGGCGCGCAGGACAGCGACGACGTCCCCGCCCAGGTGCAGGCCGAAGGCACGGTCGCCGCACCCGCGCGCCGCGCGCCCTTCAGCCTGCAGCGCATGTACAGCTACCTGTGGCGCGAGGCGCTGGAACTGCAGCGCGACCCGATCCGCGCCAGCCTGGCGCTGGGCGGTTCGATCCTGCTGATGTTCGTGATCGGCTTCGGCATCAGCATGGACGTGCAGGACCTGCGCTACGCGGTGCTCGATCGCGACAACACCACGCTCAGCCGCGACTACGCGCTGCAGCTGTCGGGCTCGCGCTACTTCATCGAGCAGCCGGCGATCAGCGACTACGCCGACATGGACCGGCGCATGCGCAGCGGCGAGCTGGCGCTGGCGATCGAGATTCCGCACGGCTTCATGCGCGACGCGCTGCGCGGCAACGGCGTGCAGGTCGGTGCCTGGGTGGATGGCTCCATGCCCGCGCGCGCCGAAACCGTGCAGGGCTACGTGCAGGGCATGCACCAGAGCTGGCTGGCCACCCAGGCCGCGGCCATGGGCGTCGCCACGACATCCGCCGCCGGTGTGGAAACCCGCTTCCGCTACAACCCCGACGTGAAGAGTTTGCCGGCGATGGTGCCGGCGGTGATCCCGATCCTGCTGCTGATGCTGCCGGCGATGCTGACCGCGCTGGCGGTGGTGCGCGAGAAGGAAACCGGTTCGATCACCAACCTCTACGTCACCCCGGTGACGCGCAGCGAGTTCCTGCTCGGCAAGCAGCTGCCCTACGTCGGCCTGGCGATGCTCAACTTCTTCCTGATGTCGCTGCTGGCGGTGACCGTGTTCGGGGTGCCGGTCAAGGGCAGTTTCCTGGCGCTGACCGCGGCCGCGCTGATCTTCAGCTTCGCCGCCACCGGCATGGGCCTGCTGGCTTCGTCGGTCACCAGGAGCCAGATCGCGGCGATGTTCATCGCCATGATCGGCACCATCATCCCGGCCACCCAGTATTCCGGACTGATCGATCCGGTGTCCTCGATGGAAGGCTTCGGCAAGTTCGTCGGCGACATCTATCCGGCCACTTACATGGTCACGATCAGTCGCGGCGTGTTCAACAAGGCGCTGGGCTTCGCCGACCTGGCCGGGTCGCTGTGGCCGATGCTGCTGTCGGTGCCGGTGATCCTCGGCGCGGCGATCGCGCTGCTGAAGAAGCAGGAGCGCTGAGATGGATCGTAGCGGAACCTTCTCGCGCCACCTCGCCAACATCTACCGGCTCGGGGTCAAGGAGCTGTGGAGCCTGTGGCGCGACCCGATGCTGCTGGTGCTGATCGTGTACGTGTTCACGCTCGCGGTCTACACCTCGGCCACGGCGATGCCCGACACCCTGCACAAGACGCCGATCGCGATCGTCGACGAGGACGACTCGCCGCTGTCGCAGCGCATCGTCAGCGCGTTCTATCCGCCGCAGTTCATCACCCCGCAGATGATCGCGATGTCCGAGGTCGATCCGGGCATGGACGCCGGGCTGTACACCTTCGCCCTGCACATCCCGCAGGGCTTCCAGCGCGACGTGCTGGCCGGGCGCGCGCCGCAACTGCAGCTCAACGTCGATGCCACCCGCATGAGCCAGGCCTTCACCGGCAGCGGCAACGTGCAGCAGATCGTGGCCGGCGAGATCGGCGAGTTCGTGCAGCGCCAGCGCAGCAGCGCCAGCGCGCCGGTCGAGATCGCGGTGCGCGCGCGCTTCAATCCGGCGCTGGAGAAAGGCTGGTTCGGCGCCCTGAACAGCATCATCAACCAGATCACCATGCTGTCGATCATCCTCACCGGCGCCGCGCTGATCCGCGAGCGCGAGCACGGCACCATCGAGCACCTGCTGGTGATGCCGGTCAACCCGACCGAGATCATGCTGTCCAAGGTCTGGTCGATGGGGATGGTGGTGCTGGTCGCCTCCGCGCTGTCGCTGAACCTGGTGGTGCGCGGGATGCTGCAGGTGCCGGTGGAAGGTTCGCTGCCGCTGTTCTTCACCGGCGCGGCGCTGCACCTGTTCGCGACCACCTCGATGGGCATCTTCATGGCCACCGTCGCCCGCAACATGCCGCAGTTCGGCATGTTGATGGTGCTGACCATCCTGCCGCTGCAGATGCTCTCCGGTGGGTCCACGCCGCGCGAAAGCATGCCCGCGCTGGTGCAGGACATCATGCTCGCCGCGCCCACCACCCACTTCGTCGAGCTCGGCAGCGCGATCCTGTTCCGCGGCGCCGGCATCGACATGGTCTGGAAGCAGTTCCTGTGGCTGGCGGTGATCGGCGGATCGCTGTTCGCGTTCGCGCTTGCGCGCTTCCGCAAGGCCATCACGCAGATGGCCTGAGCCGGGCCCCGTCATCCCCCACGCGTTCCGCACCACAAGCAGGAGAATCCCCCATGCAAAAGACCATGAAAGCCGCCGTCGTCCGTGCCTTCGGCCAGCCGCTGGCGATCGAGGAGGTGCCGGTGCCGCGCCCGGCTGCCGGCGATGTGCTGGTCAAGATCGAAGCCTGCGGTGTCTGCCATACCGACTTGCACGCCGCCGAGGGCGACTGGCCGGTGAAGCCGAATCCGCCGTTCATTCCCGGCCACGAGGGCGTGGGCTTCGTCGCCGCGGTCGGTGCCGGCGTCAGCCACGTCAAGGAGGGCGACCGGGTCGGCATTCCCTGGCTGTATTCGGCCTGCGGCTACTGCGAGCATTGCCTGGGCGGCTGGGAGACGTTGTGCGAGTCGCAGCAGAACGCCGGCTACTCGGTCAACGGCGGTTTCGCCGAATACGCGCTGGGTGATGCCGACTACGTCGGCCACCTGCCCGCGAACGTCGGCTTCGTGGAGATCGCGCCGGTGCTGTGCGCGGGCGTCACCGTGTACAAGGGCCTGAAGGTCACCGATACCAAGCCCGGCGACTGGGTGGTGATCTCCGGTGTCGGTGGCCTCGGCCACATGGCGGTGCAGTATGCGAAGGCGATGGGCCTGAACGTGGCCGCGGTGGATGTCGACGATGCCAAGCTCAAGCTCGCCGAACGTCTCGGCGCCACGGTCACGGTCAACGCGAAGACCACCGATCCGGCGGCGTTCCTGAAGAAGGAGATCGGCGGTGCCCACGGCGCATTGGTCACCGCGGTCTCGCCGAAGGCGTTCGAACAGGCGCTGGGCATGGTCCGTCGCGGCGGCACCGTCTCGCTCAATGGCCTGCCGCCGGGCCAGTTCCCGCTGGACATCTTCGGCATGGTGCTCAACGGCATCACCGTGCGCGGCTCGATCGTCGGCACCCGGCTGGACCTGGCCGAAGCGCTGGCGTTCGCCGAACAGGCCAAGGTCGCCGCCACCGTCACCAGCGACCGCCTC
>Ga0073899_10006229_pt1 | contig 10329 bp, 6 predicted proteins | sample KloWWTmetaKNB5Ph_FD_88975 | JGI IMG/M metagenome (GOLD analysis project Ga0073899, IMG submission 88975) | Active sludge microbial communities from Klosterneuburg, Austria, studying microevolution and ecology of nitrifiers - Klosterneuburg... | ecosystem: Engineered > WWTP > Aerobic digester >...
GGGACGTGGGTCAAGGCGGATTCGTAGTGGTAGCGCTCCGGGTTCTCCCACGGCGAAAAGCCCCAGCGCCCCTGGCCCAGCATGTAGTAGTTGTTCCCGTTGGCACCGCTGCCGCCGCTGACCTGATAGGTCCAGCCCCAGCTCTGCGAGAAGTCGCTGAAGAGGTCGGTAACGCCGGCTCCCATGCCGATCGCCGCGAAGAGCTTGGAGCGCGTGCCGATGAACGCCGCGCCCTCGCCACCGTAGCTGTGGCCGTGCACGCCGATCCGCTTCGGATCGACGTATCCCATCGCGATCACCTTCCTGGTGGCCGCCTCCACCGCATCGAGCATGTCGCTGTGCGACGAGCCGGTGTGGAAGTGCACGTCGGGGAGCATCGTCGCGTAGCCACGACTCACCGCCTCGACCGGCATGCCACCCATCCCCGTCAGGAACGACGGCGTCGGGTAGCGGTGCATGGTCTGCGAGTTCTTCTCGTAGAAGGTCACCAGCATCGGGAGCTTCTGGCCGGTCACATAATCGTCGGGCAACGCGAGGATGCCCTGCAGCTTCACGCCGCGCCGCGTGGTGTAGTCGAACAGCACCCGACGCCCCCAGCGATATTCGGCCTGCTGCGGGTTCACGTCGCTGATCTTCTTCGGATTGCGCAGGTCGCTCGCGGCGAGCAGCAGGTCGGGGAATTCGGCAAAGGTCTGCCGCGAGTAGAGCACCAGGTCGGCGTCGCGCGCGCGGCTCGGCGTGGCGAACGAGGCATCCTCATACACGAGCGGCGTGAGCTGCCCATCGGCCAGGCGGTAGAAGCCGGCCTTCTTGGTCCACTCGCCATAGGCCGAGAGGGTCAGCGGCTTGGCGAGATCGATCTCGCGCGCCACGCGGGCCGCACGGCGGGCGGAGGAATCGATCGGCTCGAAGCGCACCGGCCGGAAGACGATCTGCTCCCGCGTCCCGACGCCGTTGGTGAGGTTGCGCGCGGCGGAGCCGTCGAGCGGCAGCAGCCAGAGGTCAAACCGGCTCGGCACGATCACCCCGCTCCCGTCGGCCGTGTAGCTGGCGATGCCATACGGCGGCTTCGGACCCGGGTAGTCGAACTCGGTGTTCACGAAGCTCGGTGCGCCCGCGCCGATGGTGCGCGTCGCACCGGTCGCGAGCTCGGCGACCTGCCACATCGCGTTCTTCCAATAGAGGAAGTGACGCCCGTCGGGGGAGATACCGCCGATATGCTGCCCCGTGAGCTGGCCGGAGAGCAACTTGATCCGCTCCCCCGTGGTGGTGTTGACCCGATAGATGTCGGCGGCGGGGTTCTTGAAGTCGGAGATGTACGGGCGCGGGTCACGCCCGATGGCCCAGCTGCCGCTGAGGGGGAGCTCAAGTTCCCGCATGCTCGAGTCGGTCAGCGTCGTGTAGACGCCCGGATGGGCAAACACCTGCCGGAAGTTGCGATTCCGCTCCATCTCGGCCTGGATCATCTGCTGCGACTGGATGCGCTCATCCTGCGTGCGCCACACATCCACGTTGGCCAGCGAGTCGGTGCTCTTCCGCCGTGCGGTGTCGGGGGCCGTGGTCTGCGGCATGATGCTCAGGAAGACCTGCTGGCCGTCGTCGCTCCACTCCAGCGTGGCGCGCTCCGTCACCACGAAGCCCTTGGGGAATCCCGCCGTCGTGGCGGGGTCGAGCACCGCCGGGGTGCGCGTCGCCGCGAGGTTACCGAAGACCACCAGGCGATTGTTCCGCTCACGCATCTTCTCGACTTCGCGCCCCTTGAGCACGGCGAGGCCGGTTCCGGCATCGTTCCAGGTGAGTCTGGCATAGCGCAGCGTATCGGTGTCGAGCGGCTCAAGTCGGCCGGTGGCGAGCGTGGCGAGGTACACGCCATTCACGTCGCGCACCGCCGCATCGACGGTGTACGCGAGCAATTCACCACTCTTGTTGAAGCCGACCTCGCTCACGCTGCCGAGGAAGAGCGAACGCCCGGTGGTGAGATCGTGCACGATCGCATCGAGCCCGCGCGGTGCATTCGGTCCGGCTGCGGCTGCCGCCGCACCACCTGCCGCGGGCGTGGCCGGCCGGCGACGCAGTACCAGGTGCTTCGAGGTCGGGGAGAACGTGGCGCTGGCGATGTCCTGCCAGACCTGCACCTTGCCGGTGGCGAGTTCGCGCAGCTCCCAGCGTCGGGTGACCTGGTTGCCGCCTGCACCGCGACCGCCAGCCGCGGCCGCCGGCGCCGGGGTGACAACCGGCGGTGCGCCGGGCGCGGGAGCGGGAGCCACTGCCGCCGAATCCTTGGGTGGCGTGGTGGGCTTCTTCGGCTGCGTCTCGACCAGGTAGGTGAGCCACTTCCCGTCGGGCGAGAAGCTCGCCTGCGAGGCGTCCACGATCTCGGTCTCGGTGTCCGCCGCCACGTTGCGGAGTCGCAGCACCGGCTTGGCATCGGCCGGCAGGGTGTTCACGTGACGGGTGCCGTAGACGACCCACTTCCCGTCCGAAGAGAGCTCGGCGCCTGCCAGACTGCGCCAGCGCGTGTAGTCCTCGACGCCGAGGACCTTCTTGGTCGAGGCCTGGGCCGGCAGGACGGCCGGGATGGCGAGCAGGAGCAGAGCGAAGAGACGGAGTAGTCGCATGGGTGCCGGGATGAGTGAGGGGTTGTTCAGCCGCGGAAGCCTGCCCTGAGCGCTAGCGAAGGGTCAGGTCGCGGTGGGCGATGAAAGGTAAGGCGTATGGGGTGACCCGTGACCAGTGACCAGTGGGGGATTGTCGGGTTTCGTACTGATCGGGCGACCGCACCATCCCCTGACGAACCGTGCCCCACGAGGTACTCTATAGGAAAGGTGCCGACCCGATCGGCCCGATCCCCCACCAGAGGCCTCCCCATGCGCCGGATATCGTTCCTTCTGCTCGCCCTGGCCACCTGTGTCGGCGCCACCCTCCACGGCCAGCGCCCTGCGGCCAGCAAGGTGAAGTTGAGCGCCGTCATCACGGCGTTCCTCGTCGACTCGGGGGTGCGCACCACCGGCCTCCCGTGGACCACCGGGAACACGCTCCCCATCCGCTGGGCCACACCGGCGCCCGTTGCCACGACCGATGAGTACAGTCGCAAGCTGGGTATCACCCAGCTCCGCGAAGGGCGCTTCCTGGGGACCATGGGGGACAGCGTTGCCCTCTGGATGGATATCACCGTGCGCGGGACCGCGGCCGGCCTTTCCGGGATGTCCGTCAGGCTCGACTCGATGGAGGTCACCGGCCCCCGCGGGAAGGGCGGCTTCTTCGTGCACCGTGAGATGATCGAGCAGGCGCTCAAGAACGACGGGCTGACCTTCCAGCCGCTCAAATGCAAGCGGGAGACCGAGGGGGCTTCCAACGGCAACCTTGTGGATGCGGTGAAGGCCCCTGGGAAGACCGCGTCCGGCCTCTGGTGGGAGTGGCATGCCGAGTCGCAGGAGTTGAAGGTCTCGCTCTCGTTGCTCTATCGTCGGGCCGAGCTGAACCAGGTGGAGTGCTATTCTGGATAGTGACCCGTGACCCGTCACCTACGACCTACGACTCACGACCTCCGACCCCGCTCCCGCTCCCGCATGGTCAGTGTATTCCCCGCCACACCCACAATCATCCCGCGGCACGAAGCCGCGCCGCAGTGACAGTCAAACGGCTCACCATTCTCATTCATGAAGGTGGCGTAATCGAGCGTGAGCTCCTCGCCATTCGCGATCGGGCATGAGGCCACCACATCGAGCCCTTCAAAACGAGTGTTGGGTTCGCAGGAATGATTCTGCGGGGCCCACGCGGACGGGTCGTTGTCCCAGAGGATGAAGACCTCGTCGCTCAGCGGGTAGGCATAGCGCCGGAACGCCAGCTGATCGGCCTCGCTCCAGGTTGCCGCGTGGCGCGCGGTGACGATCCGCTGCGCGCGCCCCTCTCCGCGGTAGACCACCTCACCCTCGGCGAGGTCGCGCGTCGCGAAGATGCCGTAGCCCGCCATTGCCTTCCCGATCCGGAACGGTGCCGTGGCCCGGCGATGGCGCGCCATCCCCTCGGCAATGATGTGCCGCAGGAAGCCGGCCTGTCCCATGCCGTCGAGTGCGAGGATATGATCGGCAGAGCCCTCGGAGCCGACGGTATAGAAGACCGAGCAGGTGAAGTTGATCTCGAGGAAGTGCACCTGTCCCGTCGCATCCATGCGGAAGTCGAGACGCGCGTAGCCCACGCCCCCGAACGCGTTGAAGATCCAGACCGCCGAGTTGCGCAGATGCGTCGCGAGATTTTCGTTCTCGACGCGCCGGTTGGCCTCGGCGTGCTGGTCGGACGTCTTGTGCGCGTAGGTCTTGAAGCGCGGTCCGGCCGGGAAGCGGTATTCCACCGGCGCCAGCGCGATCGCCGGCTGCCCGCACTCGATCGCGCCGAGCACCAGGACCGTGAACTCACGGCCATCCAGGTATTCCTCGACCAGGGCCTCGCCGAACTCGGCAATCGTCGCGGCCACCTTCGCCCTGAGTGCGGCGGGATCCGTCACCAGGGACGCCTCGTCGACGCCAAGGGAATCGCCGGCGTGCGATGGCTTCACGAAGAGCGGGTAGCGCAGCGCCTGCGCGGCATTCACGGCGTCGTCCTGCGGCCCGACCACCACGTGTGCGGGCGTGGTGACCCCTGCCGTGTGCGCCACATACTTCATCAGCGGCTTGGAGGGATCGTAGAGGAGGGCCGTCGGACCGGTGTACGGCAAACGGAGCCGCGCAAGCGCGTCGATCACGTCGATCGACGGGATGTCCCAGTCGAGGTAGCCCTCGCAGAGGTTGACGAAGATGTCGTAGCCCTGCGTCGCGAGCTGCCGCAGCTGTCGGTGTGTGGTCAACTTGTTGAGGAAGACGTGGTCCACCTGGTGCCCGGGCAGCAGCGGCGCGAGGTCGCGCGGCGGGTCGTAGTGCCGGTAGTCCACCGCTGACGTGGAGTAGTCGGGCTGGAGTACGCACACCTTCATGCGGCGGCGGTCCGTGCGCGCAGATCACGACGGGCGACGGCGTCGGCCACGATGTCGGCCACCAACTCGGCGAAGCGCCGATTGGCCAGCCGCAGGATGGCACCGATGGAGGTGTAGTTCTCGTCCTCCGAGAGACCGCACTGCGCGTTGACCTCGAGCACGTAGAGTTCTCCGGCCTCATCCATGCGCAGGTCCACCCGGCCATAGCCGCGACCACGCACCGCGGCGTACGCGTCCCAGCTGAGCGCCATCACGCGGGCGTGCAGGGCAGCCGGGGCAGCGGCATACTCCCAGAGATGCTCGCCATCGCCGATCGGCGCCTCGCCCTCGTACACCTCCCAGAGCCGATCGTAGGAGAGGAAGCGCTCCTCGGGCGGCAGGGCGGCGTGGAAGTCGCGCTCCACCGGCGGGTAGATCGTGGCGCGGGCGGCATCGTCCCAGGCTCCCACGATGAACGTGGTGAACTCGCGCCCAGCGATATAGCGCTCGACCAGCACGCCACCACTGGCGAGGTCCCAGCCGCGATAGCCATCGTGGAGCCGGCGCGCCTGGGCGTGCAGCGCCTCGCCGTCGCGCACCACCGAGGCGAGGGTGATCCCCATGCTGCCGGCGGAGATGGCGGGCTTCACGATGAGCGGCGTGCCGAGTTGTGCGAAGTGGCGATCGACGTCGTGCAGGTCGGGCTCGATCACCGCCCACGGCGCCGTCGAGACGCCCGCGGCATCGAAGGCGTGCTTCATCTCGATCTTCGACGTGGTGCCCATGTAGAAGGCAGCGTCGGCGCCGGTATAGGCGAGGCCGAGCGCTTCCAGGTGGTGAATCACGCCGACACCCGGGATGTCGTTCGACTCGTCGCCATCGCAGAGGTTGAAGATCACCGGTGCGTCGGCGAGCGGCTCGCGGGCAATCGCGTCGAGCACGTCGCGGTAGGTGGCGTTGGTCACCAGCTGCCAGCGCCAGGGCTGACCGAGGGCGGCGAAGGCGCGGGTGAATTCCTGATGACTCTGGCTGTAGTCGTGGTAGTAGTCGAGCGCCGGGTCGGCGCTTTCGGTGGTGGGGACGAGCACCACGACGAGGGGAAGGACGGACTCAGCGCGCATCGGCCACCCTGCACCAGGCCGTCATGTCCTGCACGTCCATGGTGGTGAAGGTGATCCACTCGTAGTCGCCACGCTCGAACAGCACGCCCGCCGTGCCGTTGGGGAGCATCGCGATGGTCGAGTAGGCCGCGAGTCCCGGTTCCACGTCCTGCTTTGCCATCCAGCTCGCGCCACTGTTGCACGAGAAGGCGATGGTGAGGTTTCTGCGCTCGCTGCGATGCGAGGTGTTGCTGAAGAGCAGCCACTGCGCTTCGGGGGTTCCTTCGCGAGCCTCGGGGTACATCCTGACGATGGCGGCGTTGTTGCCCGGGTCCACCAGCGTCGAGTCGTCGCGCAGCCCGGTGTAGGTCACGCCGCCATCGCTCGACCAGGCAACCCGCCGTACCCCCTTGGCGCGCCCGTTGAGCATCACCCGGCCATCGGCGAGCTCCACCGTCTTGTTCTCGTCTACGCCCGGTCCGACGAGGTTCCCCATCCGCCAGCTCGTGCCATGATCGTCGCTGTAGGCGGAGGCGCCGTAGATGGCCCCGTTGAAGCGGACCACGTACTGCTGCAGAAGTCGTCCAGCGTGCGGACCATAGCGCAGCTGGATTCCCGCACCGGACGACGCGAAGAGCCCACCCCACGCCGGATCCTTGATCTGCGCGGTGATGCGGCGATGCTGCCAGGTGGCGCCGTCGTCGTCGGACCAGGAATAGTCGGCCTGCAGCACATTCGGATCGTCTTCGCGGACGCCGGTGGCGCTGCCGAAGAAACCCTGCCGCACCGAGGCGGCGTGAAAGAGGAAGATCCGCCCCGTCTCGCGGTCCACCAGCAGCGAGGGATCGCCGAAGCCGAAGGGCGCGCTGTCGGCCCGCACCACCTGCGGCGCGTCCCAGGTGGCGCCCAGGTCCCGGCTTCGGCGCACCACCAGCGCGATGTTGCTCGGCACGTCGGCCCCGCTGGGCCGCCCGTCGTACGCGGCGATCAGGGTGCCGCGCGTGGTGACCGCCAGCGCAGGAATCCGGTAGACGGGGTACCCCTCGCCCTTGTGCGCGAGGTCCACGCGCGCGCCCTGGCCCCGGACGGTCGCGGGCACCATGCCGACGACGAGGGCGGATATCAGGGCGAGCGGGGGGATGCGCATGCAGCCTCGGGATGTCGTGGAGATGCTGGAAGCTATGGGGCGATGCCCGTGCGCGAAAGCGACCACCATGTCCCCCGATTGTCTTCCGCCCCGCGCCGAGCCAGCTTCCTCGACACTCCCGACATCTCCGAGGCCCCGATGCTCCGCGTTCGCCGCGTCCTCTCCGCCTGCTGGCTCGCCCTCCTGCTGGTGCGCCCTGCTGCCGGTCAGCATGCGCAGCACTACGTCCCCGATGGCGATCCCGCGGTCCGTCAGCGCGTTGCCGAGTGGCAGGACCTCAAGCTCGGCCTGCTGATGCACTGGGGGCCGTATGCCCAATGGGGTGCGGTCGAGTCGTGGTCCATCTGTTCGGAAGACGAGGGGTGGTGTCGCAGCCGGCAGCGCGACTCGATCGGCGAGTACGGCGCCTACAAGCGTGCCTACGAGGCGCTGCAGACCACCTTCAACCCGGTGCAGTTCGACCCGACGCGCTGGGCCAAGGCCGCGCGCGACGCGGGAATGCGCTACATGGTCTTCACCACCAAGCACCACGATGGCTTCTCGATGTGGGACACCAGGCAGACCGACTACCGGATCACCGGGCCGAAGACGCCCTTCGCCCTGAACCCTCGGGCCGACGTGACGCGCGCCATCTTCGACGCCTTCCGCGCCGAGGGGCTGTGGGCCGGTGCCTACTTCTCCAAGCCCGACTGGCACTCACCCGACTACTGGTGGCCCTACTACGCCACGCCAGACCGGCATCCGAACTACGACCTCAAGAAGTATCCCGAGCGGTGGAACCGCTTTGTCGAGTTTACCCACGCGCAGATCGGCGAGCTGATGTCGGACTATGGCCGCATCGACATCCTCTGGCTCGATGGGGGCTGGGTCCGTCCCCTGACCGACTCGACCATCCACGCCGAGATGGCCAAGCCGAGCTACAAATGGGAGCGATTGCAGAGCCAGGACATCGATATCCCGAGGCTTGCCGCCGAGTCACGCCGCAAGCAGCCGGGGTTGATCGTGGTGGACCGCGACGTGCCCGGCCCGTACCAGAACTACCTCACTCCCGAGGCGCGGGTCCCGGCCACGGTGCTCGACTATCCCTGGGAAGTGCCGATGCCGATGGCCAATAGCTGGTCGTGGGTGCCCAACGACCGCTACAAGTCGTCGCACGTGCTGATCCAGATGCTGGTGGACGTGGTGGCGAAGGGAGGCAACCTGATGCTCAACATCGGCCCCGGTCCCGACGGCAGCTGGCACGACGCGGCCTACGAGCGGCTTGCCGACCTCGGCGCGTGGATGCGGGTGCATCAGGCCTCGATCTACGGCACGCGGCCGCTCGCGCCGGCGCTTGAGGGGAAGTTCCGCTTTGCGCGCTCGAAGGACGGCACCGCCTGGGTGACCTACCTGCCGACCGAGGGGGAGCCGATGCCGCGCGAGTTGACGGTCACCAGCATCGCCCCCGCCAGGGGCGCGACGATCACGCTGCTCGGCAGCAACGCGCGGATCGCCTGGACCGCCAATGCCAAGGGGTTCACCATGCGGATGCCGGCGGGCGTGGCCGCGCCGAATCCGCATGCGTGGGTCTTTCGCGTGACCAAGGTGAATGGTGAACGGTGAACGCCCCCGGTCACTCGTGACTTCGTCGGATCACCCCCAGCATCTTGAGGTTGATGACCACGAACCGCCAGACCTGCCATGGGAAGAAGGTCCGCATGAAGACAGTCCGGCGCGTCGGCATGATCACGTGGGCATGCTTGGTCGAGGTCATGGTCTACTCCGGAATGAGGGACCACCCCGGACGGAGGCGGGCCTTGTGAAGGAAGAGATGGTGCAGGATGATCTTGATCCAGTGCCCCGCCAGCCCGATTTCGCCGAAGGTCTGTGACAGGTCTCTCCCGGTCTCGGGGAAGCGCTCGAAGTCCGGGACGATCGGGTAGACGATCATCGAGGCCGCCGTGCCCGTGAACGGATTGGCGCCGGCCGACGCGACGCAGGCCGCGCCCATCTTTGCCATCGACGCGGTGTGCAGCGGGCCGGTGCGGCCCTGGATGATGTCGACGATGCTGCGCGCCACGGTCTTGCCGATGATCGCCGATGGCATCCCGGTCCGTGGTGGTGCCGGCGCGATCGCCGCGCCGCTCGGTGACGTGTAGGGCCGCGAGATCGCGTGGGGCGGCGCGAAGGCGATGCCCGCCGCGAAGATGTTGGGATAGGCCGGCGACTGATACGTGTGCGGCCAGTCACTGGCCCGCCACTCCTCGTACGGCTTGGCCGCGTAGTCGGCGTCCACCTTCATGAAGCCGTTCGGCTGGAAGAGTCGGTCGGTGATGTCGGTCCCCTGCCGGTCCGTCGCGGTGAGGCCGACGCCGGAGAAGGGCGGCAACAGCATGGCGAAGTCGAATGCCTGTTCGCCGATCGTGCCGTCCACCGTCTCGTAGTGCACGCGCCCCGGCTCCACCTGCCGCGGGTGCGCCCGGGTGATCCAGTCGATCCCGCGCTCGGCAAAGAGCGAGGCGTTGAACATGCTGCTTGGCGTGGTGTAGCCGCCGGCGTTGAACTGCATCCCGCCCATGCCGAAGTCGCCCAGCTCGTACTCGTTGGTCAGCCAGACGATCTCGGCGCGGTCGCGAACGCCCTGTGCGCGCAGCTCGAACTCCAGGTTGACGATGTACTCGAACGCCGCGCCCTCGCAGGTGCAGGTGCCGTGCCCCACGCCCACGATGAAGCGCTGCTTCTCGCCCCGCTTCATCCGGGCCACCGACTCGGCGAACGCCCGCGCGGCGTCGGTGGCATGGTCGGCTGTGCACACCGAGTGGCTGTTGGCCTCCGGGCCGAGTCCCGGGGTCCGGTCAAAGCGCAGCTGCGGACCGGTCGCGTTGATCAGGAAGTCGTAGGGGACCCTGACGCGTGCCTCGGAATCACCCCCGGTCGGCGCCACGAGCACGCACGGGGTCGGGTCGTCGGTGGTGCCCTCGGGACGAATGGCCCGCGCCGCACCATGCACGAACTCGATCCCGGCCCGTTCATAGACTGGCCGGAGCGGGAAGGTCACCTGGTCCGCGCGCATCAGGCCGACGCCGACCCAGATGTTCGACGGAATCCAGTTGTAGAAGTCCTTGGGCGACACCACCGTCACGGTGTCGCCCCGA
>Ga0073899_10006231_pt1 | contig 10326 bp, 13 predicted proteins | sample KloWWTmetaKNB5Ph_FD_88975 | JGI IMG/M metagenome (GOLD analysis project Ga0073899, IMG submission 88975) | Active sludge microbial communities from Klosterneuburg, Austria, studying microevolution and ecology of nitrifiers - Klosterneuburg... | ecosystem: Engineered > WWTP > Aerobic digester >...
ACCACAACTGCCGGTATAGACTCTTCGCTCCTAAAGTTTTTTGTCAGCGCATTGACCGCTGCAGATTCACTACTTTTTGGCAAAAATGATGCCAGGTCTACCTCTGATACTTCACTAATTTTACCAAAGTATGGACCACCGACAGAGCCGCCGATAAACCACACTACAACTATCGCGAGGCTTAAGCCAAGCATTGCCCATTTATGCTTTTTCTCATTCATTCTTATGATTATACGTGGTTATAGAATATATTTGACAAATTTTTCTATGAATTTTTCGAGATTAGGAGATCTGGTAGCGGATCGCCGAAACGGACAAGCTCGATGTTACCCACTGTGTCTTTCAGCCCGAGATGTGGATACTGGATCCGATATGCGGCCATCACATCGCCGTATACGCCGTCTGCAAAATCAAAGCCTAGCACCTGAGCCGTGGAGCGCACGATCTCTTCTGTTGGTGCCTCGATTTCGATGTAGGGATTAAGCCACGGCCACTCGTCGAGCATGATCTCAGCTTCACCGAGTACCCATGTCTCGCGGCGCGTTTCCTGAGATGAGTTCGCCTGCAGCCCGAGCTGTATGAGAAATTCGACAGCTTTTTCATAGTCGCTCACCTCAAACTCGATTTCTTTCGCTCCGTGAAGTGACAAGTCGTCAAACTGCTTATAGGTCATCGTGACGCGGTCGCCCTCATCGCGTACTCGCGCAAACGAATCTTTGCCGTCGCGCATAAAGTCGCTATCAAATGCCACTCGGCGCATCGTACGCATAGGCTTTTCGCATATCGCCCCTGCGGCACGTAGTTTTTCGCGGATTTCATCGTGATCAACATTTACAAATTTTACTTCGATCTCGGTTTGCATGTCACCTCTTCTATTTATAATTTGCTCGTATAATAGTCTAGACTTATTCTATAGCACATTGCTCTAGAAAGTCGGTCAATGTGCCTGAGTCAATCGCATTCTTTACGGCCATTTTCATGTCATTTGACACAAACCATGTCTGAAGCAACTCATGAGAAGCGGACCGAGCGCCTTTTATAGACAACCCACTGCCACCGCTTTTTTTGCCACGCTTTGCTCTGAGCGAATTCACTATTTTACGCTGTTGAAACATTCGAAACGTAGCTCGTATTTTATCTAGATCCGCCTCTGGTATGGCTCGAGTATCATCTGGGTGCAGATATCGATATATCTGCTCAGGACGATATTTTGTTTGCCAGTGTGACGCAGGGCGAGTCATGACAGTAAGGATGTCGGTAGCGAGCTGCGTGTCCAATTCGCGCTCCCTACTCCTTTCGCGACGTTCTTGTACTTGTGTCACCCGTACGGATATATATTGTTCATAGTTCGGATCTAACGTGTAATATGTCGATCCATTTCGATACTTATATACGGTTTGCTCCTCTACTATGCCCGCTAGCTTTTCTCGTACCGTATCAGCATCAACCATTGCCGTTTCCCGTGCGAGGAACGGCACGAGTTTCGATGCTTTCATAGGGCCATTTGCTAATAGTTGCCCGACAATTTCACGAAATGTTGCTTCTTCGTTTTCGGTTTCTTCTGATATCGACTCGACTTCCTCCTCTACAACCTGCGGTCGGGGCGGAGTTCTACGTCGCTGTGGTTTCGAGGCTACTGACACTATTTCTTTGGGGCTGGTGCCATCATCGCCAAACGTTATGTGCGTATCATCGATCAAAGCGATGTGGCCCGACACGCCGAGTTGCTCCCGTGCATCTTCACGAATATCTGACGCCCATTCATCAATCTCCTCCATGATTGCGACTATTGTTGCATCTCCGACTTCGACACCAGCCTTTCGGAGGTGAGCCATCAGCTCCTGACCGCTGACAAGCTGAAATTTACGAGTGATACACAAGTATCGCAACACGACACCATACGACTCTTCGCTTCCGAACTCCATAGACTCTTCATCGGGTATATCTGCCGACAAATTGGCCGTAAGCTCCGTGAGTAGTAGCCCAGCTCGGGCTAAGTTATCCCCTGTCTCTCGAAGATTCTCGATATCTTCTGCAGTGAGTCCTAGCAACTCATCTGCTTCGAGTCTGTCGACATCGTTGACGATACCTTTGGCATGGGTAAGTATTGATTCAAAAACAGAAGCGCTGTCGGCTGGCGCTCCACCTTCACCTCGTATCATATGGCGTATATTTTACCCTGACCCTGTTGCGACCGCAATCTTAACCAGTTTATACTTATTGTACGCTATATGTAGCGTGCCCAGATGTAGCGTTTATGGTCTGTGGAAAATAATCGATTTTATGTGGGCAAGTCGGATAGACGCTACAGCTAGTGTTCAACTCTGTTGATTTTGCCTTCTTTTTGTGATGATATTCACATACTTCCTAGCGCGAGTGGCCTAGTATGAGGGGGAGCGAATCAAAAGGAGGACATATGACATTTTTTGATGATATCAAAGCGAAGGCCGACGCAAACGGCGACGGTAAACTATCTGGTGACGATATCGCAGGACTTAAAGAAAAGTATCCTGATCAGGCGAATCAGATATCAGAGCTGCAGACAAAAGCCGATGGCAATGGCGACGGCAAACTCGATTTTGAGGACGCCAAAAGCATGGCTGGCGATATATTCAACACCGCCAAAGATATGTTTGGCAAAAAATAAGCTTTATTCGACGACTTCAACACCGCGCCAAAACGCCACAAAGTTTGTGAAGTCACCCGCTCGTTCGATTGAGCCATCTTTTGGTTCTGGGTAGTACCATGCGGCATCGAGGTTTGTCTGACCATCGGCCACGACGTTGTAGTAACTGGCCTCACCTTTCCAGATACAGGTCGTATGGCGATCGCTATCCTGAAAATACTCTTTTTTGATCGAGTCTGAAGGAAAGTACCAATTGCCTTCTATCTTGAGGAGGCTTTCTTTTGGTGCTTCAGCAATAGTTTGATTGTTCCAAATGGCTTTCATACAGATAATTGCCTTTCTAGATTAGATTTCCTGGGCAGCAAGCTTGCGACGAGTCACGATACCGAGTACGGTCACCGTAGCCGTGATAGCGAGCCCACTCACGCATGCGTGAGCGAGACTGACAGGCGATGCGACGACGAGGACAGCTCCTGATGCGATAGTGCCCGCAAGAAGCCCGTATGAGGCTTTGAGATACGTATTATTGGCTGCAGCATACGCCGCGAGCGACATGATAACGGCAAATACTGCGATGACGATGTGTGTAGCTAAAATCATAGAGCTATTGTAGCATAAGCGAATTTACTTGATCGACAGCCAAAGATTATCGCTATAGTGGACGAAGCCTTGTTTCTGGTAGAATTCAATCGCCCTGGTATTTGGAGAAAATGCCGTAACGTCCAAATAATCAACATCACCTTCATCTCTACACCAAGTCTTTAGAGCTTCGACAAGTTTTGCGCCCACTCCCTGGCTACGATGGCTATCAGAAACACACATATTCTCAAGTTCGGCTCGTACACCCTTGTAGGCGCTGTGCTGTCGCTGTTTCACGCCCGCGAGATAGCCAACAACCTCACCCTCTGCCTCTGCGACAAAACAAACACCATATGTTCCGTCAGCAAGACTTCGGAAATACGCCTCACCGTCTTTTTCGTAAGGCCAATTTACATTTAAATCGCCGAAGTGAACGTTGTCTGAGAGAAATAAATTGAAATTCAAATCCTGCAGTGCCCTGAGGTCCTGCAAGCTTGCTCGTCTTATCTCCATAGTGCACGCCTCTTTCGGTTACCCAAACATCTGCTCGTATGAGCAACTTTTTTAATCATACCTTTATTGCGGTACGTCGTCAAAAAATACAAATCAACTTCCGCAATCTTACTAGGCTTGTGGCGCCACCGTTTGCCGAGACAAATGGTGGCAAAAAAACTACTAACTTTCAAGGCCGAGGCGTCTGGTGACCTTGGGGCCGATCTTAAACTTAATCAGCACAAACATAAGCGCACAAACAATAAATATATAGACAGGAAATGCCATGTGCTCAAAATCGTAAACCTGTAGCGCTAGCATCGTAATCGCTGCACTAATCGCACCGTTGAGAAAAACCACATAGTTTTCAGTCTCTGGGGCCTTCCAGGTCTTTGCCAACGTCGGAAGCAACGCAAGGCCGTCCGCCAGCAGGCTAAAGAATATAGCCACACTGCCAGTCCGAGTCAACAACCATCCGACGAGGCCTAGCAGTGAAAGCGCACCACAGATCATATCGAATCGCGTAATCTTCCAAACCGACTTCTTGTTAAAAAATGATGCAATGAATATCAACAGCGGGCCGAACCCGACCATAAATGTCATCAGGCCGTCCAAGGGGCTCACCCCTTCGCCCAGCATCGCACCGTATGCAACTAACGGTGCTAGCGCCCACAAAAACCACGTAACGCGGTTTGGTGAAGTCTTGCCTTTTATCGTGGCGACGACATACGTAACGCTCCCGATGAGGTTAAGTAGTGCTCCGACGTAAATCCAGTTTTGATCAATCATGATTGTTCAGTTCTGAGGTATTATACAATTTGATCCCCTGCAACACGCACTTGTTCTGTCGTGTCGCGATTACGAACAGTCACCGTATTATCTTCAAGCGTCTGGAAGTCGATAACGATACAATGAGGCGTACCGATTTCATCCTGGCGACGGTATCGTTTACCGATGTTGCCGTTATCGTCCCACATAACTGCTCCGTGCTTTGCTTTGAGCGCATAGTACACTTCGCGGGCCTTTGCGACGAGCTCTGGCTTGTTCTTGAGTAGTGGCGAAACAGCATATTTCACAGGCGCGAGGTGCTCAGGAAGCGCGAGATAAATTCGCTTCTCGCCGTTTTGCTCGTCTTCACGATAGGCGCTCGTAAGTACGGCCATGAGCGCGCGCTCGACACCAAAACTTGGCTCGATGACGTGCGGCACGAATTTTTCGTTGGTGCCTTTGATCTGGTATTCCATGCTCTTCTTTGCGGCATTTTGGGTATTCATGAGGTCGAAGTCTGTGCGATATGCGAGGCCCATCAACTCTTCGCGGCCGATAGGATAATCAAACTCGAAATCGATAGTACGCTTCGAGTAGTGAGCGCGGTCGTTTTCTGGTACTTCAAGTTCGTGCACCATATCTGCGGGGAGGCCAAGTGCGTCAAAGAATCGTTTGCACTGCTCTACCCAATGTTCGAAACTCTCTTCCCATTTATCAGGATGGACGAAATATTCGATCTCCATCTGTTCGAACTCACGGCTACGAAACACAAAGTCACGGGGTGAAATCTCGTTTCGAAATGCCTTGCCCTGCTGAGCGATACCAAATGGCAAATCTGGATAAAAACTATCAATGATATTTTTGTAGTTCGTGAATATTCCTTGCGCCGTCTCTGGTCGTAGGTAGCTAATCGCATTTGGATCATACGTCATCGCATTCATGCCTTCGAGATTGTGACCGTCGGCAGCGCCTTCCATTGGCTCTCCGATTGTTAGCTCATTTTGTCCCGCAGGACCTACAAAAGTCTTAAACATCATATTGAACTGTTTTGCTTCACCAAACGTTCCGGTCTGACCACATGTCGGGCACTTGTTTGCATCTTCTAGCTTATCGGCACGGTGACGGGCGTGACAGTGATAACACTCGACAAGAGGATCGGTAAACGTATCGACGTGTCCACTTGCCTGCCAGACCTTTTGGTTCATCAGTATCGCGGCATCGACACCATACAAGTCATCACGTTCGTCGACAAACATCTTCCACCACATGTTCATAATGTTACGCTTTAGCGCGACACCGAGTGGACCGTAATCCCAGGTGCCGCTGAGACCGCCATAGACTTCGGAGCCTTGATAAATAAATCCGCGACGCTTCGCGAGTGAAACGATGTGTTCGAGTGAAGTTTTGTCATCCATATGCACCATAGTATAGCATATTCACTACTGTTGACCTCTCGGTTGAATTTTTAGCATAATTATGATATATTATGTAAGTTCCGCACTCCAAATTACGAGACTATGGGAGGTTTGGCTATATGCCACACACCACGGACGTGCTCGCACGTCTCCAGAAGGACCTCATCGACGACCTCGAGATTGGGGGTGAAACTTCCCTCTCTCCCGTAGACAAGGCGCGACGCATGCTGCAGATTTCCGCAATCTTCCGCGATCGGGGCGACAACTTGCAGGCGAACGCCATGTTCCGGGCGGCACTCGATGTCGTCGCAGGCGCGCACACAGGTTGCATGGACACCCCTGCAACTGCATCAGACAAGCTCGCGCTCGCGCGGCACCTGATCAAATGGGGCGATCCGGATGTTGCCGACACTGCCTTCTTCGCCGCGCTGCCAGAGGCCAGCAACCTGCGCAGAGTAGTAGAAGTCATCATGTGGGCATTCCTCAGCCAGTCCAGGCACCAGAGACGCCACCTACTGGCAAGCTGAAGCACGAGAAGTGCGGACAACCGGAGTATCCCCCAGCGGCTGCTCCGGTTTTTCCGTTTTATGGGGAAAAAAAACGATTTTGAAACTGTCTATCGCTAGAGTAAACGCTATCGCTGCGGTGCAATACCGCGCGAACTGTAACAAACCGTTGACGCCCCTGATTGCACGCAGAGAATAGTATCCTTGTTTTTGAAGCAAGTCGCCCGCCTCCTGCGCCCATTAGTTTAAGCCCGGACAACCTATACGCTTTTTCTCTATGCCCATCGATCTCAAGACTTTTAACTTCTACTATGCGCTCAATCGAACGTGCTGTGATATCATCTGGTGCAATTATTGCCCTCAAAGCCGCCTCCATAAAACCAACTAACCCTTGATGATTATCATGGTCTCGTAAATAGTCAGAAATAACATCGCTATCCATCAAATGTTTAACTATGCCCGGTATTCCTTCCTCTCCTTCTGACGCGAGGTCTACCTCGATAGCCTCGGCTCCCAGCGAACGTACGGATAATTTTTGCAAACCACTCTGCTCTATCTCATGATCGGTGATGGCGTCTTCTGTCACTTCCTCAGTCTTCGCTATTTTTCGTGCCGCACGCTTCGAGAGTCTATGCTCAGCCCCAGGCAGTGGGTGCATGGTACGTTGTTGAGGTGTCGGATCGTGTATCGGATCGTATACCTTCGGAATTTTGATTGAACGCGCCCAGGCTTCACATCGCGAAAGGGCCTGATGGCGATCATTATCCAAGGTGGCCGTAACAATACGCTGCAGCGGCGCAAAACGGCTGAGGTCGATCCTATCCGCGTCCAATTTGCACAAACCTTGACTCGGTAATAGTTGGCACGTTGTACCGCCCATCGCATGAATACCCATCGCCATGCAAAGTAAATTTTCTTTGATCTTCTCGGATGCTTCTGGGTGTTCCTGTATGTAAAGGCTTAGGTCGCTTTGTCCATCATATGCGCGTATTTCTGGATCTGCCTGCATGCGGAGTATGATGCTATTTTCAGGACCACGGAGAATATCTTGCGCAGCGACGACTTTGATACCTTCATGGATCTGTGCAGCTGCTCGGTCTTTTGTCCTCTCCGACAACATCTTATCGTCAAACATACCACGAAATAGATACGGGTCCTGCACTGCAAGCTGCATCATCTGATATCGCAAGGTAGTCGTCCTCATGAATATTCCTGTCCATGCCTCGATCATCACCCGCTCATCGGGCGGCATGAATCCGATCGTTGCCTCGGTCAATGGTATCGGAGGGCTTGAGCTAAGCGCATCGTAAAATTCATAGATCGTATCTGCGCTTATTTCCCCATCAAGAATTTCAAAAATGTCACCATTGCCGTTCCCGTACGAAGCCGCGATATTTTCTATGGTTTGACGCCGAAGCTGCATATAAATACCCTCCGGGTCCTGGTGGTTCCGAGGCCGCACAGATGCGAGAGCGCTGATATTTGCGCTCAACGCCATAGCAATACCGTCGATGCCCCTTAAAGTCTCTGCTGCAGCATCAGAAGACCGCTCGAAACATGCAGCATCCGAGCAGGATAAACCCCCTTCTAGGGGCACGGTATCTTCGATTACACGATCAGCTTTTGCACGTGGTAAACCATCAAGAGACATAATCTACATACTATAACACATTTTATTCAGTAATCAATCGCACTATGCGCTAAACTGACGCATGTTGCCGTGCGATCAACCAACAATCACTGAGGAGCTGACCAATTCCGCCGACTTGGATTACGGTCTGTATGGGGCGCGTCGCGATGATCCGCAATACCTTGATGTGGTCAGCCGTGATATCGCCCTGCTCGGCGTGACGGAAACCCCGCTCCTCGGTGTCGTACATATACGTTTTTTCGCTATCAAGCTTTTGGCCCGATACATCATGCGTCAGATTGAGTTCATAACCACTGAGTTCTGCGTAGTGGATATAAAACCATGTCTTCACGAGATCGAGCGGTATCGTCAAAACATCGAGCGCCATATAGACTTCGCTCAATACACCATACCAGTCAGGTTCGTCGATATTTTCACTAGATTTTGCGACAAGGTTTATCGCCTCATAGCCAAACTGCAAGCGGTCGTAGTCTTCGAGTATATGTCGATAAAATTGCACTAATCGTGCGCTGGTCAAAATCCCGAGCTCGCCCTTGCCTGACGTGATCACTACATCACTAATCGCAAATAGTTCTATACCGCCTGCGAGTTTGCTTTTTTCACGTCGGACTCCTTTTGCCATCACCGAACGTTGACCAACAGGCGTGATCATCCGAACTACCCTATCCGCTTCGCCATAACTGGTGCGTCGCAAGACAATTGCTCGTGTTCGTTCGACACTCATGATAACGCCTTTCTGATAGCCGCTGGCAAATCCTCCGGGTGCATCGTTGTTTTATCGAGCACCTCGACGACACCGTATGGCTTCATCTGAGCGAGCGATATCTCTGCAGCGTTGTTTGTAGCGAGGATTATAGGAATAATCGCTAGGTCGACATGCGAGCGTATCTCATGCAGCAACACGACACCGTTGGGTCCGGGCATAAATATGTCGAGCACGATAGCGTCTGGTCGTATTCGATCGATGGCATCGATCCCCTCCAGCGCATTTGCCGCCGCGTGCACTTCGAACTCCGTGCCTAGCACGCGCGCATGCTGCTGCTGCACCCATGTATCATCTTCGATTAGGACGATACGTGGACGTTTCATCAAAAAAGCCTCAGTTGAGTTGACGCCGCGATATCGACGTAAAATGTCGCGCCGTCCCTATGACGAACAGTTCCGACTCTTGCACTCATCGCCTCGGCGAACTGATGCGCGATATATATGCCAAGTCCACTCGACTCTGGTCGGGCGTGGAGCGTCTGCGCTGTTGGGCCGAGCGAACGTGCAGTAAATCCCCAAACGTTTTTTGGCAACGCAGGACCAAAATCGCGAACAGATAGTCGAATTCGCGAACCTTTTTCGCGTAGCTGTGCCGACACGACAACTGGCATGTCATCAGCACTATAGTGCAGCGCGTTATTGGCGAAGTTCAGTAGGATGCGTCGTAACAAATCCTTGTTTGCGAGCGCAAGCAATGTGCGCTGGCGTGATCGAAAACTGATGTTCTTTCCCTTCGCCCTATAGAGAGGTGCCAGCTCTTCAACAACCGACTCGCAAAGCGATGCGGGATTGAGTGGCTCGAGAGTGAAGAGACTATCCTCGAGTCGAGAAGTCTTCGTGAGATCGGTCGTGAGCCGCAGCGCACGTTCGCTCGTCAGAGTAATTTGATGAGCAATTTTCTCGATCTCCGCAGGACTATGATCTCCATTTTCAAGTGTCAGAGATAGCTGCCGGACAAGCGCGAGCGGTGACTTCAGCTCATGAGCTGCCGTCATAAAAAGCGGCACATTCATCGATGTACCACCCCGCTGACTCGATTTGTTATCAGTACCCTCCATAACTGCTACTAGTGTAGCATGAGGCATCGGTCAGGCACCAATCGCCAGGTGGCTATTGGTTGAATTTTATCGTCTTGATAAGCGCTTCGTAGTCATCCTTAAATACGTCAGCGTCAGTACGAACTGTCAGCGTGCGATCGCGCATCTTCATGATGACGGCTCGACCGCGAATATCTTTTGAAAAGTTTCCGATAAGCATCGTGCCGCTATACTCGCCGTTTGTCCATGCGCTTGATTGCAAGTCGCCTTTTTTAATACGCGCTGAGTAGGTGGTGATGACTTGGTCGTATAGCTGCTGTTCAATAGTAACGCGGAGGGCGTATTTCATAGAATTTTTGTTTGCAGGTGTAACTGGTGGAACCAAAAGTGGATTCAGGTACGCCTCGTATGTCGCGCCGCCGCCCTTGCTGACGTCGGTCGCCTGATATGCACTCCAGGTCTTTGGATAATCAAATGTCAAACGTCC
>Ga0073899_10006234_pt1 | contig 10323 bp, 10 predicted proteins | sample KloWWTmetaKNB5Ph_FD_88975 | JGI IMG/M metagenome (GOLD analysis project Ga0073899, IMG submission 88975) | Active sludge microbial communities from Klosterneuburg, Austria, studying microevolution and ecology of nitrifiers - Klosterneuburg... | ecosystem: Engineered > WWTP > Aerobic digester >...
CGGCCTGCTGCGCTACGGCATCCCCGACTTCAAGATGGAGAAGTCGCACATCGACCGCCGCGTCGAGCAGATGAAGGCCGAGGGCGTGGTCTTCCGCACCGGCGTGCTGGTGGGCGCCTGGCCGGCCGACAGCAAGGTCACCAACGACGCCAGGGAAACGATCACCGCCGAACAGTTGAAGGCCGAATTCGACGCCGTGCTGCTGACCGGTGGCGCCGAGACCTCGCGCGACCTGCCGGTGCCGGGGCGTGAACTCGACGGCGTGCATTACGCGATGGAGTTTCTGCCGCAGCAGAACAAGGTCGTCGCCGGCGACAAGCTGCCGTCGGGCAAGGGGGGCCAGATCCGCGCCGACGGCAAGCATGTCATCGTCATCGGCGGCGGCGATACCGGCAGCGACTGCGTGGGCACCAGCAACCGCCACGGCGCGGCCAGCGTGACGCAGTTCGAGCTGATGCCGATGCCGCCCGAGCAGGAAGACCGGCCGCTGACCTGGCCCTACTGGCCCTACAAGCTGCGCACCAGCAGCAGCCACGAGGAGGGCTGCGAGCGCAGCTTCGCCATCGCCACCAAGGCCTTCGTCGCCGGCACCGGCAAGGACAAGGGCCGTGTGGTCGGCCTGAAGACCGTGCAGGTGCAGTGGCAGGGCGGCAAGATGATCGAGGTGCCGGGCAGCGAGAAGGACTGGAAGGCCGACCTCGTGCTGCTGGCGATGGGCTTCGTGGCCCCGGTGGGCACGGTGCTCGACGCCTTCGGCATCGACAAGGATGCACGTGGCAATGCCAAGGCCGGTACCGAGGCCGAGGGCGGCTACCGCACCAGCGTCGACAAGGTCTTTGCCGCCGGCGACATGCGCCGCGGGCAATCGCTGGTCGTGTGGGCCATCCGCGAAGGCCGGCAGGCGGCGCGCGCGGTCGACGCCTACCTGATGGGGGCGAGTGCGCTGCCGCGCTAGACGCGGACAGCGGCCGACACATCCCGCCACACAACGTTGCGCCGCCGGTAACCCCAACCGGCGGCGTCTTCAATTGGGGCATGCGAGAATCTTTTGCATTCCCTCTCCCTGCCGGGCTCCAGGCCCACCACGCCGGCTTGAAGTCCGACACCTTCATCGAGATCGACCACGTCACGTTCGGCTACGACGAACGGCGCGTCATCCTGAAAGACCTTTCCCTGCGCTTCCTGCGCGGCAAGGTCACGTCGGTGCTGGGCGGGTCGGGCTGCGGCAAGACGACGCTGCTGCGGCTGATCGGCGGCGTGCACCGCGTCGACAAGGGCCGCGTGGTCTTCGATGGCGAGGTCATCGACGTGCACGACCGCGACCAGCTCTACCGGCTGCGGCGGAGGCTGGGCATGCTGTTCCAGTTCGGCGCGCTCTTCACCGATCTCACGGTGTTCGACAACGTGGCCTTTCCGCTGCGCGAGATGAGCGACCTGTCGGAACCGATGATCCGCGACATCGTGCTCATGAAGCTCAATGCGGTGGGCCTGCGCGGCGCGGCGTCGCTGAAGATCAGCGAAGTCTCGGGCGGCATGGCGCGGCGCGTCGCGCTGGCGCGTGCGATCGCGCTCGACCCCGAGCTCATCATGTACGACGAGCCCTTCGCCGGCCTCGACCTCATCAGCATGGGCGTGGCCGCCAAGCTGATCCGCACGCTCAACGACGTCACCGGGGCCACCTCGCTCGTGATCTCGCACGACGTGCCCGAGTGCATGGCGATCAGTGACTGGGTGGTGCTGCTGGCCACCGGCGGCCGCCTGGTCGCCCAGGGCACGCCGGCCGAGCTGATGGCGTCTACCGACCCCGAGGTGCGGCAATTCGTGCGCGGCGAGCCCGACGGCCCCGTCAAGTTCCACTACCCGGCGCCGGCGATTGCCGACGACTTCGGCGTCGGGGCGCGGTGATGAATGTATTCGCTGCGCTGGGGGCGCGTGCGCTGGCCGTCTTTCGCGGCTGGGGCCATGCGGCGCTGTTCTTCGTCGACCTGCTGCGCGCGCTGCTGCCGGCGCTGCGGCGCTTCGGCCTGGTGGTGACGCAGATCCACGCCATCGGCAACCGCTCGCTCGTCATCATCCTGGCCTCGGGCCTGGCGGTGGGCTTCGTGCTGGCGCTGCAGCTCTACAACACGCTGATCACCTTCGGCGCCGCCGAATCACTGGGCCTGGTGGTCAACCTGTCGCTGGTGCGCGAACTGGGGCCCGTGGTCACCACGCTGCTGTTTGCCGGCCGCGCCGGCACCTCGCTGACGGCCGAGATCGGTCTCATGAAGGCCGGCGAGCAGATCGCCGCGCTCGAGCTGATGGCCATCGACCCGCGCCAGCGCGTGCTGGCGCCGCGCTTCATCGCCGGCATCATCTCGATGCCCCTGCTGGCCATCCTGTTTTCGGCCATCGGCATCCTCGGCGCCTGGGTGGTGGCGGTGGGGCTGATCGGAATCGATGCCGGCAACTTCTGGGCCATCCAGCAGAACGGCGTCGACGTCTGGCGCGACGTCGGCAACGGCGTCATCAAGAGTGCGGTCTTCGGCGTCATCTGCACCGCGGTGGCGCTGTACCAGGGCTACGAGACCGAAGCCACGCCCGAAGGCGTGGCCTACGCCACCACGCGCACGGTGGTGATCTCGTCGCTGGGCGTGCTGGGCATGGACTTCATCCTCACCGCGCTGATGTTCTCCACCGGGCGCTGACAGCAAGGGAAGCAGAAGATGGCCAAACGCAACATCGAGATCCTGGTCGGGCTGTTCGTGGTGCTGGGCCTGCTGGCGCTGGTCTTCGTGGCGCTGAAGGCGGCCAACCTGACGAGCTTCAGCAACGGCCAGACCTATGTGCTGACGGCGCGCTTCGACAACATCGGCGGCCTGAAGGCGCGTGCGCCGGTGCGCAGCGCCGGCGTGGTGGTGGGCCGCGTGACCTCGATCTCGCTCGACCCCAAGACCTACCAGGGCGTGGTCACGCTGGCGGTGGACCAGCGCTTCCAGTTTCCGAAGGACTCGGCGGCCAAGATCCTCACTGCCGGCCTGCTGGGCGACCAGTACATCGGCATCGAACCCGGCGGCGACGACGCCAACCTGGCCCCCGACGGCGTCATCGCGCAGACGCAGTCGGCGGTGGTGCTGGAAAACCTGATCGGCCAGTTTCTCACCGGCAAGGCGGCCGATGCCGGCACCGCCGCGGAGGCCCCCAAATGAGCCCGCGCCGCCTGCCGTGGCGCGTGCTGCTGGCCGCGGCCGCGCTGGCCTTCGCGTCGGGTTGCGCCACGGTGGCGCCTGGTTCGGCGCCGGCAACGGCCCAAGCTGCCAACCCGGCCGACCCCTGGGAAAACTGGAACCGCAAGGTCTTCGCCTTCAACGAGGCCATCGACGAGGCGGTGCTCAAGCCGGTGGCGCAGGCTTACCGCGACGTCGTGCCGCAGATGGTGCGCACCGGTGTCGGCAATTTTTTCGGCAACATCGGCGACGTATGGTCGGCTGCCAACCACTTCCTGCAGGGCAAGGTGGGCAGCGGCTTCGAGATGGGCATGCGCGTGCTCACCAATACGCTGTTCGGCCTCGGCGGCGTGCTCGACCCCGCCACCGAGATGCGGCTGCCGCGGCGCAGCGAGGACTTCGGCCAGACGCTGGGCGTGTGGGGCCTGCCCGCGGGGCCCTACATCGTGCTGCCCTTGCTGGGGCCGTCGTCGGTGCGCGACACCGCCGGCCTGCCACTGGACCGCTACGCGACCATGTCGAGCCATGTGGTCGATGCCGAGGCCTGGTCGATGTCGGTGCTGCAGATCGTCAACGTGCGCGCCGAACTGCTGGCCACCACGCAGTTGCTGAGCGATGTCTCGCTCGACAAATACAGCTTCCTGCGCGATGGCTATCTGTCGCGCCGGCGCGACCAGGTCTACGACGGCGCGCCGCCGCTGGAGAAGTTCGAGGACGAGTTTGCCGACGAGCCCCCCAAGAAGGGGAACTGATGGGTCGGCCCGGCGGTGAACCGCGGGGCCGGTCGCTGCGTTGAAGGTGCACGGCCGCCACCGGCGGGCCGGACGAAAGGAAGACGATGCTGAAAAAACTGCTCGCTGCTGCCTGCCTGGGCCTGATGCTGTCGGTGCCCGTGCTGGCGCAGGCCGGGCCGGATGCGCTGGTGAAGCGGATCTCCTCCGAGGTCATCGACACCGCGAAGACCGATCCGGCGATCCAGGCCGGCAACATCGACAAGGTCATCGCCCTCGTCGACGCCAAGGTGATGCCCAGCGTCAACTTCGAGGTCATGACGCGCTCGGCCGTCGGCCCGCAGTGGCGCCAGGCCTCGGCCGATCAGCGCGGCAAGCTGCAGGCCGAGTTCAAGACGCTGCTGGTGCGCGTCTATTCCGGCGCGCTCACGCAGATCAAGGACCAGACGGTCGAGATCACCAAGACGCAGCCGGTGCCGCAGAGCACGCAGGTGGTGGTGCAGAGCGAGGTGCGCGGCAAGGGCGAGCCGATCAAGCTCGACTACCGCCTCGACCAGTACGACGGCGCCTGGAAGATCATCGACGTCAATGTCGGCGGCATCTGGCTGGTGACCAGCTACCGTTCGCAATTCGCGACGGAACTGGGCAAGGGCGGCATCGACGGCCTGATCGGCGCGCTCGTCGAGCGCAACAAGGCCGCCGCGTCGGGCAAGAGCTGAGTGTCGGCATGAACGTGCTCGCGCTGCCGGCGGTGGCTTCGATCGTGCAGGCGCAGGCGCTGGAGCTCGAGGTCGACGCTGCCGTCGCGGCAGCCGACGCCGACGGGCTGCAGGTCGACGCCTCGGCGCTGACCGAGTTCGACACCTCGGCGATCGCGCTGCTGCTGCACGCGCAGCGTGCCGCGCGCGCACGCGGGCTGCCGCTGCAGCTCATCGGCGCCCCGCCCAAGCTGCATGACCTGGCACGGCTCTATGGCGTGGAGGAACTGCTGCCGCCGGGGCCGCCGCTGCCCGCGGCCGCCACATAGCGGCGCAGCCGCAGGTTCTTCTTCATCTCGGCAAGCATCGGCTGCAGCGCCGTGCTGCCCAGTCGCAACGCCACGCCGGTGGTCAGGATGTCGATGATGACCAGGTGCAGCAGGCGCGACACCATCGGGCTGTAGCGGTCGGCGTCCTCGGGGTGGTCGGCGGCCAGCAGCACCTGCTGCGGCCCCTGCACCGCCAGCGCCAGCGCCGAGCCGCTGGCGGTGACGGCGATCACCGTCGCACCCTTGCGGCGCGCGATGTCGGCCACGTCCATCAGGTCCTTGCTGCGCCCGCTGCTGGAGATGATCACCGCGCAGTCGCCGGGCTCGAGCAGGGTCGCGCTCATCACCTGCACGTGGCCGTCGCTGACGGCCGCCGAGCGCACGCCGAGGCGCAAGAATCTGTGCTGCGCATCCTGCGCCACGATGCCCGAATTGCCGACGCCGTAGAACTCGATGCGCCGCCCGTCGCGCCCGGCCCGGGCCAGCGCGGTGATCGCGCGCTCGATCGCCTGCCCGGCGGCGGCGTTGCGGTAGCGCAGCAGCGCGGCCACCGCGTTGTCGACCACCTTGACCGCGATGTCGCCGGCCTTGTCGTCCTCGTCGACCGCACGATGCACGAAGGGCATGCCTTCGTTGACGCTGCCGGCCAGCTTGAGCTTGAAATCGGCCAGCCCGTCGTAGCCGATGCTGCGGCAGAAGCGCACCACGGTCGGCTTGCTGACCTGCGCCCGTTCGGCCAGTTTACCCACCGGCAGCGTGGCGAAGCTGCGCGGGTCGGCCAGCAGCAGCCGTGCCACGCGCTGTTCGGCCGGGGGCAGCGCGGGGATGCAGGCGCGGATGCGGTCGAGCATGGGGCCATGGTCCTGGATTCGGTTCAGGCTGCGCCGCATGGCGGCGGTGCCAGCGCCCTTGCCCGCTCGGTCGGCGGCAGCAGCACGTTGCCGTCCTCGGGGCGGCCCCAGCTGCCGTCGACCGCAGGGCCGACGAACAGGTTGTGTTCGATGCGCAGCGTGGTGTCGGCGGGCAGGCGCTCGGGCCAGTGCCGCACGTAGGCGGCGGGCGCTTCGGCGTCGCTGAGCAGGTGGTTGTGCGTCATCACCAGGTGGCTGGCGGCATGCGGCCGGCCTTCGGCACCGAAGGCCACGAGCGTGGCGTTCTGGGGCCGCGGCCCCTGCGCCACCACGTTGCCCTGCACCCAGGCCTGGCCGCCGTTGGGCAGGTCGATCTGATACGAGGCCTCGCCCTCGTCGCCGTCGGTCAGCCGGTTGCACAGGATGTGGCTGACCGCCGCGCGCGACTTCACCAGGTGCCCGCGCCAGCCGCCCGAGAAGCGACTGCCCGTCAGGCGCAGGCTGCCGATGCGGCCCACGTACAGCAGGTGGTGCAGCAGGCCTTCGTGCCGCGGCGCCTGGCCGAAGTCGCAGTCGTCGATCGCCAGTTCGGCATCGGCGACATCGGCCGACAGCAGCCCCATCTCGTTGTCGAAGAAGCGGCAGCGCTGCAGCGTCAAGGCCCCGCGCTCGAAGCGGATGCCGGCGCCATTGCCGTGCGGCACGCGGGCGCCGCGGAATTCGATGCCTTCGAGCCGGACACGGCCGCCGCGCACGACGACCAGCGCCTTGCCTTCGGCATGCAGGCCGTCGGCGTGCAGCACCGCGGTGCCCGCGGCGGCGCGCAGCGTCAGGCGGTCCTGCGTGATCACGGCCGTCTGGCCCTGGTGGTCCCCGCCTTCGAGTTCGACCACGTCGCCATCGCGCGCCGCGGCCACGGCATCCTGCAGCCGGTCGCCCCGGTTCACGCGCAGCGTGCGGCCCTGCGCGGCCGGCGCCAGGCCCGCCAGCAGGACGGCCAGACCCTCGCGTCGCTTCACGTCGCGCTATGCCTCTTCGGCCCAGGCGCAGCCATCGCGGGCGACGAGTGCACTGGCGGCAGCCGGGCCCCAGCTGCCGGCGGCATAGGGGCGCGGGCCGGCGGGGTCGACGGACCAGGCCTCGAGGATGGGCATCACCCAGGCCCAGGCCCGCTCCTGCTCGTCGCTGCGCACGAACAGGTTCAGGCGGCCGGCCAGCGCGTCGAGCAGCAGCCGCTCGTAGGCGCCCACGCGCTGGCTCGGGAAGGCCTTGTCGAAATCGAGGTCCAGCGACACCGGCGTCAGCCGTTCGTCGTTGCTGCCGCCCTTGGCCGCCAGCAGGTGCAACTCCAGCCCGTCCTCGGGCTGCAGCTTGATGACCAGCTTGTTGGCGCAGTGCGTGCCCGGGAAGATCGGGTGCGGCACGTCGCGGAAATTGACGACGATCTGCGCGTCGCGCGCCGCCAGCCGCTTGCCGGTGCGCAGGTAGAAGGGCACGCCGGCCCAGCGCCAGTTCTGCACCTCGGTGCGCAGCGCGACGAAGGTCTCGCAGCGGCTGTCGGGCGGCACCTTCACCTCGTCGAGGTAGCCCGGCACCGCCTGGCCGTTCAGCGCGCCGGCGCGGTACTGGCCGCGCACCACGTCGCGCGCCACGGTCTCGGGCGTGAAGGCTTTCAGCGACTTCAGCACCTTGAGCTTCTCGTCGCGGATGGCGTCGGCATCGCTGCTGGACGGCGGCTCCATCGCGATCATCGTCAGCAGCTGCAGCGCATGGTTCTGGATCATGTCGCGCAGCGCACCGGTCCTGTCGTAGGTGTCGCCGCGCGTGCCCACGCCCAGACCCTCGGCCAGCGTGATCTGGATGTTGGCGATGCTCTCGCGCCGCCACAGCGGCTCGAACAAGGCATTGCCGAAGCGCAGCGCCATCAGGTTCTGCACCGCCGACTTGCCCAGGTAATGGTCGATGCGCAAGGCCTGTGACTCGGCAAAGGCGGCGCGCACGATGCGGTTGATCTCGCGCGCGCTCGCCAGGTCGTGGCCCAGCGGCTTCTCCAGCACCACGCGCACATTCGAACCGTTGAGCCCGGCGCGGCCGAGCTGCTCGCAGATCACCGGGAAGAGGTGCGGGCTGGTGGCCAGGAACAGCACCACCGTAGCGGCCTGGCGCTCGTCGGTCCAGCGCTTCAGGCCCGCATAGTGCTCGGGCTGCGACAGGTCCATGCGGCGGTAGTGCAGCAGCTCGGCAAAGCGCGCATATTCGTCGTCGGTGGGCTGCTTGGCTTCTTCGACGCCGGCAAAACGGGCGCGGATATAGGCGCGGTATTCGTCGTCGCTGCGCTCGTCGCGCGCCACCGCCAGGATGCGGCCGCCCGGGGGCAGCTTGCCGTGGCGAAAGGCCTGGAACAGCGCCGGCATCAGCTTGCGCCAGGTGAGGTCGCCGGTGCCGCCGAAGAAGACGAGGTCGAAGGACATGCCGCTCGATCAGCCGCCGCCTGTGCTTCGGCCTGTAATTTTGTTACCGCGACGATGATGCAGAAGTTTCTTCGGCCGGTCAACGCGGCCGCCGCGCCGCCGTCAACGCGACTGCATCGCGCCCGGCGACCAGGCCGCCGGCGGCTGGATCGGGCGGGTGCCGCGCGGGAGCCTGAATTCGGCGATCGGCTGCAGCGACTCGCCGCCACCCTGGCCCGCCGGCAGCGCCTGGCCGCGCCAGCCCGAGGCCTCGGTGAGGCCGAAGTCCAGCGTATAGATGCTGTTTACCGCACGCCGCCGGAAGGCCCACACATTGCCGCTGAAGTCGCCCTTCGTGCCCGGGCTCAGCAGGCCCAGGCCGAGGCTGACGTTGTTGACCGCCTTGACCTCGGTGCCCGCGGGCAGCCGGTCCTCGAAGACGCGGACGAACCAGCTCGGCGGCCAAGGGTTGCCGACAAAGCTGTTGTGCGACAGGTACAGGCCGCTCTTGGGCCAGGCATTGCCTTCGCTGCCGTAGGCCACCATCACCGGGTTCTGCGCCCCGGTGCCCTGGCCGATGACGTTGCCGATCACCCAGACCAGACCGCCGTTGGGCAGGTCGATCTCATACGAGGCCTGGCCCTCGTCGCCGTCGTGGATCAGGTTGTAGGCGATGCGGGACTCGCTGGCGCGGCTCTTGATCAGGTGGCCTTCGTAGCCACTGTAGAAGCGGCTGCCGCGCACGCTGAATTTGCCGATGCGGCCCACGTACAGCAGGTGGTGCAGACCGCCTTCGATGCGCGGGGCGAGGCCGAATTCGCTGTCTTCCACCACCAGTTCGGCCGTCGCATCGTTGCCCGTCAGGATGCCGGCCTCGTTGTCCAGGAACAGGCAGTTGCGCACCGTGAGCTTGCCGGTCTCGTGGCGGATGCCGGCGCCGTTGGCGTCGTCGGCGCGGGCGCCGCGGAACTCCAGGTTTTCGATCGTCACGTCACCGCCGCGCACGACGAGGATGGCCTTGCGCTCGGCCACACGGCCCTTGGCCTCGAGCACCGGGCGCCCGTCGACGGCGCGGATGGTCAGTCGCCTCTGGGTCACCACGCCGGTCTGGCCCTGGTAGGTGCCGGGCATCAGCGCGATGGTGTCGCCATCGGCGGCCGTGGCCAGCGCCTGGGCCAGCGTCATCGACGGCGCCTGCGGCCCGACGATCAGGGTGGCCGCGTGGGCGGGGGTCAGCAGCAGGGTGGCCCAGAGGACCAGGCCGCCCAGCCGCTGGGTCTGCAGTTTGACGTGTGACATGGTGCGGGATTCTGGACCTGCTTTGACGGCCGGCAGCGTGCTCGAAGCAGACGCGGCCTCCGGGCTTCCACCGACCCCGGCAGCGGTCGGCGGGGTCATGGGCGCGCTATCGTCACACAACTGTCATAAATCACTCAGGAGATCCGCGCCGTGTCGATCCGCCGTTCGTTCGTTCCCGCCATTGCCGTGGCGGCCAGCGCCGCCTGCCTGCCCGCCCAGGCCCAGGACGGTGGCCAGCTCAACGTCATCTGCTCGGTGCAGGCCGAGTGGTGCAACATGATCCAGACGGTGTTCGCGCGCACCACGGGCATCAAGGTCAACATGTCGCTCAAGGGCTCGGGCGAGGCGCTGGCGCAGCTGATCGCCGAGCGCGCCAACCCCAAGACCGACGTCTGGTTCGGTGGCACCGGCGACCCCCACCTGCAGGCCGCCGAACAAGGCCTGGCGCTGGAATACAAGAGCCCGGCACTGCCGCAGCTGCACGCCTGGGCGCAGCAGCAGGCGCAGCAAAGCGGCTGGAAGACGGTGGGCATCTACAGCGGCCCGCTGGGCTTCGGCTACAACACCGAGCTGGTGGCCAAAAAGAAGATGCCGGTGCCGCAGAGCTGGGCCGATCTGCTCAAGCCCGTCTACAAGGGCGAGATCCAGGTTGCCAACCCGGCCAGCAGCGGCACCGCCTATACGATGATCGCCACGCTGGTGCAGCTGATGGGCGAGGACAAGGCCTTCGACTACATGAAGGCGCTGCACAAGAACATC
>Ga0073899_10006236_pt1 | contig 10321 bp, 10 predicted proteins | sample KloWWTmetaKNB5Ph_FD_88975 | JGI IMG/M metagenome (GOLD analysis project Ga0073899, IMG submission 88975) | Active sludge microbial communities from Klosterneuburg, Austria, studying microevolution and ecology of nitrifiers - Klosterneuburg... | ecosystem: Engineered > WWTP > Aerobic digester >...
AGCCCTCAACGGAAGGCTCATAGGTGCGATCACCTGGGCAAACGGATTCCAGCAGATGCCAAGAGGATCTGGCAAATTGTCGGACTGTAATATTCAAAAAATAAAAGCCTGGATAAATAATGGAGCGCTTAACAATTAAAGTGATGCTGATGGGCATGGTGGTGATGACCTCTTGCTATTATGATGTAGCAGAAGAATTATATCCCCCTACAACCTGTGTGACCGATAACATGAGCCTGCAGAGTAACATTGTGCCGATTCTTGAGCGTAACTGCTATGTGTGTCATAGTGTGACCGATGGACCTAACAATGGAAATGTTATTCTCGAAGGATATACAGAACTCATCAAGTATGTTGATAATGGGCAATTGGTCGGAGCCATCAATCACGAATCAGGATTTTCCTTTATGCCCAAGAATGCTGCAAAACTGGGCGATTGCGATATCTCTAAAATTGAACATTGGGTTTTAGACGGTGCACCAAATAATTAAATGGTCGACTGTTACAAACCTCGCCAGTATAGTGTGGTAAGTATAAATTCAAAAGAACAGACATGAGAAAAATTATTTTAATACTACTTGCAATAGGCGTTATAGGCGCCGGCATCGGGTACTACATGGTTAATAAACCCGTCCCCAGTCTCGAAAAAAAGAAGGCTGATTTGGAAGTAACAGCTGCAAAGTTGTTAACGGATTACCAATTAAATGAAACTGCAGCTAACGAAACATATCTTGGAAAATTGGTTCTGGTAAGCGGAAAAGTTGTTGACATTACACAGGAAAATGGAATAAAGAAAATCCATCTTGAAACCCCCAACCCTATGTCATTGATTATATGCGAATTGGAAACAGGGATGGAAATAGGAGAATTAAAACCCGGAGAAGAAGCAAAAATAAAAGGGTCGTGTACAGGATATCAGAGTATAGGAGACATGGGGGATGTCATCCTGGTGCAATCCACGCTTGTTAAAGAATAAAAGAACATACCATTAAGAACATTAGAATAAATCTAAAGAACATGAAAAATCTGATCGTATTCGCGCTTCTTTTCAGCGCCCAAATAGCCATCGGGCAGAAATATTTTTCCAAGACCGGTAAAATTTCTTTCTACTCTGAGGCAGCCATGGAAAAAATAGAAGGACATAACACCTCTGCCAGCACCGTGATTGATGCCTCTACCGGAGCAGTGGAATGGGGTGTGCTCATCCAGGGGTTTAAATTTGAAAAGTCCCTCATGCAGGACCATTTCAACGAGAACTATATGGAAAGCTCAATCTATCCAAAGGCAAAGTTTAAAGGCAAAATAGACAACCTGGCCATCGTCAATTTTTCAAAAGACGGACAATACAATGTCAACGTCACAGGCGCACTAGAGATCCATGGGGTCACCAAAACAGTGACCACGCCCGCAGTTATCACCATCAAAGGAGGTGCGGTTTCCGCCAGGAGTAAATTTGCAGTAGCCATTGCAGACTATAAGATAGAAGTTCCAAAGCTCGTCGCAGAAAACATTGCCGAGAAAGTAAATATCGAGATCATCGCAGATTACCAACTGATGAATCCAGTACCATAGAAAAGGGTGAGTTTTTATTGCAGAACCCCTATTTGTACATAGCTTTGTCCATAGGGGTTCTTTTTATTTGAACACCAAACTATTTACCTACACCAATACTATTTGTTGAATGAACACGTACAAATCAATTGCACTGAGCTTGATGATCATGCTCAGCCTCCATGCATCAGGCCAGGAAGACGATTTGTTATCACTGCTGGGTGAAGAAGAGACCGTCAACTATACAACGGCCAGTTTTAAGGCGACAAGGGTCATCAACCTTCATTCCCTTGAGAATATGTCTGGAGGCGAACTGGATATCCGTATTTCTCACCGATTTGGTTTTATCAATGGTGGTATCTATGAATTGTATGGTCTGGATGAGTCCACCATTCGTCTTGGTGCTGATTATGGTATCACCGATCGACTGATGATTGGCGCTGGTAGAAGCAGCTATGAAAAGACCTACGATGGCTTTGTCAAATTCAAACTTCTCCGTCAAAGTACAGGAGCAAAAAATACACCCATCACCCTGGCGTTTATGTCATCGATGGCCATCAAGACCATCAAGCCATCTGATCCGGACAGGGAAAATTATTTCAGCAATAATCTGTTCTATACCTTTCAATTGATCATGGGCAGGAAATTTTCCGATGCCTTCAGCCTCGAGCTGGCGCCTACATTGGTGCACCGCAACCTGGTCGAAACAAGTGCTGAAGAAAACGATGTTTTCGCCCTGGGTGCCGGTGGTCGTATTAAACTAAGCAAACGAGTTTCACTCAATGCAGAATATATCTATGTATTTCCAAACCAGCTGGCTGAAGGATATCATAATTCCCTCAGCCTGGGGTTTGACATCGAAACCGGCGGACACGTATTCCAGCTTCATTTCAGCAACAGTACTTCCATGATAGAGAAAGGATTTATCACGGAGACAGTAGGTCAATGGGGGAAAGGAGAAATTCACCTGGGATTCAATATCTCCCGTGTATTCAACGTGAAATAACCACTTTGTCTCTACCCTCTCCAGGGGGTATGTATGAGCTGATCTCAAATGCCAGCCGAATGACTATTTTTACAAAAAAAAGTCATGACGCTAAAACAACTGATCAAGCTTGAAAACAAGGCCACGGAGGTCTGGGTCATCAGCCCAACACTTCACTACGACATTGAAAACAAGGATTTTTCGGAACTCGTAAGTGTCAACCTGGGGGAAAGCACGAAGTATAAATACATCGTGCCCGCGACTCCACAGGTTGAAAAAAACCTTCAGTTATACAAGAAGCGCTACAACGTCACTGAGCGTGAGATCGCTAATAACTTCCTGATCCTTCCTCCGTCAGAGTTTAATCCATTCCTGATGGAGATCGCCATTTATAATGCCTCCACGGAGTGCATAGCTTGTGGTGCTCCTGCTACCGATGACAGTAATGAAGTGATCGTCTTTAAGGCATCAACTGCCAAGGCCATGGCGAAGAGTTTTATTGATCTCTGGAAGAAATATATGCGGGTACATCCCTAATAGCTGAAAAAACTACCCTTATGAGACTTTTTGATGCATCTATATATTCAGCCCGCCGGGCGTCCCTGATGACTGCCATGGGTAAAGGTGTTGCGCTTTTCCCCGGATCGACAGATCAAGCATTCAATTATAAATCCAATACCTATCCATTCCGCCAGGATAGCAGCTTCCTGTATTATTTCGGATTTTCTCAACCAGGCCTTTCAGGGATCATTGATGCCGTTAGCGGCCAATCTATCCTGGTAGGTGATGATGCCGATATTGAAGATGTGGTCTGGATGGGTCCTCAGCCTGCGATGAGTGAGAGGATACAACAGATCGGTGCGGATGCACATATCAGTGCAGCATCATTGCAAGGGTGGTTGGCAGGAAAATCTATCCACTATCTGCCGCCCTATCATGCGGACAGGATATTTTATCTGGCAGAGCTGCTCAACAAAACGACGGATGAAATAAAAAGGGGTCACTCTATGGAACTCGTGCGCGTGGTGATCAAACAAAGATCGCACAAAGCACCGGAAGAAATTGACCAGATGGAAGAGGCGCTGTATATCACTGCGGCCATCCACACCCAAATCAGAAAGTCCGTCGCTCCTGGAAAATATGAAGCACAGATCAGAGGCATAGCCGAAGGCGTTGCATTTGCAAACCAGGCACGACTTGCCTACCAGGCTATCTGCACGATACAAGGACAGACATTGCATAACAATGATTATCACCGCCTGCTCAAAGAAGGGGATATGCTGCTGTGTGATATCGGTGCAGAGAATATCATGGGATACGCTGGAGACATCACCAGGAGTTATCCGGTGAGTCCGAAATTTTCATCCATGCAGGCAGAAATATATGATCTGGTGCTCAAGGCGGAGACGAAATCTATCGAGGCTGTAAAGACAGGAGTCAGGTATCTTGATATTCACCTCGGTGCCGCGCGCATCATCGCGGATGGATTGAAACAAATCGGACTGATGAAAGGCGATGTAGATGAAGCCGTTGCCGCAGGTGCTCACGCATTGTTTTTTCCACATGGCCTGGGACACATGATCGGACTGGATGTCCATGATCTCGAAAATCTCGGAGAGAACTATGTCGGATATGATGATACGGTCCAGCGAAGCCAGCAATTCGGAACCGCATACCTGCGTATGGCACGCGCATTGGAACCAGGGTTTGTAATTACGGTAGAGCCGGGTATTTATTTCATTCCTGAACTGATCGACATGTGGCAGCAGGAAGGCAAGTTCAAGGACTTTATCTGTTACGACAAACTTGATCCGTATAGAAATTTTACCGGTATCCGTATCGAAGATAATGTACTCGTGACAACGGACGGACCTGTTATACTCGGTCCTCCAATCCCGAAAATGCGTAGTGATATAGAGCGATAGGCAATGACTACTGAATGAAAACAATATACATCGTGTGCTACCTGATGGTAGTATCGCCATTTATATTGTTTGCACAGGAAGGGTGCAGCCCTGATTATATCAGAGTCTTTGGGTCACTCATCAAGGACGAGTTGGGCTTCAGCCTCGCAGCCTCCCTGGATCAAAAGTCCGTTTTTGTTGGGGGCATCAGGGGTGACAGCGCAGTACTGTTAAAAGTCAACACAACAGGCGAGATTGAATGGACCAGGACATTTGATGTTGTGCCCGGCAGACAGGATTTTATCTATAGGGTACTGGTCGATCAGGATGGGATGATAGGTGTTTCAGGTATTGCAGGAACACAACTATCCGGAGGTACTGTTTTCGTATTGCGATATGACCCGGATAACAACACGATACTCTGGGCTAAAGAACTGATCAGCAACAGCACAAACTTTAACCTGGGTATGATCGAAAAAGGTCCAGGTGGAAATTACCTCGTGACCAACAATCCATCCTCTCCTAATAATGCTGAACTTGTAGAGCTTGACAAGAACACCGGCCAGGTGGTTACTTCATTTTCCAGGCATTATGACCTGGGTTCGTCAGAGTCCATCTATGACATGCAGTATTATAACGGTAAGATTTATTGTGCCTGCAGATTTACAGACGGAGGCACCGTGGCAGAGATGAGGAATACATTGCTGAAGTTAGATCCGACGGATGGTTCTGCAGAGTGGATGAAACTCGGGCATAAACCTGCATCACAGACGGCCAGGCTTTATGGTGTTGATCTGGCAATTGCCGATGATGACCTATTCTCACTCTCTTTGGGGGATGATAATAGTACAAGCATAAGTGTTACCTCCGAAGTATTTATTCAACGAACAAGCCTGGATGGGGACCTACGTTGGATCAGGCAGTATGAACTTCCCGGGCCTAATGACTGGGCCGATGAAATTATCGCATCGCAGGGTGGCCTGGTCATCCTCGCGCGCAACAGGGTAGCACCGAGCGATCTCCTTTTGTTCAAGGTCGATTACAATGGTGATGTGCTGTGGGCAAAACAATTTGACTATGCACTCAACGATAATGCTGTGTCCCTGGGTTCAATCCAGTCCCAACTCATCGAAGTAGATGGGCATTATTATTTTACAGCTTTTGCAGAAGAAGGTTCCGATAGTGATTTAATACTGGTCAGGACAGATCTGGAAGGAGACATCGGTGATACATGTGCTGCTTCGACATCAATTGTTATCCCAGTGACGGATATCATTAGTCCTGTTTTCTATGACCAGACACCAATAGTTTTTGATTTTGTACCACAACTAAATATGCTTTCGGTCACACCCGGCACGACCATTACACTGCAGAGTAGTACAGTATGTGCCATGGCGGAACCTGTGCTATCCACCGTCGATATTATTATTTGTCAGGGGCAATCTTACGATGGTTATACCGCTGAGGGTTTCTATACAGATACACTGACCAGTTACCTCGGATGTGATAGTATCCGGTCTCTGCATCTTCAGGTGACAGATCAATTACTATCATTTCAGGATAGTGTGATATGTCCGGGTCAGACCTATGCTGGGTATTCGCAGCCGGGTATGTATATCGATACATTTATAACATCCGGTGGTTGCGATAGCGTAAGAACACTCTTGCTAACTGTGACAATACCTGAGTCAAATCAGCAACATGAAATATGCTCCGGAGGCGAATATGATGGTTATACGCAACCGGGTGTATATATAGATACGATATATGGAATGCCTGGAGAGTGCGATACAGTCAGGCATTTAACATTATCCTTTGCACCTCCAATTCAATCTTTCTTAAACTATCAATTATGCCCCGGTGATGATTATTACGGGCACATGTCGTCAGGTGTTTATATCGATACATTTTCCACCACCGGGGGATGCGATAGCATAAGAACTGTTGCGCTTTCGGTGGGTGTACCTGAAGTCTATGTATATCACGATATGTGTTCAGGGGGACATTTTGAAGGGTATACTCAACCAGGAGTTTATACAGACACATTACCTGGAACGGCAAACGCATGCGATACCATAAGACATTTAACGCTTACCGTATCACCACCAATTGTGACCTCGCTTACTCATCAGCTATGTTACGGGATGGATTATTTGGGATACACCGTCACGGGTACTTATACCGATACTTTTTCAACTGCAGTGGGTTGTGATAGTATAAGAACCCTGCTACTGGAAGTAATACTTCCTGTGGAATCGCAGATCGAATCAAAAATTTGTGACAACGAAACGCATGGCTACACCCATCCGGGCACTTATGTTGATACGCTGACAGCCGCAAGTGGATGCGATAGTATCCGCACCATACACCTGCAAGGCTCTATCGTATATGTTCCAAATGTATTCTCTCCCAACAATGACCAGATCAATGATGTATTTGAAGTTACTTCCTATCCGGATGAGGAAATGGATCTGGTTTCCTTTACCATTTTTGACAGATGGGGCAACATGGTGCATCATTCCACTACCAGTCCGGTTCATTGGGATGGAAAAGGTAACAATGGAGCCCTCTTTAACCCGGATGTTTTCACGTATTTGATGATCTTGAGTTGCGGAGATAAGGAAATCAGGTTTGACGGCAGTATCACACTGGTCCGGTAACAATTCAAAAAAGTATTCATCCCTGTAAAAGGATATATTACGATATTGCCTTCCATTTTGAATGGACTAATACCCAACTATGAGACTGTTAAACGCCATGTCACCTTTCCTTGGTAAGAAGAAATTTCAAAGGTTTTTTGAAAAACTTCATTTGTTGTCCTTGTATGGGATGAATTATGGACGATCAGGAGAAATTGAATCGAGCGGAGAAGAGCAGGTTTTCGGCCTCATCAAAAAACAGTTTGCCGGCGTAGCAAATGGTGTGTTCTTAGATTGCGGAGCCAATATCGGAGAGTACGCCCAGGGGCTTGCAGCTAATATTCCAGAAGGTGCAACAATCTATGCGTTTGAACCAGGTAAAACACCATATGCCAAAATGGTGGAAAGCACGAAACACAACCGCAATATCATAGCCATCAATAAAGGTGTAGGCGAACGAAACGAAACACTTCCTTTATTTTCCAATACCGTCACGACCAAACATTCTTCCTTATTTAAAAGAGATATGAGTCATTGGGGAGAGGAGTTTTCACTCAGGGATCCTGAAACGATTGACATACTACGACTAGATGAATTCTTGACTGAAAAGAAGATTCAGCACGTCCACTTCATGAAGATTGATGTGGAAGGATATGAGATGAATTGCCTGCACGGATTGGGTGACTACCTGACGCGTGGAGATGTGGATATGATCCAATTTGAATTTGGTGTCGCCACTATTGATGCCAAAGTTTTCTTCAAGGATTTTTATCATTTGCTCAATCCGGAATATGCCATATACCGGATACTCAAGGATGGCTATTACGAGATCAAAAACTATAATGAAGTGCTTGAGGTTTTCATTACCACTAATTATTTAGTAGTGTCCAGAAAACTTCAATTAAAAGCGTCTCTCTAAGTGTAAATCCACCGTTTAAATATAGGCTGAATAGAAATTCGCTCACCGCACCGCACCGCTCCTGCAACGCCAATGGCTTTTTGTTCCTGAAAATATGGAATTGAATTGTTGAAGAACCTCAGGTACGGTTCTTTTCAATAAACGCTTCAAGTTCGGAAAGGATGGTATCCTTATTATACGTATCAGCCAGAAACTTTTTCAATTTTGAAAGTGAATCTGAAATAAGCTGAGGATGTAATAAGTGCTGTCGCAATACAGTCGATAGTTCCTCACCATTTTTATATTTCAACAGGTGTGGTTCAAATGAAGCATCATACTCAAAGGCGGATGGAAAAATGCCGATGTGGGCATACTTGATGATCGTTCCGATCGATGCAGTATATTTCGTCTTGCCATAGATTTCTTCATAGACCTGGGTGATGTTTTTCACCCGGAGCGGAGACAGGACAAAATGAGATTGATACAGGATGGTATCAAACGTATCCACTGGCACCTCCTTCATATAATGGTAACACTTAAATCCAGGAGATTGTATGGCATCTAGCTGTGCCGTTATCTGTTGGCCATAGACGCCTGACGAGTTCCCAAGCAGGTATAATTCAACAGGCAGAGGAAAGGCGGCCGTGTTGCTAAATAACTTTGTAAAAGCTTCTACCAACGGTCCGTAATCCTTTTTACGCTGATCTGTCGAACCGACGACAGCAATGATAATCTTGTCTTTTGGTTTTTCTGCTGTTACAGGCGTATACGGTAGTAAGGGTACAGAAAACATCACCCGATCCGGGGATACCAGGTTTTGGTGTTTTACAAATTCCGTGATGGAATCAGACAGAAATGTAAACCGGGATACACGCGTGTTAATCTCCTCTGTATAATGTACAAAGCGGTTAATGATCATTTCTTTAAGCACATAGGAAGCGGCCTTACGAATATAATACAGGCCAAAGGGAATGCGAATGTGACGGAGTGGAGCAAATTGCTTGAAAGCATTGTGCACCCGCAGTACCGTTAACTTTTCGAAAGGAAGGGAAAGAAATGATTTTGGATTGACATGAATGGTATTGATAAAAATCAAATCAACCTGCAGGAACCGGTCATGGTGCTTATACAGGAAGGTATGCATGGTCTCTCCTTCCTCTTTGATGACAAAGGTTACCTTTTCATTGTGTGGATATGGAGCGAGACAGGTATGGATGTATTGGTCACAATATATCGTCAACTGGTGATCTGAGCCTGCAAGTATTCTTGAAAACCTGTCCGCGCTATCCCAGTGTTTGTTAAATTCAAGCAGGGCAATCCTGTACGCCTGGGTTGTCATGATTTGGCAAGCAACAGGCAAGTAAGATGGTGCCTGGCATCTGCTGTCGTTTCTCTCAGCGGATAGATCGGGTCACCCATCGTCCAGAATTCACCGGTGAAGGCTTCGTAATAAATTTGTTTCAAGATGACCCCACCATTATCAGCAAGCCAGCTGTTCAATTCATTTCTTGAATATACCTGGCCGATAAACGGATGTTGCTGACCATATCCTGCCTGCGGGTGACGGTATATATCTGCATGATACGTATGCTCGTTGTATGGAAAGGTGAGAATGATCTGGCCACCCGGGTTTAGCAAACTGAACATTCCTTTTAAAGCTTCGCGATGCGCAGGGATATGTTCGAGGACACTGATGCACGTGATCATGTCAAATTTCTGACCAATGCGGGGATTGGTAATATCGTCTGATTTGATTTTGAAATGTCTGTTGCTGAAACCGCCGGTCCAGTAGCCGGTGATTTTATCGATGGCGGTCACCTTGATTCCGCAATTTTGAACCAGGTGAGGAAAGGATGTTTTACCGGTACCAACATCAAGTAGCGTGTCGGGAGATTTCTCTGCTATGCAAGTGAAGGCAAAAGCGAATTCGTTGGCCCGTTCATTCTTACGTTTAAGCGGATATTTATTTTCTTTATAAAACACCGGGTGGAGTAAAATCTGGATCAGTTTTTCATATACCCCAAAGAAGTATTCAATAATGGATTTCATGATGATGGTGTTTGTCCTGATTGACTGCCGGCATTGAATCCGGACAGAAAAATGAGGCGTAAAGCTAGTTAAAAATCCCAGATTTGGCCGGTTCATGGGCGCACTGAGCATGATCATCCGGAAGTCATACGTCCGATTACGGCCGTCCCGATTCCTTTAGTAACGTGCCATTCTCAGGGCAATAAAATAAAGCCGTTTTGGTTTATGTACCTTGCAGGTTTGTCGTAAGCAAATACCCCGGATAAGGGTAATTTTGCTTGATGTAAACGGATGAATACATGAAGGCCATCACAGC
>Ga0073899_10006239_pt1 | contig 10318 bp, 5 predicted proteins | sample KloWWTmetaKNB5Ph_FD_88975 | JGI IMG/M metagenome (GOLD analysis project Ga0073899, IMG submission 88975) | Active sludge microbial communities from Klosterneuburg, Austria, studying microevolution and ecology of nitrifiers - Klosterneuburg... | ecosystem: Engineered > WWTP > Aerobic digester >...
GACCGCAGCTTGGCGTTGGGCGCCAGCACGCCGTGGAACCTGATGAGATGCAGACGCGGCCGGGGAACCAGCGCCGCAAGCCGCTGCATGAACTCCAGCGGGCTCAAGACCAGATGCGTCGTGGGGTTGTCGTACTTTTCGTGCAGATTGGTGCGCTTTGCTCTAAAAACTCGTTACCCGACAATCACTTACGAAACCGCCACTTTCGCGCCCTTCGTCCTTTTCGTGCAGATTGGTGCGCTTTCGGCTCCGCCGGCCCTACGAGTTCCGCACCCCGAACGCCCCCGCGATCTGCTTGGCGCGCCGGGCATCGTCGGCGTGCAGGTACATCGAGGTCGTCGCGATCGACGAGTGCCGCAGGTTGTCGCGCACGGTGGTCAACTCGGCGCCGCTGTCCAGCGCATGGGTGGCGTGGGTGTGACGCATCCAGTGCGGGGTGGCCCGCCTGAGCTTCGCGGCAGTGGGCGGACTGCCTTCCTCGACGACGGCCGCCGCCCCGGCGAAGAACCGCTTCACGATGCTCCACAGCCGTGTGGCCGTGATCCCCGCCTCGTCGTCCAGGCTGGCGATGATCGGCGTGCCAGGCCGCCACCGTGACGGTGTCACCGGCAGACCTCGCTGCACCAGGTAGCGATCCAGCGCCACCTGCGCCAGGGGTGGCAGCACGACCTTGCCGGCCTTTGCACCCTTGCCGACGACCTTGAGCCAGTGGTCGCCCAGCGCATCCGTCTCGATGTCGCCGAGCCGGGCCCCGACCAACTCGCCTGCCCGCAGACCCGAGGCGTAGCCAAAGTCCAGCACGAATCGCAGGCGCTGCGCCGCTGACGGCGTCCAACCGTAGGACCACTCAAGTCCCTCGGCCACGGTGCGCAGCAGGTTCCACTCCCCGGCTGAGAACACGCGAGCCGTGTCCAGGGACGCGGGTCGAGTGCCGCGGACCTTGACACCGGCAAACGGGTTGGCCAGCACGTAGCGCTGCTCGATCAGCCAGCGGAAGAGCGCGCTCAGCACCGACAGTGCGTAGGCAGCCGACCGCACCGACAGCGCACCGGCGAAGGGCCTCCACTCGGGCGAGGGCCTCGGACAAGGTGGGCCAATCCACCTGGCACGCGGCGCCGGGTGCCGCAGGAACGCGCGGTAGGCGATCGCATCTTCGGTCGTCAGCGACGACAAGGGCTTGCTGCGCTCTACGATGGCCCACAGGATCAGGCGTTCGGCCTCCTTGCGATATGCGCGCTGCGTAGCCGCGACCTCGTGCAGCGACAGCCAAGCGTTGACGGCCTGATAGTCGTTGTTAGCGCTCAGCGCGCATGACGCACGTGGCGCCCGGAAGGTGCCCATCGAACCGTCGACGGCCTCGGGCACGACAAGCCGTTCCCAGGGCACGAGCTCCTGCGCCCTGGCCGAGACTGTCAAGGCCCGGGCTCGCTCGGTCAGCTCAGGGTGCCGGACGAAGAACGCCTCAATCTGCCGTGCGCCGGCCACGCCCAGGCCTGGGATCACCGTCCACCAGCGACGGCGGCGCGGTACGCGCAGAGTCAGATCGGCCAGCGTCTTGATGCCCGCTGCGTGGAGCACCGCGGCCAGGCGCAGCGGCAGCCAACGTTGAACGTCATCTCCGATCAGGGGCAACGGCGCGCGGGTCGTTCGCAGTGACTCGATGGCGGCGTTGACCCTCTGCGCGCTTTTCGGCTGGCCAGGCCGGGTCTCATCCAGAACCTGCGCCACGTCGCGTCGGCCGCGGCTGATCGCGATTGCAATGAGACTGCGCTTGATGCGGCCGATCATCGCGCGCGAAGACTCGCCGGCAGCGCGCTTGTCCGCGAGGTACAGGGACACCGCGTCACGCGATGTCATCCCCTCGTACCAGGCCCGGAGTGCGGCCAGCGAGGCAGCGTCAAGCCATTCGACTGGGGCGTCGCTGGCGGCTGTTCCGATCAAGGCGTTTTGCACGCCCTGCAGTTTAGCGACCACACAGCGCTACTGCGATAAGAAAGATTATCTCAATAGCATGGAAAATCAGCTACCACCCGTCGGTGAGATTCATCTATTGAGGGCCGTGCACGACGGCATCGCCTGCCCTGGCGTTCGCAGAGCAGTACGTCGTCATGCTGCCTGCTTCTGGTGTCGACCCGTCGCCTTCATCATGAGCATCGCTCCGGCCCGCGAGCTCGGTCCCCACGGACAGACTCCCCACTCTTGCCGCCACCTGTCAACGCAATCTGTGCAGCAACGTCTAGGGCGAACTCGACAGCCGGTAGGCCGTCAAGCGGTTGCCGACGGGGACAACCAGCAATCCGTTGCCGGCCATCATGCCGGAGATGGGCAGGCGCGCATTCCAGCCGGCTCCGGCCGGCAGTGGTGCGCCAAGGTCCTGCTCCCAGAGCAATCGGCCCGTCTGCGCATCAAGCGCATAGAGGTTGCCCGACGAGCCCCCGACGAACACCCAGTCGTTCACGATGATGGGCGAAGTGACCAAGGTGCCATCGCCAGCAAAGCTCCACAGCGCCGTATTGCCGGCAAGCCCAACGCCGCGCAGCGTGCCCCCCTGCAGAAAGTAGCCCGCATCGCTGCCGATGGCCGGCGGGTTGTCGGCAGCGTAAGCCCCCAGCCGCGAGCCAGTCACGGCATTGAAGGTGCTGCCGTCATAGTTGGCGCGGCCATAGGGTGCATAGAGCACGCCGTTGGCCAGCACGGGTATAGCACCGCCGGCGCCGCTGCACCCGATGTCGCTCCAGAGCGGCGCGCCCGTGGCGGCCTGCAGGGCGAAGGCGTTGCATGCAGGGGTCACGAAGACGCCATCGGCAGAGACAGCAGGCGCGGTGCCCTCGCCACCAGACACCCTCTGCGTCCAGGCCAACTGTCCGGTGCCCTGACTCACTGCGTACAGCGTACCTCCACCGCCGGCGCCCGCGACATAGACCTTGCCATTCGCTGCGGTAGGCGGGGCGGTGAACACCCATTGACCCGCCAACAGGGTTCGCCATTGGGTCAGCCCGGTCGTCGCATCAAAGGCCTGCAAGAGTGCCGGCTGGCCGAAGATCGAGCCGACGACGAAGACGCTGCCGCCCTGGTAGGCCGCACCGGCTTGGCCGGCGATGGGCTGCGGCCCCCAGACGACGGCGCCCGTCGCTTGGTCGAGCGCGACGACCTGGCTGTTGTCGCCTTGCATGCTGACGGTCACGAACACCTTCCCGTCGGCAAGCAGGGCGTAGGACGGCGTGCCGCCCAGGTCCACGCTCCAGAGGGACGCTGCGGGTAGGTTGGCGTCAGCGAACCGGGTCGCTCCTGTATGTCCCGGGTTGATCTGGAAGGCAACGGCGTCGGCTGAGGGCGCGGTGATGCGCATCGGCCGGGCGTTCGACAGCACGCCCGGAGCTTTTGGATTGAACACGGTCACGCTCGCCGTGCCTGCCTGCGTGAAGTCGCTCGCCTCGATTTCTGCGCTCAGGGCCGTGGTCGACAGCATGCGCGTGCGCCGCGGCGAACCGTTCCAGCGCACCTCGGACGCGCTGGTGAAGCCAGTGCCGACCACGGTGAGCTCGAAGGCCGCGCCACCGGCGTCGACCCGGCTCGGCGACAGCCGGCCGAGCGTGAACGGCGATCGAGCGGTAACGTCGAAGTCGAACGGGGCCGAGAGACTGCTGCCGGCGGCGCCATTGCCGACACGCACGGTCGCCTTCCCGGCCGCGGCGACGTCTGTTGCCGGTATGCGCGCGGTCAGCTGGGTCGGCGAGTCGTAGGTGGTGGTTCGCGCCTGGCCATTCCACTGCAGCACCGACTCAGGCACGAAGCCCGAACCAGTGATGACCAGGGTGAAGCCGCCGCTGCCCTCGGCCACAGAGGCGGGGCTCAGCGACGTAGGAGAGAGTGCGCTGCCAGACTGCCCACCCGCTGCCGTGACGGTGTAACGGAGAGACACCGTCTGCGGGCTGCCGCCCACGTGACGCTCGCACGCACTGTCGTAGCAGATGCTGACCTGGACCGAACCTGTGTAGACGCCGGCGCCCAGCAGCGCTGGCGGCAGCAGCACCATCGAGACCGTGCCTTGAGTTGCACTGCTGGCTCTTGTGTCGACGCTCGCGACGATGGAACCGGAGGTCGAGTAGTCGACGTAGACGCCTTCGTCGGGCGGCGATCCCAGCGAGACCTCGAAAGACGGCGCAGGCGCCGGTTCGTTCGTCAGGGCCGATACCGAGATCTGCCTCACGGACAAGGACAGGGTCGCGCTCGTCGACGTACCGCCACCTCCACCGCATGTTGCGAGGCCAACCGTCAATACCAGTGCGACCGCAGTGCGCCACACCAGGCGCCACCAAGATTCCGCGCGATCAAACTGCGTGCTTGTCATTTCCTCTTCCCATGGTTCGTGCGCGGGCTTTGAAACGCGCTTGCGCGCTTCACTTCCAACAACACATTCAGCCGCAACACGCGTGATCGGTTCAAGCCCGTCTGCGATGCGCCACATGAACTCATGACGCCGCCCGGTCCGCTCGAGTGGTCTGTCGAATTCATCACGCTCGAGGGCAAGGGTTTCAAGAAGACCTGGAGGATAGGACTAAGGGCCCCGGCGGTGCGCGGTCAGCCCGAAGTCGACGCATCAACTGCAGTCCGCTTCAGCGGTCCGAGGAACTCAACACGCTAGTCAATGGACTTCGCGCTGCGAGTTCTTCTTGCGCGCTCTATCGGTCTTGCTGCGGCCTCTCACCGAAGACGCCATACACGCGGAGAAGTGGCAGGACCACGACTACGCCGATGAGCATGCCGATTGCCCATCCGCCAAAGCGTTCTATGGACGGCGCCCAATCCGGCGCAAGGCTGACAAGCCGATCGAGGCTCCATCGGCCCAGAAGTCCTAGCAAGCCCGCAATGCACACCAAAGCTAGAGCGATCAGATGTTGCCGCCTACTTACCACAGCCACAGTCTCCCAAGTGCTTGTTGGCGAGGTCGATTGCGCCAGCGGTAACCGCAGTGACGACACCGGAGACCACTCCACCCAATATGCCGCGCGACATTGGCCCGGCACCAGCAGACCAACCATTCGGATTCAAGCGTCCCATGCGACTCGCTGGAGCGAGCGCACCATCGTATGCACCACCTATGACCGCACCGAATGTGCCTCCGTCAGCGCCGCCGATGAGTCCACCAAGGCCTCCGGAAAGAGCGGCGCCGACTGAGCGACCAGCCGCAGCCCCTTGTGCTATCCCGGCGACTGTTCCACCAGCCGTTCCACCAGCAGTGTAGGTAACCGCCCCGGCCATGGCACCCACGGCAACCGCTGCAGGCAAGGGAAGTCCTGATGCAGCCGCCCCCGCCGCTGTTCCAACACCGGTGGCAATCGCATCGCGCGCGCCCTCACTCACGCAAAACAGCCCATACGGGTCGACGAACGAGATCGGGTTCCCACCCACGTAGGCATAGGTATTGATTCCTCCCGCCAACCCGATGGGATCGGACTGGGTATACCGCCCGAGGCTCGCCGCATAGTACCGGTTCCAGTTGTAGTACAGCCCACTCTCGGCATCGAAGTATTGCCCAGGGAATCCCACGTTAAGGCCACCAATGGCATTAACGGAGGGCTCGTTGCGGTCGAACGCCGCGTTGTTGACCCTCCACGCGACGTTGCCCGCACTGTCGGTGACCACCTCCGGTCGCCCCAGGTGGTCGTTGTGGCTCGCGTAGAACGCCCCGCCGCGCAGGAACCCGAGCAGTTCGCCGCCCACCCAGACGTAGCTGGTCGGCGTCGGCCCGTCCTCGTACAGCAGTTCCCCTGCCGGCCCGTACACGAATCGCTTCGTCGACCCGGCGGCAACTTTGTATGCACGCTGATTGAACGCATTGCTGCCGTACTGGCCTGCCAGCGTGCCACTGACCGTATAGCTGGCCATCCGGAAGAAGGCGTCGTAGCCGAAGCTCTCGGTGGACGAGTTCGTCAGGTTGCCCGCGCCATCACCATATGTGAACCCAATCGATGAGGCACCAGAGATGCTGCCGAGTTGGTTCGTGCCGGCGCCGTAGGCATAGGCGTAGTTGCTCGCATTGCGCGAATGGTTCGTGCGGTTGCCGGTCTGGTCCCAGTCAAAACTCTGGTTGTCGTTGAACTTGCTTACCGTGGCCAGTCGGTGGTTCCGGTCGTACCCAAAGCTTGTGCTCTGCGTCGGATACACCAGGTCGGTGATGGAGGCGATGGTGTCCAGATTGGCGGTGTAGCCAAACGACAGGCCGTGTACGCCCGGGCTCGAGAGTTGCTCCACTCTCCCGTCGGTGTCCAGCGTCGCCATCCGCACCCTGCCGTTGCCCCATCGCCAGGCGTAGCGCCTGTCGGTGGCAGGCTGGTACAGGAACGAGTCAGCCAAGGTCGCGCCGCCAACTGAAACCGAGGCCAGCCGGCCGTAACCGTCGCGACCGAAGACAAGCGACTGCCCGCTGGGATAGGTCAAGCCGTTCAAGCGGCCCACGGCGTCGTAGTCCCAGGTGGTGGTGTAACTCGCGCCAAGAATCGTGGCCACCTGCTGTTTCAATTCGCCCGCAGCGCTGTAGATGAACGCAGTCTGACCGGTGGCGTCGATGATGCTGGTCAGGTGCCCCTTGCCGTACGTGCCCACGTCGTAGTTGAAGGTCTCGACGATGCCATCGCGCGTGCGCGTGCGCATCCGGCTCAGCGGATCCCAGGTGTAGGTGATGGCAGTGTTGCCGGCTCGCGCCTCGGTCAGGACCCTGCCCGAGGAGTCATGGGTATAGGTCGTCACACCCGTGTCCGGGCTCGTACGCGTCAGCAAGTCGCCGAAACCGTTGTAGGTATAGGTCGTGACCCTACCCCCAGGATCAGTGATGCTGGCGATGCCGCCGGTCCGGTCGTACGTGTACAGCGTCTGGCCGCCATCAGGCGCGATCTCCTTCGTCAGCCGGTTGAGCTTGTCGTATTCGAACGTGGTCACACGTGGCACTGGGGTCGTTGCATCGACGAGCGTCTGCTTGTTGACGTTGCTGTTCTTGTCGTACTCCAGCGCGGTTTGCTGGCCGTGGTTGCCTTGCAGCAGAGTCGGCCGCCTGAGGCTGTCGAATTTTGTTGTGCGCAGAAACGAGCCGGATGCGGACGACGCCGGGGCACCGCCGCTCAGATACGGCACCTGGCGACTCGAAGTGAACTGCTCTTCGCGCGTGCTGACGTTGTAGGAGCGCGTGACGAACTGGCCGGCCGCGTTGCCCGACTGGATCAGCTTCATCGCTGCGTCATAGCGCAACCGCACACCGCTGCCGTCGGCTCGGACGATGTCGGTGACCTGCCGGTTGTGGTTGTACGTGTACGTGGTCGTGCGGGTGCCGGTCGGCAGTTGCTGCGTGGCTGTCAGCAGGTTGCCATTGGCGTGATAGCCGAACAGCGTGACGACGCCATTGGCGTCGGTCATCGACCCGGGCAGGCCCAGCCCGTTGTAGCCAGCGTAGATGGTCTGGTTACCAATCGGGTCGAAGACGGAAGTCGGATTGCCACTCGTGTCATAGCCGAAGGTCGTGGCGCCCGACGGCGTCGTCACAGTCATCGTCGCCATCAGTCCGTTCGGATGAAACGTGTAGGTGTAGGTCGTGCCTCGGGTGGCGTTCGTCGTCAGGTCGGTCCAGACCTCACTCGTCAGCATGCCTGCGTTGCCGACCGCGCTGCCGTACGACCGCACGACCTTGACGTGGGGTGCCGCCGAGCCCTTCCTGTAGCTCACCTCCGTCAGGTTCTCCCCAACCCATGTGTTGGTCTCGCTTTGTGCGTCAGCAGACCCCGCGGCGACGGTCTTGACCAGCAGTTGTCCCGCAGGGCTGAACTCGTAGTCGGTCTTGGTATCGTTCCAATCGAATTCGTAGTCCAGCCAGCCGTTGGCATCGTAAGCAGTGCTCATGGCAGCTGCATTTGGGCACGAGGATGTCTGCGCGCGGGAGGCGCTGACAATTTTTAGGGCACCCTGGACGCTTGAAAACGTGTAGGTTGTTGGCTGTCCGTCTGCCGACGTCACTACGGTCTGATTGACTCCGTAGGTGAACGTGTCGAGATCCTCGCCACCAGCCAACCCGCTGGACGTCACCTTCTTGGTCGTGGGATCGTAGGCATAGGTGCTGTAACGCGCACCATTGATGGAAATGCCGGTCAGCAGGGTCGTGTCGGCAGCCTCATAGTGGTAGGTGCGCACGTCCGCGCTCGGGCCCGGGGACGTGACGGCCGTGAGCATCCCGCTGCTGCTGTCGTAGGTGTAGTTCCAGATATTTCCATTCTGATCCTTGACGGTCTCAACCCTGTTGCCACTCCAGCCGAACTCGATCGACCGGCCGGCGCCATCGGTCACCTTTGTAGGTTGCCTGGCGTTCGATCCCCCGTAGGTGTATTGCTCCAGCAGTGTGCCTCCCTGCGTCCGAACACTCTGAAGTACGCCGGCGCTCGAAAAGAAGAAGACCCTCTGTTGCCGATAAAGCGATCCAACGGCAATGCAAACGAGGCGCGCAGCAAAGACGGACCCAACAGCGGCCAGACGATGTAGGGACCGTTGCCGACGCCCCATCGACCGAAGGTCTTGTCCAGGTCCTCGCGGCGCCGGTCGATGCCCGCTTCCGTCGCGATGTCGAGGAGTCCGGCAAGTCCGAATGTCGAGTTCAGTGCGAAACGCATGGTCTGCTCGGCGCCCGGCTTGAACCGCCCTTGCAGCAACAGGTTGACGGCCGACCAAGCATCACCGACGTTGCCGAAGAAGTTCGTCACCGCCTGACGCACGGGGCCCGGGACGATCTCGCTGTAGGCCGTCGCCACGGGCTTGAGCACGTGCCGGTCCAGTGAAGTGTTGAAGCCGAACACATTGCGGTTCCAACTCTCCCATGGATCTGTGGTGAGCCGGGTGGCATGCGGATCCCCGAGCGCGGCGCATGTGCTCAGACCAAGAGCCTGAAGCGCCAAGCTCAGGCACCGGAGCGCGGATGTCAGCCACCCTTCGTGCACACGCAACACACTGCTCATTTCCGCATTCTCGAGCGAGCGGCGGCTGCCTTGTTGTCGATGTGCTGATCGATGGAGCCGTCAATCAATGCGCCAGCGTGCTCGGGCGGACGTTGTCTCGTCGGCCGAACCGACGATCCAGGAGAATGCAGCCCGGCCAGTAGTTGCTCGACGGCCGTTTGGCCGACCCGGCATAGGTCAAAGGCGTCTCGGTCGAGCATCCAGTTGGCAATCAATCCGTCCACCAAGGCGTGCAGTGCCCGGGCGGCGGGCTTCGCAGACAGGCCGGCGGCCAACTGCCCGGACGCGGCCCCGAGGCGCAGCAAGCCTTCGATGCGCCGCAAGGCCTGTTCGCGACTCCGCAGATGTCGTTCCCGGATGCCGTTGAGCTCGCCGACGTACTCCACCTTCTGGGTGGAGATTGCCAGCACGCGCTGAAGGCGCGGGTCGGTCGCGGTCTGCCGCAGGACGTCGCACAACACGTCGCGCAACCGGGCCAGCGGGTCCGCTGCATCGTCGGCACTGGCGACCAACCACTGCGGCTCGAACGGCAGGATGGCACGTTCCATCATCGCGTTGAACAGGTCCACCTTGTCTCGGAAATGCCAATAGACGGCTCCGCGCGTCACGCCGGCGGTTTCGGCCACTTCCTGCAGGGATGCGCCCGCCACGCCGCGTGACTCGAAAACGAACTCGGCCGCATCGATCAGGTCGTTGCGGGTCTGGAGTGCTTCTTCCTTGGTGCGACGAGCCATGGCAGGTGTGTCCGACTCAGAAACCGGTCAGGTGCAGACTGTGATGCGAGCATACATTCTCGAATGTATGCCTATACTGCAAACTCGTGGCGACCGCGTTTGAGCTAGGGCAGCTGGGACTGCCTTAGCTCGCGGCAGCGTTCGTTTCCGGCGCCGGTTTTCGTGCCCATCTCCATCTGATAGCGAGGATCTCCAAGTGACGCGAAGCTCTACAGGCGCGGCAGCATGCCAGCGTCCCGGCCACGGCATTCGATCGATGCCGACCTTGATCGCAACAGCCCTGGTACTGGCGCTGGGAGCGTGTGGGGGGGAGCAGAAGGCGCCCGCGGGGCCCGGCGCCGGCGCACCCCCACCGCCCGAAGTGGGCGTGGTCACCGTGACGACGCAGCCCGTGCCGCTCACGACCGAGCTGCCCGGGCGCGTCGAGGCCTCGCGCGTGGCGCAAGTGCGGGCGCGGGTGACGGGCATCGTGCAAAAGCGCCTCTTCCGCGAAGGCAGCGACGTGAAGGCCGGCCAGGTGCTGTTCCAGATCGATGCCGCGCCCTACCAGGCCGCCGTGGACAGCGCCAAGGCCGCGCTGGCCAAGGCGCA
>Ga0073899_10006240_pt1 | contig 10318 bp, 9 predicted proteins | sample KloWWTmetaKNB5Ph_FD_88975 | JGI IMG/M metagenome (GOLD analysis project Ga0073899, IMG submission 88975) | Active sludge microbial communities from Klosterneuburg, Austria, studying microevolution and ecology of nitrifiers - Klosterneuburg... | ecosystem: Engineered > WWTP > Aerobic digester >...
CTGTGGTGTGGTTCGCAAAACCACCATAGAGACCCAAGACCCGGTCATGGCCGCCTGCTGCGCAATTTTGGAGGCTGCGCAGGCGGCCATAAACTTCAAACGCGCTTCATTCCCAACATGCTACGGCATCCAGTTCGCCGAGCAGCCCCGGAACCGCAATACCATCTACTCCCGCCCAATGCGTTTCGACATGATCTGCGAGGCGAACGGGATCGAGCACCGGTTGACCAAGCTCAACCACCCATGGACCAACGGCCAGGTCGAGCGGATGAACCGCACCATCAAGGACGCGACGGTCAAGCGGTTCCACTACGACAGCCACGAACAGCTGCGCACCCACCTCGCCGACTTCATGGCAGCTTACAACTTCGCCCGCCGGCTCAAGACGCTCGGTGGCCTCACGCCCTACGAATACATCTGCAAAATCTGGACATCAGAGCCGGATCGATTCATCCTCGACCCGATCCACCAGATTCAGGGACTGAACACCTAGTCAGCAACTGCCGCCTTCATGGCCTCCAGGCGTGCAATCCGCATCGTATCAGTGCAGTCATCTTCGAGGCTCACGACGACGTATGAACCGCCCACATCGCACAGCTGGCCAATGGCTTCCGAGAGGACGCCCTTGGGCCTCATTTCATCTCGAATGGCCGCAGCGTCCATGCTGTGCTTCTTCGACTGAAGAACCGTGCTCTTTCTCGCAATAAATCCGGACTGGAAGGGGTCCGACGAGATAACCACACGAATGTCGACGCCTCCATCCGGCGCTGTAATCGAGCCCGAGAAGCGCACATCTGCAACCGACGCTCCACAGGCGGAAACCTCCCGAACTGTGTCGGCAAGGGTAAGATACTGAAGAAAAAAGCATCACCAGAGCGATAGCATCTCCATTGGCATCGCGCTTCGTGCGCTATGGTTGGCGCGGGAAAGCCTGTGTCACTTTTCCATCAATGGAAATCCCGGCTGGGGAACAGCTTCTTTGCCTGTTCGCGCGGATGGTGGGCGTTGGACCTGATGCTGCCCCCGGCGGGGCGCTTGGTTTCATCCGCGCGGCCATCATTGGCGTCGATCATCACCGGGCGGCCGAGGGTTGCCAGCAGGTGCGACACATCCTCGACCCGTTCGGCGATGACATGGGTTGTCGGGCCGTCGCGCTGAACCCGGCCGGTGACGCGGACCAGTCGCCCGGCGATGACCGCCTTGCGAAACGCCTCATAGACCTGTTTCCAGACGATCACATTGGCGGTGCCGGTTTCATCCTCCAGCGTCAGGAAGATCACGCCCGCGGCGGTGCCGGGGCGTTGGCGGGTGATCACAAGGCCGGTGATGGTGACGCGGCCCTTGGCACTGCCCAGCCGATCATGTGGCAGGCTTTCCGGCAGGTGAGGGCGCAGCAGTTCCATCGGGTGCGCGCGCAAGGAAAGGCGCAGCGACAGGTAGTCCTCGATCACCTCTTGGCCCAAGGTCATCTGCGGCAGGCTAACGGTGGGTTCAACCCCGCCCTCGCCATCCGGGCCAAACAGCGGCAGCGGGGCGGGGGCTTTCAGTGCCTTGGCGGCCCAAAGGGCATCGCGACGGGTCAGGCCAATTGCAGCGAAGGCATCGGCTTCGGCCAGCCGCTCCAGTGTGTCGGGGTGCACACCCGCCCGGCGCCAGAGGCTTTCGACATCGGGATAGCCATTGCCACGCGCTGCGGCTATCCAGCCGGCGTCTTCCTCGCGCAGGCCCTTGATCTGCCGAAAGCCAAGTCGCAGCGCCAGCCCGCCATCCGGGCGGGGTTCCAGGGTGCAATCCCAGACCGAGTGGTTGACCGAGACCCCTCGCACCTCGACGCCATGGTCGCGGGCATCGCGCACCAGTTGCGCCGGGGCATAGAAGCCCATCGGCTGGCTGTTCAAGAGCGCGCATGTGAAGACCGCCTGGTGGTGGCATTTGAGCCAGGCCGAGATATAGACCAGCCGCGCGAAACTGGCCGCGTGGGATTCAGGGAAGCCATAGCTGCCGAACCCCTCGATCTGGGCAAAGCAGCGGGCCGCGAAATCCGCATCATAGCCGCGGGACAACATGCCCGACACGAAACGGTCTCGGAACGACCCGATGGTGCCCATGCGTTTGAAGGTCGCCAGCGACCTGCGCAGCCGGTCGGCTTCCGAGGGCGTGAACCCCGCCGCGACCACCGCAATCTGCATCGCCTGTTCCTGAAACAGCGGCACGCCATAGGTGCGGGCCAAAACCTCCATCAGGGCGGGGCCGAGGTCTTCGACCGGCTCGCGGCCCATGCGGCGGTTGATGAACGGATGCACCATGCCGCCTTGGATCGGGCCGGGGCGGACGATGGCGACTTCGCAGACCAGATCATAGAACTTGCGCGGCCGCATCCGGGGCAGGAAGTTCAGCTGCGCGCGTGACTCGACCTGAAACACCCCGATGGCATCGGCCCGGCAGAGCATGTCGTAGACCGGCGGATCTTCGGGCGGGACATTCGCCAGTGTCAGCTGCTGTCCGCGATGATCGGCCAGCAGGGTAAAAGCCTTGCGGATCGCCGTCAGCATGCCAAGCGCGAGGATATCGACCTTCAGCAATCCCAAAGCGTCGATGTCATCCTTGTCCCATTCGATGATGGTGCGGTCCTCCATCGCCGCGTTTTCGATGGGGCACAACTCGTCAAGGCGGCCGCGCGTGATGACGAAGCCCCCGACATGCTGGCTGAGGTGACGGGGAAAGCCGATGATCTCGCCGATCAGTTGCACGGCCAGTTGCACGCGCCGATCCTCGATGGAAAGGCCTGCGTCGCGCAAGCGATCCTCGCCGGGGGCGGCCGAAGACCAGCCCCAGATCTGGCCCGAGAGGCGCGCGATCACATCCTGCGACAGACCCATGACCTTGCCCACCTCGCGGATGGCAGCGCGGCTGCGGAAATGGATCACCGTTGCCGTCAGCCCGGCACGTTCGCGACCGTAACGGTCATAAATCCACTGGATCACCTCTTCGCGGCGCTCATGCTCGAAATCGACGTCGATATCCGGTGGCTCGCCGCGTTCCTTGCTGATGAACCGCTCAAAGATCAGTGTGATGGATTCCGGTGGCACTTCGGTGATGCCCAGAAGATAGCAGACCACCGAATTGGCAGCAGACCCGCGCCCCTGACACAGGATGCCCTTTGCACGGGCAAACTGCACGATGTCATGCACGGTCAGGAAGTAAGGCGCGTAGTCCACCTCGCGGATCAGGGTCAGTTCCTTCTCCACTCGGTGCACGATCTTGGGGGGCGGACCTGCCGGATAGCGCCAGTGCAGCCCGGCGCGGGCGAGGCGTTCCAGCCGGTCTTGCGCCGGCTCCCCGTCCTGCGCCTCGTCAGGATACTGATAGCGCAGATCGTTCAGGCGAAAGGCGCAGCGGTCGGCAATCTCGACCGTGCGGCGCAAGGCGGCGGGGTGTCGGTGGAACAGGCGGGCCATTTCCGCCCCCGATTTCAGGCGGCGTTCGCCATTGGCCAGCCGCCGCTCGCCGATGCTGTCGATGCTGCAGCCCAGGCGCAGGCAGGTCAGCACATCGGCCAGCGGGCGGCGGGCGGCGCGGTGCATCAGCACATCGCCCACCGCAACCATGGGCAGGTTCACCCCTTGGGCCAGCACTGCCAACTGGTCGAGCCGGGCCTGATCGCGACCATCATAACGGGGGGCTGCGCCGAGGAAGCACTGGCCAGGAAAGGTGCGGGCGACGGAAAGCAGATCGCTGCGGGCGGTTTTCGGATGGGCATCCTCCAGCGGATCGGGTGGCATGGCGATCAGGATCAGACCTTGCCCCCATTCCGCCAGATCGGCCCGTTGCAGGTGGCATTCGCCTTTCGGCGCGCGGCGCTTGCCCAAGGACAGAAGCCGGGTCAGCCGCGACCAGGCGGCCAGATCGGTCGGCAGCGCCAGCCATTCGACAGCAGAGTCGGTCAGCACCAGCCGCGCGCCTGCGATCAGTTTCGGCAGCGGCGCGTCATTTTGTGCCAGGGCAGAGGTCGCGCCGGTGAAATGCGGCACGGTCTGGCGGCTGGAATGATCGGTGACACGCTGCGAGCGGATGGCCGGGCCATCCTGTGCGGCCTCGGCGGTCGCCTGCGCCTCGTCCCGCAGCCGGGCCAGTTCCTTCAGCGCAGACCAGGCCCGCACCACCCCTGCCACCGAATTGCGATCGGTGATGGCGATGGCGGCAAGGCCCAGTTCTGCTGCCCGTGTGATCAGCTCTTCCGGGTGCGATGCCCCGGTCAGGAAGGTGAAATTGCTGGTGACGCAGAGTTCGGCATAGGGCTGGACGTGGGCGGAGGTCATGCGAACTCCCCCTGCACGAACCAATCCTGTGCGCCTGTTGCCTGTGGGGTCACGAACAGCCACAGGCGCGGGCCTTCCTGCGTCTCGATCTGCCAGTAGTCGCGCAGACCAGACCGCCAGGCGGGATCGTCAAACCACCATTCCGGGGTGATGCGTTCCGGTCCCGTCGCGCGCAGGGTGGTGAAGCGCATGCGCCGCCAGCGAAAACTGGCAGGCGGTGTGCCGGAGGCGGCTGTCACCGGCTCTGGCGGGAAAAGAGTGATCGGTCGTTTCGAGCCTGCGCGATGCGGGATCGGCTCGGGCGCCGAATAGGCGGCGGCGGCAAGGAGGAAGCTGCGTTCCGGGATCAGGCTGGTCGCGGGCAAAAGCCGCAGCACCCGGTCAAAACCGATGCGATTGCCGACCGAAGACAGCAGGTCCGCCAGTGCATCTTCGTGTCTGATCGTCGCGCTACCGCCGATCTGCCCGCCAATCTGTTCCGGGGCAAGCGCCTCGGTCACGGGGGCGGACAGCCGCAGCCCGTCGATGCCGAAGCCGGAGTCAATCTCGTCCACCCCCTTGGCAAACAGAGCGGCAATGCGAACAGGATCCCGCATCGGGCGGGCAAGGCCGATCTCGACTTGCGCCGTGCCGCGATCCACCCGCCGCAGTTCCAACCGCACCCGCCGCGCGCCCATCCGATGCTGGGCCAGCTTGGCGCAAAGCCGCTCCAGCAGGCGCTCGAGCCCCGCCATCACATCCGATTGCAGCCCGATCGGCTCCGGCAGCGTCATCCGCACCCCGAAATGCGGAGCGTCCGGTTCCGCCGCCACCGGCTCTGCTTGTGCGCCCAGCGCCTGATCCAGCCGCAGCACCAGTCCCGCCCCGAAGCGTCGCGCCAAAGGTGCGCGCGGCAGGGGAATCAGATCGGCAATGCGCGCAAGGCCAACCCGCGCCAGCGCCTCGGCCGTGTCGTGGTCCACCCGCAGCGCGGTGACCGGCAGATGCCCGATCCCTTCGGCCAACTGCCCATCGGCAACGATGCCGCCGCCATGCCGCGCGAGGGCGTGTGCCGCGCCACGGGTTCCGGCAATGGCGCTGGATGCATGCAGGCCCGCCCGTTCCAACCGCGCCTGCAGATCGTCGCGCAGGTCGGATTCGCCACCGAACAGATGCGGCACGCCGGAAATATCGGCCATCAGCCCGTCGACACCATCTGTCGCCACCATCGGGGCGTAACGCCCGGCCCAGCGGCGCAGGCCGGCCAAGGCCGCCGCCTCGCGGGCAAGGTCGGCCGGGCGGGTTGCAAGATCGGGGCAGATGGCGCGGGCATCGGCCAGCGCCATGCCGCGCCGCAGGCCTTTTGCAGAAGCTGCCGTGTTCAGACAGTGCAGGTGATCGATATTGCCCGACCGATGGGTCAGGGCAAAAGGCCCCTCAAGGGGCCATGTCCGCAGGCTCGTGTCGCTGGCAAGCCTCGGAAACCATATGGACAGCAGCCGACGTGCCATTCCAGTTCAAGGTCCAGATTCCAAGAGTTCCTCTTTTGTTCTTAATAAGACTCCAGCGATGCAGAGTCGAGTCCGCAGCCGTGCTGGCCATGGGCTCGCAATTCCAGCGGGTCTCGGTGGCGTTGCTGCCTGCATCCCCCCTGATCAGCATGATCCCGGTGGTGCGCCCGGCCTCGGCGGCCAGTTGCAGGCGGCGGCCAGCGGTCAGGGAGAGCGGCTTTTCCGGCTCGGCGATGACCAGGCTGACCGGCGCCGCGCGCAGGGCCTCCTCGATGCACCACAGCACGTCGGTCTCGCCCACCGGACGAAACAGATGCAAACGTTCGCCCACGCCACGCGGCAAACCGCGCAGCATCGGCAGTTCGGGGATATGGCTGGGCAGAATCCAGACCAGCGGACCGGGGTGCCGCACCGCCTGAAACAGCGCAAAGGCACGGCGGCCACGCCCCTCGGCCTCGTGCACACGCCGCGGCCGCAGATCTAGGGGATCGGTGGGATTGGTCGCGGGGCCAAGATCAGGCCGCATCTTCGCGCACTCCTTCTGCCACGATCTGCAGCATCCCGTCCGCCAAAGGGCGTTGCAGCCGCAGGGCGTCGGCCGCAGGCGCGGTCAGCCACAGTCGCCATTCCTCGGGTCTGGTCAAGATGACCGGCATCGCCTTGGGATGGACAGGGGCCACCTCGCGATTGGGCGGACAAGTCAGGAAGCCGAACAATTCCGCCGTAACCTCACCCTCCTTCAGCTTCCTGACCGAGGTCCATTCGGTGCGGATGCCCGCGAAGAAGGCCAGCGGGCGATCCTCGCCAAGCGCGAACCAGACCGGATGATTGCGCGGCGCACCCGGTCGGCTGTCGATCTCGGAAAAGCTGGTGAAGGGCACGAGGCAGCGATACGGCACCGCAAGCCAACGCTTCCAATGCGGCGAGGCGACATTGCGAATGTTGGTTACACCTGGGTCGGTGCGCTTGCCCTCCAGAAACACCTGCGGCGTCGGCATGCCCCAGCGCGCCTTGGTCAGTTGCCAGCCATCCTTCGGTCCGTGCCGGATGATCGGCGCGGGATAATCGGGGAAGATGCCCGCCATTGGTGGCAGATTGCCGCTGGTGTCGATCAGGCCTTCTTCATCCTCCAGCATGGCGTCGAAGATATGCCGCATCGCGTCCTGGGATTTGGTCTGGGAATACAGATTGCACATGGGCGGGTCCGCGAATCGGGGCTGGAAAAGATAAACCTGAACATTACAAGAACAAATCGTTTGGGAAAAGGATGGTTTGGCGGCATCGAGCCTTCATGTTCGAGAAGGTGGCAGCCGCCTCTGCCGAGCGCCCCTTTTCTTTAGAGGCACAAATGTGGTGGGGTGTAACGCCGCCTCGACACTGGCCTCCACATCCGCTGCGTCGTATTTCTGGCGCTTTACCAACGGTTTCACTTAAATCGGGGGATCAAGCGCATAGTAGCGTGTTCCATCTTCTCAAACTCGCCCCCCAGCCATGGGCCGTGACGCAGGCCGCCATGACGACAACGCACCTGGGTAGCTCGGCAACGGACGCGAGCAACTGGCTCCGTGCAAGCTGCTTGCGAAATACAAGCGACCCGTCGGCGCGCATGCCATGCAACTGGAAAACGCGATTTGCAAGGTCGATGCCGATGATGAGACCCTCCGGCATAGGTGTCCTCTCCTTTTGTGATGGCTGCAACAATCATCATATTGATACATTGCGATGCCGTCAGGACGGGCATCCACGCCACCATCAAAGCTACTCTCGGATGGAAATCACCACAAAGGCCCTGCGAAGAAGACCCTGCCTGCAGAAAATCAGTGACGCTTTGATCAAGACCTCAGCGTTGCCGCCACATCGCCAGAATGTAGGCCGCGGTCATCAGGTCCAGATGCGCGCCGCCGCCGTTCTTGGCGATGGTGATTTCGTCGTCGGATCTGCGCCGGTATACCCCCTGCGCCAAGTCGTAGAAATCGCCGCGAATATCGGCCTCGGTGATCACGCCGCGGGCGATCGGGTCTTTCATCTCGCCAATGTGGTGGATGGTGGTCGCCCGGCTGTCGACGAAGATCGACGCCCGCCGCAGCACCTCGTCATCCGCCTCGCGCATGTCGGGACGATAGGCGCCGATCAGGTCGATGTGCTGGCCGGGGCGCAGCCATTCGCCCTTGATCAGCGGCGACAGGCTCATGGTCGCGGTGCAGATCACATCCGCCGCCTTGACCGCCGCCTTCAGATCGCTGACCGCCGTCACCCGCTTGTCAGCCGCAGCCATCGCTTCGGCTGCCGCAGGCGAGCGGTTCCAGATCGAAAACTGCGCATCCGGGAACAGCGCCGAATAGGCCTGCACCATCGAGCGCGCCACCGTTCCTGCCCCCACCAGCAGGATATTGCGACTATCCTTGCGCGCCAGTTTGCTGGCCGACAACAAGGAGTCGCCCGCCGTCTTCCACTTGGTGACCAGATGAAAATCGACCAGAGCCTCCAGCACGCCGGTGATATCGTTGAACAGGTTCACCGCGCCGTTGATACTGGGTAGGCCACGTGCGCCGTTGTCGGGGCAGACTGTCGCCACCTTGACCAAAGATCCCAGCCCGTCGATCCACGCGGCACGGTTCAACAGCGTATCCTTGCCACGATACAGGAACAGATCGTTGATTTCCGCACGCGGCAGCCGGTGCCCCGCCTCGATTGCCTCGCATAGCCCCAGCCAGCTCAGTTCGCGCTCTGCCTCTGGTCCTACGATTTCAATGCTCATAGCCCTGCCTCTTCCTTGATCAAAAGCCCTTCGGCGACCAGACGCGCGGCCCAGCCCTGCCAGCTTTCGAATTGATGCGTGCGCCAGCCCCGGCGGGCGGCTGCTGTGATGTTATCGGCGCGATCATCGGTGAATAGCAACCGGTCAGGCGCGATGCCGCAATCTTCTTCCACCATCTGAAAGATGCGCGGGTCGGGCTTGATCACCCCCATCATGCCCGAAACATAGCTCCGGTCGAAATCTTGCAGGAAATCCATCTTCGGCAGCGCCTCCTGAAAAGAGTGGCGGCCGAAATTGGTCAGCGCAAACACCGGCACACCCTTGGCCCGCAGCGCCCGCTGCAAGCGGATCGAGCCTTCAATCCTTGGGCTGGCCAGTTCGATCCAGCGGTCATACCACAGCCGAATCTCCGGTCGCCAATCCGGGTGCTGATCAGCCCAGTCGTAAATCGTCTCGCGGAACAGCCCGCCGGCGTCGATCAGATCGTTCATGCCATGCAGATCGACAGCGGCAAACAGCGCCCGCCTGCGGTCTTCGCCAATCACCCGGTCGTAAAACGCCTCTGGTTGCCAGCGCGTCAACACATTGCCGATGTCAAATATCACCGCTTGGGGCTGCAACATCCAGATCCTTCTTTTTCCGCGCCGTCTCGCGCCACAAGGTATAAAGCCCCGCGCCGCAGATCAGCGCAATCCCCGCCCAGGCCGTGTTATCCGGCCAGGTGCCAAACACCAGAACCCCCCAAACAATCGCCATCGGCATGCCGACATATTCAAACGGTGCCACCAGCGCGGCCTCGGTGGTGCGGTAAGCCTGCGACATCATCAGCCCGCCAACGCCCACCGCCACCCCGGTCGCCACAAACGCCCACCAATCGGCAAAGGGCGGCACATGCCAGGGCCGGAACAGGAACTCCCAGGTGCTGCCCTCTGGCTGCGCCAGATGACCATCGCCCGCGAACAGCCCGAAAGCCAGACTGACAAGGATGAACCCCACCTGCACAAAGAAATTCAGTGTCATGGCGCTTTCCGTCAGCCGCATCCGTCGCGTCATCATATGGCTGGAGGCGTAGCAGAACGCGGAAATCAGCACCAGAATCGCCGCTGGCTGGATCACGCCCGCGCCCGGCCGGGTCATGATCACCACGCCGACCATCCCCACCGCCACCGCCGCCCAGCGCCGTGGCCCAACATGTTCACCCAAGATCACCGCCGACATCAGCGTCACCAGCAACGGCGCAACAAAAGCCGTCGCCACCGCATCGGCCAACGGCATCAGCGACAGGCCGACAAAATAGGTCACGTTCGACACCATGACGATACTGACCCGGATCAGATGGTCTTTCGGGCGCTTGGTCCGCAACTGGCGAAAGCCGCTGCCCGAATACCAGATCACCCCCAGCACGATCGCCATGCCGATAAAGGCGCGCAACAAGATCACCTGATGCAAGGCATAAGCGCCCGACAGCGCCTTGATCGCCAGATCATTGACCGAAAGCACCACTCCGCCACCAAGCGCGAAGAAGATACCAGCAAGCGGGGTTTTGGAATTGTCAGACATGTGCCCAAATCACCGCGCTTTGCGGTGCAAATCTATCCTGCCTGCGACACTTGAACGTGTAAGATTTTGAAGAAAGAGACTTCATCGAAAAACGCGTCCGAGCGCAAGCGCGAGGCGGCGATCTTCGATTCAATCCAAATCTCACACGCCCTGAAGCTTCGCCTGCCGCACAACCCGCTCCAATACTTCCA
>Ga0073899_10006241_pt1 | contig 10318 bp, 10 predicted proteins | sample KloWWTmetaKNB5Ph_FD_88975 | JGI IMG/M metagenome (GOLD analysis project Ga0073899, IMG submission 88975) | Active sludge microbial communities from Klosterneuburg, Austria, studying microevolution and ecology of nitrifiers - Klosterneuburg... | ecosystem: Engineered > WWTP > Aerobic digester >...
TGAGGAAAATCGCAATCACTGCCGTTTCCGGCCTGACGCTTCTGGCGGGCGGCGCCTATGCCGCGGGCGGCGAAGGCGGACATATCGAAGACTTCGCCTTCTCGTTTGAAGGGCCGTTCGGCACCTTCGAAGAGCACCAGCTGCAACGCGGACTTCAGGTCTATACCGAGGTCTGCTCCGCCTGCCACGGCATGAAGTTCGTGCCGATCCGGTCGCTGTCGGACGAAGGCGGGCCGCGTCTGCCGGAAGATCAGGTGCGGGCCTATGCCGCCCAGTTCACGGTGGTCGACAAGGACAGCGGCGAAGAACGTCCGGCGACCCCGGCCGACAACTTCCCGGCCAATACCGGCGCTGGCGCCCCTGACCTGAGCCTGATGGCCAAGGGGCGGGCCGGCTTCCACGGGCCCTATGGGCTGGGGATCAATCAGTTCTTCCGCGGGATCGGCGGGCCTGAATATATCCACGCGCTGCTGACCGGCTACACCGAGGAAACCAAGGAAGAGGCTGGCTCCACCTTCTACGAGAACCATGCGTTCTCGACCGGCTGGATTGCCATGCCCCCGCCCCTTACCGAAGGCCAGGTCACCTATGCCGACGGCACCGAGGCGACGGTGGAACAGATGGCGGAAGACGTCTCCGCCTTCCTGATGTGGGCGGCGGAACCGAAGATGATGGACCGCAAGCGCGCCGGGTTCCTGGGCGTTCTGTTCCTGGGTCTGTTCGCCACGCTGCTTTACCTGACGAACAAGCGGCTTTGGGCCGGGGTCAAGGGCAAGAAGACCGCCTGAGACCGTGAAAGGGCGGGGGCTCCACCCCCGCCCCCCCGGAGTATTTGCACCAAGATGAAAAGGCGTCCGGGCATCCGGGCGCCTTTTTCATTAGCCGAGATAGGCGCGCAATGCGGCGGGCGGATTGGCAAGAAGATCGGCCGTGGGGCGCGGCGGATGGGCAATGCCATCAGCCACAAGGATCGTCTGGTCCGCGATGCGGCGGGCGTCAGAAGGGTCGTGCGAGACCATGAGAACCGTCAGGCCCTGTTCGCGCGCGACCTCCTGCACGAGATCAAGCATTTCGCCTTTGAGCGCGGGACCAAGCGCTGCGAACGGCTCGTCAAGCAGCAGGAGCGGACGGGCACGCAAAAGGGTGCGGGCCAAGGCCACCCGGCTTTGCTGGCCCCCCGAAAGCGCGCCGGGCTTGCGCGCACCAAGGTCGGACAGGCCGACGCGGATCAGCGCGGCCTCCACGGCCGCGCGGTCTGCGGCGGTCAGGCGCAGGTCGGGGCGGAGCCCCAGGCCAAGGTTCTGCTCGACCGTCAGGTGCGGAAAAAGGTTCTGGTCCTGAAAGAGGATCGAAAGCGGCCGCTTGCCCGGTGGCAGTGCGACCAGATCCTGCCCCTGCCACAATATCCGGCCAGCCGAGGGGGCCACAAACCCGCCAATCGCGCCCAGAAGCGTGGATTTTCCCGCCCCCGACGGGCCAATCACCGCGGTGATGCTGCCGGTCGGCACCACGAGGTCGGCCTCCAGCGCAAAATCCGTCTGGCGAATGGAAAGGTGGTCAAGCGTCAACATCTTTGTGCCCCAGCCGGTCGATCAGACGGAAAAGAAGAAAGGCGACGGCCATCAGAAGGACAGATGCCCCCGCGGCCGCATCGGTGCGGTATGAGCCCGCCAGTGCGTAAAGCTGCATCGGCAATGTCGGGCGCGCGGGATCGGCGAAAAGTGCTACCGCGCCCAGATCCCCCGCCGCCAGCGCAGCCGACAGCCCGCCGGCAAAGGCCAGCGGACGACGCAGGCGCGGCAGGATAACCAGGCGCAACGCCGTAGGCCCGGTCAGGCCGAGACTTTGCGCGAGCCGCCCATAATCGGCGCGGATCGTTCGCAGATCGGGCAAGAGGATCCTGAGGCAAAAGGGCATGGCCATCACCGCATTGATCAGGGCGGCAAGCGGCAGCGCAAGGGCGACGGGGTCGGTCAGGGGCCGAAGGATCAGGAAAAGGCCCGTGCCCAACACCAGCGGCGACGCGGTCAACGCCAGCATCGCCGCGCCATCCACCAACCCTGCGATCCGGTCGGGCAGGCCGCTGATCAGCATTCCAATCGCCAGCGACAGAACAAGGGCGATCCCGGTCGCAGTCGTCGCGACGAGGATCGAACGCAGTGCCGAAAACCACACCCCCTGGCCAAGTGAAAGGAGATGCGGCAAGCCGCTGGCAAGCACGCTGGCCAGCGGCACAGCGAGGAAAAGGGCAACAGACACCAGTGCGACCCCGTCGAGGCAGAGCGCCGTCCGCCCCGCTACCGCCCAGAACCGCAAGGGCCGTCCCGCCCCCGCACCAAATGCGGAAGGGCTGATCAGCGCAAGGCTGACTGATGCGGCGGCAAGCGACATGAGCATCTGGAGGCCCGCCAGACTGGCCGCATGGGAGAGGTCGAACTCCATGCGGAACGCCTGATAGATGGCAAGTTCGATCGTGGTTGCGGCTGGACCGCCGCCCATCATCAGAACCACGGTGAAGCTGGAAAGGCAGATGAGGAAGATCGCCAGAAAGGCACCGGGCAGCACCGATCGCAGCATCGGATATTCGATCAGTCGCCGTACATCCCGGGGCGCACAATCAAGCGACGCAGCCAGACGCAACCGTTCGGCCGGAATGGCCAGCCAGCCGTTCAGGATCATGCGCACCGCCAGCGGCAGATTCAGGAAGAGATGGGCCAGCAAGATACCCCCCAGCCCATAGATGCTGAGCCTTGGCAAACCCAGCGCGTCCAGCGCCCCGTTCAGATAGCCAGCACGCCCGAAGATCGTCAGGAGCCCCATCACCGCGACGATGACAGGCAAGATGAATGGCGCACCCAATGCCCCCACCAGAAGACCGCGCCCCGGAAAATCGCGCCGCGCAAGCGCACGCGCGACCGGCACCGCAAGCGCGATACTCAGAACAGCCGAAAGGCTGGCTTGTAGCAGCGTAAAGCGCAGGGCCAGCCAATCAGCAGTCCTGATCTGCCCCGGCCCGCCCGAGCGGGCTAGGACCACGATCAGACAACCCAGGCTCAGCGCCAGCACGAAGGCCAGCGCCAGAAGACCGGGCAGCCTGCCCGTGCTTATTGGGCGAGCGTTGCGCGCCATTCCTCTGTCGCTTCCTCACGAAGGGCGGCGGCTTCGGTCGCCGGCAACATCAGCGCCTTTTGGGGCTGGATCAGAGTTTCAAAACCTTTGGGCAGGCCTTCGAGTGGCAGGACAGCGGGATACATCCAGTTCGTTTCAGGTATGATCGTCTGGAACTCGGGCGAGACCATGAAGGCCAGGAAGCGATCCGCCAACTCTCCGTTCGGACTGCTTGCGAGTTTGCCCGCCACTTCGACCTGAAGGTAATGCCCTTCGCTGAAAGCTGCCGCCGCCTTTGTGTCGTCCTGTTCAGCGATCAGGTGATAGGCGGGCGACGTGGTGTAGGACAGGACCATATCGGCTTCACCCGCGAGGAAGAGGCCGTAAGCCTCCGACCAGCCGGGGGTGACGGTGACGATATTGTCCTTGAGACCGGTCCAGATGTCGGCAGCCTTGTCGCCATATGCGGCCTTGACCCACATCAAAAGGCCAAGACCGGGCGAGGAAGAGCGCGGATCCTGGATCACGATCTTCAGGTCAGAGGCCCCGAGTGCGCCAAAGTCCGCAGGCACGTCGGTCAGTTTGGTCTTGTCGTAGACAAAGGCGAAATAACCCCAGTCGAAAGGCACGAAGATCGGATCATCCCAGGCCACGGGCAGCGCATAATCTGTGGCAACTACCGGATGGGGGGCGAAAAGGCCACTTGCGGCCGCCTGCGCCATCAGGTTGTTGTCAAGGCCCAGCACCAGATCGGCCTTGCTGTCCTTGCCTTCCAGAAGCACCCGCGACAGAAGCGCGGCCGCATCGCCCGGCGCCACATATTGTAGATCGCAGGCGCAGGTCGTCTCGAACGCCGCCTCTATGGCGGGACCGGGCCCCCATTCGGCTATGAAGCTGTCGTAAGTATAGACGGTGAGCACGGGTTTATCCTCGGCCAGCGCAGGGCTGACGGCAAGGATACCCGCGATCATCGGAACCGAGATTTTGGTCAGTTGTGTCATCTCTCATCCTCCAATGGTCAGGCGGGCGGAGATGGGGGCGGGTCATGTGTCCTACCTTCCCTCCGCCGGTCTTAACCGGTTCAGGTTCAACGGGTCCGCTTTCGCATCTCAGCCCTAGTGAAGGCACCCCGAGGTGAGGCGCACCATAACGCAGGCGGACGTGGGTGCAAGGTGGAAACGGCGCTTGCGGATCGGCGGTATTAGGCGCAATAATTTGATCAAATTATGGAGATCGCTTTGAGAGTGACGACAAGAGCCTTAGCCTCGGACGATGCCGGGCTGGCCGCCCGGTTCGTAGCGGCGCTGATCGGAGAGCTTGCCCCCGGACATCGGCCGGACCTGCCTGCGATGACTGAAACGGCAGCGGCCCTGCTGGCGATGCCCACAGTTACGGGATTGGTGGCCAGCAGGGACGGGCGAGACGTCGGGTTGATCATGCTGAACGAATGCGCGGCGATCTATGCGGGGGGGCGGTTCGGCGAGATCACCGAGCTTTACGTATTGCCGGACTGCCGTTCCGGCGGTGTCGCGCGGCAACTCGTCGCCAGGGCAACCGATCTGGCCCGGGCGCGGGGCTGGACAAGGCTTGAGGTTGGCGCGCCGGATCAGCCTGCCTGGGCGCGGACCAAGGCTTTTTACCAGCGCGAAGGCTTTGCCGAGGTTGGTCCACGACTGAAACGGCAAGTCTGAGGGGGCGCGGCCGCCCCTACCTCCAGGATATTTGCGCCAGAATGAAAGAGGAAGGCGAGCAGCGCGCTTGAGCGGCGGGCCTGCGTCCTTTATGCCGCGAGACAGGACAGGAGCCCCGCGCATGAGCCTCAACACCTTCGGTCATCTCTTCCGCGTCACCACCTGGGGCGAAAGCCACGGGCCTGCACTGGGCGCCACCGTCGACGGTTGCCCGCCCGGTGTGCCCTTGGCGGAAGGCATGATCCAGCAGTGGCTGGACCGGCGCAAACCGGGGCAGAACAAATATACAACCCAGCGCCGCGAACCGGACGAGGTGAAAATCCTGTCGGGCGTCTATGAGCGGCGGACGACCGGTACGCCGATCCAGCTGATGATCGAGAACACCGACCAGCGGTCGAAGGACTATGGCGACATTACCCAGACCTTCCGGCCGGGGCATGCCGACATCACCTATCACCAGAAATACGGGCACCGTGATCCGCGCGGCGGCGGGCGGTCAAGCGCGCGGGAGACGGCGGCACGGGTGGCGGCGGGTGGCGTGGCGCGGGAGGTCTTGAAGACGCTGGTGCCGGGGATCGAGATCCAAGGCTACATGGTGCAGATGGGTTCGCTGCGGGCAGACCGCGACAGGTTCGAGATGGCCGAGGTCGAGCGCAATCCCTTCTGGTGCCCGGATGCGGCGATGGCGGCAATCTGGGCGGAGGAGCTGGACCGGCTGCGGAAGGATGGCAATTCCGTGGGCGCGGTCATCGAGGTGGTGGCGCGCGGCGTGCCCGCAGGGATCGGCGCGCCGATCTATGGCAAGCTGGACGCCGACCTTGCCGCCGCGATGATGTCGATCAATGCGGTCAAGGGCGTGGAGATCGGGGCGGGCATGGCGGCGGCGGAGCTGACCGGGGTCGAGAATGCCGACGAGATCCGGATGGGGCCGCAGGGCCCTGCGTTCCAGTCGAACCATGCGGGCGGCATCCTGGGCGGGATTTCGACCGGGCAGGATCTGGTTTGCCGGTTCGCGGTCAAGCCCACCTCCTCGATCCTGACGCCGCGCCGGTCGGTGACGATGGCGGGTGAGGAGAATGAGGTGGTCACAAAAGGCCGCCACGACCCCTGCGTGGGCATCCGCGCGGTGCCGGTGGGCGAGGCGATGATGGCCTGCGTGGTGCTGGACCATATCCTGCTGGACCGTGGCCAGACCGGCGGCGTCCGGGGGCCGATCGGCTAGCGTCCCACCGTGGGACGCTTTGCGGATTGTGGAAAATCAATGGGTTATCCGGGCGTTTTAGGGGAATCTTAAGACTTAGGGCGAATTGAGGGGGAAGAGTCGGGGTGAACCCCGACCTACTGGCTGACACAAGATAGCCAATGACGGCTTGGAGCCCACACCGCCGCGACTGCTGCAATGCAGCCAATGTCGGCTTTGTCGAAGCCATGAAAACGCCATACGATAGGTCTAGACTAACGCTAGAATCCAAGCCTCGGCGAGTCTGATGCGCAGTATTATCGGCCCTTTGGGCTTAGCATGTTTCCTGGCAACGGGGATTGGTGCATCCGCTGAGGAAGTCTATCTGACGGCCAACGGTCACAAGGTGAGTACCCTCGACGTATTCCAAGACTGTGACGGCTGCCCAGAAATGATCGTTCTGCCATTGGGTCAGTTTCAAATGGGATCGACCGTGGAGGAGGCAATCGCTGCGCAACGACGTTTCTTTACAAGCAGCAATGTCGATCCTTCGCTTTACGAAGTGCAGCTCCGGCAGGCCTTTATCGACCTTGGTATCGATCCAGATGATCCTGCAGAAGCGTTACTGAGGTATTACGCTGGCGGGAATGTCAATCGGCAGGACGACCCCCAGTACTTGGTAAACCCAATGCTCCACGAGGCGCCAGTTCATCGGGTCTTGATCGATTTGCCAATCGCCATGGGGCGCAATGAAGTAACACGCCAAGAGTGGGCCGCTTGTGTTGAAGATGGAGGCTGCGAGCAGGGGTTAGAAGACATGCCTCCAACCGCTTGGCTTAGATGCCAAAACGCCGATAACTGTGTCATGACCCCGGATAATCGGGTCCGGTTCCGCCTTCCTGACGGGCCCCATCCAACTCACCCGCGTAGTCCGATGACGGGCATTACTTTCCATGAAATGACTGACTATGTGTCTTGGCTGAATAAAAAAGTTGGCGCAAATGTCTACCGAATTCCAACCGAAGCAGAATGGGAATATGCAGCGCGGTCCGGAACAACAACGAGGTTCGCACAGGGTGACACGCTGACCTTGGACCAAGCGAATTTCTTGGTGTACCGGCGCGTCCTATTGGGTGGTGAATACGTTTGGGACTACGACCTTGGGAGTGCGCGTGAACTTTTGCCGGTCGACAACCTCGACGCTGCAAATGATTGGGGGCTACGTCATATGTCTGGCAACGCTTCTGAGTTTTCGAGCACCTGTGGAGACGGCCCTCACCGCGGCTTGACCTCGTCCAGTGAATACCTTGCTGCCGACTCGGACCGCACAGACTGTAATCGGTCTGTGAAAGGTGGCATGTATGATGGAAATGTAGAATTGGCCCGCCCGGCACGGCGTGTTCCGATTCCCAGCGATCATTGGTCGCCATCAATCGGATTTCGCGTGGTCCGGGACTTAACGCCTGTCTCTGAATCCATAAATTGAGCCGTAAGACGGTCAAAGCGGTCGTCGACTAAGTTAGTGGTACATGGCCGCTTCGTCCGCAAAGCGGGCCTCAGTACCTGGTGGAGTCCGCGGCGCGCGGGAGCCTCTTGTCGGGTGCCGCCCCTCACCCCCTCTGAAACAACCGCTCGATCTCATCCATCACATCATCCATCAGCCCGCCCTTCTTCGCCTCGGGGCCGGTGAAATGCAGGCACCAGCCGGTGCGGGTCCATTCGCGGCGGAGTGTCAGGCCCTGACGCAGGTGCAGAAGGCGGCGGGGGCGGCCTTGGGTGAGGAAAGGGTGGGGCAGCACCTCCTCCTCAGGGGTCGCGGCCGCTTCGGCGAAGACCGGGGCGAGCGCTGACCATTGGGTCTCCAGGCTGCGGTCGCGGTAATCGTCCAGGATATCGTGGATCAGCGCCATATAGCCGCCACGCAGACAGGCGGCCAGCCGCTCCATCCGCGCGACCGTGAGCCGTTCGGGCGTGGTGAGGCGGCCCTGCAATTCATCGACCACCAGGGCAAAGGCGCGCAGCCGCGCGCGTTTCTGGCGGGGCAGCGCGGGATAGAGCGCCTCCACCGCGGCATCGGGGGTTGGGAAAAGAACATCCTCGACCGTGGCGGCGATGAGCGCGCCTTTTTCCCAGGGGGTGATCTCGGCCCGGATTTCATTCTCGCTGACCATGGCAGCCATGGCGGCGGGAAGGTTTTGCGGGGTGCGGACAAAGGCGGGAATGGTGGCGAAGGCCGTGCCGGAGGGCGAGGTCGCCAGGCGGCGAAAGACCGTCAGGCGGCGCAGGCCGGAGATGAGGCCATAGCGGCGGTTGTCCGTCGGTTTGGACAGGGTCCAGACCTCTATCGGTTGGCGCAGACCTTCGGCGAGGATCGAGGCGAGGAGTTCGTCGATCAACCCGGCATCAAGTGCGGTGCGATCGCGCAAAAGCGCATCATCGCGGATTTCGGCCAGGGGGAGGAGCTGGGGCATGTCCATGAAGGGGCCTTTCCGGTTGCTCGGCAGAAGAAAGGCCGCTGTGACTGAAGGAACGGTGAAAGGCCCGCGCGGTCATCCCCTGCGACGGATCAATTCGCGGCGCAGCCCCTCCTCGCCACGGGCCATCGCCCAGCGGTGGGGGCGTTGATCTTCGATCAGCCGCGCTTGCCAGTTCAGGTGATAGGTCAGCCAGCCCTTGGAATGGACGGCGATCCGGCTGCCAAGGCCCGAGGCATCCCCCCGGTCGAGCGTACGGATGCCAAGAGCGACCTGCCCCCACCAGTCGGGGAAACGTTCAGGCTCCGACAAAATCGCCGCGACCTCGGATATCCCGGCCTCGACCCGCCAGCGCGTTGTGATCTGGAAGTGATGTGCTGCCATCTCAGCCCCTTTTGGCCGGGTATACGGCAAAACGGCCGGGCTAGTTGCGCGCGACGGAAAATCATCCGGCGCCCGTGAAAGGAATGGGGGCAAGGAGGAACGCATGTTTCGCATGGTCTGCGTTTTAGCGCTGATTTGCGCAGCGACGACCGCCAGCGCCGATATACGGAAGGTCCGCTTCGACTTCGCCGGTCAAACGCGCAGCTATCTTCTCTATGTCCCTGACCGACCCGCCGCCGGCCCCCGGCCGCTTGTTTTGGTGCTGCACGGTGGCGGCGGATCGGCGCGGGAGGTGCGGATCAGCACGAAGCGCGGCTACGAGCGTCTGGCCGATCGCGAAGGATTCTATGTGGTCTATCCCGACGCGATAGGCCGGATCTGGGACACCGGCTATGGCGAGATTTCGTCGCGTCTTGAGCCAAGGCGTGATGATCTGGGTTTCCTGAAGGCCGTGATCGAAAGGGTGTCGGACGGCGTTCCAATCGACGGACAACGGATTTTCGCAACCGGCATCTCGCGCGGCGGTCAGGCGAGCTACATGCTGGCCTGCGAGACAGAAGGGCTGGTACGGGCCATCGCACCCGTGGCCATGACCCTACCCGCCGCGCAGGCGAAGGCTTGCCCGAAACAGGGGCCGGTCGGGTTCTTGCTGGTCATGGGAACCGAAGATCCGATCGTGCCCTATGCCGGCGGGCAGATCGAGATTTTCGGGCAGGCGCGCGACCGGGTTCTTTCGGCAGACGCCACATTCCATGCCTTCTTGCGGCGGAACGGCTGCACCGGGACCGAAACGCTGGCCCCCAAAGGTCAGGTCGCGCGTGACGCGGGCACGGGATGCAGGGCCCCGGTGCAGATCGACCGCGTGGAGGGTGGCGGGCACAGCTGGCCCTCGGGGCGCAAGATGCTTGGCACCGGGCGCAGCGGTCCGGTGAGCCACGACATTTCGGCGGCTGAGGAGATCTGGGGATTTTTCAGCAAGTTCTGAGCAAAACAAAGGGGCGCCCGATGGGCGCCCCTGAAGGTGTCTGGTAGAGGTCGGATCAACCGTTGACGCTGTCTTTCAGCGCCTTGGCGATGGCGATCTTGACGACCTTGTCGGCGGGCTTGGTCATGGTTTCGCCGGTGGCGGGGTTGCGCACCTGACGCTCGGGGCGGGTGCGGCAGACCACCTTGCCGATCCCCGGCAGAGCAACGGCGCCACCATTGGCAACTTCACGCGCGACAACCGCCGCGATGGCATCCAGCGCGCCGGATGCGATTTTCTTGTCCGAACCCATTTCGTCGGCGATTGCGGCAACAAGCTGGGTTTTCGTCATCGGTTTGGACATGTCTGTCTCCTTGTCGGCCCCGCTTAAGGGGGTCATTTTTACCGCCGTTCTTTGGCTGTGGCGGTCAGACACACGTTTTTTGACCGCATGGCAAGGGGTTTTCGCCTGCTGCGGCACTTTTCCCCCGCGTCAGAGGAAGGCTGTTTCCTCAAA